>Ga0209582_1000092_pt1 | contig 94018 bp, 84 predicted proteins | sample KloWWTmetKNB5Kit_FD_187176 | JGI IMG/M metagenome (GOLD analysis project Ga0209582, IMG submission 187176) | Active sludge microbial communities from Klosterneuburg, Austria, studying microevolution and ecology of nitrifiers - Klosterneuburg... | ecosystem: Engineered > WWTP > Aerobic digester >...
TACAAGAGCCACAGAGACCAAGGAACTCCCCGATCGTGGGACTTTAACATCAACCCAATAAACGCAATGAACATGAGAACCTTCAGTACACTTCTAACAGCCACCCTGCTCGGCGGAACATTGATGGCGCAGGGCGTGATCACGCGAATGAACGCGGGGCAAGCGCATTTCTACTATGACGGTGACATCCAGAACGTTTTGGATATTGCCGAAGCGGAAGCTGGAGTAGATACCATCATACTGGGCGGCGGCACATACAACCTCAACACGGACCCCAACACGACGAGCGATGACCTGTTCATCAGATCGCGCATCGTTCTGATCGGGACGGGGATCCATCCGGACAGTTCCTTGGCGTACAACAACAATGGACGGACCGAGATCACTGGAAATCAGTATTGTCAGGTGTTCTTTCAACCAAATTCATCAGGATCAGAAGTACATGGGGTGGCTTTCGCTGACGGGGTGGATGTCGACTTCGGCGATACGGACCTCGCAAGCACGAATGTGGATAGTGTGAAGTTCTCCCGTTGCGAGTTCACCGGCGGTTTCCTATTGGGGAACAACCAGTACGGTTCCCAAGCGAACGACACCTACATCCATGAGTGCCTACTGACGGAGATCTCCATCTCCTATGCGTTGAACACGATCGTCCGGAACAGTCAAGTGGGAGCTATCTACTTTGTGTCCGCGGGGCAGAACACGCTCTTCGAATACAACATCCTGTATGGCTGGGGAAACGTCGATCTCAGTGGCATCCAATTCGAGCACAACGTATTCCTTTCAAACTCCGGCGCGAACATTACTGTTGACGGCCCGTCAAGCTACCTCAACAATGTGTGGGTGGGGAACAACTCCGGTTTCGCTGTTACATTCACTGGTAATGTCACGAGTGATTCCGGCAACGTTATCCGATACCCCCTCAGCGGTGGCGGCCCACTCGCTGCATTCCCGAGCACCACTGTTACGAGCTACACGGCTTTTGACTTCAACTCGAATTACCACCTGAATCCCAACTTGCCCTCTAATGTGCAAAGTGCGGGCCCCTATGGCGGCGGTGACCCCTGGAAGGATGGCTCTGTCCCTTTCAACCCACATTGGAAGGAATTGACCACTCCGTCAGGTACCGAGAACGGCACCCTGCAAGGCGTGATCATCAAAGCCTCGGCCCAACAAGATTGAGCCATGCGCATCCCGATCTTCGCATGGCTGATCCTGGCCTCAGGCTGGGCACATGCACAGAACAACATCGTTGCCTACGAGCATTGGCTCGATGAACTCGATGCCGTCGGGCAGCGGACGTTGGTTCCGATAACGTCCGGAGGCACGATAGCGATCACAGCAGCGGACATTTCCGTGGACCAATTGTCACTGGGGTTGCACCGGATACATTTCAGGGTGAAGGATGACAACAGCGCATGGAGTTCAGTTCTACACAGGAGCTTCTACATTTCTTCTGGCAATTCTGTTGCCTTGATTTCAGGTGAGTACTGGTTCGACCAGCTGGACCAAACGCGTGTCCCATTCAGCTTCGGCCAAGCGGAGAACATCGACATAACGATCGACCCTGTTGCAACCGGTCTGGACTTGGGTCTTCACCGCGTCCACTATCGCATCAAGGACTCCGAGAGCCAGTGGAGTGCTGTGATCTCGCGAACCTTCCACTTACAGTCCAACGAGCAGGTGAACTTGACCTTGCTTCGCTATTGGAGCGACAACGCATCGGGCTATCCGAACGACATGACCACGATGGCGATCGAACCCGAAGTGGAGGTCTGGGATGTGATCGACGAGGTGGAGTTCTGCACATGGCAAAATACCGGCAACACGAACGTCTATTTCCAGTTGAAGGACGACCATTCACAGTGGAGTTCTGTGATCAAACGGATCTTTGATATTGATCTGGTGGCCACTGGTCCAGATGCCGTGGGGTCGATCACCGGCCCGATACTGGTTCCCACCAACGGCACGGTGACCTACTCGGTCCCTGTGGTTCCTGGTGCGGCAAACTATGCTTGGACCTACCCAGCGGGATGGACAGTGATCGGTGGAAGCTCCGGGGATTCGATCACCTTCGAGACTCCCGACGATTTCCTCAATGGTCAGGTAACGGTAACCGTAAGCAATGCTTGCGGGCAGAGTGGACCCTCCACGATCGATGTGGTATTGGACGATACCGGCTTGAATGCGGTAAGCGTTGCAGAGGATATCCAGATCTTTCCGAATCCGAGCACTGGGCAGTTCATCCTCCTTCCGAACAACAATGCACCCATCGAGCATCTCACCATCCACAACGCCACCGGCCAGTTGGTGCAGGACATTCACCCCGCCCAAAGTGACCGGCTCACCATGGACCTCAGTGATGAAGCCAACGGTCTCTACACCATCCTCATTTCCCAAGAAAACCGTCAAACCAAGATGAAGGTGATGGTGCAGCATTGAGCCAACAGCATTCTCGCGCCTCAGGGGGGCCCCGCGATCAGGTGGAATACGCACGGGTCGAGGAATCCCTGAGGAAGAAGAAGGCTGCTCCGACCGATCCTCTACGACCCGCAAGGCAAACTGATACACGATGAAATGCTGAACACCACGATGCGCATCGACCTGTCAGGGCTTTCCAACGGCGCGTACACCGCGTTCTTTTGGAAGGATACTGAGCGGATACACCGGGTCACCTTGGTGAAACAATAAGGCCCTCGTACAGCAACGCCAAGTGATCGGTCTTCGAGTAAAACCAAAACCAATGAAGAGTATAAACCTCCTGACCACCATGTGCTGCGTCTTGTTCCTTGCAAGCTGCGGACATTCTCCTGAAAGCGCTGGCAAGAAGATCGGCTCCGGCCTGTGCGCTTGTCGTACCGATAAGCAGGCCAAGGCATTCAAGACGACCAAAGCTTTCATCGACGAATTGGAGGATGGCAAATTCAGGGATCAAAGAGAGGCTGCCGCACACATGAAAGCGCTCTCGAGCCAAGCGGATCGCGAAGCAGATGAGTGCGAGAGAAAGGTCCATGAGGAAGAGGGCGTGATCCTGAAGGACTTCCTGCGCGATGATGACCGCCGCACTATCGTTAATGCCAAGCGCATGATGGTGGAGGAATGCTTCCAATCCCGTGAGGCGGAATTGAAGAAGCGCACAAAGGAATTGCAAGAACTCAACCAGAAGATCCAATCCCAAATAGGCGCGTTGCCGCGATAAAGCCGCACCGTGGCCCATTAAGAAGAACCCGACTTTCCAACCAAATAGGTCCAAACTGAACACCGACATGAAGATCCCTCTCCCCCTCCTTACCACACTGCTGGTCGCCTGCGGCGGCTCCAGTGGCTCACTGTCCGGAACCTATATGCTTGAAGGCGGTGGAACGACCTTCACGTTCGATCCGGGTGGTACGTATTCAGTGGTCATGTTCCGCGATACGATCCACGGCACATACCGGATCGAGGGCGACAGCGTGATCATGATACATCCGAACATGCTGTACGGCACGGATCACGAAGCGGCACTTCTGCAAGGGGACATGCTCGTGGCCGGACGGCGACGGTTCATCAAGCAATGAGTACCGTGCATGGTTCCCTTGATCGGCCCGTTGTTCCTCTTCGCCCACGCCCTACATTCATTGGAATTCGTGCCGCCCACACGGGGAGTGGCAAAGCATTCCGATGCGCTGCTAACCACCCGCACGAACAACTCAGTGATGCTGCGGGCGTGGGTCACTTGGTTCCATGATCCGGATCAACATGTCCCACGAATGAAGACGACAGAAGCGAAGGCCGCAACCATCCGCAACACTTGACCCACCGACCCATGAGGATCCTTCACTATTCAAGGGCAGCCGTCCTGACCGGGCTTCTCGTTGCGCTTTTTACAGCCTCGTGCGGCAGCAGTACCGACCCTGAAGCCTCGACCACATTCACCGAAAAGCACTTCGAGGCTGTGGATGCGAACGGGCGATCCTTCACCCTTTGGCTCACGGAAAGCACTGGCCCGGATGGACGGCATCAGCGATCCATCAGCCTGCGGGACCCGGAAGAACAGACACTGTTGTTCGGCAGTTCCACGAGCACGGCACTGGACTCGTTGAGCGCGGACCTGCAAGCGGAAGGCAGTGGTCCACACCGGCTCCGTGGTGTCTTCGCTGCGGACGGTGGCATCCACTTGAGCTATCGAAAGGCGAACGCAATGCAGGAAGTAGGGCTCGTTTTCAAGGAAACCCCTGATGGACTGGTGATCACGCCGCAGAACCTGAGCAGGACGATCAAGGCCACCAGAGAACCAACCCCTATGGACGAAGGTGGCTTCGAGGAAATGGAACTCGACCAGATGGACCGCACGGCCGAATTGCGGGTGCTGCGGATCGATCGTTCCGACGGCACACGGCACTCCTTGGACTCCTTATTGGAGGCGATCATTTGCGAAGGCACTATGCATTACGATGCCTTCATGGATGCCCAGTTGAGCAGCCATTCGTGGTATGAACTCAGCGTATCGGTGGTGGATCGAAGCAAGGACCTGATCGCATTCCGGATCTTCCAACATGTCCAGGATCCAGGAGCGGTCCACGGCCAATTCGGAAGTCGATACGTGAATTTCGATCTCGGTACAACTCGAACGATCGGTCTGTGGGATATCGTGGATCGGCGCAAGCGTGCCAAACTGAAGGCGCTCTGTAGCAAAGCATTCTACAAGAAGTACCCTGAGACGAGTCCAAAGCACTATCCATTCAAGCTCTCGGAGAATGTGGCCGTGCTTTCTACGGGACTGCTCTTCCACTATCAGCCTTATGAAATGGGCTATTTCGCTGAAGGCGAGAAGGACGTTTTCCTACCCTACACAGCGATCGCGGAACTGCTTGATAAGAGCAACGAACTGGTCCTACGCTTGACCAGTTCGGTCCAATAGCATACGCTCACGATGGCATGGAGCGGTGATTCCCTACCGCATTCTCGCCCATTGCCGCCGGATACTCAGAGGCTGGAGAATTATGCGCAGAACGGTATCAGTTTTGGTCTGGACGGAAGAAACCAAAACCCTACTAACCACCATGAAACCCTCGACCCTTCTTTTGATCAGTGCGCTCGGCCTATTCGCTGGCCCGGTAGACGCACAAGACCGCGAAGTTCCTGTAAAGATCACCCACCTACCGGAGCGCAACTGGACGGCTTACAAGCGCGTGGCAATTGCCGAATTCACTGGTGATGATGGTGCTACCGTCACACCACGCTCACAGGATATCAGCGATTACGTGGCGCAAACCTTCACCAAAGCGGGAGAGGTGGAAGTGTACGACCGCAACCAGCTCAAGAAGATCCTGAAGGAACAGAAGACCCAGATGGATGGTGCGTTCGACGAGGGCTCCACGATCAAAGCGGGCAAATTGATCGGGGCGGACTTCATGATCCTGGGCCGGGTGCAGCAGGACGACTTCGCGCAGGACGACAACGGCATGTTCATCCCCAGCCGCAGTGGCGGTAGCGTGATCCCCACCACCAAAGGCGTGTACGTACTGGCTGTCGCTTTCACGATACTGGATCCACAGACCGGACGCACACTGGACAATTTCGTGGAATCGGTGACCATTAAAAGCAAGTCGAAGATCGGCAACAGTGCCTACATGGGGGTGAACGACAGCGAGATCAAACGCGAAGCACTGGAGGCCTTCTCCGTGAAATTCTCACGCAATCTGGCACCGTACACAGAAGACGCGACCTTGAAATTCCTCGGTGACCCTGCGTACAAGGACGAGTTGAGCAGTGCGATCGCCAACTTCCACATGGATGAGACCGAGCAGGCCATCGGCCAGATGAAGGCGATCGCCGAGCGGACCGATCTGAAGAGTCGCGCACCGGCCAAGGCCAAATACAACTACGGATTGATCCTCTTCGCCCAGAACCGGTGCCAAGAGGCAGGGCAATTGTTCAAGGCCGCCTACTTGGCCGAACCCAAGACCACTTTGTACCGCGAGGCTTACGACAAAGCGAAGGAGATGTGCGCCGGGCAGACGAAACCAGAATAGTCGAGAACACCATTCCATAGAATGAACAAGGCGCTCCACTGGGGTGCCTTGTTCATTCGGGCCATCCTTCCAAGTGCCGAAATGGTCCAAGAATTGGCACACGCCCCCTTGCCCTGCACCCGACCGACCGATGCCAGCGCAGCCAGCTATGCGGTTGCACGTGTCTTGGCTGACCGGAACATCAGCGGAAAGCTGGATGCATCGAAAACCGCCACATTCTCGATCCGAGCTACCGGATACTCATGGGTCCTGAATTATCGGGTATTCCAGCACGAGTTTTGGCTTGGCGAAAGAAACCAAACCCAAACGTACGGCCATGAAAAAGCACATTCTCGTCAGCGGTCTATTGACCTTTCTTGCAACAGCCCCACTAGTGAGTTCAGCACAATCGTTCGATAAGGGGACCACCGCGATCAACATCGGTGTCGGTCTGGGTGGCTCCCGGTACAGCTACCTCAGTGCCTACAATTCGGATTACAGCGTATCGCCGACATTCAATGCCAGCGTGGAACATGGTGTCGGTTATCTCGGTGATGGCGTAGTGGGCATTGGAGCCTTCTTCGGACAGAAGTCGGTACACTACGATAGAACCACGCTGATCGGTTCCTCCACCTACCACTACGATCGGAAGTGGACCAATACCGTGGTGGGCATGCGCGGCAGTTTCCACTACAACGAGTGGCACGGCAACGATAAGTTGGACCTCTATGCTGGCTTGATGCTCGGCTACAACATCGGCGGATACAAGGACAAGAGCACCAGAACCGTGAACGGGGTGACAACGGACTACAGCGAAACATTCCGGAACAATTACAGCTTCGTCACCTACACCACGTACGTCGGAGGGCGTTACCTCTTCACCGAGAATATAGGAGCGTTCTTGGAGCTAGGTTGGGGCGTTTCGGTGATCAACCTGGGCGCGACGCTGAAGTTCTGACCCTTCTTCCGCCAAGCCGTACCGGTCAGAGCAGCCGGTCCAGGAGAACACCCCGGTCTTCCGTTGCACGAACGGAAGGATCGGGGTGTTCGCTTGGTGGTACGTTCAGGCTCTTCAAATGGCTTACGTCACCTTCAGAGGCCATGGGACCATGAAGAAGATCCTTCAAGAACGAAGCCTGAACCTATAGCAGGACGACGATGGCGATCCACCAGTCCTGCATTTGTCAACCACACTGCCCACCGTGCCGGGAAGCTTTCTGCCACATTGTCACCCACCTGAAGTTCGGTACCTTTGCCCTCCTTTCCAAAACCCGTGGATAAGAAGGTCTACATAGAAAGCTACGGCTGCCAAATGAACGTTAGCGACAGCGAGGTCGTCGCGAGCATCTTGGCCAAGGACGGTTACACCGCAGTGAACAGTGCCGAGGAAGCCGACCTAGTACTGTTGAACACGTGCAGCATCCGGGAAAAGGCGGAATACACGGTTCTACAGCGGATCAACGAAATGAACAACCTGAAGGCCCGCAAGAAGGGCTTGAAGGTGGGGGTGTTGGGCTGCATGGCCGAGCGCATGCGGGAGGACCTGTTGGAGAAGAAGAAAGTAGTGGACCTCGTGGTTGGTCCTGATGCCTACCGCACGCTGCCCGAACTGCTGGAGCAAGTGGGCACCGGTCAGAAAGCCGTGAACGTGCTGCTGAGCCGTGAGGAAACCTATGGCGAGATCGTGCCGGTGCGTTTGGACACGAATGGCGTAACGGCCTTCGTCACCATCATGCGTGGATGCGACAACATGTGTGCGTTCTGCGTGGTGCCCTTCACCCGCGGTCGGGAGCGCAGTCGAGATGCGCATAGCATCGTTGACGAATGCCGAGATCTTGTGGCCAAGGGCTACAAGGAGGTGACACTGCTGGGACAGAACGTGGATTCGTACAAGTGGCAACAAAAGCCACCTGTCGGTTCCGAGGAAATCGCCTCTGTTGTTGACTTCGCCGACCTGTTGGAGATGGTCGCCGTCGCCTGCCCTATCCTGCGCATACGATACAGCACGAGCCACCCGAAGGACATGACCGACAAGGTTCTGGAGGTGATGGCACGCTACGACAACATTTGCAAGTACATCCACCTACCGGTCCAAAGTGGCAGCAGCGAAGTGCTGAAGCGCATGAACCGCGGTTACGACCGGGCTTGGTATATGGAACGCATGGCCAGCATCCGTATACACATGCCGACCTGTGCCATCAGCACCGACATCATCGCCGGGTTTTGCGGCGAAACCGAGGAGGACCATTCACAGACCCTGAGCATCATCGACGAAGTCGGTTTCGATATGGCCTTCATGTTCAAGTACAGCGAACGGCCCAAGACCTTAGCCTCACGCAAGTATGCCGATGACGTTCCGGAAGAGGTAAAAGGCCGACGTTTACAGGAGGTGATCGATGCACAAAGGAAGGCGAGTAGCCGACGGCTGGCGACCTATGTGGGCCAAGAGCATGAGGTCTTGATCGAGGGCGTAAGCAAGCGCAGCACCGAACACGTGTATGGGCGCAATTCGCAGAATTCGATCGTCATCGTACCCCGTTATGCCGAAGGGGTAGAACTGATGCCGGGCGTGATCGTCCGCGTAGCCATCGAGCATTCCACGGCCGGCAGTCTCAAGGGTCGCCTACTGGCCATGATCGAACAACAGATCGCATGAACGTCCAACCCATCAAACAGCGATTCAGCATCATCGGCAACGCACCGACATTGGACCGTGCGATCGAGATCGCGGCACAGGTAGCTCCGACCGACCTCAGTGTATTGATCACTGGAGAAAGTGGATCGGGCAAGGAAGTATTGCCCCAGATCGTGCATGCCTACAGCGCACGCAAACATGGACCGTACATCGCCGTGAACTGCGGTGCCATACCGGAAGGCACCATTGATAGCGAGCTATTTGGGCATGAAAAAGGGTCTTTCACCGGAGCGCATGAAGCGCGCAAAGGCTACTTTGAAGTAGCCAACGGTGGAACCATTTTCCTGGACGAGGTGGGTGAACTGCCGTTGACCACGCAGGTGCGTCTCCTCCGTGTATTGGAGACCGGCGAATTCATTCGCGTAGGAAGCAGCAAGGCACAGAAGACCAACGTACGCGTAGTGGCCGCCACCAACGTGAACATGTTGCAGGCTATTCAGAAGGGCAGCTTCCGCGAAGACCTGTACTACCGCCTGAACACGGTGCCCATATCGGTTCCCCCGTTGCGGGATCGACAGGAGGACATTCAACTGCTGTTCCGCTATTTCGCACAAGAGGCAGCGACCAAATACAAGGCACCGCCATTGCTCCTGAAGGAGGAAGCCATCGTCGTATTGAACGGATATCGGTGGCCGGGCAATGTGCGCCAACTACGCAACATCGTGGAGCAGATGAGCGTGATCGAGCAAAGTCGGGAGGTAGATGCCAAAACGCTACGCCAATACCTCCCCGACATGAGCACCGCACTGGTACCATTGGCGACCGCTGCGCATGGCAACGGCATGGACAGCATCAACGAACGGGAATTGATCTTCAAGTTCCTTTTCGACATGAAGAACGACCTCAGCGCGTTGAAGGAACAGGTAAAGGCCATGCGCGGAGGTCAGTCGCTACCGACCGGTTCGGCACCGACCTACCGCGAGGATTATTTCCTTCCACCGAGCGCACCCACGCAAGGAACGGTCAGTATCGTTCCGGCCCGAAGCATGGACGAGGACATCGACCACACGGAAGTGGAGGAAAGCCTGAGTCTGGAGGAGAAGGAGAAGGAAATGATCCGCAAGGCGCTCATCAAGCACCGGAACAAGCGCAAGAACGCAGCTCAGGAATTGGGGATCAGTGAGCGCACCTTGTACCGCAAGATCAAGGAGTATGACATTCCTTGAAAACGTATTCGAGAACTTGTGAAGCGTTTGGACCTCCGGCAAAGCGTTCGTTGTCTCTCAACGATCCTGATCATCACCATGTTCTTGGGTGGATGTCGGGTCAACTATGGCTTCAGCGGAGGCGATGTGGGGGATGCACGCACAGTGAGCGTGGAATTGATCGAAGCTCGCGCTCCGTTGGCCACACCCCTAAGCGCACAAGTACTGACCGAAACCCTGCGCGACCTGCTGTTGGCACAAACGCCGTTGAAACTGCGGAGCGAAGGCAGCGATGTCACCTACAGCGGATCCTTGGTGGGTTATGATGTGCAGCCCGTGAATATCCAAGCCAGTGAAAGCGCGGCCCTGAACCGGTTAACGATGACCGTAAGCGTCGTGTATCAGAACACCTTGGACCCAAAGAAGAATGCCGAATTCACCGTATCTCGGTTCTCGGATTACGACAGCGCGACGGACCTGATAGCGGTAGAAGAACGACTGGCCCGCGAGATTGGGAAACAGTTGGCACAGGATATCTTCGACCGCACATTGGGAAATTGGTGAACCATGGAACGCGAACGATTATCCCGATTGATCAAGTCGCCAGAACAGGTAGGGCGGGCAGACCTCGCGGACCTGAACGATCTGGCCCGGCGGTTCCCTTGGTTCGCAGGTGCCCAATTGCTGCGTACGGTGGGAGGACACAAGGCCGGAGATGTGCTTTCTGAGGATCTGGTCCATCTAGCTGCACCCCACCTGCCTTCGCGTACGGTGCTCTTCGATCGGATCGCCGAAGAACCGCTCCTGAAGGTCGTTCACAAGAGTCCGGAACCACTTGCACCGGCCCAAGAACCACAGGCCGAAGTGGAGGAAAAGAAAAGCCCATTGCCTTTCGCGCCTGCGGGGATGGAGGAACCGGCGGAGATGGAAGAGGTATCGACCCCGGTTTCCGCACAAGTTGCGGAAGATCCGATCATCGAACCAGCGCAGTTGATCACGGCCGATATAGTGGATGTACCGCATGCGGGATCAGAAGCTACCGCAGTAGAACCGATCCCAGTAGGCCCCGACCCATTGGACACGTTGATCCAGCAGGCGGTCAAGGCTGGTGCCTATGATATCACCACGACCCCTGTGCAAACTGCATCGGTAACCCGACCACCTGAGCCTGCCGTGCCCCCCGTTGAGCACATTGCTTCATCGCCGGTCACGCGCAAGCGATCCTTCACCGATTGGCTGAACGAACCCTCTTCGGCCGAACCAGGGCCGATCGCCGTCGATCGAACGGAAGCCCTTCCTCTTTCTGTAGAATGGATGCGCGCCTTGGACACCGACATGGGCAAAACAGCCCCGACGGAGATCCACCCGCAAGGACCGACCTCCCGGATACCACTTGGAACTGCCGAACCGCCCGATACCAAAGCAGCACGGCCTGATGCACCAATGGGCCAACCTCCTCGCCCATTACGCGAACGCCCAACGGAGCCAGCAGAGACGGTGGACGTGATCGATCGATTCATTCGCCAGCAGGAACCGCCAACTTTGCCAAAGGCGGAGTTCTACACGCCGCAGCAAGCTGCCAAGCGCAGTTTGGACGATTCCGCCGGTATGGTCACGGAAACACTGGCCAAGGTGTATGTGAAACAAGGCAATTTGCCCAAAGCCATCGAAGCCTATCACAAGCTGGCGTTGAAATACCCGGAGAAAAGCGCTTTCTTTGCGGCCCTCGCAAAAGAGCTTGAGGTCCAACAGCACAAGTAGACATGGTCGCCATATCCATCATCATCCTGATCGTTTGTGGGCTACTCGCCCTCGTTGTTCTCGCCCAGAACCCCAAGGGGGGTGGCTTGGCAGCTGGATTCACTGGAGCGCAGCAGATCGGTGGCGTTCAGCGCACGGCAGACTTCTTGGAAAAGGGTACGTGGACCTTGGCTGGTGCGCTGATGGTACTGTGCTTGGTCTCGGCTGCAGTTCAGAACAGTGGCCCTGCCTCCATGGACGAACTGGACACTCCAGCTGGTGAAGCCGGTACCGAGCAATTGGCACCCACTCCGGACGACGGATCGACCGGGATCAAGATCCCTTCAGAAGAGGAGGGACTGTGATCCAGCCTGCCTTTTGTCAGCTTGGCAGTCCATTCAGCGCTGTGGCATGGTCATTCTTTCTGCCAGCCTGTCGATCTTGACCAGCTTGGGCCTCTGGCACACCAATTGACTACCGCGCGTTGGTCTTCGGACCCACAAAAACATATCGTAACCCAATGGCAAACAAAGTGAAACCGTTGGCGGACCGCGTGCTAGTACTAGCCGCTGCCGCTGAAGAAACCACCAAAGGTGGCATCATCATCCCAGACACTGCAAAGGAGAAACCACAGCGTGGAAAGGTCGTCGCTGTAGGTGCAGGTCGCGTAGCGGACGACGGAAAAGTGACCCCCTTGAGCGTGAAGGCCGGCGATGAGATCCTGTATGGCAAGTACAGCGGAACGGAGTTGACCTACGATGACAAGGACTACTTGATCATGCGTGAGAGCGACATTTTCGCGATCCTGAACTGACCTCCGGTCAGTTCGTAAGGGCGCGAGATCTCGCGCCCAAGAAAAGAAACTCAGCGGGCGCGAGATCTCGCGCCCCGACACATCCCCCAAACACAATGGCAGCCAAGAACATTCAATTCGACGTAGATGCCCGCGACCGCTTGAAGCGTGGTGTCGATCACCTCGCGAACGCCGTGAAGGTGACCCTCGGCCCCAAGGGTCGCAACGTGATCATCGATAAGAAATTCGGAGCACCCCAAGTGACCAAGGACGGCGTGACCGTCGCCAAGGAGATCGAGCTGAAGGACCCCGTGGAGAACATGGGTGCCCAGATGCTGAAGGAAGTGGCCAGCAAGACCGCCGACCAGGCCGGTGACGGAACCACGACCGCAACCGTACTCGCTCAGGCGATCGTTACAGCAGGTCTGAAGAACGTGGCAGCAGGTGCCAACCCCATGGACCTGAAGCGCGGAATCGATAAGGCCGTGATATCCGTTGTAGCCGAGCTCAAGAAAATGAGCAAGACCGTGGGCGATGACAACAGCAAGATCAAGCAGGTGGCGACCATCAGTGCGAACAGCGATGAGACCATCGGTGCGCTGATCGCTGAGGCCATGCAAAAAGTGAAGAAGGAAGGTGTGATCACGGTAGAAGAAGCGAAAGGCACCGAGACCACCGTGGAGATCGTGGAAGGCATGCAGTTCGATCGCGGCTACCTCAGCCCCTACTTCGTGACCAATCCGGAGAAGATGGAGGCCGAACTGGAGAACGCCTACATCCTGATCTACGACAAGAAGATCAGCTCCATGAAAGAACTTCTCCCGATCCTGGAGAAGAGCGCCCAGACCGGCAAGCCCCTGTTGATCATCAGCGAAGATGTGGACGGTGAGGCACTCGCCACCTTGGTGGTGAACAAGATCCGCGGTGCCCTAAAAGTGGCCGCAGTGAAGGCTCCAGGCTTCGGTGACCGTCGCAAGGCCATGTTGGAGGACCTCGCCATCTTGACCGGTGGTACCGTGATCAGTGAAGAGCGTGGCTTCAAGCTGGAGAACGCCGAACTGGATATGCTGGGCAAGGCCGAAAAGATCAGCATCGACAAGGACAACACGACCATCGTGAACGGTGCTGGCAAGAAGGCCGATATCGTCGGTCGCGTGAATCAGATCAAAGCACAGATCGAAAGCACCACCAGCGACTACGACAAGGAGAAGTTGCAAGAGCGTTTGGCCAAATTGGCCGGCGGTGTTGCCGTGCTCTACATCGGAGCCGCTACGGAAGTGGAAATGAAGGAGAAGAAGGACCGTGTGGATGATGCGCTGCACGCTACCCGTGCTGCCGTGGAAGAAGGCATCGTACCGGGTGGTGGAGTTGCCTACATCCGGGCACAGAAGGTACTGGAGAAACTCGAAGGCATCAACGCCGATGAGACCACCGGTGTGGCCATCGTTCGCCGCGCCCTGGAGGAGCCCCTGCGCCAGATCGTGGCCAACGCCGGTATCGAAGGCAGCATCGTGGTGCAGAAAGTGCGCGACGGAAAAACCGACTTCGGCTTTAACGCCCGTACCGAGGAGTACGAGAACCTGATCGCTGCAGGTGTTATAGACCCGACCAAAGTGACCCGTGTTGCGTTGGAGAACGCAGCTTCCATAGCCAGCATGTTGCTCACCACCGAGTGCGTGATCAGCGACGAAAGGGAAGAGAAAGCAGCAGGCCACAGCCATGCACCGGATATGGGCGGAATGGGTGGCATGATGTAACCCAACTCAGGAAAGAGAAAGGCGAGCCCCGGTCAGTGATGACCGGGGCTTGTTCTTGCTCGGACATTCGGGAGCGTTGGCGAGGGTTACTAACACCTGTTGGAAACTCCCTTTGGCCCATTGCTCTAAGGGCGGGTACTTTGTTGCCGCTAAGAACTCGGCGGCATGCAACTGACCCCAAAACGTTTCTTCGATTTCTGCGGATCACACGTACCGTTGCTGCACGCCATTGCCATGAAACCGGGCGATGTGAGCGAGGCACAAGTGCGGCAGATGATCCGCACCTTCAGTGACGCAACGACCGAACAACCGGAGACCACGTGGCAACGGCTCGTGGAATTGCAAGTGATCGTCCCCTTGGAGGAGGGTAGCTCGCACTATGTGATGAGCCAGCCGCTGCTGCAGTTGCTCAACTTCTTGTACAATGATGCGCTGCCCACTAGCCCGGAGATCATCCAAGGCTATATCGCTGCATTGGAAAGCGCCCGTAAACGAGTGGAATTGGGCGTTGAAGCCGGCGATGCTTTGAGCGTTGCCATGGCCACGAACGAGATCGACCATACCCTGCGCCGCATTCAGGACGACCTTGATGCGACCCACCGAGCGGTAATGGCCGAAGTGGCGCGTTACAAAGCCGATCGTACCAGCGTAAGTGTCCGTGAGCGTTACCTGCGGATCCTGAGTTTGATGGACCAATACGTGCACCCATTGGTAGAGATCGTACGGGTGGATGGCCTGTTGGAAAGCACGTTGGACGAAACCGACATGGTATTGCGCGCCGCACGCGAACAAGGTGTGTATGTGGAACTCGCCATGGTGGAACGCAATGAACGGCAGATCCGCGTATTGCGTCGCCGGGCGATCCACACGCTGAATGAAAGTCGGAAGGAATTGCAACCGTTGTACGATGTGCTGCGCCGTTCCAGTGCGATCGCACACGGGGCTACACTTGCCTTGGGCCGTTTGCGCCAGATGCGCGTGGAGGACTGGGTAGCGAACTACGTGACACAAACCACCAACGCACGCGTGGAGGTGCCACCGACGGACGAGGTATTGCGCCAGATCGTAGACAATGTGATCTCGCACCCTCCCATTCCACCTCCGATCCTCCGCACCACCGAAAGTCTGGAAACGCCTCCGGACTATGTGCGCTTGTTGTGGTTGAACGAATTGCCGGACATGTTGAACGAGGACCTCCCTGTGAAGGACCTAACGGGGTGGCTCACCAAGAGCTTCCCGGAAAAAGGCACGGCAGACGCTCTTCTCGGACTGAGCAAGCTGCTTTTCGACCCGAAGCTCGAAGTCTCTTTCAAGGGTGGCAAGGCGAAGCACTACCGCACACGCGATGGTGAACTAGAAGCCGCCACCATTTCCATTACTAGAGCTTCTTCGTCGACTTCGGCAAACTAACTCCCTGCACTTATCGGTGAACCACCAATGAACACGCTTCCTCAACTCAAGGACATCTTCGACAAGCTACGCCAAGGCGCGTACATCACCCACGAACAGGGTCCGATGCACGCCGCCATCGCCGAGAATTACGAAGGCTACCGCGACTATTTCGAGCCGTTGGGGTTGAACCTGATCCGACATCCGCGCGACTTCTTCTTCTTCCATACCGAGTCCGCCGAAGGCACACCTCCTGCTGGATCGCTCGCTCCCATGGCCGTTTTCTGTTTCATCCTGATCGAGGCGGCATCCAATGAAGGTCGTCCGGTGGAAGAGTATCTGCTCACCGAACGCTTCTCCATTTCCGGCCTTCCGCATTTGAAGAGCGACCGGTATAAAGCGCACATGCGAGCCATTGAAGTGGAAGACGAAGCTGGTCTGCGCAAGTTGATCAAGAGCATGGCGACCAAGGGTTGGGCAGAATACAACGCGGACGACGACTTCCGATTCCTCCGCCCCTTCCACCGCCTTTTCGACAAGTGCCAAGAGATCAGTGAAGCGGCCGAGCGTGAACAGCGGGAAGTGTTGCCGAGCACAGAGCCGCTGATCGACCCGGAGATGAACTGAGAACGTTCTCTACAGAACATAGAAATACAAGACGTTCGCCGGATAGACCTCTATAAAAGGATCGGTCGAACATCAACAACGAACACATGCAAGCAGGACTGGGACCAACCAAACTCATCGCCATCCGCTCCGGCAGTTACGACTACGCCGAAGTGGATCTCGCGAACTCGATCCAACTCGTTGGGCCGAACAACGCTGGGAAGACCACGTTGATCAACACGTTGCAGTTCCTTTACATCGACAACCGGAACCACATGGCCTTCGGTGATCATGAACCGGAAGCCACGCGTGCGTACTACTTCCCAGACCACTACAGCTATATGCTGTTCGAGTGCTTGGGACCGAAGGGCACCTATATGCTCGGCTGGCGCGGCCAGAGCAAGGCCAGTGGCGGCGACCCGGTCCGGTTCACGTACGATGGTGGCTATGATATAGCTGACTACATGGGGAAAGACGATCGAGTTCTGGACCCGAAGACGGTGAATGCCAAACTAGCGGAGCGCAACTACCGCGAATTGAAGGATGCTGCCGCGCACCGCGACTCCATTCTGGTCGCAACCAAGGGTGAAAGCAATGGCTTAGGTGTAGTGCATCTTACAGAAACCGAACGCTATTCGCATTTCAAGGAGGTCCTGAAGAATCTACTGAGCCTTCGCTCAATCGACCAGAACGAGATGAAGCGCAGTTTGCTCATGCTCGCGAGCATTCCGCCGAACAAGCCTGCGTTGGAAGCGAACCGATTGATGACCGAGGACTTCGAGCGCATCCGTGATCGGCGACTGAAACTGAATACGTTGAAGAGCGAGAAGGAGCGATTGGAAAAGTATATCGGCATGAGCGATACGCGCTTCGATCTAGAAGCACGATTGGCTACGGTGTATGCTGATCTGATGGAAAAACGCCGCAAAGCGCACGATCATAACAAGCACGTGAAGGAGGCCATTCTCGCCAAGCAGGATGCCTTGGAGAAGGAGAAGATCAGCACTACGGAGATCCTGAAGGACTTGGACGAGAAGATCGCTGAGATCGCTGGGGCGAAAGGACGTGCTGAAGGTGATCTCGCCCGCATCACGGATCTCGGCAAGGGCTTGGAAGAATTCGTGGAGAACATGGAGCGCGAAGCGTTGAATAACGCGAAGGACCGCCTGCATACGTTGAACCGGCAACTAGGTAACGCCGGGGAGGCGGACCGCCAACGCACGGCACGAAGCCTTGCAGAGGTGACCGGTCGCGTGGCCAGCACGGAACGGGCCATTGCGAACTTCGACAAGGCCCTGATCTCCGAATTGCGCGAGAGCATGAGCAACGAAGATCTCCACCAGCTCTCGAAGCTCTTCAATCTGGAGATCCTGAAGTTGCCCGTGGAAAAAGGCGGAGTAGAGTTGAAGAAGCGCAAGCAGTTGGATGCCATGCTGAAGGGCATGGTGGAGAGCATCAATGACGGTGTGTACAACGATGCCATCCTGAAACTTCCTTTGCCCGATAACAGCACGGGATGGATGGAGTTGGTGGACGTGAAGGCGTTGAAGAAATCGTTGACCGATCAGAAGGCGGAACAGGATCGTTTGCGCAAGCTGATGGATGCGATCGAGAATCGCGAAACCTTGGCCAAGGAGCGCGCCGGTGTGCAGGCAGAATGTGATGCCCACATCCAATTGCTCAACAAGTGGGAACACTTGCAAGCCGCCATGGTGGAGGAACCGCGCTTGCAGAAGCGACTATCCGAGGTGGTGAAGGAGAAGGCCGCTGCCGACAAGGAGCGTAAGGAGATCCGGGAGAAGCTGGATGAGATCAGCGTGAAACTCTTTGAGCAACGCACAGCATTGAATCAGGAGGACGAGCGCTTCAACCGTTTGCTTCGTTTGATGGAAGCATGCGTGCCTCCGCCAGCTCCCGAAGCCAAGGACAAGGTGTTGGTCTCGGTACCGAACGATCCCGAAGATGCGATCGCGCTATACAGCAAGCACATGGCCGAGCACAATGCCATGAGCCGCGAAATGGATCAGCTCCGAAGCAAGATCGAGAACGTGCTGAAGAGCGACATCATCGGCCCAACGGAATTGGAGACCGTACGCTTGATGCGCGAACAGATCGAAGGGTTGCCCACCTTCGAGGAGACCTTGCGCAAGGATTGGGACAACTACCTGCACCTGTTGCGTGCCAACTTCGCCAACGTCCTCAATGGCCTCAATGACATCAAGAGCGCCGCTGAAAAGCTGAACCGCCGATTCGGGAATGTGAGCGTGAGCAACTTGGAAAGTTTGCGCATGGAGGTAATGGACCAGAATGAGTTGGTCGTTGCACTGAAGGAACTCGCCGAAACCGATCATACCGGACTATTCGACAGCAGTGGCAAATTGGATGCGGCCTACCAAAGCTTCCGCAACAAACTGAGCGAGCGCCTCACCCTGAACTATGGCGACCTCTTCACCCTGCGCTTCAACGTTACAACGCGGGGGGGGCGTACACACAGCTACGACAACCTCCAAGTGGAAAGCCACGGAACGGCGATCACGATCAAGGTATTGTTCAACCTCTTGGTCTTGCGCAGCATGTTGAAAGAGGATCCGAAGAAACACACCCCACTTTCGCGCGTTCCATTCTTCTTGGACGAAGTACACTCGCTCGATGCCGTGAACCGCAAAGCCGTGTTGGGAATGGCCCGCGACCTTGGCTTCATGGCGATCACCGCTGCACCAGAACCAGTGAGCGAGGTGGATGCGCTCTACTTCCTACGTCCAGTGAATGGCCGCTTGGTGCTGCGGAACGAGCTCCGCATCGGGGTGAAATTCGATGAAGCGCTTGCGGAGGCGTAGCCTAGCTGAGCCTCTTGAAGGACCCCGGCCGGTTGGTCGGGGTCTTTTCGTTCAGGTCGTTCTTCGGCGCTTGAACCACCAAACGAACAGGCCGATCAGCATCAAGACTGCGATGCACCATCCAACCACCCGCTCCCATCCCCCACCGATCTCCACCGGCCCCACATCGCCAACCAGCACCAAACCCGCCCAGTAATAGGGCAAAGCCAATTCATCCTGTGCTTGTGCCAAGTGATCCAACTTGGCTTGTCGCAAGGCGATATGTTTGGGCATTCCTTCAGCGAGGTACGCGTAAAAGCGCTCTAGGATCGTGGCGCTCACTTTCTCGTCGATGCTCCAGAGGGACACCACCAAGCTGGGGCACCCGGCATACGCGAATCCGTAGCCCAAGGAGCGCACACCTTCCCCTTCATCTGTACGACCGGTGCCCGTCTCGCAAGCGGAAAGCACCGCGAGTTGTGCCCTCAGGTCCAGCTCATAGATCTCGTAGGCATGTAGGTAACCATCACTTTCCGCATCCGTTGTGGATCCACTTTTGCTCAAGACCAAACGGGAATACATGGGCGAGGTCGCATTCATCTCGGCATGTGTTCCCAGATGAAGAATGCCGAACTGTTCAGCACGTTCTCGAAACTCCGCTTCATTCGCATCACTTTCTAGTAGCACCGTCGCATGGAGCGTTCGTGCCAATCCACGCGCTGTATTCACGGCGAAGGGTTGCCGTACGTAATTCAAGAAATCCCGATCGACCGCACCTGTATCCAGCACCTCGGCCAAGTAGCGCTGTTTCTCCCGATCGGAGAAACCAGGAGCCAGCGCTAGGACCCCTTGGGATCGTTCGCGTGCCATCTCCGCGAACTGGACCGCAGTTGTGGCGGAAAGCAGATAGGCGATGGCATAGCGTTGGATCAGGGCGTTCTTACTCGAATTCCGTTCGGAAGGGTCGGTGAGGAATGCCTCGAAGCTGACGGTATGCAAAGGGCCGTCCGGTATGACGAGCAATTCCTTTCCGGTCAACAAGGAAGCGATCGGCGCAATGAACTCGGAATACGCTTGAAAACCGGTGGACGCATAAGATGCCACGTGACGTTTTGCGATCGCATCTGATAATGCGTGAACCGTTCCTGCTGCACGGTCATTCGGGGTGCGCACGATCACGGCCGTATCCGTTCGGACCACGAGCATGTACATGTACGACTCCGTGAGTGCGTAGGCCAATAGATCGCGGCCAGGCCTCAGCAACTTCTTGCGCACATCGGCCACGTTGATCGTTGCGATCCCATAGCGCAACTCGTAGTAGCGCGGGTAGTGCTTGCTGAGGTCATTCAAGAACAGGGCGAAGGCGTTCTCCGCATCCATCGCACGGGTGACCGGGCCTTCGGCTTCTGGATCGATCACCATCGCCTTGATCAGCTCCTGCTCACGAAGCAATACGCTGTCCGGGACACCGCTGAAACGCAAGCTGGTGAAATCATTCAACCGGGCCTTCAACAAGATGGAGCGATCCGCTTCCATCAATCCAAGGAAGCGATCGATGTCCTTGACCGAACGGTGTTGAGCGTACGATACATAGGCGAGGTCGATGGCGAGATCGAACAGGGACTTGTGCGCTGCAACAAGACCGAGTTGCGAGCCTTCGTCGTCGATTGCGATCCGATCCAGGTCCAGTGATCGGATCGCCAGGTCAATATCCGCGCTTGGGTCACCTCCCGTTCCACCAGTAGCGGCCAACGCAAGCTCTGCTTTCACTTTCCAGAGGATCGCATCAGGTAAGAGGTGCGGCTGAGGAAAGGCCACTGGAACGGAGGTTTGCTTCAGGGTGGAAACGCGATCCTGCAGCTTGTCGAGCGCGGCAGAACTCCATTTAAGGGCAGCGGTGGGATCGGCCTTGGCCATCGCCGCTTCGGCCAATAGGACCTCGTACTGCGCGACCTTGAAATGCTGCTCTCCATGCACGCGCTGCATAATGGTCCGCGCTTCGAGCAGATCAGTGATGGCTTCATCCGTACTACCATGGAGCAAAGCAAAACGTGCTCGACGCCGCAGGGCGACAGCGAATTCTGGATCCGTGGAGGTGTGCTGCCGATCACGCTGAAGCGCGATACTACGTCGGAATAATGCGGCCGCTTCATCGATACGCCCCGCTCCGGCATACACTTCAGCGAGCTTCGTACTGGCACGTAGTTGACCTTCGTTCCCTTCCCCGAAATAGGTGGACGAAGCCTCCATGAACTGGGTGATGTACACCTCGGCCCGCGCTAGGTCACGGGTCTCGATGGCGATGTCGGCCATGCGTTCGCGGATCCCGATCAGCCGCGGATCGCTTGGTTCCAATACGCTGGCACGATCGCGGTAAGCCAGGTCCAATAACTCCTGCGACCGACCGTTGTCACCAAGGGAAAAGTACACCGTGGCCAAATTCACATAGCCTTTGGACCTGGACAGGATCGCGGACGCACGCGTGGTCGGGTCGGTCGCCTGTGCGATCATTTCAGTACTCAACCGGATGCCCTCCTGATAGTTCGCTCGGCTCCGTGGGATATCCCCTGCATCTTGCCACATGATACCCATGTTGGAAACGATGCCGGCCTTCCGTAACAATGCATCCGGATCCTTGGATCGCTCCAACTTGGCCAAAGCCTCTCGGTAGTAGCCTTCAGCAGCACGCGTACGTCCCAAGTGCCACGAGCTCACGCCTGCTCCATTATAGCATTCGCTCAGATCCAAGTACGATGGGTCCGAAGAACGCTCGTACACCGATCTGGCTTGCAAATAGGATCGAATGGCCGCTTGATGGTGGCCCATGCTCGCATGATCGAATCCTACGTTCTGATAGGCATGAGCCAATTCCTTGGGTCCCAGTTCTGGATGGTCCAGGGCAATGGCCAAAGCCATGGAGTCCACCCGCAGGCACTCCTTCATGTAACCGAGCTCGTAATACAACCAACTCAGTCCGGAAAGCGCTTCCAAGCGTTCTTTAGGCTCAGCACCTCGTTGGATCACCCAGGCGTACAATCCTTCGGCCTCCGCGATCCCGGCCTCCGCATTCTTCAACTTCCAATGGGCGCGCCCCAGCTTGTGGATGTACAGATGGAGCGAATCTTCCCATGTCGTATTCACGGATCCCGTCCGTTGACGTTCGACCGCACGGATGGTCCCTGCATGATCTTCGATCTGGGAAAGTGAGTCGATGAGCGCATGTCGCCTTGCGAGTTCTTCCATTGCCTGTCCTTGCGCATCGGCGACCATGATCGCCAACACGAACAGTAAGAAGACCCTGGACATTACAACGACTTATCGGAAAGGATCTCTTGAACGCGTTCCCCATAGATCGGGTCAAGCTCCATGTTCATGGACCGCAGTGCGTTCACATCACCCATTCGCAAATGAGCCAAGAAGAGGTACCAGCGCGCTTTGGCATAGAAGATCGACCCCTGCTCATCCGACAACCCTTGGAACAGCGTGATGGCATCCTGCACCTGACCATCTTCCAATTCCGCACAAGCGATGTAGAACTGAAGTGTGTCGTTGGTGGGTTCAGCTATCAACTGCGATGTCCATTTGGTTCGTGCTTCTTGGAAATCCCCCAGTTTGAATGCGACCATGGCATCGTGAAAGACCGGATCATCGGTGGAACTCATGGGAACCGGCAGGCCCGGGTCCACGACGTGATACTCGGCGTACAACCGCTCGCTGGCTGTAGGCTTCGAAAACCAGAAATAGGCACCGCCGAACAGGATGGCAAGAACCGCTGCGTACTTCAACATGGGCATCCATCGCGCCGCTGTCCTTGTACCATTCAGCTCGACCGGTTGTTCACTTCCCACTTGCTTCACCAACCGATCCAGCCCACCTAACTCCACGGCCCGGATGTTCTCGCGTTGCAGATCCACTTCGGCACGAAGCACCGCGTTGGCGGAGCGCTCTTCCTCGAAACGCTCCCGCTCCACAGTGGACATGCGCCCTAGCACATACGCTTCGATGGTCTCGAATCGCTCTTGTTCAAGTGTATTGCTCATGCGACTTCATTGTTATCATCCCCGGCGATGGCTTGTCTGAATGCACGCAGCTTCATCATGCACCGGTATTTGATCGTGCGAATGCTCTCCTCCTCCACACCCATGTCGACCGCAATGGAAGCCAGATCCATACGTTCGAAATAGAACTTGTCCAAGACGGTGCGGCATTTCTCGTCCATGCGTTCGTAGATGGCACGCAACCGCACGAGTTGCTCCTCCACATCGTCGAACCGATCCTCGCTTCGTTCGAGATCCCGATCGTCATGCACCAATTTCATCTTCTTGTGTGCTGCGGACCGGACCACATCCAGCCATTTGTTCTTGGAAACGCGAAAGAGGAACCCCCCTGGACCCTTCTCCGCCCCGGTATCGAACCTTCCTTCCTTCACCGTCAGCCACAGAACCGTGATCGCCTCTTGAAAGACATCCTGTGCGTCGTCCGGTGTTCCGCTGTTCTGTAGCACGTATTTGCGTACCGCCGGAAAGTGGGCAGCATACAGGGTACGCACCGTTGCTGGGTCGTTGCTTCCAAGTCCCCTTACCCAATCCGTGGGCAATGTCATTTGTGCGACCGTTTGTTCCAAAGCGGAAGAGCTGTATTGTGCGATAATACGGCGAAAGGGTTGGATGGGACATGTACAATGGTCAGTTGGGCTGTTGTTAGGCCGTTCCATAGCACTATCGGATGGTGTGGCAGAATGTGAACACTTCGGTATGGAACGACATGACCATTCCGCAGTCCGAAATGTGTGATCGTTCACATCTGCCTGTGCTCCTCGATGAATCGAGGAGTACACCACGAACCCCTGAAGGAACGCATCATGGAACTGCACCACGAATCAACTTCTCCACCCGTAGCACAGCGGAACAAGCGAACGGTGATCCTCGCACTTCTCGACGTGGAGGACATGCATGGAGGCAACATGCAGCACGGCACCACAGGTTACCTGGTGACCGGGAATGATGCCACCGAACTTCTGGTCGCGCTGACAGGATCACCGGAGTCTGGCTACTTCCCGACCACTGGCATGCGGAAGGTGACCTTGCGGTGGCACGTGCACGAAGAAGTGCGGGACGTACAGACCACACCCTTGAGTCCACGCGAGAAGGACGTTCTCCGTGCGCTTGTGGATGGATCGAGTTACAAGATGATCGCTTCGGACCTTGGGATCGGATTCGAGACAGTTCGCTCCCACATCAAGAAACTGTACGGGAAACTGGCTGTGCATAACAATACGGAGGCCGTGGCAAAGACCTTACAGTTCGGTTTGCTTACCTGATCACGATCACACCAGAACGGCGACCGGAACACGGAAGTAGATCCGCCAATCAATCCAAAAGCACCGTTGTTGATCAGGCGCATGGGCTACACTGGATCGTATCGGTAGACTGCTTTCAAAGTTCCTCCACCTGGGCCGTCTCAAAAGGGATGGCCCATTCTTGCGTTCGTAGAAGATCGAACGCGAAGGCGTCTTGAGTGTACTGAGGCATGGTAGTTGGACAACTGGCTACCTTCACTAGATCACCGACCACATGCGTACCATCCTCTTTTCCCTCGTTCTTATTCCCCTGTTGGCCAATGCTGGGGATGAGCGCCCCATCCCCAGCAAGATCACCGAAGCCAAGGTCTTTCTGACCGGTGCCCAAGTGGCCCGCAGTGCAACGACCAAAGTGCCAGCGGGTACCAGCACATTCGTATTCACCGGTCTAGCTGAAGCACTCGATCCGCAAAGCATCCAAGTGACAGGCAAGGGCGGATACCAGATCCTGAGTGTGAACCACCGGATGAACTACCTCACGGAAAGTCCGAAGAAGAAGGAATTGGAAGAGCTACGGACGCGGATCAAGAAATTGGAGAAGGACTACGCATACGAGAAGGCGATGCAGGACGTGTGGGTGAACGAAGAGCAACTGTTACAGAAGAACGCCAGCATCGGTGGCCAACAGAACGGCATCACGGCAAGCCAACTCACCGCAGTGAACGACTATGTGCGGGAGCGTTTGAAGGCGATCAAGACCAACTGGTTGCTCCAACAAGAGAAGTTGACAGCGCTGCACGAGGATGCGGAGAAGCTGCGACAGCAGGCTGGCCAACTTCAAGCCCAGGCACCGCGACCTACCAGCGAAGTGGTGGTGGAGATCAGCAGTACGACCGAAGTGAGTGCCACATTCGGATTGAGCTATTTCGTACGGAACGCTGGCTGGGCACCGGCATACGACCTGCGTGCCACTGGAGTGGGTAAGCCCATCGAATTGTCGATGAAGGCCCAAGTGACGAACAACTCTGGAGAAGATTGGGACAAGGTGGACTTGAGCCTGAGCAGCGGCAACCCGACATTAGGTGGTGTGATGCCTGCGTTGAGTCCATGGACCTTGTACATGCCACGGATCATGCAGACCCAAGGGATCGGCGGTGTGCGCAAAGAGCGCGCAATGATGGATGCAGCGCCAAGCATGGCTTCCGGAGGAGTTATGCAACTGAAGGATGAGGAAGAAATGGAGGCTTCAACTATCGTTTGGAACACAACTGAGAACCGCACCACGACGGTGGAATTCGTGATCCAAACACCCTTCAACGTTCCCAGTGATGGAGTGCCGCACATGATCGGTGTGAGCAGCCAGATGATCCCGGCAACGTACAAGCACTACGTTACCCCGAAGCGGGACAAGGATGCATTCCTCTACGCACGCACCACGGGATGGGAAGATCTGAACCTGCTGCCCGGTCAGGCCAACGTATTCTTCGAAGGCACCTTCGTGGGACAGAGCTATTTGCAATTGGATATACCGAAGGACACCTTGGAGATCTCCCTCGGTCGCGACAAGGGTGTTACCGTGGAACGGGTGAAGCGCAAGACCACCAACGAGAAAGCTTCGATCGGCAGCAAGCGAACGGTCACCATTGGTTGGGACATCACCGTGCGCAACACCAAGGTGACCGCTATCGACCTAGAGGTGCGCGATCAATATCCGTTGAGTCCACAGAGCGAGATCGAGGTGAAATTGGAGGAACGAGGCGAGGCCACAGTGAACGAGCAGACCGGACTTCTCACGTGGAACCTCACCGTTACGCCCAAGGAGACGAAGAAGCTCGGTTTCAGCTATACCGTGAAGTATCCAAAAGAAATGCCGGTGGTGCTGGAGTAAGCGCCTACCTTCAAGCCATGCCACCCTGTCGCTTCGGCCTTCTGCCAGCGCTTCTGTGCCTCGTAGGTGGATCGATGGGACAAACCATTGACTCGGTCGTGTTGACCGAAGTCGGACGTTACCAGCATCCATACGTACTGTTCCCAGACAGTTTTTCGGCCCCGACCATGAGCAGCCGGATCGATCGCTTGGATCGTCCTTTCGTGTACATGGCCTGTCGCGATTCGGGGCTCTTCACGCTGGATATCAGCACCCCTTCATTGCCCGTTGTGGTGAACCGGAAATACCCTGCATTCTTCGGCGGTCTCAAGGTGATGAACTTGGAGCAAGTGGATGCGTTGCTCTATTTAGCGCTCGGCGACATCGGTAATGGAGTGGAGTCGCCGGCACTGGCCATCATGGACGTGAGCGACCCGGCAACTCCCATACTCCTTCATCAATACACGCATACCGCATTCACCCATGGAAGTGCCATCGTGAAGGTAAAGGGAGACTTTGCGTATCTGGGTTGTATGGAAGAAGGCATCTTGGTGCTTGATGTCAGTGATCCATCCAACATCACCTTCCTTTCGAGCTTCTTGCCTCCGGAACCGACGTGGCCCGATGTTGCGAATTACCCTTCCAATGCGCGGGGAATGGATTTTGATGGTGACGTGCTGTACTTGGCCTTCGATGCGGGCGCACTTCGAGCGATCGACATCAGTGATCCGGCAAACCTTCAACAGATAGGCCGGTATTTCAATCCGCAGCATCCGGCATTCACGAATCCCGCATACAACAATGTGCTTGTTATCGGTGAACGGCTTTACGCAACCATCGATTACTGCGGCTTCGAAGTGATCGACATATCCGACCCTGCGGAGATGGTGCAGGTCGATTGGCTGAACCCGTGGAATTGCTTTGGTCTTTCCTGGTTCGGAAGTGATGGGCACATGAATGAAATGGTCAGCACACTCGGCGACAGTCTCTTATTCGTGAGCGCTGGAGACAGTGAGGTTCTCGTGTATGATATCACCGCACCTGATGCGCCTACATTGATCGGCGGTCATATCCTACCGAACGATAGTGCTTCCACATGGGGCGTTGACGTTCACGATGGAACAGTGGTCGGAAGCTACATCAACAACCATGGACTACCATTCCAACCTTATGATTCGAAGTATGGTGGTGTGGTGATCTTCGACTGGGAAGTTACGTTCGGCACTGCGGTCGAAGCGCTCAGGACATCGAACATGCGACCAAGGATCCTAGGGAATCCATCATCTGGTCTGGTCCATATCCAACTACCACCTACCGGAGAGAAGAGCATCCATATCAACGTGGTGGATATCCAAGGCCGTTTTGTGCGTGATGCACGGATCGTTGCAGAAGGAACCGTTCAACAGTTGTTCAAGCTGGACCTTACCGGCCAAGCCGATGGGACCTACTTCATCACCGTGAGTACGCCCTACGATCGGACCACACTCCAGGCGGTATTGGCAGGGAACTGATCACGCCATACCGACCTGACGCAGATACGTCAAGTGCGACCAGAGTGCACTGCGCAGCGTTGGGAACTCCCGGTAGGCGACATTGAATTCCGCGCACACCTGTTTCAGGCATTTGTTCAATTCCGGATAGTGTATGTGGCTGATGCGCGGGAACAAGTGGTGTTCCACCTGAAAGTTCAATCCACCGAACAACCAGTTCAACACTTTGTTCTGGGTCGCAAAGTTCACCGTGGTGTTCACTTGGTGAATGGCCCATTCGCTCTCGATGTGGTGGCCATCCGTGGGGGGGTGTACGAACTCTGCATGCTCCACCACGTGCGCCAGTTGGAACACCACTGCAATGAACACGCCAGTGACGAACACCATCACTCCGTAGCCGATCAGCGTTGGTACGATACCAGCGAAGTACATCGGAAGTCCGAGGAAGACGGCTACGTAGGTCACCTTCGTAACCCAGAAGATGATGTGCTCCTTCATGCTCATCGGCTTCATTTGGGTGTTCTCCGCGATCTTGCCAGTGAAGTACTTCTTCAGGTCGTTGTAAAAGACCCAGAAGAGATAGGTGAGCCCGTACAGCAAAAGGCCATAGATGTGCTGAAATCGGTGGAACCAATGTTTGGGTTGGCCTTCGTGTATCCGAACCCATGGTTTGATGTCGATGTCATCATCCATCCCCTCCACGTTGGTGTACGTATGGTGGTTCACGTTGTGCTTCAGCTTCCACAGGTAGACACTTCCACCCAGGAGGTTGAGCGAGTGACCCATCACCTCATTCACCCATTTACGACCGCTATAGCTGCCATGCGCCCCGTCATGCATCACGTTGAAACCGATGCTGGCCAACACCAGGCCGAGCAATGCGCACATCGCTAACGAGAGCCACACGGATGCAGGGGTGAAGAACACCAGCACAGCGTAGAGCATGACCAAGGCGGTGAGCAGGATCGCCGTCTTCCAATACAGGCGACCATCTCCGGTCTTCTTCAAGTTATTCTCCTTGAAGTAGGCCTCGGTCACTTCACGCAAGCGTTGGAAGAACAGAGGTGGGGTCTTAGCGAAAGTCGTTCGATCCATGGAGCAATGATTTCCGTAGTACGCACAAAAGTACGGTCGGGCGTTCGGGCGAACATGGCCGGATCGGATCACTCATGGTAAGGGTAGGTGCAGGGTCCGATGCGTACAGGTTCGTGAAGATACGGAACGACAAAGCCCCGGGTCCACATCACTGCGGAACTCCAGGGCTTTGAAACTTGATCGAAGGGAAGCCTTAGGACTTCTCCACGTTGATCGCGTTGAGACCTTTCGGGCTTTGCTCCACCTCGAACGTGACCTTGTCACCTTCGAAGATCGGGCCACGGGTGCCGGTCTTGTGAACGAAGATGTCCTTGCCACCTTCGTCGGGGGTGATGAAACCGAAACCTTTCTCCGTGTTGAAGAACTTAACTGTACCTGTTGACATTACTTCTTGTATTGCCCTCGACTTCCGTCGAGGCTTAGGGTCCGGTAAAAGCACCGGAGTATCGGGCGCAAGATAGGCCGATCCCTGCAATACCCGACATGCCCGGCGGGATCGAGTTCTGGTGCAGGGGCGGAACACCGTGAATATCCGCCGATCCGATCCACTTCAAGCAGCCTTGGCTTGCGCCAATTCCTCGGATACGCGCTTCAGCCCCACCAATTGTTCTACCCACTGCTTGCCCAACTCCCGTGTACGGCGGGTGGCCAAGGGCAATCCGGCGAAGTCACCCTGCCACAGTTCCACTCGTGTACGTCCACCATCTTCCTCGATCAGGTGGAGGTCCACGGTGGTGTGGCTGGCAGGCTCGTCCGGCAACTTACTGTTCAAGCTGTACGTGGTGTACCGCAATCGTTCACCGGGTTGTGCGGCCATCACCACCCCTTTCGCCACAAGAGTGTGGCTCCCCTGCTCCTCACGACGGAACCATTGGATGGCCTTCCCAAGCTGGAGATCACTCTTGAGAATGGCACCCATGTACAACTTTGTCAGGTCAGGTTCGGTCAGGGCCTTCCAAACCATTTCAGGCGGAGCATCCACCAAAAGTGTCCGCATCACATTCGTTTCCGGATCCATCGGTTTCATCGGCATACGGTGGCCGGAACATGATCCGTGCCGGACACTCAACGCCGACAATTCGGCGTATTGCATGGCACAAGTGTTAAGGAAAGTGAACAACGGGGCCTTCTGCGGGGAAACATTTGCACGATCGGTGACCAGCACTGCCTCCGAACGTCAATAAGGATGATCCTCGCTTGTTCCGATCGGCACTCGGACACAAGGTTCAACTATCCATCACATTGAAAGTAGCTTTGCCCACCATTACGATGACCAACATGCGCATCCTACCTACCCTCCTGCTCTTCCTTGCTTTTACCGCCACCCAAGCCCAGGAGAAGTCCGAAACAGGCCATCTCCTCAACTGGACCGGAAATATCCAAGTAGCACCGGATTCGCTTCAGGCCGGTAAGTTCAAACTGGCTGCTTTCGCTATTCCGATCCTGGAGGCGGATCCGGGAAAGGTCATGAACTTGTGGGAAAGTGATTGTGCCCGGAAAGGAGGAAAGGTCAATGGTTCGGAGCCTGCGAAGTCCACGCCTCTCATCGTGGAAGAGTTGGACCCTTCACCCGTGACGATGATGGCCACGTTCAGCAAGGACAAACAATTGGGTGGCACACGGATGCTCTTGGCATATGCGACGAATGATTCCACGGCCTTCGCCGCGAGCGATCGCGGCCAAGTGGCTGCACGTGCGTTAGCACTTCGACTGAACCGTGCGGTGGTAAGCGAGCAGATCGAGGATCAACAGAAATTGGTGGACAAGCGTTCCGGTAAGTTGGAGGATGCGCAGGCCGATCAAGCGAAGGCGGAAAAGAGGGTGAACAATGCCTACGAGGATCTGGAAAAGAGCAAGAAAGCTAAGAGCAAGCTAAGCGGCAAACAAGCCCAGCTCCAAAGCGATCAACTTCACGCACAGGACCGTTTCGAGCGCAGCCAAGACCCAAAAGACCTACAGAAACTCACCAAGATCCAACAGAAATTGGTGAAGGTGCAGCAGGCTCTGGCCAAGCAAATGAAGAAGGAGGCCGACGCATTGAAAGATGCCAACAACAGGCAGGAAGACGTACCGGACGCGATCAAAGACCAACAGGAACGTCAAGCTGCGAAGGAGAAAGCCAACTCCGACCTAGAGGCCTTGAAACGAAAGTTGGAGGCTATTCGGTAGCTCGTGTTCGACTCGAACTTTGGCAATGGGCGACAAGGTTCGTACGCCTCTTGGCAAATGGGTATCTCGAAGTACCTCGAACGGATGGCACAAGTGCTTATCGTCCTGGGCAGACTAGGCGCGACGAAAGGAAGTTACCCATAGGTAACTGACTGAGGAGCAACGCCGGATGACCAAACGAGAAGTGCTTGCCCGAAGGGTCGGCCCATAGGCCGATGCCGCCGGAGTGAGGTACTTCGAGGTACCCAAATACCTTACGGGTACCATTCAGTCATCTCCCGTGCTCCGACATGCATTGCTCTACCCATGCACGCGCTTCCTCTAGGTCATTGAACACTTTGGTAGAAAAGTTGGTGGGGTGATAGGTGAAGTACAGCTTCGCTAAACGCTCGAACAGCATGCCCTCGGACACAATGGCTAGCACACGCGTCCACTCGTCCACCCCCGCCTCGCGGTAATGGTCATTGTACAGCAGGCTCATGTCGAAATCCACATCCTCCGGGAAGATGCCAATAACGCCATAGGCCTTCGTCCCATCCAACTGCTTACGCGCTTGGAGATTCTCGCGTACAGCTACGGCATCCACCTTCACGCCGGGCTTGTACCGACATTCCATCACGTGGGGAGAGACACGCTGTACCACTGCGCTATTGGTTTCAATACGCTGCATGGTATTCCAAAGGTAATGCAACTGCAATAGCATCAACGGTGAACGTGGTCCGTACACCGAACGAAAAGACCCAGCAATGAAAAGCACCTCGAACTCCACACCGCTCTTGTCCCATACTATCTTCGGTGCATGAGAACGCCTCTGCTCCTTATGGCCTTGGTGGCAACTGCATATGCCTTCGCTCAGGAACCGGCACCTGCGAACGCCGACCTGCAACGGTGCTTGTTACGTACCACATCCGAGACTTGGACCCTGTTGAAGTTGACCCCGGATCAATTGCAACGCATGAAATTCATCCAAGAGGCATGTGCTGAAGAGTGCAAAGCCGCAGGTGCACCGGGCAATCAGAATCCGATCTCGCACACCGATGGCAGCACCGTACTTGGCGAGTTACGCAGCGTATTGACCACAGTGCAATACAACGCCTGGATGGCGGGTTGCAAAGAAGTCCCCTCCAAGTGAACCACGTGCGGTGGATCTTGGCCTTCTTGATGCTTTCCGCAGGCATTGCTGCGGCTCAAGTGGTCAGCCTACCTCCGCTGAACCAGCGTGTACTAGGCTTCGCAGATGCACACCTTGGAAAACCCGTGGGCACAGGTGAGTGTTGGGACTTGGCTGCAGCGGCATTGAATGAAGCCGGGGCCAATTGGGATGGGAAGTACCGTTTCGGCCGCGAGGTGGACCTCAAAGCGGAGCGTGTGTTGCCTGGTGATATCATTCAATTCGAAGGGATCGAAACTCTTGTGCGAACCGCGACCAGCGAGAGCCGAGAGCGCATGGGCCACCATACCGCGATCGTCCATGCGACACATGGCGACGGACGCTACACCTTGGCACATCAGAACTTCGGTCCCAGCGGTCGAAAAGTGGGGCTTACGGAATGGGACGCACGCACCGTGATCAGAGGCAGATACACGATCTACCGGCCCGTACAATGATCAGGGCGTGGTACTCACACTCGTAGCAGTTCCACCAAGCGCTTGGGATGTCCAAGCACCGTTATTCGCTTCGTCCACCACGAAGCTGTACGCCATGCTGGAATTGTACACGATGATCTTGCCTCCGTACGCTACGTGGTCATGGTTGGTGCCGCCCATGGGCTGTATCGTCCACACCCCAACTCCACCGCCATCCACATGAAAGGCGTAGGCATTGCTGTTGTTGTACAGGACCGCCGACTTGGAGGTGGCCAGGGCGGTATGGTTGGTGCCACCGAGCGCTTGTACGGACCATTGCCCATTCCCGGAGTTGTCCAAATAGAAGGCGTGGGCTTGGCTCTGATCATACAGGATCACCGCCTTACGTGATGCGATGCTGCTCTGGTTGGTACCGCCCAAGGCATGGATGATCCATTGGCCAGCACCATTCGCATCCTGGAAGAACCCCCATGCCATACTGTTGTTGTTGAGCACGATCAAGCTGTCGCGATCGTTCGGGTCGCAAGCACCAACACCCGGCATACCCGGAGGGCCCGGTGGCCCTGGCAATGAGCTCCCGGATCCTTTGGCATACAGCGCATAGGGGACACTGAGCAACGGGCTGGTCCCCACCACACCGTAATTCGAACCACCGTTCGGGTCCGTTTCCGTCTTCAAGAAGAAGGGGCCTGCATTCCAATCGATGTTATCCATGGAACCGGACAGTACCGTACCCGCACCCAATGCGACCGAAGCCAATCCATTGCTGTTCGTGACCGGGATGTGTGTTTCAGCGAATACCACGGTGCCGGATGCACTCCCCTGGAGAATGCTCAACCGCATGCCAACTGGCGCATTGGTTACCAACGCATCTGCTCCGTCGCGCACCACCGCTTGGTAGTTCATTTGTTCTGGGGCTTGGGCCGCACATGCCGCCGCGAAGAGGATGGCCCATAGGAGGAGTACATACCGCATGGTGATCACTGTTTGATGAAGGGGTAGGAAGCCGGAGTCGATCCGGAGAACAACTGCAAGGTGTAGGTGGCTGCAGGGAGATGGGCTGTCCCGATCCAGGTGGTAACACCCAAGCTACCGAAGAGCACCGCTCGACCTTTGGCATCCAACACGACATAGGTACTCCCGTTCGAGGGGGTTTCGCTGAAGGCTACGGACAGCCCATAGGTCGCAGGATTCGGCCCTATCGTTACCCCCGGACCCTCATTCGGATCGTCCACTGCGGTAGGCAACAACGTATAGGGCTGCTGCACACCCTGCGCGACCGATCCACCCGATGAATTCATGTATGAGGCCGCCACCTGTCCCAATGTGAAAGCCACGGAACCACTGGTACTACTCGCATCGCCACCTGCACTCCCCACCGCTTGTTGCCCAAAGGCAAGGTCACAGCAGCACACGAACAAGGCGATCATCAGGGCAATTCGCATGGTGGAAAGGTGAGGAAGGCTTCTGGAAAATGCAATCGCATCCGTGAATGTGGGCACGCCCAACACCTTTCGGTCTCACTGATCAGGAGGGGTAACTCCGCATCCTTGTCAGTGCATGCTCATCGAATGTGACATGTCCGAACATGCAGTGTCGTCCCACAAGCCGATACGTACCCTCTATCCCGCCATTTACATTTGAAGGCCATGCCGACCTCGTACCGCGTATATGTCATCGAACTTGCTAGGCGTGTTTACACCGAGGATCGCAAATTCCGCGACGCGAATCCTCAATTCAACGGCGTGCAACAATGCGTGTACGTGGGCATGACCAGCAAAACACCCAAGGATCGCTTCCTACAACACAAGACGGGTCATCGCAATGCGAAGGGACACAAGTTGTCGGCGAACATCGTGCAGAAATACGGTTTGTACCTACGACCCAGCTTGTATGAGCACATCGGCCCGATGAGCCGTTCAGAAGCCTTGGAGGTTGAGAAAGGACTTGCACTGGAGTTGCGCCGGAAAGGCTATGCGGTATGGTTCGGCTGAACGACCACTGAAAAGACTTGTTGATCCCACTATGGAGTGTAGGTGCAACGCCGTGGCAGGAATGGACGCATCCACGTTCCAGGGACGTGGTGGCCGAAGGCAAGAGCAATTTGTACGTCCGATCCATATTCCTGACGGTGCATATGGAAGCCGCTACTGTCCGTTCCCGACTCACATTCATCCGCTGCGATCAAGTCGACCCAAGGGGTCATCCGTGACCACGGCGCGTCCCTTGCGACCGGTCGATCAGGCCGGGTGGTATTGACAGGATCAAGTTCCTGCATACATTCGTGCCGTCCAAAGGCCCCCTTGTGCTTTGGCGAGACCACGGGGGTACAGGCACAGAACAACATAAACCGTCAGTTAGAACTCATGAATATTTACGTCGCCAACGTGCCTTACTCAGTGAAGGACCAGGATCTCCACGAGCTCTTCTCCCCCTTCGGAGAAGTGACCTCGGCCAAGATCATCATGGACAAAGCCACCAACCGGAGCCGCGGCTTTGGATTCGTGGAAATGGCCAACGATGATGCAGGTCGTGCTGCCATTGAAGGAACCAATGGTAAGAGCTTCCACGGTCGGGACCTGGTGGTGAACGAGGCACGCCCTCGCACCGAAGGTGATCGTGGTGGATTCGGCGGTGGTCGCGGTAGCGATCGCGGTGGATACGGAGGCAGTCGCGGAAGCGATCGTGGTGGCGATCGCGGTGGTGATCGCGGTGGATACCGTAGCGAGCGTCGCGACGAGTACTAAGCAATCCCAATACATGCGAGAGCCCTCCGGATCACCGGGGGGCTTTTCTTTTGGAAGGAACCCCCGCTTGTGAAAAGATGTTGATCCATTCGACATTGTGCTCTCCGCCACGTCCAAAAGGCCAACAACGGATCGGACTCCGATACCTTTACCGACCCTTGCCCCTCCATTACGCCTGATGCGTATCGCATCCTATCCCCTCATCCTCCTTATAGGACTCATCTACCTGTCCGGAGCCACATCAGCCTCCGCACAACGTCCCGGTGGGCGTACTGGGGTGGTGTATGGGAAAGCCTTGGACAGCGACACCAAGAAACCGGTGGAATATGGCACCGTGGCGATCTACCACGCACGGAACGACAGTTTGGTCACAGGGGCCATCGTTCGTCCGAATGGCGATTTCGTTCTCGATGGTCTTCCAATGGCTCCATTGCGACTTACCATCAGCTTCATCGGGTACAAGACCCTGGTGAAAGAGATCCACGTCTCCCGCGAACAGTTGGAACAGGACTTGGGGAATCTACTGTTGGAACCCGATGCTGAGATCCTGAAAGAATTCGAGGTGACCGGGGAGAAAAGCACTTCGGTATTGCAAGTGGACCGGCGGGTATTCAATGTGGACAAGGACCTGACAACGCAGGGCGGCACGGGCGTGGATGTGATGAAGAACATTCCCGGACTGAGTGTGGATGTGGACGGGAACGTGCAGATGCGAGGGTCGAATCCCCAACTGTTGATCGATGGTCGGCCGACATCGATGACACTGGAACAGATCCCTGCTGAAGAGATCGAGCGTGTGGAATTGATCACGAACCCTTCCGTTGCGTTCGATGCGAACACCGCTGGAGGTATCCTGAACGTCGTTTTGAAGAAGAACACCAAACCGGGTTACAGCGGACAATTACAGGCCGGTGTTGGCACGAATGATCGCTACCAGGTCGGAGGGAACGTCAATGTGAAGGATGGTCGATGGGGCTTCAACCTCTCATACAATTTGAACACCCGGGGCAATTACACCAATGGCGATACGCGGCGCACGGATCGCTTCCAAGGAGAGAACACGGGCTACTTTGAACAAGATTCCAAGAACACGTCCATCCGGCGTATGCACGGTGGGCGTTTCGGGATGGACTACCAAGTGAGTGTAAGAAGTACGATCAGTGCGTCAGCATCGGTGCGTGCACACGTGAGTGAAGAAGAGGATACGCAGAACTCCAGCACATTCGGCGCAGGGATGGAGTTGCTCGGAACCGGTCGCCAAGTGAATACGAATTGGAGCGAGCGCTTTGGCAACAGCGCGCAATTGGCCTTTCGCCACAGATCCCCGAAGGAAGGCAAGGAATGGAGCATGGACCTTTCGTACTACGGTGGTGCAAGGAAAAGTGACGCAAGTCAAGACCTGTACACGTATGACGTCGGAGGAGGCCCATTGGGGTCCAGTCCACGGTTGCAGGACAATATTGGCGGTAGCCGGTATGGCACGCTCAGTTTCCAAGCGGACTTGGTGGACCCACGCAGTGAGCGGACCAAATTCGAATACGGCGTGAAGAGCAGCACGCAGTTGGACAACACGTACCTGGATGTGTATGTGACCTCCCCGACGGTTGGAACGGACGTAAGGGACTCCTCCCTTTCCAACGACTACGACATTACGAACTTGATCAATGCAGCCTACTTCAACTGGTCGCAAAAACTCGGAGAACGGTGGTCCATGATGGCAGGTCTACGGTTCGAGCAAACTTGGTTCAAAACGCTTCTGAAGGATTCCGGGAAGGAATTCAGCTACATCTATCCGGACGGAACGGAGAACCTCGGGCGAGCACTCTTCCCCTCCTTGTATCTGGTACGCCGTTGGGCAGATAGCGACCGTGAATTCCAGATCAATTTCTCGCGGAAGATCCAACGGCCCAACCATTGGCAGATCATTCCCTTCATCATGTTCAGCGATGCACGCAACGTGCGTATCGGCAATCCGACCCTAGCACCCGAGATGAGCAACCTGGCCGAGGCGAACCACTTACTGCCGTTCCTGAAAGGAAAAGGCACATGGCTCACTTCTGTTTTCGGGCGTTATACCACGGATGTGATCACGGGCTATGCCACACCCCTGGCAAGCGACACCACGATCCTTCTGAACACATTCATCAATGGCAGTTTCAGTGCTACTGGGGGATGGGAGAATATCATCAAACTGGAACCCACCCCAGGACTTCAACTGACCTTCAGCGGAACAGTTCAGTACACGGACATCGCCTTGCGCAGCAGCGAAGGTGATGTGCGCAACCGCGGTACGAACTGGGAGGCCAAGGCGGTTGCGAACTACCGCTTCAAGAAAGTGTGGACCGTGCAATTGAATGGCGAATACGAGAGTCCGGAGATCCAAGCACAAGGACGCCGGTTGGCACAATACGGGATGGATGCATCCGTAAGTCGCGACTTCGCCAAACGTTTGACGGCCGTGGTTTCGGTGAACGACATCTTCTACACCCGTCGTTGGGGTAGCATCGTGGACACGCCGTACTTGTACCAAGAGAGCTTCCGCCGTCGGGAGCAGCGTTTCATCCGCTTCACCCTCACCTGGAAATTCGGCGAGCAGAACACCTCGTTGTTCCGTAAGCGTAGTGGTCAAGCACGTCCATCATCCGGAGCCGGTAGCGACGGTGGTGAAGGTGACTTCTAGAACATCACAAAGGTTCCGTTTCGAAACGGGGGCACCCGACCTGTCCTTGATCGCTATAGTATTCCAGAAAGCGCACCTTGTGGAAATAGCCTTCGCCGTCCTGGATGATGTAGCTCAGGCTGGCATCAATGGTGTAGGACGACGTTTCGAAGGAGTACGTTTTCCAGAGGTAGCCGATCGCGTCGCGTCGATCCTCGAACGGGTACTGCAGCGTATCGCCCAGCGACAGGTCGGCGAAATCCGCATTGCGGACCACTGCGATCCGGGTGCGTGGTGAAGACAGGACACCGGTCACGATGTACGGAAGGAAGGGCACGTAGAACTGGTGCGTGTACTGGGTGAATACGAGGTCCCACGTTCCATGCGTCGGTTCGATGGGTACTACGCCTTGTATGAAACTGTAGCACGTAAAGTCGCGCGTGGGGTCCTTCGGTACAATGGTCGCTACCACATCGGATCCATCGAGACGTGCTGAACTGAACGTGTACCGCACCGCATCAACACTGGTGAGGCGCACCTTGCGCAGTCCAAGCCACTCCCCCAACGCGGTGTACCCAAGGTCGATGATGAACACGTGATCCGATCCACGCCAATCCCCGATCGCCGTACTATCCGGAACACCGCTCGGCGCATCGATCCGACGACCAGCGAACATGCCGACGGTATCCAAAGGTTGAGCAAGGTCCAGCACACCCCGATCCCACGCCGTCATCAACCGGGAACCATTCAATTGAACACGCCATCCGTTCGGGCTACTTTCGAATGCGAGGTCCCACGCGGTCTTCAAGTTGGTAGCCACCACGGAACCAGTCCCGATATCCATCCACAATTGATCCTGGTACGAAGTGCCCATGCAGACTTCAGTGATCCGCCCATCCCCGCGCTCATGGACAGGCACTGGGAGTTCATCCTTGAGGCAGCTGCTCAAGATCAGGGCGAGTGCAAGCGGAAGAAAGAACCGGTTCATCGAGGAGTGCGTTGAAGTTCGAGTTCCAAGCGCACGAAGGCGGTCCTTCCCGTGGTCATGGGTACGGTGTTGGCCCCGCCAGAGTGCACTCCACTGGCCAAGGAAGCATTTACATTGCGTACGTTGAAGAGATCCTTGCACCCGGCGGTAAGGCTGAGTCGGTCCTTCCACAGATGTTTGGTGAGCGATGCATCGGCCATGGCGTAGGGTGCGATGAAGGAACGTTGCACATCGACCTCATCGGCCACCACGTAATTGCTGATCCGCCCCTGCCATTTCCAGAACACCGATCCACTCCAGCCTTTGCGCAACCATTGTTTGGTAACGGACGCACGCAACTCCGGTGAAAAGAGGAAGGGTTCATCATTCAACGCTGCGAATTCATCGTATCGTCCGGTGATGGCTGCACCGGTGGAGATCAGCCAATGGCCATTATCCCAGCCTGCCCCGATGCTACCTCCGAGGGTTCGGTATCGGCCAACGTTGATGTAAGTGTATCGGGTAGCGGCGATCTGCGCCAAGGAGATCAGGTCTTCCACCTGGTTGTAGAAGCAGGAGACCTCACTGGTGTATACCCCTTTGTCCTTGGCATGTCGGTAGGATAAAGCGGCGTTCACCGAATGGGAACGTTCCGCCGCAAGATCCGGACTACCAATGATGTCGTGGTTCACATCCACGAAGTAGAAATAGAGTTCCTTCAACGAGGGAGCTCGGAAGCCTTGGGCATAGGAAGCACGCATGGTGAAACCGTGGTGCATGTCCCACCGCACATTCACGGAGGGGATCACCGGGGCATCATATCGTGTATTGTACGCGTACCGCAGACCTGGACGGATCACTACGGAACCGATGGGACGGTATTCGAGGCTCGCGAATGCGGCGTGGTCTCCGATGGATTCCCGACCGTCACCGATGCGCGCGCCGAAACCGCGTTCAACGTTCACATCAATACCCGCTTCGTAACTCCATTTGGCACTGTCCGGTGCATTGGCGAACACAGCGCGCACATTGACAAGGTCGAAGCGCGTGGTGTCCTGCGCATCGTTCGCGATCACAGCCCGATCTTCCAAAGTGGTCAGGTCCCTGAACCATGTATTGCGGCTGCGCGCATACGAATTGTAGGCAGCCAATGCGTTCACGCGCCGTCCATGATCGAATTTGGCCTCCGTGAAGACGGCGTTGTCCAACCGGATGGTGGTATACACTTCATCGAACGCCGTCTCGTTGTATGGTGCGCGTGGTCGGCCCCGGTTCACGATGCGGTCGTGCAGGCCTTCACCCTTGTAACCGAAGCTCCACTGCGAGCCGGACCAGCGGTAATTCACCCGGCCGAAGTATTGCTCGCGGGGCTTCCATTGCTGGAACCGTGTGCTATCTGCCACTGTGGGCGAAAGGCTGGGGATACCGCTTTGCCGTGGATCCCAACCGTTGAAGAAATTCCGACCGGTACTCAAGACCAAGTCGTTCTTGTTCCAATGGCACGTTGCGGTCACGGTAGTGTTCAAGCGCCCGATATGTTCGGCATAGGTCGAGGCCTTCAATGTCGCTGGGTACCCAGATCCTTTCCGCGTGATGAGGTTGATCGTGCCCGCCAGTGCATTGGTTCCGTAGTTCACACTCAACGGACCTTGGATGATCTCCACCCGGTCGATGGTCGTCAGGTCGATCTGCGCCAGATCCACATTGCCATCCTGTCGACCGATCACCGGGACACCATCGATCAGAAGTTTCACGTTCTGACCGCCCAGACCTTGCATGGAAAGCGAAGTACCTAGGACGTTATCCTGCGCCAGTTGGACGTTGAGTTCATTGCGCAAAGCATCACCCAAATTGTTCGCCGCCATGCGTTGGAACTGCTTGCTATCGATCACACGAACACGATGTACGGCCTTTTCGGGGGAGGCGGGGGCGTACTGACCCGTTACCACGAACTCCGGCAACCCCAAGGCGGCTGGCCGGAGCATGAAGTGGTACCCGACTCCATCACCCGAGTGGATGGTATCCGATACTGTTGCATACCCCACGAAACTGACGCGTATCGCAACACCCTTCTGTGCCAAGGCATGGTCCACCGGCACCGCACCCTTCCCTTGAGCATCCATCACAACCAACCCATGGCCTTCGGACCCAATGCATTGCCACGCCAAGTGCGCGTAGGGCACTGGTTTCGCATCCGCGTCGCCGACCTGGATCGGGATCTGCGCCATAGCGCAAGCCCCGTGCATACACAGTGCCAACGCCAGTATCCTATGGGTCATTGATCCCATGCTCTTTCAATGGGTTCCACAAAGGACCCGTCGGGAGTGATCATGATCGTCATGACCGAGTCACGTTGCTTCAACCGCATTGATCAGCGAAATGTCCTCCCCTCACTGAACAAGTCCGCGTCATTCACAGGCCGACCACGAAGCGGGTGGTGAAAGCGCTGCCTTCAGCATCCAGCTTCATCACATAAGTTCCATCGGAAAGGCCGCTCACGTCCACAGGCCATGCAACGAGTCCCATACCACCGGTCACATTGGCCGTGCTCACCAACTTGCCCGTCAGGTCCAGAATGGAAAGTTGCCCGTTGCGGACCGTGCGATCCAGGATGATGCTGATACTGCCCGTATTCGTCGGATTCGGATAGACGACCAGATCCCGCGTACCGTAATTCTCCTCAACACCAACAGCACTGACCATATCCTGTGTGAAGGTCATGTTCCCGTTGGAGCCACCTCCGTAAGCTGTGAAGATCAACTTCCAGATGTTGCCGGCGCGATCCTGTACGAAATAGGTGCGGTCCGTTGGGTACTCGTACATCGAAGTCTCCATATTGAAGCTCTTCCAATCGTAACCGATCACGTTCATTGCGGAATCGAGCGGGCCACTGGTCCAATCTGCGGAGGCAGGATCCACACCGTCCACTTGCAGCGCATCGACCCCTTTGTTCTGCAATACCCCTGCGACCCCATAGGCCGTTGGCGCGGGAGCCGGAATGATCGCGGTGTACTTGGTGAAGAGCAGGTCCCAACTCGCAGTGGGTGGCTCCAGATCCAAGACACCTCCTACGAAACTGTAGTAACCGAAATTCTTTCCCGCGTGAACGGCTTTCATCAAGGAGACGGTTTGCTCATCCGTACCATCCAACGCGGCATGTGTGAAAGAATAGGCACCACCGGCCAAGGAGTTGATCCGCAACTTCCGGAAGGTCGCATCCGGGAAGCCGATCACATAGACCTTGGTTCCCGCGATCGTGTGTGTGATGAGGTTGTATGTACCCCAACCGACGTTGAAGCCATCCGGCTCGGAAAGGTTGTTGCCATTGGAAAGCGCACCGGCCGACCAATAGGTCTCGGAATTGTTCAGCGAGATCCAATTCATTTCATCCGGAGCATTCACGGCGTTCCAATCCGCGATACCTTCAGGTGTTTCGAACGCTGTCAGTCCCTTCATGGTGTTCACTTGAACCGTTGAGGTGAACCCACTGATCTCGAAGGCGAGGTCCCAATCGCCAAGAGCGACGGTTCCTTGTACATCATTGGCCAAGCTGTAATAGGCTTGGGTGGTGTTGCCCGGCCCAGTTGGAATGGTGACCTCTGTTTGAGCCTGAAGGGCGGTGACGAAAATGACGGCGGAGAGTAGAGTAAATAGCTTCATGTGCTGTGTTGAGATAGGAGACCGCAAAGCAACTACCGGCGCGGGAAGTACTCAATAGCACGATCGTGTGAAATGGCCCTGTTCCGTCACGGTACTGCAACAAAGCGATGCGAACTCTCCAAAGTGAACCTAGAATCGTTCCGACCAAGTGCTCAATGCTTCAACCACGACCCCAAGAACATTCCCTAGAGCTTGAGAACATCTACCTCGAAGATCAGTAGATCAAAATGAACCGGGCTTAAAGAAGCTTCGTGCGTTGACCCTGGAGAATGAAGGGAATGGATGACCGTTGAGCGATATGATTCCAAAATGAAACAACATCCTCCGGCACGTGCCCTGCCACTTCAAGACCGCGTCGGTTCCATTCATCGGTCCAGATCGCGACACGTGGGCGAAAGTAAAGGCTTGTTAACTCCCCACCACGATGGCCCGGAGAGTGTAACATTGCAACACGAGCATGGGACGACGCACGATAGGGACACTGATGTTGTTGGCCATTCTGAGCGTGGTCGGCGTAGTGGTGATCCAGTTGCTGTGGTTGCGTGAAGCCTCCCGCTACCGCCAAGAGCAGGTCGAATTGAATCACGAGCAGGCGCTTCAACTGGAGAAGCAGTTCAATGACCGGGTCGTGATCGCCCTCACGGATGTCACCGAGCAGATCCTCTCCATCACCAAGGACCCATCGGACCTCTACGACGCGGTGAAGCAGGAGCGTCCGAATTATTTTGCTGTTACCATCAACGATACGCTCCATCCGTATCTATTGGAGTCGTTGCTCAAGAAGGAATTCAGTCGGCGCAACATACAAGAGGATTTCGAGTACGGGATCTATGATTGCTTTACGGACAGCATCGTCTATGGGAATTATGTGGCGGTTGATCCCGTGGACACGGATACGCTGGAGCACACCAAGCTCCAGAAGCTGGACAAGGACGGGCACTACTTCGGTATATTCTTCCCCAACCGCAAAAGCACCTTGTGGGAAGAACAGCGAAGTACGTGGACCTGGATCTTTCCGGCGATCGTCACCCTTATCGTGTTCGGTTTCTTTGCCTACAGCGTTTGGGTCATCCTTCAGCAGAAGAGATTGAGTGAGATGAAGAACGACTTCATCGGGAACATGACGCACGAGTTGAAGACACCGATCAGCACCATTGCGCTGAGCAGTGAGGTACTGGGCGACCCGGGGATCGTAAATGAACCCGAACGATTGAAGGAGTATGCGCGGATCATCCGGAACGAGAATGAACGCTTGCGCATCCAGGTAGAACGTGTTCTGCAACTCTCCACGTTGGACAAGGAAAGCTTGGAACTGAAGCGCGAAATGGTGGATGTCCATGCGATCACCCGATCCGTGGCCGAGCACTTCCAACTACCACTGCTAGAACGTAGAACTGAACTCAAGCTCGACCTTCAAGCTCCGAACGCCATGGTGTATGGCGACCGTGTACACCTGACCAATGCGCTTACCAACTTGGTGGACAATGCACTGAAGTATGGCGTGGAAGGCGGGCGCATCGAACTGCGCACCAGAAACCAGAATGGTGACCTGTCGATCGCGGTCGAAGACGATGGCATCGGCATCAAGAAGGAGGATATCAAGTACATCTTCGAGCGATTCTACCGCGTACACACCGGCAACGTCCACGATGTAAAAGGCTTCGGACTTGGTCTACACTATGTGCAACACATCGCAAAGGCCCATGGGGGTCGCATCAGTGCCATAAGTGAATTTGGTAGCGGTAGCACGTTCACCTTGTTACTCCCCTTAGCACGGACCGCGTAAAAGAGTATCGTCCAATGACCGAAAACAAAGCAAACATCCTATTGGTGGAAGATGACCAGAACCTTGGCTTCGTTGTACAGGACGCCTTGAAGCGAAAAGGGTATGCCGTGCATCTGTGTAGAGATGGCAAGGAAGGCCTACGACAGTTCAATGAGCATGTTTACGACCTGTGCGTGTTGGACGTGATGCTGCCACACAAGGACGGGTTCAGTCTTGCAGAGGACATTCGCTCGATCAATGCGGAAGTCCCCATCATCTTTCTCACCGCGAAAAGCCAGACGGAAGACCGAATCGCAGGTTTCAAAGCGGGTGGTGATGATTACCTGACCAAGCCCTTCAGCCATGAAGAACTAGTGCTACGAATCGAAGCCATTCTTCGTCGAACACATGGCCGCGGAGAGGATCATCGGGACCGTGAACGATTCGAGTTGGGCACCTACACCTTCGATCATCGCAACCTCATGTTGAGTCATCCGAGCGAAGAGCGGAAGCTCACGAAGAAAGAAGCCGATGTGCTACGCTTGCTCTGCATGCACCAGGATCAAGTTCTCACGCGCGAATTGGTCTTGAACATGGTCTGGGGTGACGACACCTACTTCCTCGGACGCAGCCTCGATGTCTTCATAAGTCGTCTTCGGAAGTATTTGAAGCTGGATGAGAACGTACGCATCGTGAACGTTCACGGTGTCGGTTTCAAGTTGCAAGTCGAGTGATGATGAACAACGATCAACATGGATCGATGTTGCTTCACGTTCTCATCGCACCTTCTACATCCATTGGTGCATCAACGTTTCAGAAGGTCGGTGTAGTTCGACAAGAACGAATTGGAAAGTTGATCGCACGTGAACATCGTTGATCGACAGGATCACTTGAAGGCGGATCGATCACATCGATCGAAGGGGTCCAATAGCGATATCAACAATGCAGGGTGTGAACATTTTATCAACCACTGCGTAAAGATGTGGGCGCACACGATTACGTTTGACGCAAACAAAAACCATTTCGTCATGGCAAAGAAGGCAGCAAAGAAGGCAGCTAAGAAAGCTGCTCCGAAAAAGGCAGCTAAGAAAGCTGCTCCAAAGAAGGCAGCTAAGAAAGCTGCGAAAAAGGCAGCCCCTAAGAAGGCAGCCAAGAAGGGCGCTCGCAAAGCAGCTCCTAAGAAGGCAGCAAAGAAGGCTGCAAAGAAGAAGTAAGCTGCGTTCTCGAACGCGTGGAGGGCTCCGATCATTCGGGGCCCTTCGCTTTTATACCCCACCGTAGATCGTCCGGTCGAACTTCTCGGCGTGATCGATCAAGGCATGTGAACGTCCCGTAACGTTCAGCAAATGATCCGTGAAGTACCGCAGCGTGTTCCTAACACCCTTCGATCACCCAGCACGTTGTCTCGTGGATCGAGTTTCGTCGCTTGCACTTCTGATCCGATTTCGAAGCGAAATGCGTGCCTCTTGCGATGGTTCCTTTGCTGCGAGCCTTCCACCCTAGGATCATTCGTGGTCGACATCGTTCGGGTTGACGAACCACCCTCACCCAACGGTCATGTACAAATGCCTCGCACGCCATAGCCGTAGACCCCAAAAGAAAAGCGCCCTGCACGGGCGCTTTTCTTTTCTCCATCGAATGACCGGTCAACCCGCGAGCAATTGCTTCACCAATGCGGCTACGGTGCTTCCATCCGCCTTTCCGGCCAATTGTTTGTTGGCCGCACCCATGACCTTGCCCATATCGGCCATGCTCTTTGCACCGAGGTCTTCGATCACCCGCTGCACGTGTGCCTTCACTTCGTCATCGCTCAAACGCTTGGGCAAGTACACCTCGATCACGGTCGCCTGGCGCTCTTCCTCCTCGGCCAACTCCGGTCGCTCTTGCGCACGATAAATGGTCGCGCTCTCCATGCGCTGCTTGTGTAGTTTTTGAAGGATCTTCAGACCTGTTGCTTCATCCAACCCTTCGCTCGCACCCTCCTTGGTACGCTCCAGCAAGATGGCGCTCTTGATCGCGCGCAGCGCATTCAATTTGTCCTTTTCCCGAGCGAGCATCGCTGCCTTGATGTCCTCGTCGATGCGTTGTTGAAGTTCCATGTCGTTGGGGATCGACCAGCGGGCCGCGACCGGGATCGCAGCCCCACTGGTCCTGTTGGATCAGTCCACGTTGTCGTGCAAGTACGGGTTGTTGCGCTTCAGCTCTACGCGTCGGTCACCGTTCTCGTCGGTCTCTTCGCTCAAGGTGTAACGGCTCACATTGGAGTCGGTGCTCTGCGTGGTTTCGTTCAAACTGATGTTCTTGCGCTTGTACGCGGGCTCACGTTCCAGATCGCTCAATCCATTCGGAGTGCGAAGGCGTTGGTTCAACTCGCGCACTTTCGCAACCCGCTGTTCCACACGGCTCTGATGCTCCGCTTGAGAAAGGCGTGCCTCCCCGACCTCAGGCCGCTCTGGTTCCGCCGTTACATTGCTGCTCGGCGTGTTGGTGTTATCATACAATTCGAACACCTTCTTCTCGGGCATAGCTGGCGGTACAGGAGAGGACTCCCTTGCGGGTACCTTGTCCACTTCGAAACCAATGGACTGTTGTGTCGTGGGCAATGGCATGGTCGGCTCCTTCTCGGAGGCAACGGCCGCTGGTTTCAGATAGGGCTCTGGTGTAGTGGATTCCTCTTCCTTTGGCGGCGTTGGAGCGATAGGAGCGGTCACTTGTACCGGATTCACGATCGGTTGGGTGATCATCGTTGGCAGGTCGGCACTCAAGGGGATCACGGTACGCGTGTTCTGCTCGGTGGCCAGTTCACCCGTTTCCGGATTGGTCTGGAAGCCGGTCGCGATCACAGTGATCCGCACCTTGTCCTCAAGGCTCTCATCCTTGCCGTATCCCCAGATCACATCGGCGGTACTTCCAGCAGCATCTTGGATGTGATCGGTGATCTCGGTCATCTCATCCATGGAGAGTGGACGCTCACCATGGGTCACGTTCAACAGCACATACTTCGCACCGCTGATATCGCTATCGTTGAGCAACGGAGAGGACAGGGCCTCGTGTGCGGCACGCAAAGCACGGTCTTCGCCTTCGGCCTCGGCCATGCCCATGATGGCAACACCGCTATTGCTCATCACAGTACGAACATCCTCGAAGTCCACGTTCACCTTACCGATCTTGTGGATGATCTCCGCGATCCCGCGAGCTGCGGTGGTCAACACGTTATCCGCATGCTCGAAGGCATTGTCCAGCGAGAGGTCGCCATAGAGTTCGCGCAACCGATCGTTGTTGATCACCAGGAGTGTATCCACGGCCTTGCGCATTTCCTCTACGCCGGCCACGGCTTGTTGCTTGCGTTTGCGCCCTTCCCATTGGAACGGGCTGGTGACGATTCCGACCGTGAGGATCCCCAATTCGCGGGCGATATTCGCGATCACGGGAGCAGCCCCTGTTCCGGTACCACCACCCATGCCGGCCGTGATGAAGACCATCTTGGTACGGGTGCTCAACAGTTGTTTGATCTCTTCGATGTTCTCCTGAGCGGCTTGGTTACCACGCTCAGGGATAGAGCCAGCACCAAGCCCCTCGGTGAGTCCGAGTCCGAGTTGGAGTTTCACCGGAACAGAGCTGATGTCCAGCGCCTGCCGATCGGTGTTACAGATGATGAAGTCCACGCCCTTGATGCCTTGGTCGTGCATGTAGTTGACGGCATTGCTGCCGCCGCCACCAACACCGATCACCTTGATGATGGAAGCGAGTTCTTTGGGGAGGTCGAATTTCATGACGTTGCGGTATTGAAGGTGAATAGTAGGATCTGTTCGGGGTCTTAGTTCTCGTCGTCCTTCAGCATTTCGGAAGCACCCGAGATGATGTTCGCGAAGAAGCCGGTAAGCACACCCTTGGAGTGGCCTTGTACCGCAGCCTTGGAACGGTCCACGGTGGTATCGGCCTTATGTGGTCGTCGACGATCGAGGTAGTCGAAGCCTTTCATTACAAGACCGACACCGGTAGCATACAGCGGACTGGTCACGGCTTCCACATTGCTCTTGGCCAGGTGTTCGTTGGGGTAACCGATACGGGTGGTCATGCCGGTCATGTACTCCACCAACTGCTTCAGGTGTTTCAACTGCGAACCACCACCGGTCAGGACGATACCGGCGATCAATTGCTTCTCGATGCCGCTGTTCTTGATCTCGAAGTAGACATGCTCGAGGATCTCTTCCATGCGGCTTTGGATCACTTCGGCCAAGGTGCGGAGGCTGATCTCCTTGGGTTCTCGTCCACGCAGACCTGGAATGCAGACCACTTCGTTCTCCTTGTTCTCCGCTGCCAACGCGCTACCGAACTTGGTCTTGAGCAACTCGGCCTGATCACGCATGATGCCGCAACCTTGGCGAATGTCCTCGGTCACCACGTTTCCACCGAAGGGGATCACGGCCGTGTGGCGGATGATGTTGTCGAAGAAGATGGCGATGTCAGTGGTACCACCACCGATATCCACCAGCACCACACCGGCCTCCTTCTCCTCATGGCTCAATACCGCATCGGCACTCGCCAGCGGTTCCAGGATCAACTCGGTGACGTTGAGCCCAGCACGATGCACACACTTGTTGATGTTGCGCGCTGCAGTGACTTGACCGCTGATGATGTGGAAGTTGGCTTCCAAGCGGATACCACTCATTCCGATCGGATCACGAATACCTTGCTCGTTGTCCACGATATACTCCTGCGGAAGCACATGGATGATCTCTTCTCCCGGAGGCATCACCAAGCGATAGGTTTCATCGATCAACATATCGATATCCTCCTGGCGGATCTCCTCTTCGAGGCTCTCACGCATTTTCATGCCGCGGTGCTGCATGCTTCGGATGTGCTGCCCAGCGATACCGACGTTCACGGTCTCGATATCGACACCCGCACTGTCCCCAGCTTCTCGAATGGCCGCCTTGATGCTTTCAACGGTCTTCTGGATGTTGGCCACCACGCCGCGGGTCACCCCATCGGATTTGGCTTTGCCCATGCCGAGGATCTCGATCTTCCCCTGCTCATTCTTGCGCCCGACGATGCAGGCGATCTTCGTCGTTCCGATATCGAGTCCGGCGACGATCTCTTGGTTGTGGTCCATGTGGTATAGCGTGTTAGGGCGTTGTTCGTTTGGTGCAGACGATCTGATCGGCATAGCGTAGGTCGATGCGCGCATAGCGTCGCCAGTCCGATCGTGGAATTCCTTTTTCGTAGAAGATCCTCAATTTCTTGAAGCGTTGGTCCAGTGCGGTTCCATCACCGATCAGTATCCGTTGGGCACCGACCCGGGGGATCAGTTCGAATTCGTTGTCCGATGTCACGACGACATGGTCGATCATGGCGATCCAGAAGGGATCCTGGGTGATGTAACGGGCCAACCGGTGGATGTCGTCCATCAGTGACCCATGTTGAATACTGTCATTTGCATACACGGAGTACACGCCGGCCTCAGCACCGCGTTCATTCACATGTCCGGTGACCACCAATACGCGGGCGGTGTAGTCGGGATCCGTGGGCATCACCCAGCCCTCACGATCCACATAGAAGCTGGATCCGTTCCCATTGTACACGCGCACGATCGGGATCCGTTGATCGACCTGCACATGCAACACGCCATCCATGGTGTGGTAGACCTCGGCTGCTGCGATGCACGGAATGCTGCGCAGGCGATCCTCGATATGCGTAACATCCACGGTATGCGTCGGAGCGCCCATTACAGCACCGCCTTGGTCCAGCACTTCGCGGCGTACGGTCAGTTCATCTATGAAGTGGACCCCTTCCTCTCCGGAAACATCGATCCGGATATCGGTGATGGGAGCACGATCGGCGGTACGTTCCACGAAACCGAGTGCGAGCACGACCCCTACCATCACCAGAGCGATGCCAATGGGGCGCAGGATATGCTTGAACTTCTTCATGATCGGATGCGTTGGTTCAAGAGTTGTTGAATGGGCAGGACCAGACGATCGATATCACCGGCACCAAGCGTGACCACTACATCGAGTTCCTTGTTACGCAGGTGATCGATGACATCCTCACGGGCGCGAACCACTTTGTTCTCCATGGGCACTTGATCCAGCAGCCAGGTCGAGTCTATGCCTTCGATGGGTTCTTCCCGTGCTGGATAGACCTCCAGAAGGATCAACTCATCCAAAGCGGCGAGGCTCTGTGCGAAGTCCGCTGCCAGATCACGGGTCCGTGAGTACAAGTGCGGTTGGAAAATCCCCGTTACGCGTCTTCCTGGATACATCTCACGGACGCTGGCGATGCACGCATCCAGTTCCTTGGGGTGGTGTGCATAGTCATCGATGTAGACGATCCCTTTATCTCGGATCCGCGTTTCAAAACGACGGGATACGCCGCGGAACGAGTTCAGGCCTTCGCGCAACGAACTCGGCGTGACACCTAGACGCAAGGCGATGGTGGATGCGGCAATGGCATTCTCCACGTTATGTCTTCCCGGCATGCCCAAGCGTAGATCCTTCAGTTCGTGCTGCTCGGTGATCAAGTCGAAATGGTAAGCTCCATCCACCACACGGAGATCCTCTGCACGTGGCACACCGGCACTTCCGAGAGCGTATGTCATCACATTGCTCCGGTCCTTGAAGTGATCGGCGATGCGTTCGTGTACCAGCAGGGGGCCATCACATAGAATGGCGAACTGGGTGTAAGCATCGAACATGGATTCATTCGTTCCATAGATGTCCATGTGGTCGGGATCCATGGCGGTGATCACCGATTCGTTCGGGCATAGTTTCAAGAAACTGCGGTCGTACTCATCCGCTTCCACTACGTTCACCACGGCATCGTCGCTGAGCAACACGTTGGTGCCGTAGTTGCTGGATATGCCCCCTAGAAATGCGTTGCAGCGCACTTTGCCAACTGTGAGCAAGTGGGCGATCATCGTGCTCACGGTCGTCTTGCCATGCGTTCCAGCAACGGCCACGGTCCGGAGGTCCTTGGTGATCATACCCAACACATCGGCGCGCTTCAGGATCCGTGCCCCGCGCTCTTCCCAATAACTGAGCAACGGGCTGGACAATGGCACGGCGGGTGTGCGCACCACCATCACCTGGATTGCATCGGCTTGACGGAATTCCTCCGGGATCATGGCTGTGCGATCATCGAACTGCACATCGATCCCATCCGCCAAGAGCTGATTCGTCAACTCACTGGGCGTACGATCATAGCCAGCCACCACGGCACCGCGACGACGGAAATAGCGGGCAAGGCCACTCATGCCGATGCCACCGATACCGATGAAGTAGATCATATGTCCGCCTAGCGTACTCATGCTCGTGCCAATCGAATGACCTCTGCCGCAATGGTCTCGGCAGCATTGTGTGTTCCCATATTCGCGATCGCCATGTGCAAACGCTTCAGTGCCTCTGGATCCTTGATCGTCTCGAGCACGATCGTACCCAATTCCTCCGTGGCGCGATCATCGCGAACGAGCAAGGCTGCACCCCGGTTCGTGAGCGCCCGTGCATTGTGTGTTTGATGATCCTCTGCGGCCGTGGGCAACGGCACAAGGATCGCGGGCTTTTGCACCAGACAGATCTCGCTCACACTGATCGCACCTGCTCTGGATACGATGAGGTCGGCCACGGCATAAGCGAGATCCATCTTCGTAACGAACTCGTGTACTTTGCACCCTTCGTAATTCAACTTGGCCACTGCCTCTAGTGCTTGCGCGTGGTAGGGCGTACCCGTTTGCCAGATGACCTGAAGGCCCGCCTCTTGGAAACGCGGTAGCGCGGCTTCGATGCCTTTGTTCACACCACGGGCACCTAAGGATCCACCTGTTACGAAGAGGATCGGCGCACCCTCGGAGAGGCCGAAATGTTCCATGCCTCGCGGGCGTTTACCCGCCAAACGGACCACATCTTGTCGCACCGGATTGCCCGTGAGTAGCAACTTGGCCTTCGGGAAGTATTTGTCCATTCCCTCGTATGCGACACAAATTCGATCCACGCGTTTCGAGAGGTAGATGTTCGTTTTCCCAGGGAAGCTGTTCTGCTCCTGGATCAAGGTGGGGACATTCATGTGTTGGGCCGCAGCGAGCAACGGTCCACTGGCATATCCGCCGACCCCGACCGCCACGTTCGGCCGAAAGTTCCGGACCAGCGCACGTGCCTTCATCATGCTCTTGATCACGCGCCAAGGCAAGGCGATGTTCTTGGTGATGGAACCGCGCTGGAAACCACGGATGGGCAGACCCGCGATGGTGTAACCGGCGGCCGGCACTTTCTCCATCTCCATCTTTCCCTCGGCTCCCACGAACAGGAACTGGGTCGCCGCTTCCCGCTCGCGCACCGCATTCGCGATGGCGATGGCCGGGAAGATGTGACCACCGGTGCCACCACCGGAGATCATCACCCGCAGGGCCTCAGGCGTGCGCTGTTCGTGGGCGTCGACCATCGATCGTGGGGTTAGGGTTCGTTCCGGATCCGAGGCTGCGGCTCACGCTGAGCACGATACCAATGGCAAGGCAGGTGAACCAGACGCTGGTACCACCCATACTCACCAAGGGCAATGGCTGTCCGGTCACGGGTACAAGGTTCACGGCGACGGCCATGTTCACCATCGCTTGTAACACGAGCATGAAGCTGAGACCGACCGCCACGAGGGAGCCGAACGGTTTCTCGCATTGACCTGCAATACGTGCTGCACGGTATAGCAGGATGAGGTACAAGAGCAACAATCCGAGTCCGCCGAGGATACTACCATACTCCTCGATGATGAAGGCATAGATCATGTCCGAGTACGGATGCGGCAGGAAATTGCGAGAGGTTCCGCTACCGGGTCCGTTGGGCAGGAAACCACCCGATGCGATCGCGATCTTGGCATGCTCCACTTGGTAATTGGCATCGTGGTCTTCCACGCCGAAGCTTTCGATGCGACCGACCCATGTATCGAGTCGTGGGAGCAGTCCAGGGGTGGACTTAGCCAGGAAGAGCACCAAGCCGAAGGCAAGTACCGCAGCACCGACGATCATCACCATGTGCTTCATGGGCACTTGGCCGATGAACATGATGACGAGGCAAACCACGAACAGGACGGCGGCCGTGGAGAAGTTCGCGGGGAGGATCAGCCCGCAGATCACACCGACGGGGAGCATGAGTTCCAACAGCACTTCTCGGAAGGTCCATTCCTCTGCCCGATGTTTCCCCAGCACACGTGCGAGGTAGACAACGAGCACCACCTTGGCGGGATCACTGGTTTGAAAACTCTGGTTGATGAAGGGAATGGTGATCCAGCGGCTCGCGTCGTTGATGTTCGAACCGAGCAGGAGTGTGAGCAAGAGCAATACGGCCATCACCCCGATGAGCAATTGCGACAACCGCGAATAGATGGTGAATTGCTGACGGGCCGCGTAGATCATGATCAGACCTCCGGTGATCAGCATCACACCGTGCTTCACCAAGAAGTGCAAGGTGCCTCCTCCCTCGCGCTTGAATGCAAGTGAGCTGATGGAGCTATACACGGCAAGCAGGCTGATCAATCCCAAGAACAGGACGGTCATCCAGATCGCACGGTCGCCTTTCAGTCTATGGAGGAGGGTGGTCAAGGTTCGGAGTTTATCTGGGTACGTTGAGATCACAGGTCACGCACAGCGCGTTTGAATTCGGCACCGCGTTCTTCATAGTTGGCGAATCCGTTGCCACTGGGGCAAGCCGGACTGAAAAGCACCGTTCCATCCGGTGCCACGAGTTCGTTCGCTAGGAAGACCGCTGTGCGCAGTTCATCCGTCACGTACAAATGCTCCACGCTGGCGATCCCCTCTCGTTCCATTTCATCCGGTGATCGACCAAAGAGCACCACAGCGGAAACCTTTTCCCGGATGATGTCCTGCACATACCCTTCGTCCAATTCATTGGAGAGGTCGCCGACGATCCACACGACGTTGCCGGTCATTTGCGCCAGCGATCCCAAAGCGGCATCCAAGAAAGTCGCCTTGGAGTCGTTGATGAAAGGGATCCCATTCACCGAAGCGACCAACTCCAAACTGTGGGACACAGGCTCATGCGCGGACAGGGCTGCGCGCCGTGCGTCCACCAAACCGTCGCCGACCGTTCTGAGTGAGGGGTGTTCTTGTTCGCTGCTCATCGTTTATCCGGGTCGAACGATCAGAGTCCTTTCACCGCTGCTTTGAATTTGCGTCCGCGTTCTTCATAGTTCTCGAACAGGTCGAAGCTGGAACACGCCGGACTCAAGAGGACCACATCACCCGCTTCTGCGGACTCGTACGCTGTCTGAACGGCTTGCTCCGCACTGGCGGTATCGTGCATCACCGGCACCAGATCACCGAAGGCCTTGTGCAGTGCATCGTTATCCGTTCCAAGGCAAACGATCGCCTTCACCTTCTGCTTCACCAGTTCGCGCAAGCTGGCATAATCATTCCCCTTGTCCACACCACCGACGACCCAGACCACCGGCTTGTTCATACTCTCCAGCGCGTACCATGTAGAGTTCACATTGGTGGCCTTGGAATCGTTGATGAACTCGATGCCATGAACCAAGGCGACATGCTCCAAGCGGTGCTCAACATTCTGGAAATCGGCCAGGCTATCGCGTACGATATCCTTTCGGATCTCGAGGACACGCGCAGCGATACCGGCGGCCATGGAGTTGTACACATTGTGTTTCCCCTGCAGGGCAAGTTCGATGATGGACATGCGGAATGTGGATTGGTCAATGGTGATTTGGATGTGATCGTCGGTGAGGCATGCGCCCTGTTCCAGTGCGTGGTGAATGGAGAACGGCCAGGCAATCGCCTTCACCGAATGTTGTCCGAGCCAAGAACCGATCTCGCGGTCGTCGGTACAGTAGATGAAGTGATCCTCCTTCCGCTGGTTCATCGCGATGCGGAACTTGCTCGCCACGTAATCCGCCATGCGGTAGTGATACCGATCCAGGTGATCCGGTGTGATATTGAGCAACATCGCTATGTCCGGCCGGAATGTGGCAATGCCGTCGAGTTGGAAGCTGCTCAGTTCGAGCACATACCACGCATGGTCACCATCAGCGACCAGGCCGGCGAAACTGGTACCTACATTTCCACCCACGGCCACATCGATACCCGCCTTCTGCAGGATGTGATGCGTAAGCAGCGTGGTCGTTGTCTTGCCATTACTACCGGTGATACCGATGATGCGACCGTTGCAGTAGCGGTATGCGAATTCGATCTCGCTGATCACCGGAACACCCTTCTCGCGAGCAGCCACAACGAGCGATGCGGTATCCGGGATCCCGGGACTCTTCACCAGTTCATCCGCACCCAGCACGCGGGAGGCCGTGTGGCCACCTTCTTCGAAAGCGATATCATGCGCGATGAGTTCGGCCCGATACGCGGGCTTGATGGCCCCCATGTCACTCACGAAAACATTCAGCCCGCGCAGTTTAGCCAACCGCGCGGCACCAACACCGCTCTCCTGCGCACCGAGTACCACGAGCTCCTTCATCGCAGCTTGAGGGTTACGATGGATACGACGGCCAGCATGATCCCAACGATCCAGAAGCGTGACACGATCTTGCTTTCGTGGATCCCCTTCTTCTGAAAATGGTGATGCAAGGGGGACATGAGGAAGACCCGACGTCCTTCGCCATAGCGTTTCCGGGTGTATTTGAAATAGGAGACCTGTACCATCACGCTGAGGTTCTCCACGAGGAAGACGCCGCATAGCACAGGGATCAGTAATTCCTTGCGGACCAGAATGGCCAGCGTGGCGATGATCCCGCCCAGCGCGAGGCTTCCTGTATCGCCCATGAACACTTGCGCCGGGTACGTATTGTACCAGAGGAAACCGATGCACGCACCCAGCAATGCCCCGATGAATACAGCGAGTTCACCGCTGCCAGGGATATACATGATGTTGAGGTAGTCCGAGAAGATGACGTTACCACTCACGTATGCGAGGATCCCCAAGGTCATCACCATGATCGCTGAGGTGCCTGTGGCTAGGCCATCGAGACCATCGGTGATATTGGCTCCGTTGCTGACGGCAGTGATGATGAAGATCACCACCAGAGTGTAGAGCACCCAAGTGTACTGCCGCGCACTTCTACCGAAAAGACCAAGCACGGACGAATAGTTGAATTCGTTGTCCTTGATAAAGGGGATCGTCGTGTTCGGCGATTTCCTGTTCAGCAGATAATGGACCGTGCCATCGTCCTCGGTCACGGTGTGCAATTCACGTTCGTCAAGTTGCGATGCCAACACTTCAGGCACTTCAACGCGGGTACGGATCTCCGGATGGAAATACACCGTGGTCCCGATGATGATGCCCACGCCCACTTGGCCCACTACTTTGAATTTACCAGCCAAGCCACGCTTGTCCTTCTTGAAGACCTTGATGTAGTCGTCGATGAAGCCGATGGCACCCAACCACATCGTAGCGACAAGCAAGAGGATGATGTAGATGTTCTGGAGATCGGCGAAGAGTAGCGTTGGGATGATCGTTGCGGAGAGGATGATCAACCCACCCATCGTTGGTGTGCCTTGCTTTTGGATCTGGCCATCCAATCCCAGATCACGCACGGTCTCGCCCACCTGCATGCGACGGAGCAGGTTGATGATCCCCTTTCCCCACCACAGTGAAATGAGCAGTGAAACGAACACAGCCATCGCTGCGCGGAAGGAGATGAAGCCGAACAAGCCTCCACCTGGGATCCCCGCACCGAACTGATCGAAGAGGTGGTAGAACATTATTTGTGCAGGAGTTCAAGGGTTTCCTTCAGCACGGCCACATCATCGAAAGGGTGTTTCATCCCGCTGATCTCCTGATAGGTCTCGTGCCCCTTTCCGGCCACGAGCACCACATCCCCGGATTTCGCCATACCCACCGCTTGGCGAATGGCCTCCTTACGATCCGCATTCGACCATACACGCCCTTGATCGGTCAATTGGACCCCTTGCCGCATCTCTTCCAGTATCGCCATTGGATCCTCTGTCCGCGGGTTATCGCTGGTGAGCACCACGTGGCTGCTCAGATCCGTTGCGATCCGCGCCATGATGGGCCGTTTGGTCCGGTCCCGATCACCGCCACAGCCCAACACGGTGATCACTTGCTCGTTCTCCCCGCACACATCGTTGATGGTGGTCAACACATTCTTCAGTGCATCGGGCGTATGCGCGTAGTCGACCACACCGATGACCCCTCCATTGCTGCGCACGACCTGGAAACGACCACGCGGTGGTTCCAGATCGCTTAGCGCGGTCAGCACGTTCAAAGGCACCTCGCCGAGCAACGTGGCCACGGTATATGTAGCGAGCAGATTGCTGGCGTTGAACTCGCCGATCAATCGGGAATACATATCGTACTCGTCGATGTTCAAGTGCAGGCCCGTCAGTTGGTTCTCGATGATCCGCGCACGGTGGTCGGCCATGCTCTTCACAGCGAAGGAGCGTTTGGTAGCCTTCGTATTCTGAAGCATCACCGCACTGTTGGCATCGTCGGCATTCACCAACGCGAAAGCAGTAGCGGGCAATTGATCGAAGAAGCGCTTCTTGGCCTTGATGTATTCGGCGAATGTGCCATGGTAGTCCAAGTGGTCATGCGTGATGTTCATGAACACGCCGCCGGCGAACTGAAGGCCAGCGATGCGCTCTTGCACCACGCTGTGCGAACTCACCTCCATGAAACAAAAGGCCACCCGCTCCTCCACCATCTCGGCGAGCAACTCATTCAACCGAATGGCATCCGGGGTAGTGTGTGTGCTGGGAATGGTCCGTTGGCCGATCCGCGTTTCCACGGTACTGACCAACCCGCACTTGTAGCCAAGAGCGCGGAACAAACGGAACAAGAGGGTGGCTGTACTCGTTTTGCCATTGGTCCCGGTGATCCCCACGAGCTTCAACTGCTTCGATGGGTGATCGAAGAAATTCGCGGCCATGATCCCGAGGGTGGCTGCAGCATCCTCCACCCGTACGTAGGTGATGCCTTCCTTCAATTCCGCTGGGATCGTTTCGCAAATGATGGCGCTGGCACCACTCTCGATGGCCTTCTCAATGAAGGCGTGCCCATCCACCTGAGTGCCGCGTACCGCAACGAAAGCCGTGAAGGAGACCACCTTGCGACTATCGAATGCGATGACCTCGATGGCCGTATTGGTGGAACCGACCACCTGCTCGATGCGGACGCGATAGAGGATGTCCTTGAGCAACTTCATGTGAGCTCGATCACGATGGTTGAACCATGCACGGCACGGTCACCGGGCTGAAGCGATTGCTTCTTGACCATTCCACTTCCTTGGATCCGAACACGGAGTCCACGATTCTCCAGAATGTAAAGCGCATCGCGCAAGCCCATGCCCAACACGTTCGGCACACGACCCAGAGCATCAGCAGGAATTCCACGAGGCTGCAGTACAACACTTGTATCACCTGCTGCCGTGGTGACCCATTCGCTCTCACCCTCCTGTACCATAGGAATATGCAGGCCACTCAGGGCAGTACGCAAGTCACCACTATGACCACTCATACTGATAGGAGTACGTGGCCCCTCGGCGGCAGCCAAATGCGTTTCCTGTTGCAGCTCCAATCGATTGCTGTAGATCTTATCGGCGATCTCCTTGAAGACCGGACCGGCCACCACATTGCCATATACCCCACTCATGGTTGGTCCGTTCACCACCACGATGCAACTGTACTTCGGTGCATCGGCCGGGAAATACCCAACGAACGAGGCTTGATAGCTTACGCCTTCGGTCTTGTAGCTCCCATTACGCGAGATCTGCGCAGTGCCTGTCTTCCCCGCGATCTTGAAGTGTGCTGCCTTCAGGTTCGTGGCTGTTCCACTGTCCACCACGGCTTGCAGCATGGCATGGGCCACATCCAAAGTGGACTTCGAGCAGATCCGTGGGTTCATCACCTTGGGTTCCATGCGTTCGACCACCTTGCCATTGCGCGAAACATGATCCACGAATTGCGGTTGCATGGCTCGACCATTGTTCGCCACGGCGTTGTAGAAAGAGAGGATCTGCAAGGGAGTGAGCATGCTCTCATACCCGATACTCATCCACGGCAGGCTCACGCCGCTCCACCCCTTTTGCCCAGGTCCGCGAAGTGTCGGCACCGGCTCACCAGGGATCATCACACCGGTAGGTTCATGCAGCCCGAAGCGTTTCAATCCATCCAGGAACCGAGCGGGTTCCTTCGCGTACGCCTTGGTCACGGCCAAACTGATGCCCGTGTTCAACGAGAGTTCGAAAGCCCGTTGCACGGTCACCTTTCTGTACTCCCCTTGGTGTGCATCACGCATGGTGCGGTCGTGATACTGCAAGTGGCCCAATTTGGTATCGATCGTATCTGTAGGCTTGATCGTCCCGTCCTCGAACCCCACCATCAACGAAGCCAGCTTGAAGGTCGAGCCCGGTTCGGTGGCTTGGGAGATCGCGTAGTTCAGGTCGGACACGTAATTGCTGTCCCTCCGGGTGAGGTTACAGATGGCCTTGATGTAGCCGGTCTCCACTTCCATAACGATCACGGTTCCGTACTGTGCACCGTGTTTGCGCAATTGCCTCTCCAACGCAGCATCCGCTAGGTCCTGTAGGTTGATGTCGATCGTCGTATGGATGTCGCTTCCTGTCACCGGATCGACGCCATCACCATTGTCCACGGGCATCCATATCCCGCCCGTGAGCCGGCGTTCCAAGCGACGACCAGTTACCCCTTTGAGCCACTTATCGTATCCGCTCTCCAGACCGATCTTGCTATTATCGCGCAGCACGTAGCCTATACTCCGAGATGCCAGGCGATCGAACGGATGGACACGCACGGTGTGTTTCACGGTGATCAACCCACCTTTGTATCGACCGAGCCGGAACAGCGAGAACGTGCGCAGTTCTTGTACTTGGGTATGATCCGCACGGCGTTTGACCAAGTGAAAGCGCTCCTTGCGGTGTCGCGCATCGATGAGATCACGCTTGTACTCTGCCGCAGTTCGATCTCCGAACAGGTTCGCTAGACTCCTGCTCAAGGGATCGACCCCGCTGTCGAACAGCTCCTGCGTCATACCGCTCGGTACCATGTCCATGCGCACCTCATACTCGGGCACACTGGTGGCGAGTAGCCTTCCATCCTCGCTGTAGATATGGCCACGGTCCGGCTGCACGATGCGGTACATGGTCGAGATCGTTTCCGCCTTCGCACGCCACTTATCCCCCTCCACGATCTGGATGGTGAACAGCTTCACCGCGATGGCCACGGCGAAGAGCACCACCACCACGTAGACGATGTTGGCACGCGCGCGGAGCTGGCGGTTGTCCATCATGGTGACTGTGTCTTCTTGAGGTCCTTCTTCGGTACTTCCAACTTCACAGGCGGCACCCGGCTTTCCTTCAAGCCCAACTCACCGATCCCTGCCGCTACCTGGCTCTGCTGTTCGATCTTCTCCAAGCGGGCGCGAACGGTGATGTATTCGCTTCGCAACTCGTTCAATTCGGAATCGGTGCTATCCAGATCACGAACAATGCGCTCGGTGTGATAACCGTAGGCGATGTAGGTGATCATCAACCCGGCACAGAACAGGATGAAGGGCATGTTGCCCAGCAGCTTTTCGCGGGTCAGGAACGAACCGTTGAGCACCCCGATGAGCATCCGAGGCACGCGTGCAGCCCGACCGACCACGGCGGACTTGGTCGCCGATGCAACCTTGCCGGTCTTCACCGACTTGGTCTTGGCCACCGGGGTTTCGGTGTCCTCTGGTTCTATATCACGCAGCTTGTTCACGTGTCGCTATTCTCAGTCGGGCGCTTCGTGCCCGGGGGTTCCTTGCTATTTCCAGATCCGTTGGTTGGATCGCTTTGTTGCTCGAAGGGTTGAAAGGGCGGAGTCGATTGCCGAAGAGGTCCTTGTGCTCTTCGCCATGCAGGTTGCCCGCCCGCATCCAGTGCTTCACCAGTCGGTCCTCCAATGAGTGATAGCTCATCACCACCAATCGACCGCCGGGTGCGATCACTTCAGCGCTCTGGGTCAGCAGGCTCTCCAATGCTGCGAGCTCATCGTTCACTGCGATGCGCAACGCTTGGAACACCTGGGCCAAGAAACTGCTTTCCTTACCGCGTGGTGTAACAGGCCGTAACGCTTCAACCAATTGGAACGTAGTGCCGATCCGAGTTTCCGCGTTGGCCTTCAACAGCTGCCGTGCAACGCGATGGGCAGCATCCACTTCGCCGTACTTGCGAAGCACCGTGGTCAAGGCGGGTTCGTCCAGATCACGCAGAAGTTGAGATGCCGTGCGCTTGGCGCGATGATCCATCCGCATATCCAGTGGACCATCGAAGCGGAAACTGAAACCGCGCGCACCGGTATCGAACTGATGACTACTCACACCCAGATCAGCGAGCAGACCATCCACCGGTAGTGCATGCAGGAAACGCAAGTGATTCCGCATCCAACGGAAGTCGGCTTTCACCAAGGTGAAGCGGTCGTCCTCCGGTGCGTTGTTCCATGCATCACGATCCCGGTCGAACGCTATCAGCCGGCCTTTGGGGCCGAGGCGCTCCAAGATGGCCTTGCTGTGGCCTCCACCGCCGAACGTTACGTCCACATAGACGCCGTCCGGATCGATGTTCAATCCTTCGAGACAGGCTTGTAAAAGAACGGGGTCGTGATACTCATGCACCATTGGTTTTCGGGCTACCGCCCATGACTTTCGCCGCCAATGACTTGAAGTCCACGTTCCCGCTGAGCGCGCGCTTGTGCAGTTCCTCGCTCCATAGCTCGATGCGATCGCCCATGCCCGTGAACACGACATCCTTCGCCATACTGGCGTAGTCCATCAATGGTTTGGGAATGAGTAACCGCCCGTTGACGTCGAGATCCACACGGGTCGCTCCGTTGAGGAAGCGCCGAATGAACTCCACGTTGTCCGGATCGAAGCGGTTCAAGACGCGCACCGTTGCACTGGTCTTGTTCCACTCGTCCATCGGGTACAGCACGAGGCACTCGCTGAACACATCGCGGTTCACCACAAAGCCCTTTGCCTCCTCGCCACCGAGCTGCTTCTTCAGCGCGGCGGGCAAGAGCACGCGGCTCTTGGAGTCCAAGGTCGATGGGTATTCCCCTAACAGGTTCAGCATAGCGCATTCACGCAGGAATGGTGGCGAAAGTAGGTGCCTTTACCCACTTCTCCCCACGATCTCCCCCGATTTTGCTTCGTTGTTGATAATTCTTCAACGGCGAAGATGTGCAAAAGTTGTGATATGCCCGCTATTGGCCTACAAATAGGCTAGTTCAGGTGGTGGGTAAAAGTGGGGGGCTTATCAACAACAAAGGCCCTGAGCGGAGAGATGAACAGCGCTGAAAGACGGACCCGAAAGTTCAGGCAGCAGAACCCGAAATGCCCGCCGTTATTAGCAGGATCGATCAACAGGGCACTGTGAAGAAGCGAGGAAAGGGGGCGTGGTGGTGGAAGTGGGAAAAGCAGGCGAAAGGACCAGACTTGACAGTAGCGCCTAGAACCCAAAGGCAACCAACCTAGGAAAACGCATCACGATGTGACACTCCCGATCTAATCGTTCACGTTCTCCGGATCCAGGATGAAGGCGGTAGAGCCATCTGCGGAACGTGAGTTGACTGCACCATACTAATGAGACGTGGTGAACAACACCTTTCGACAATATGAAGAAAGAGCAGAGTACGTTTCGCGTTTTACAACGATACCGTGATCACTTATAGCGCCCTCGTTCCTACGAAACCAGAATACGGTCGCCTTGGTATGCCACCACTTGCATCGGTTCGAACCCCGGATCACGATCCGTATGCGCATAGCTAGGTGGGCCATCGAAACTACCGGTCAGACAAGGGCGAACGATGATAAAGAATGCAAGAACGACCAGCGCGATGCGGATAATGATCAGCACCACCGTATACCGAAAATGGAAGGACCGAAAGAACATGGAGATCGGCCCGGCAAGTACAAGAATGGTGAGCCGGGATCCTAATTGTACATTCGTTGTCCGAATGGAAATGGGGGCGAACCGATTACGCCAGAAGCAAAAAGAACGGGGCACTTTACGCCCAGAAAATGACGCGCTATCGGGACAAGGATCCTTGTCGATCTTCTCCGGAAGACAGCTGGATGCTAACCCAGGGTCGGTGGTCAGGTGTACTCCATGTTCCCTCCATCCGTCTACCTTTGGACGGACCGCATGGCGAACGAGGAGCATTTGAAGCAGGAAGGTGAATTCACCTACATCGATGTCGGTGATGGCCCTCCGTTACTCTTCCTTCACGGCCTGTTCGGCGCACTCAGCAATTTCGAGGGTCCCATCGCACATTTCGGTGGCCGCTACCGGGTGCTGATGCCGATGCTGCCGTTGTACACCTTGCCGATGCTGAACACGAACGTGCCGGCCTTGGCGGATTTCTTGGATCGTTTCATACGGCACATCGGACTGACCGAGGTGAACCTATTGGGCAACTCCTTGGGCGGGCATGTGGCTTTGGTGTATTGCACCAAGCAAGCCGAGAAGGTGCGTACGCTGATCCTAACCGGCAGCAGCGGACTTTACGAGAACGCTTTCGGCGGTGGCTTCCCACGCCGAGAGGACAAGGAGTACCTGCGCAAGAAGATCGCCCTCACCTTCCACGATCCGAAGCATGCTACGGATGCGTTGGTGGAAGAGTGCTACGAAACGGTGAACGACAAAGCGAAGTTGATCCGCATTCTTTCCTTGGCGAAGAGTGCGATCCGCCACAACATGGCCAAGGACCTTCCCAAACTAACCATGCCGGTCTGCCTGATCTGGGGGAGGGAGGATACGATCACGCCGCCACATGTGGCAGAGGAATTCCATTCCTTGATCCCGCAGAGCGAACTCTTCTGGATCGACGACTGTGGACATGCCGCTATGATGGAGCATCCGGATCGGTTCAACGCGTTGGTTGACATTTGGCTGCAGAAGACGCTGGCCTGAGTTCGACTTGGAGGTAAGCACGGCCGATCGGCCATTGCTCAATACCTTGCGCCCATGCCTGACGGATCGATCTACTTCTTTGGCCGGAACGCGGCGATGATGGCCTTGGTGGACCAACAACTCAAAGCTGCTGGACTGGATGCCGAAGGATACATGGACGAGCAATTACTCATGGCCCAATTGGACCTTGGCAAAGCGCAGATCCTGGTGATCGGGGGTGGCGTGGAGGATGAGCCACGTGCCCGGTTGCGCAGCTATTGTACGGACCATGACATCCTGATGTTGGAACACTTCGGGGGCCCGGCCCAATTGGTGGAGACCATCGGCTCCGTCCTAGGCTGAGGCATTGGTCCGCCCGGCATACTTCGACCCGGACTACCCCGTTATCTTAGCCGACCTTTCGCATGCGGCCTGCCCTGTTCTTCCTATTCATCCTGCAATGCATGGGGGCATTCTCTCAAACGGGAACCCTTCGCGGTACGATCAAGGATGAGTTGGGCAACCCACTCTCGGGTGCCTACATCGTATTCACCACCACGCAACGGGGTGTGACATCCAATGAGCAAGGCGCATACGAGATCCAACTACCGGCCGATAGCACCGTTACCTTACGGTGGAGCTATACAGGGCTGCTATCCGAGGAAAAGGAAGTGAGGCTGGCCGCCGGTGAAGAGCGCACCCTGAACATGGCTTTGAACCTGCGTACGCTAGGCACGGTCGATATCGAAGGGACACGGCGCCAACGGGAAGAAGGCCTGGAACCGATCGACCCCCGATATACCCGGTTCGCACCTAGCGTGCAGGGCGGCGTGGAAGCCTTGCTGAGCGGGCAACTCGGTGTGGCCATGCGCAACGAACTGAGTGCTGGTTACAATGTGCGCGGTGGCAACTTCGACGAGAATCTGGTGTACGTGAACGACATTGAGGTGTACCGCCCTTTCCTCGCGCGTGCCGGTCAGCAGGAAGGATTGAGCTTTCCGAACCCGGACATGATCGAACGGATCCAGTTCAGCCCCGGTGGCTTCGAAGCACGCTACGGGGATAAGATGAGCAGTGTATTGGACATCCAGTACAAACGCCCGAAACAGTTCGCAGGCAGTGCCATGGCCAGTATGCTCGGTGGAGCTGTTCACCTGGAGAACACCATGCTGAACAAGCGGCTTCGGCAGATCAGTGGCTTCCGATACCGCACCAACACATTGGTATTGAATGGTCTGGATACCAAAGGGCAATACCGCCCCAAATACACGGACCTACAGACCTACTGGACCTATGACCTAACGGATAAGGTGGAGCTGGGTTTCCTTGGCCTGTATTCCACCAATAAGTATAGTGTGGTTCCGGAGAACCGGGAGACCGAATACGGCAGTTTCAACCAAGCATTGCGCTTCACAGCCTATTTCGAGGGTCAGGAGGTCACGCGCTTCGAAACGCTCTTTGGAGCGGTCAGTGTGAACATACAGGCCAGCAGGAAAACGCGGCTCAAATTCACAGGCAGTGCATTCAACACGGTGGAAAGTGAACGCTTCGATGTGCTGAGCGAATACTACTTGGACGAATTGGAACGCGATCCGGGGAGTAGCGAATTCGGGGAGGTCGTAGCCAATCTGGGCATCGGCCGCTCCTTGGAACACGCGCGGAATGACCTAGAGGCCACTGTGGTCACCTTCGCCCACAAAGGCTACATGCAACTCCCTCACAGCTACTTGCAATGGGGTGCCGATGTGCGTAGTGAACTGATCACCGACAAGTTGAGCGAATGGACCGTGATCGATTCCGCGGACTTCAGTATTCCACTGAACCAAGGCGAGGACCTTTCCCTGAACTACGTTCTGAAGAGCCGGTTGAATATGGAAAGCGTCAGGGCGAGCGCATACGTCCAGAATGCGTGGCGTTGGGACCGTGGCGCGGACAAATGGTGGTCCCTCATTGCCGGGGTGCGTGCGCAACATTGGACCTACAATGGCCAGACCGTGACCAGTCCACGCGCACGCCTGACCTACCACCCGGGTTGGAAAAGGGTGACCGCCGAAAATGACACCATCGATCGAGACTACAGCTTTTGGTTCGCTACCGGCCTGTACTATCAACCCCCGTTCTACCGTGAAGTACGGCGCTTGGATGGCACATTGAATCCCGATATCAGGGCACAACGGAGCATCCACTTCGTATTGGGCATGGACCGTCGGTTCATGATCTGGGAACGACCCTTCAAATTCACCACCGAGGCGTATTACAAGGACCTTTCCGATCTGATCCCCTATGAATTGGACAACGTGCGGATCCGGTATTACGGGGCCAACCTCGCCAAGGGCTATGCCACTGGGGTGGACTTCAAACTGAACGGTGAATTCATCGATGGCATCGAAAGCTGGGTGGGTGCCAGTGTAATGAGCATCCAAGAGGACCTGCTCCAGGACAGCTACACCAAACGATACAATGCGGACGGCGATCTGATCGTACCGGGCTACACCTTCGACCAACGCGCGGTGGACAGCACCGTTGTGAACCCGGAATGGATCCCGCGCCCCACGGACCAACGCGTGAATGTGGCCTTCTTCTTCCAAGATGAAATGCCCGGTATCCCTACACTCAAGGTACACCTGAATGTCAATTTCGGGACCGGTGTTCCCTTTGGTCCGCCCGACCTAACGCGGTATGCGGACACCCTGCGAACCACCTTATATCGGCGCGTGGACATCGGATTCAGCAAACAGCTGCTGGGTGCACATGGCCAAGAGAAACAAGGGTTCCTGGGGGCGATCAACAACATGTGGTTGAGCTTGGAAGTATTCAATCTGCTGAACATCAACAACACCATCAGCCATACCTGGATCCAGAGCGTGGACGGTCGTCAATACTCCATTCCGGATTACCTCACTCCCCGGCGGTACAATCTCAAATTGATCGCGTGGTTCTGAAAAGAACCGTTCAGCTAGGCGCAGCATTGGTCCTTGGCCGCACGTGGCACCCCCGTTTCCCCTAAATTAGCCGGGCCATGAGGTTCCGCACAGCACTCGTCCTTCTTCCAGCCTTGGTGCTGGCATCCTGTTCCACGCACAAATTCGTTGCCAGCGCGCACCCGAATGGCAAGCCTGAAGTGGTGATCTACATGAAGGGCGAAGGAGAGGACGCACAGAAAGTGATGGAGAAGGTGTACTACCCGAATGGGCAGTTGGAATACGTGGGGCGATTCGAGAACGGCGTGGAACACGGAGAGTGGATGTACTACTACGAGGACGGCACGAAGAAGTACCTCGAGAATTGGGAGAACGGCTTGGAGCAGGGCATTCATTACGACTACTCGCCAGATGGACAGGTGTATCGGGAATTGCACTACGACAAGGGCAAACTGGTGAAGGAGGTGGACCGCTCCAGGGAGTGACCGATATCGGTCGAGAAGCGGAGGAACGCATTGGTGCCAACCGCGAACAATGCTCAGGAAAGGTCAAGAACGATGAGATCGCTTCGCGCCGAACACCTTACGAGCGGTCGCACGGCCAAGGACTGGACCAAGCCGAACTTGCCCGAGTACGCCTTCATTGGGCGTAGCAATGTGGGTAAGAGTTCGTTGATCAACATGCTCTGCCACATCAACAAGCTGGCACGCGTGAGCAATACCCCGGGGCGTACGCGCAATGTGGAGCACTTCCGCGTGGAAGGCACGTTGACAAAGGATGCGCCATGGATGTTGGGCGACCTTCCCGGTTACGGTTTCGCCAAGGCCAGCAAGACCGAACGGGCCGTTTGGGAGCAGATGATCCGCACCTACCTGAAGGAACGAGAGAACCTACAGAACGTGTTCTTGTTGATCGACTCGCGCTTGGAACCTCAGCAGAACGACTTGGACATGGTGCAATGGTTGGGCGAGAACGGCATTCCCTTCTGCATCGTCTTCACCAAAACGGACAAGCTGAAAGCGCCGAAGGTGGACAGCAATGTGGCACAGTTCAAACGCAAGCTGAAAGAGTCCTGGGAGGAGCTACCGCGAATGTTCGTTACCAGTTCGGAGACGTCGAAAGGACGCGATGAACTGCTCGGCTTCATCGAGGAAGTGAATGCGAGGTGGAAGGGTTGAGAGGTTGAGGGTGGGCAGTTGGCAGTTGGCAGTTGGCTCCTGCTTCGCGGGACTGCGTATTGTTCAGTCTGCAAACTGCATCCTACTTCTTCTCTCCTTTCAACTCCGGCAGCATGTGCTTGGCGAAATAGGCACCGAAGTCACGCATCTGGGCCGCCATCTTGCCTTCGCCCGTTGCGCGCTCGAACGTGTCGGCCAACGTAAGGATGTTCTGATGGAAGAAGGCCTTCATCTCCTCCACGGTCATCTCTTTGGTCCATAGATCGATACGGAGGGTATTCTTCTCCTTCTCGTCCCAAATAGAAAGCAACACGGCTTTGCTCGTGCTCTTGGTTGCGTTGTCTTGCGCTTCCCAATCGATGCGTTCAGGCACATTGTTCTCGTCCAGTTGAACGGAAAGGCGGATATCGGATGTCTTCATCGGTTTTCAAGTTTCAGATCTCAAACTCAAAGCTTCAAGGGGCGAGCGTCAGCTAGGGTAGTTGCTTCTATCGTGGTTTGTAGCTCTTCAGTACGAGCCTTGGGTCTTTCAACTGGATCAACTGTTCGAAGGTCAAGTCGGGGTTGTCGTTCATGTAGGCCTTCACCATTCGGTAACCGATCCATTCGCCGACATGGCCCGGACTCTCGCGCGGCAAACCGTTGGTGAACGGCCCATCATTCATGAATCTACCGATCACATCGGCATTCCTGCTGTAGAGTTGATCCTTGCCCACGAGGTCCTTCCAAATGGCGTACTCATTGGCTTCGCACCAAGCTAGTTGTTCCTTCGAGAATGCGAACTTCAGATCAGCTTCGGTCTCGGGAAGCAAGGCATCCAAGAGGACCATCACCTTACCGGTCTCCACCAAATTGGTCAGCAGGTCCTCGCCCCCGATATCGTGGGTATAATGCACCAACAGCCACCCTTTCATAGCACTCGGCACCATCATCGCTGGGCGCATACGTTCCTTCACGAATTGCGGGAAGGCATCGGGTGCCAAGAACCCGATCACGGGTTGGTCCGGTCCGATGAACCACTCCACGCCGATCCCCAAGACGCTATCAGTCGGATAGATCCCGAAATTGTATCCGGAATTGAATGCCACGACCCGCGGGATCAGGCTATCCGGGAACAGGACATGCAGGCGCTTGAACGCATCCTCGAATCGTTGGCGTTGTTCTTCGAGATCACCGAGCACGCTGTCCGCTGCATGTTGCGCATCGGACCAATCGGGGTCTGAACGAAAGCGCTCCAGCATCAGCGGAAGCCGGGGGTCCTCGATGGGCACACCTTGCAGGATATCCTCGATGTAGATCCTGAAGAACGACCCGAAAGCCACACTTGCCGAATCACGCAAGCTTCCCACGTGATGGGTGTCCGTTCGGAAGACGGCCTGATCCAACCGTTCGATCCGAAGCTCCAAAGGCACGTCATCGATGACCACGTCCCGGTGACCGTTTCCGCCACACGCCGTCATAAGTAGAACGCAAGCCAAAAGCGTACCGGGAGCACTTCTATCCATCAACACGTTTACCTTTGGTCATCCGTTAAAGCGCTACAAACCTATGAAGAAGGCCTTCCTTTTCCTTTTCGCCGCCCTTGTGGCCGCACCTTACGCCACTGCACAAAATGATATCCCGGATGATATCGGTGTCCGATTCGGGATCAAGCTGGCCCCCAGCATGGCTTGGCTGCGTTCCGATACGAAGGGTTTGGAAAATGACGGCAGCAAGATCGGCTTCACCTTCGGCTTGGTCATGGAGTTCCCGATCGGCGCGGCCGGCAACTACCGGTTCGGCACGGGTCTGTTCTTGAACAACATCAGCGCTAAATACAATATTGACGCGCCGTATCAAGATGCGATCAATGGGCCGATCCTCACCAAGACATTGAACACCGATGTGAAGATGGGCTACATCGAGCTACCGCTTACCTTCAAGCTGATGACCAACGAGATCGGTTACATGCGCTATTTCGGTCAGATCGGCTTCGGCACGGCGTTCAATATTCGCGCAAAGGCCGACTTCGAGGAAGCACGATTCGACACAACTGGCGTATACGTGACCGGATTCCAGTTGCTGGAGGACGAGGACTACAAAGACCATATCCAACCTTTCCGCGCATCGTTGATCGTTGGTGCCGGGATGGAATACAACTTCTCTGGTCGTACCACCCTCCAAGCTGGTCTGACCTACAACAACGGCTTCACCAATATCCTAAAGAAAGTGACCGTAGGTGATAAGAAAGCGAAAGCCCTTCAGAACTACGTCGAGTTGAACTTGGCGATATTCTTCTAATTCAAGACCGACTCAACACGGACCCTGTTCGCCGATCGGTGGGCAGGGTTCGTTCCTTTGTCCCCATGAAGACCGAGCAGGTGATCGATCACATCGTGCAATGGTTGCGGGATTATTGCGAAAGCAATCGTCAAAATGGCTTCGTGGTAGGTGTGAGCGGCGGCATCGATAGCGCTGTGGTGAGTGCCCTGTGTGTACGCACCGGCCTGCCCACCTTGTGTGTGGAAATGCCCATTCACCAAGCCGCCAGCCATGTCGAACGAACGCTGGAGCACATAGCGGATCTGCAAAAGCGCCATCCGAACGGATCTCTGGAACGCGTAGACCTCACGCCCACTTTCGACACCTTGGAGCGTGCGTTGCCGGGCAGTTCCGATGAGGTCACCCACCAACTTGCGTTGGCCAATACACGGGCGCGATTGCGCATGACGACGCTCTACTACCTCGCTGGCATCCATCGCCGCTTGGTGGTCGGCACCGGCAACAAGGTGGAGGACTTCGGCGTGGGCTTCTTCACCAAATACGGCGATGGCGGTGTGGACCTTTCCCCGATCGCAGACCTGACCAAGACGGAAGTGTACGAGGTCGCTCGCGAATTGCGCATCATACCGAGCATCATCCAAGCCGCTCCCACCGATGGTCTATTCGGTGACAGCCGCACGGACGAGGACCAGATCGGGGCGAACTATCCGGAATTGGAGTGGGCCATGGACCTGCGGGAACGTAAAGTGGATACCGCGACATTGGCGTTGAGTGATCGCCAACGCCAGGTGCTCGCGATCTTCGATCAGCGGCATGCAGCCAACCGGCACAAGATCATTCCGATACCGGTGTGTGAGATCCCAGCTGGTCTACGTTGACTTGATCACCTCATTTCGTCGGGACATTCCTCCAACTTGGCGCGGGAATGCATGAAAATGCACTACGCCCGGAACTGAAACCGACCACTGGGAAATAGAACGATCCTACTTGATCGTCCACGTATGCGCACCCTTCAGCAGCGCATCAAGATCACCTAGGCCCTTCACTTCCTTGGCCTTCGTCACTTGGGCCTGCAATTTAGTTTCGTGGGTCGGACGGTCGTGAACGAAGAACACACCGAATGGGCGCGGAAAAGCACCTTCGCGATGCGTATCGTCGAACATGCGTACAAGGACCGAAGCCTTGAAGTTGTCCCGCTCGTCATGGATCCAGCAATCGTCGGGTGAGAATTCGGGGCCGATGTCGATGATGTGCGGCTTCATTTCCTTGATGCAGATGCCCTTGGTACCGTCTGCGAAAAGGAGGGGTTTGCCATGCTCCACGAAGAGGGTATTCGCTGGCTTCGATGCCTTGTCCGTGAACACTTCGAAAGCCCCGTCGTTGAATACGTTGCAGTTCTGGTAGATCTCAACGAGGCTGGTACCACGGTGCGCATCGGCACGGGCCAACACCTCCCGCATATGCTTCGGATCCCGGTCCATGCTGCGGGCGATAAAGGTGCCATCCGCACCCTTCACCAAGGCCAACGGATTGAACCGATGGTCCGTGCTGCCCATTGGCGTGCTACGCGTCACGACACCTTCCGGTGAGGTCGGAGAATACTGCCCCTTGGTGAGGCCGTAGATCTCGTTGTTGAAGAGGAGCACGTTCACATCCACGTTACGGCGGAGAAGATGTATAATGTGGTTGCCACCGATGCTCAGTGCGTCGCCATCACCGGTGATCATCCATACGCTCAACTCGGGCCGTACGCTGCGGAGTCCACTCACGATGGCCGGAGCGCGACCGTGAATGCTGTGAAGGCCAAACGTATCCAAATAGTATGGGAAGCGCGATGAGCAACCGATCCCGCTGATGAAGACGACATCTTCCTTCTTCTTGCCGCTCTGCTCCAGCACGGTCTGCACCTGCTTCAGAATGCTATAGTCGCCGCATCCGGGACACCAGCGTACTTCTTGGTCTGAAGAGAAGTCGATCTTCTCTGATGGAGTAATGTCGTTCACCGTGCTCATGACTTCAACAGATCGATGATGGCCGTCTTGATCTCTTCGCTCGTGAACGGCATGCCTTGGATCTTGTTCAAGCCTTGCGCGTCAACGAGGAATTCCGCACGCAGCATCTGGCGCAGCTGTCCGCTGTTCATCTCCGGTACAAGAACCTTCTTGTACTTCTTCAGCAACGGTCCAAGTCCTTTATTGAATGGGAACAGGTGCCGAAGGTGGACGTGTGCCACGGTCATTCCTTCAGCTTGCAGTTGCAACGCGGCTGTTCGGATGGCACCATATGTGGAACCCCAACCCACAACAAGCAACTCACCTTCTGTGGGTCCGCTATCCAATCGGATGGGCTTGAACCGATCGGCGATGCGCGCCACCTTCTCGGCCCGCAGCCGCACCATCTTCTCGTGGTTCTCGGGGTCGTAACTGATGTTCCCGGTCTTGTCCTGTTTTTCGATCCCGCCGATACGATGTTGCAGACCGGCTTGACCCGGCAAGGCCCAAGGCCGAACGCCACGCTCATCACGCAAGTATGGAAGGAAGGGGTCGCCGTTCTTCCGTGCCTGGATGTGAGGTGGCTTGATCTCCGGCAGATCCTTCGAACTCGGAAAGCGCCATGGTTCGGAACCGTTGGCGATGTATCCATCGGTAAGCAGGATCACCGGTGTCATGTGTTCGATGGCTAGTTGCACGGCTTCGAAGGCCATGTCGAAGCAATCGATGGGTGTGCTCGCGGCGATCACGGGAATAGGTGCCTCGCCATTGCGACCAAGCACCGCCTGCCAGAGATCGGCTTGTTCGGTCCTGGTGGGGAGTCCCGTGCTTGGTCCTCCCCGTTGCACATTCACGATGACCAACGGGATCTCGAGCATGAACGCCAGACCCATGGCTTCCGTTTTCAGGGCGATACCCGGTCCGCTGCTGGCGGTGATCCCAATGGCACCCCCGTAGCTGGCACCGATGGCCGAACTGATCGCGGCGATCTCATCTTCCGCTTGGAAGGTGATCACTCCGAAGTTCTTGTGTTTGCTGAGTTCATGCAGGATCTCGCTCGCCGGAGTGATGGGGTAACTCCCGTAAAAGAGATCGAGCTTCGCTTTCTGCGCACCGGCGATCAATCCAAGCGCTGTGCCTTGGTTACCGGTGATGCTGCGGTACGTCCCCTTGGGCATCGGCGCGGCCTTCACCTCGAAACGCATGGTGAAGGTTTCGCTGGTCTCGCCGTAGTTGTACCCGGCCACCAACGCTCTCCTATTCGCCTCCAGCACTTCGGGCTTCTTACCGAATTTGCGATCGAGGAATGCTTCGGTGAGCGCATTCTCCCTGCTGTACATCCAGTTGATGAAACCGAGTACGAACATGTTCTTGCAGCGATCCTTCTCCTTCATACCGAGGGTGGTGTCCTCGAGTGCGGTGCGTGTAAGTTTCGTGACATCCACGCTGTGTAAAAGGAAGTTCACCAACGAGCCATCGGTCAGCGGATCGGCTTCGTCGATGTATCCGGCGAGACGCAAATTCTTCTTATCGAAACCATCGGTGTTGGCGATGATGGTGCCGCCCGGCTTCAATTTGCTCAAATTGGCCTTCAAAGCCGCCGCATTCATCACAACGAGCACATCACATTGATCACCGGGTGTGAAGATCTCTACGCTCCCGAAGTGTAGTTGATAGCCGCTCACCCCGGCCAATGTGCCCTGCGGCGCGCGGATCTCCGCCGGGTAGTTCGGGAAGGTGCTGACATCGTTGCCGAAGAGCGCATTGGTGTCAGTGAACTGGCTGCCGGTGAGTTGGATGCCATCACCGCTATCCCCGGCAAAAAGGATGACGACGTTCTGGCGCGCCTCGACGGGCTTGTTCCGGGTTGGGGTTTCCATGCGTGATCGCATCGCAAAGGTACGTTCTGCCTTGAACGAAAAAAGAACCTGCATCATGGCGGCGGGTCCATTCAGGAGACGGTCACGACCGTACTTTCATGATGGGCAAGCCGTGCTTCAAGGGAACCGGCATAATGGGGTGAGCCTCATGCACATTGGTGGAAGACGCCCTCGGGATGAATGCACCCGAATGGCCATGTCCAAAGGAACCCATGAATAGGATCAGTTGAATGCTATCACTACCGTGGGACGGGAGCAAATAGGGATCCGCCCTGTAATGATGAACTAGATCCCAGCCGGCATATTCACCGCTTCCACCTGCTTCACTTCCGGGGCCATACGGCGGATGGATTCTTCCACGCCCGCTTTCAAGGTCATGGGGATCATGCTGCAACTGCTGCAAGCTCCGTGCAATCGCACCTTGGCCACACCATCGCGAGTGAGTTCCTCTAGGGTGATATCGCCACCATCGGCCTCTAAGAATGGACGCAACTCATCCAAGGCTTTGTGGATGCGGGCTTCGCACTGTTGAAGTTGAAGGTCGTCCATTGGATCAGACACGGGCCACCGGTGCTTCTTGAACTGGCGTGTTCTCCAATTCGGCCAAGCGCGTACGCAATGCTTCACAAAGGTCGTTGAAAGCCGCAGAAGCCACAGTGCCTTCCTGCAATACGGCCGGACGGCCCACATCACCTGCTTCGCGAATGCTCTGTACCAAAGGGATCTCTCCGAGGAAGGGCACTTTCAATTCGTCCGCCAAGGAGCGTGCCCCACCACGACCGAAGATGTAGTATTTGTTCTCAGGTAACTCCGCTGGGGTGAACCAAGCCATGTTCTCCACAATGCCAAGCACGGGCACATTCACACTAGGCAATCGGAACAGCCCCACGCCCTTTCGCGCATCGGCCAAGGCGACGGGTTGCGGCGTACTGACGATCACGGCACCGCTCAACGGAATGGCCTGCACCAAGGAAAGGTGGATATCGCCGGTACCGGGCGGAAGATCCACGAGCATGATGTCCAACTCGCCCCAATCCGCATCCTTGAAAAGCTGTTCCAACGCCTTGCTGGCCATGGGCCCACGCCAGGCGATGGCTTGATCCGGTGCCGCGAAGAATCCGATGCTCAACACCTTCACACCGTGGCTTTCCACCGGCACGATCCAATGCTTGCCATCCTTCTCCAATGTGGTGGGTTTCTCCAGCGCAACATCGAACATGATGGGAACGCTGGGGCCATGGATATCGGCATCCACCAAGCCTACTTTCCAACCCATCTGAGCAAGACCTACTGCGAGGTTGGCCGTCACCGTACTTTTCCCCACACCGCCTTTGCCGGAGGCGATAGCGACAATGTGCTTCACCTTGGGGAGCACCCTTCGCACATCGGCACGTTCACCGCTCAGCGGGGTCACCTTTACCAGCACTTTCACCTCCGCCCCAAGTGCCTGTTGCAAGTTGAAGATAACGGCCTCCTCCATGCGTTTGCGGCTATGCATAGCAGGGTTGCTCACCTCCACATGCACGTGTACGGAACGCACATCGATGGTGATCTCGCGAACGAGATCCAGCGTGATGATATCCTTCTTGAGTTCCGGTTCAATGATGCGGGAAAGCACCTCGCGAACGGTCGATTCCGAAATTGGCATGTTCAGGGTACGAAGTTAGGACCGAAGCCCACTGTGGAACACCAAGGTCGTTCACGCCAGCACCTCCAATTCCTTGGATAGCCATTCCTGGGCCTTGGCTACATCGGGAAAGAACTCCACTTTGTACGGCACCTGCCCTGCGGTTGAATCGGCCATGCGTTCTGCGGCGGTCTGGCTGAAGAAATCCAAACTGCGCACGATGGCCACGCGGCGCATTCCACCCTTCACCAGCATGGGTGTCAAGGTATCCACGCTCCATTTCTCATCGCTGTGCAGGATCACACCCATGCGCGTGGAGTCAGAGATCCAAAGGCGCAGCTTCCGTTGCATCACCTCGTTCAGTACTTGCAACAAGATCGCCCGATAGTCCGGACTGGGAACATAACCCAGCCAAGTGGTGGAGATCAACGATCGTTCCTCATCGACTTCGACACGGACCAGATCATCCTCTCGGATCAGTAATAATGCCATAATGCTGGGTTCGAGAAGGTCAAAGATCGTGGATCCAATGGGCAAAAGGCAAGTTCGGGGCGACTATCTGGAACTACGGATGCAATTCCTTGGCCGGGTCCCAAACACGAGCAACGAAGTCCACGACTTGGTCCAACTGCACCTGGACCCCTTCCTTCTCCAACAGTTCTTGCATGCGTGTGGGCGTGGCGAAATGGTGCTTACCGGTAAGCAGACCGATGCGATTCACCACCCGATGGGCCGGAACTTTGGGCCGGACCGTATGCGCATTGTTCATGCAATACCCTACTAGTCGTGCACTCCGCGCTGCACCCAGGTATTTCGCGATCGCTCCATAGCTTGTCACACGTCCTTTGGGGACAAGCCGAACCACGGCCATCACATCGGCGAAGAAATCGCGCTCTTGGACCGCTTCGTTGATGATGGTGCGTTTGGGTTTTGTCATGTAGAAAGAAGAATGCGGGAATGAAGTTCGGAGATCGAGAGCAGGTTCCGATGCGTGCGTTGAATACCGCGCTTCTGTACGCACTCGGACCTACACTACCCCGAACCGCAAATAGTGGATCGTTCTTCTCTCTTCCAACCACATCTGCTCATAGTAGGTGCGGATGTTGAGCACGGCTTGTTCCTCTGAGGTCACACGGTTCACGAGATCCGCATACACGTTCGCGCTTTGCTCAAAGATGGGCAGCTTGTGCTCCGCGATCATCTCCAACGTGTATTCGTACAGATCGGGGCTGTCGGTCTTGAGGTGTACCACACCACCGGTCTTCAGCACTTCCTTGTAGCGCACCAGAAAGAGCGGACTGGTTAAGCGTTTGCGGGGTTTGCCCAGTTGCGGATCACTGAAGGTGAGCCAGATCTCGTCCACTTCGCCGGGTGCGAAACACTTCAGCAGATGATCCACATGGGTGCGGAGGAAACCGACGTTGGTGAGGCCCTCCTCTTTGGCCGATCGTGCACCGCGCCACAAACGGGCACCTTTGATGTCCACACCGAGGTAATTCCTGTCGGCGTTCAACCGCGCCAAGCCTACGGTGTACTCCCCAGCACCGCAACCCAGTTCCAGCACCAACGGTGCTTCACGCTTGAAGAGTAGTTCGTTCCAGCGGCCGCGTTGTGGCAGGCCTTCCGTAACAAGTTGCGTGAAGGTGGGCTGCACCACGTGCTCGAACGTGAGGTTCTCGGCGAAGCGTGCGATCTTGTTCTTGCCCATGGATGACGTAGTTCCCGCTGGAACGGGGCGCGAAAATAGGGCGATGCCCCTTGGATCACATCCGCTTTACCAGGGCTATCGCCTCTAAATACCTTCCGCATCAGGTTTGTTGTTTCTACGACCCCGCTGGGGTCGAACACGTTCGCCCGACTCTAAATTCTGTTCTCTGTGAGCCCCTCTAGGGTCAACCAACAAGGAGAATGACCGGTGCTGCGTTCTGACCCCAGAGGGCCTCACAGAAATTAGAAATTGCCCCCCATGGGTGAACGACCCCAGCGGGGTCGTAGAAACAAGGGGCGATAGCCCTGTCCGCTTTACGCGTCAATGCGACCTTTGTCGATCCATGCTCCAAGGCAAGCGCATTCTGGTGGCTCCACTCGATTGGGGCTTGGGTCACAGCACGCGTTGCATACCGATCATCCAGCGGCTGATCGAACGCGGCGCAACCCCGATCATCGGTGCGGACAATGGACCCTTGGCTCTTTTGCAGCAAGAGTTCCCCGACTTGGAGCACGTTCGCATTCCGGGCATAACCATACGGTATGCGAAAGGTGAAAGTCAGTTGTGGAGCATGGCGCGACAATTCCCAGAGATGATGCGCAGCGTCCGAGCCGAAACCGCACTCTTCGATCACATCCGGAAAGACCTACGGCTCGATGCGGTGATCAGCGACCAACGATTCGGACTGCGATCATCAACGGTGCCAAGTGTCGTGATCACGCATCAAGTGTTTCCATTCACCCCCATTGCGCAAGGCGCGCTGCGTAAGTTGAATGTGCGACATCTCTCGCGTTTCGATCGGTGTTGGATCATGGACGATCCAGAGGCACCAGGACTTGCGGGGGAACTTTCGCATGGCGCTTCACTGCCACGGAATACACGTTACATCGGTACGGTGAGCCGCATGGCGCGGCACGGATCAGCCGTGAAACCTGCTACTCCGTATCGGATCGTTGCCGTGATCAGTGGTCCAGAGCCGCATCGGACCATTTTGGATGACCTCTTGACCGAAGCACTGCAACGGATCGATGGCCAACACGTGTTGGTCCGCGGTCGACCGCATGACCCCAACACAGTGCGCCTTGGTGGCCTCACCTGCGTTCCACATCTGCCGGGTGTCGAACTCGCGGAGCACATGCGCAATGCGGAACTCATCGTATCACGCAGCGGGTACACCACGTTGATGGATCTTGTCGCGTTGGGCCGAAGTGCACTGATCATTCCAACGCCGGGTCAGGCCGAACAGGAATACCTCGGAACACTGCACGAGGGAACCGGACGATTCCTCGTTCAACGACAGGACAACATCGACTTGGGTGCGGCCTTGATCGCTGCATCTATGTTGACAAAGCACGCACGGATCGAGGAGCACCCACATTTGGAACGTGCTTTGGATGAACTCGGCACCCTGCTGGGTTGAACCCCCTACTTTTAGCGAACGATGATCATACAACGACTTACGGCCCTTCTTCTGCTCGGGGCTATTTGCAGTTCGACCCATGCACAGGTCGATCTGGAGAAGCAACTGAAGAGTTTAGAAGAACAGCGCACAACACTGGATGCACAACGCGAGCGCCTGACCGATCGGGTGGATAGCGCGAAACTCGCCATCATCCGCCGCGATCTGCAACGCATCGCCCTTCCAAAGTTGGAGGCCGGCGATGAAGTGATCGTGCATCCGGGGCATATGTTGGTGTACAGCGAGAAGCACGAGCAACCGAAGTGGACGGCGCACATTGCTTCACCGGATCTGATCACAGGCTGTTTGGCTCGGATCGACTCGTTCCTGCCCGATCCGTTGGTGAAGACCGGCACGGCAGTTACCGCAGACTATTGGTACAGTGGATATGATCGTGGCCACATGGTACCAAGTGCGGACATGCGTTGGAACCTAGGCGCATTGCAAGGCACCTACCTCTATTCGAACATCAGTCCGCAAGTAGCCGATCTGAACCGCGGAAAGTGGGCCGAACTGGAGGATTGGGGCCGTCGGTACGTTTACTACAGCAAGCGGAGGGTCTTCGTCCTCACAGGACCTGTGCTTCGCGATGGCCTTCCCACCATGCAGAAAGCGGATCGCAAGAACGAGGTGAGCATTCCGGAGTACTTCTGGAAAGTGATAGCCGATCTGGATGGTGATGATCCGAAAGCGATCGCCTTCGTGATGAAGAATGCCAAACACGATTATCCAGTGATCAGTTATGCCGTGCCAGTGGATAGTGTTGAAACGTTGACCGGATTGGACTTCTTCCCAACCCTGGATGATGCGGTGGAAGAACGGATCGAACGCATGAGCGGCACCGCTGCCTGGTACCCGAGCGATGACCCCAAAGCAGGCGAAGTAGCACCACTGAAAGCGCCGTTGCCGAAAGGGATGTTCAATAGTGTCCAAGCGAAATACCATATCGGCAAATCGGTGACCGTATGTGGCACTGTTGTTTCCACACGCAAGACGGTGAAAGCGAAGGCCATCTACTTGAACTTCGATGCGATGAGTCCCGATGAAGAATTCTACGCCACGATCTGGCAAAACAACGGGGTGAACTTCAGCTATGATCCCGAGGTGTACTTCCTGAACAGGAAGGTCTGCGTTACGGGTAAGGTCACGATGTTCGATGAGATCCCACGGATCAGCATCAACAACGAGACCGAGGTACAGATGTTCGAAGAGGCCATCGCGGCCCCGTGATCAAACGGCCAGTTTGAGGGTGAAGCTGAAGGTCGCCCCTTCCCCTTCGGCACTTTTCACGTTGATGGTCCCTCCTTGCACATCGATGATGTGCTTCACGATGGCGAGACCCAATCCAGAACCGCCTTCGTTACGTGCCCGGCTCTTGCCCACGCGATAGAAGCGCTCGAACAACCGGGGCAGGTGCTCTTCACTGATCCCGATCCCATCGTCCGCCACTTCCACCAACACTTGATCATCCATCGGATAGCTACGCACCACGCAGCGACCACCAGTGTGCCCATAGTTGATGGCGTTATTGAAAAGGTTGGTGAACACCTGCGCCATGCGGTATCGATCGGCCATCACCCGCAGGCCCGGTGTCAATTCATTCACCAGATCGATCTGTTTCTCTTTCGAGAGGATCTCCATGTTCTCGATGGTAACGGTCACCAGTTCGGTCAGGTCCATGGACGTGATCCGCAGATCCATGACACCACTTTCCAACTTGGTGATCAGGTCGAGGTCTTCGACGATCTTCATCAAGCGATCCACACCGTTCGAAGCTCGGTTGAGGAAATCGCGGTTCACTTTCTCGTCCTCCAAGCCCCCTTCAAGCAAGGTGAGGATATAGCCTTGGATATTGAAGATAGGTGTCTTCAATTCATGGGCCAAGTTGCCGATGAATTCGCGGCGAAAGGCTTCTCGTTCTTCCAACTCGCGGATCTCCGTGCGCCGTTCGGTGGCCCAGGCCGAAACCTCTGCATTCACCTTGCCAAGGACATCGCCGCTCAGGTCGATGCCGCCAGGTTCCTTTCGAGAGCGTTTCAGTTCATGCACAGTACGGTACAGCACCTTGATCCGGCTATGGACGAACCGATCGATACCGAACGAAAAGGCGAAATAGGCCACACCGAAGATGATGGCAAACCCGACCACGCTTGCCCAGAGCAGGTTGAACGCTCCACTGGACCTCATGAAAAAGTACAGTAGAGCAGCAGCGACCAAGCCGACCGCCAACGCAGTCAACAAAGCGACTTGGCGAGGTGTGAGTTGACCCATGATCGTGCTCCGAACAGAAGGTTCGTTGATGCGTGCGCAAAGGTAGATGCCCGTGCTCGGCAGTACGGGTCTCAATGGTGGCGGGAGAATTCGATCCTTGTTAACATGAGGGAAACATGTCGATCATACCTTCGTCGGCCTTTCTCCCCGGCCCTCTCAAAATGCGCTTTGGCTTCCTTGAATTCCTGACGCTGGCAGGCTCCCTGGGCCTGTTCATCTATGGCATGAAGTTGATGAGCGAGGGCTTGCAGAAGGTCGCGGGCGGCCGGATGCGCAGCGTGTTGAAAGCCATGACGGCGAATCGCTTCATGGGCATGTTCACTGGTTTCGTGAGCACCACGGTGATCCAAAGCAGCAGCGCCGCCACGGTGATGGTGGTGAGCTTCGTGAACGCGGGCTTGTTGCAAGTAAGACAGGCCATCCCCGTGATCATGGGTGCCAACATCGGAACCACGGTGAAGATCCTCCTATTCAGCTGGGCGGTATTCGTGGATTTCAGCATCACCAAGTTGGCCATCCCGATCATCGGACTGGCTTTCCCGCTGCTTTTCCTGCGTACCGCAAAGACCAAGGCATTGTCGGAATTCCTGATCGGCGCAGCGCTGCTCTTCCTCGGTCTGGAATTCATGAAACAGGCACTGCCTCGACCGTCCGCACAGGCCTTGGAATTCCTACGGGACCTCAGCGGCATGGGCTATGGTTCGGTCCTGCTCTTCGTGGGTATCGGCATGGTGCTCACGATGCTCATACAATCGTCGAGTGCTTCCATCGCATTGACCCTGGTACTTTGTGAGAATGGCACCATCGGTTATGAAATGGCCGCTGCACTGGTTCTGGGTGAGAACATCGGCACCACCATTACCGCGAATCTGGCTGCATTGGTCGGGAACGCATGGGCGAAGCGAACGGCACGGGCCCACTTCGTCTTCAATGTGATCGGCGTGGTTTGGGCACTGTTCCTCTTCCATCCTTATTTGCGTGGTTTGGATCAATTGGTGTCGGAGGTCTTCCATTCCTCTCCATTCACGGATCCTGCCGCAGTGAAGTGGGCACTCACCTTCCTGCATATCTCGTTCAACACGATCACGACACTGCTGCTGATCGGCTTCATTCCATTCATTGAGCGCATCGTGACCTGGATGGTACCAACGAAGACCGATGACGACGAAGTGTATCGTTTGGACTACCTCGACAGCGACATCCCATTGACACCCGAAGTGTCGTTGATGGAAGCGCGCAAGGAGATCTCACGATTCGGTCGGATCACCAACGACATGCTGGGCATGGTGCGCGAGCTACTAACAGTGAAGGACAACAAACAACGCGAGCACTTGATGGCGCAGCTCGCCAAGTACGAGCAGATCACGGATCGATTGGAGATCGAGGTGGGCAAGTACCTGACGAAGACCAGCACTGAGGTTCGCAGCGAGGAGGCTTCGAGTCGGATCCAAGGACTACTCGCCATTACCGGCGATCTGGAGCGCGTAGGAGATATTTTCTTCCAAATGAGCAAATCCATTGAACGCAAGGTATACGACCGGCTGTGGTTCTCGCCGGAGCAGCGTCAGCAATTGATGGAGATGATGGATCTGTTGGAACGGGCGTTCACGGTGATGCGCCGCAACATGGAAGTGGACCAGGACCAGGTCGCATTGGACGAAGCCGTGGAGGCCGAACAACGGATCAATCAAAAGCGGGATCTGTTGCGCCGTACACACCTGAAGAGCATGGAGAGCGGGGACTACAACGTGAAGAGCGGCTTGATATACAACGACCTCTTCTCCAGCTGCGAAAAGGTGGGTGACCACCTCATCAACGTATCGGAAGCTTTGGCCGGAGAGGTCTAGGGCACCACGATATCGTCACTGAACACCGTATTGCTGACGTTCAGCGCACGGTCCACCATTCGCACGCTGAACCGAACCGTATCAGCGCTCCCGGTGATGAACAACGGAAAGGGGTCAATGGCCACAGCGATCTCCCCTTCAAGGCTCTTGTTCTGGCCGGTGGGGGTGATACGCGGGATGCGGTAGTAGATGGGATCCTCGAACGTGACCTCATTCCACTCCCCATCGATCCGTTCACTTTCTTCCACGAACAGGTTGAAGTAGTAAATGGAGGATGTATCGAAAGGTGCAGAAGCATCCGAGGCATCCAAGCCGACATCGCCATCGCCATCGGTGAAGGAAATGATGAGCGACGCGGAATCGCCAAAGAACTCGAAGGACTTGAAGGTGATGACCGGTTCCGAGGGGAACTCCTCCGTTTTCAAGCAACCACTGGCAAGAACGGCCAAGGCGAAAAGGCCCCCGACTACTTTTACCACATGGATCGACGTGCGCATCGTCCTCAAAGTTAGGCAAGCTGAAGATGACCCATCCACCGCAATTGGGAACCGATCTGCTCGATCGACCGTTCACGGTGGAGGGTACCGAAGCATTCAACGCATTCGCGCTGTCGCTATTTCAGCTCCATGCTGCTCGAAACCCGGTGTACCGTGGATTCCTGAACGGTCTGCGGATCGATCCAAAGGCCGTTAGAACAGTGGATGCGATCCCGTTCCTGCCCATTGGAACCTTCCGGGATCATCGTGTGCTGTTGGAAGGACTCGATCCATCCAGCTTCTTCACCAGCAGCGGCACAACAGGGTCCGTGACGAGCAGACACCACGTTCCCTATCCGTCGCTGTACGAACGTTCATTCATGTGCTCGTTCACCAACGCGTATGGGGATCCATCCGAATGGCGCATTCTAGGGCTACTTCCCGCGTACTTGGAACGCGAAGGAAGTTCGTTGGTGTACATGGCCCAGAAACTGATCCAGGCGACCGACGACCCGCTCAGTGGAACATACTTGTACAAGTATGCCGAGCTCGCCGAAGTGTTATCCCGGTCAGAGGCCGAAGGACGGAAGACCTTGTTGCTGGGTGTCACCTTCGCCTTGCTGGATCTGGCGGAGCAGTTCCCACAGCCCCTGCCGAATACGGTGATCATGGAGACCGGTGGTATGAAAGGACGTCGACCGGAACTCGTGCGCGAGGAATTGCACCGGATCCTGAAGGAAGCCTTCCATGTTCCTGCAATTCACAGCGAATACGGCATGACCGAATTGCTCAGTCAGGCTTGGTCCTCCGGTGATGGCATTTACCGTTGTCCGCCATGGATGAAGGTCTTGGTGCGCGAGCCGAACGATCCATTCGCTCGGCTCCCGGTTGGACGTACTGGCGGTTTGGACATCATCGACCTGGCCAACATCGCGAGCTGCCCCTTCATTGCAACGCAGGACCTTGGCCGGAGGAATGCGGACGGTTCCTTCGAGGTGCTCGGTCGCTTCGATCACAGTGACCTAAGGGGTTGCAACTTGATGGTGGAGCACTGAAGTGCATCTCGAAGGTTGATCTGATCAAACCACTTTCACCAGAAAGTAGTTCTTCTTGCCTCGCTGCAACAGTAGGAACCTCCCGCTGATCAGATCTGCGGAATTCACCACGCGATCCTCCCCGACCTTGACGCGATTCAGTGAAATGCTGTTCTCCTTCAGCGCACGTTTCGCCTCGCCTTTGGAGGCCAGGAAAGAGGTTCGATCAGCGAGCAGATCGATGATGCCGATCCCGCTCCCGAACAAGTCGCCCGACAATTCCGCCTGAGGTACACCCTCGAACACATCGATCCATTGCTGATCGGACAAACGGCCCAACGCATCGGCATCACCCTGTTCGAACAGGATCCCTGAAGCTTGGATCGCCCCTTGCAACTCCTGCTCTCCGTGGGTCCTGCGGGTGACCTCGGCGGCCAATCGTTTCTGCAAGGAACGCTGATGCGGTGCCCCGGCATGTTCCGCAATGAGCTTCTCGATCTCGTCCTGCTCCATGGTGGTGAAGATCCGAATGAAGCGTTCTGCCTCTTCATCCGCCACATTCAACCAGAACTGATAGAACTTATACGGGGAGGTCCGCTTCGCATCCAACCAGATGTTCCCCCCCTCACTCTTTCCGAACTTGGATCCATCGCTCTTGGTCAACAACGGCGTGGTGATCGCGAAGGCCGAACCACCATCCATGCGTCGGATCAACTCCGTCCCCGTGGTGATATTCCCCCACTGGTCGCTGCCGCCCATTTGCAGGCTGCATTCCTTGTTCTTGTACAACCAATAGAAATCGTAGCCCTGTACCAACTGATAGCTGAACTCCGTGAAACTGAGTCCGGTCTCCAACCGGTTCTTCACGGAATCCTTGGCCATCATGTAGTTCACGGTGATGTGCTTGCCCACTTCGCGAATGAACCGGAGGAAGCCCATGTCCTTGAACCAATCGTAATTATTGACGAGTTCGGCCGGGTTCGTCGCATGGTTGAAATCAAGGAACCGTTCAAGCTGTGCTTTGATGCAACGCTCGTTGTGGCGCAAGGCATCTTCATCCAACAGATTCCGTTCAGCACTTTTGCCACTCGGATCGCCGACCATTCCGGTAGCTCCACCCACGAGGGCCACAGGCTTGTGGCCGCAACGTTGAAAATGGACCAGGATCATGATCTGGACCAGATTGCCGACGTGCAGGGAATCGGCGGTCGGATCAAAGCCGATGTAACCGCGCTGCACCCCTTTCGCCAAGTGTTCCTCCACACCGGGCATACTGTCGTGCAGCAGTCCACGCCAGCGTAATTCTTCTATGAATCCGTTCTTCATTCCCTTTGATGCCGAGCAGATGGCAACGGCTTTGATCGACGGCGCCAAAGATAACCGGGGCTTCAGGTCGCTACCTTGGCCGCATGGATCTGGTGACCGGTGCCACAGGGATCGTGGGCGCGCATGTGCTGCTGGAGTGCGCTCGCAAAGGCCCTGTCCGCGCGATCCATCGTGCGCATGGTGATCGGTCCATCGTTGAACGGATCTTTCGACATTACGGAGATGAAGGACAGTTGTCGCGTGTCCAATGGCAGCAGGCCGATGTAGAGGATGTCGATGCCTTGAGCGATGCGATGCTAGGGATCCGATACGTATACCACGCTGCGGCCATCGTGTCCTTCGACCCACGTGATGCAACGGCAATGCACCGTGTGAACGTGCGTGGCACAGCGCGAGTGGTGAATACCGCCTTGGCACAAGGGGTGGAGCGATTGTGCCACGTGAGTTCAACTGCAGCGATCGGTGCAGCAGCGGCGGGGCTCTTGCGCAATGAGGAGCTTCCCTGGGCAGCCACGAAGCGGACTTCGGCGTATGCCATGAGCAAGTATGCTGCGGAATTGGAGGTCCAGCGTGGGATCGCAGAAGGCCTGGATGCTGTGATCGTGAACCCATGCGTGGTCTTGGGTCCCGGCATCCCTGGACGCAGTTCCATGACCTTGGTGGAGCGCTTGCGGAAAGGCACGAAGTGGTACCCTCCGGGATCGAATGCCGTGGTGGATGCTCGCGATGTAGCAGCATGCATGGTACGCTCGATCGAACGAGGTGGCTCGGGCGAACGCTATTTATTGGTCGGCGAGAACATCCGATACCAAGCGCTATTCGGATTGATGGCGCAAGCGTTCGAACAGCCCATACCGGACCGGGCCATCCGGCCGTGGATGTTGCAACTGGGCTGGCGACTGGAGAAAGTGCGGAGTACCCTACTCGGTTCCGTGCCACTATTGACGGCTGCAACGGCCCACAGTGCGCTCATCGAACGCGGCTATGATGCCAGCAAAGCACGCAAGGAATTGGCTTTCGATTTCCGTTCAGCAAAAGATGCTGTAGAGAATGTGGCTCGCTTCCTTCGCGAACAAGCCTACTGAGGAAGCTCGTCCTTGCGTCGCACCAATTCGGCCATGATCGCCTCGTAGATCCGTTGCATTTCCTCCGGCTGACCGGAATAGTATTTGAATGACCGGTCGAATTCCGCTTGAGTGATGCCTTGCTCTCGGAACATCTCCGCGTAATGATCACCTCCAGGTATGGAGGTCGCGTGGTCGATGACGAGCTCATGATTCATCCGCGCCTCGATCAATTGGGCCTCCAACAAGACCTGCTGGAAACGCTCTGGAGGCAACACACCGTCCGGCACCTCTTGTGGTCCACCGGAACAGCTGAACAAAAGCAACAAGCCGATCGCGACCAAGCTCCTCATGGTGTGAAGTGCAATCGGGCTCCACGCACGGTCCGGTCCACCCGCCCGTTGGCGAACACCAAGTCGCCATTCACCCATGTATTCACCACGCGCGAACCGAACCGCTGGCCTTCAAAAGGAGACCAGCCGCATTTGGAAAGTACGTTGCTGGGTTCCACGGTCCAGGGTGCTTGCCGATCCACCAATACCAGATCAGCATGGTAGCCCTCGCTGACATGACCGCGGCCTTCGATCTTGAACATGCGGGCGGGTGCATGGCAGAGCTTCTCCACCACTTGTGCAAGTGTGAATACGCCTTGCTCCTCCATCTCCAGCATGGCGACCAACGAATGCTGGATCAAGGGACCGCCCGATGGACATTGTGCGTATAGCTGTGATTTCTCAGCACGTGTATGGGGCGCGTGATCGGTTGCGACCACATCGATGCGACCGTCGATCACCCCTTGCCGTACCGCATCGCGATCGGCCATCGACTTTACGGCCGGGTTCCATTTGATAAAAGCGCCTTTGGTGGCATAGTCCGCATCCGTGAACCACAGGTGATGGATGCATGCTTCCGCCGTGATCCGCTTGTTCTCCAATGGACCGGGTTCGAACAACTCCACTTCACGGGCCGTACTGATGTGCAGGACATGCAAACGCGTACCATGTGTGCGAGCAAGTGCAACGGCATTGCTGCTGGAGGTATAGCACGCTTCGGCATCACGGATCACCGGATGCTGATCCATCGGAATATCGGCACCGTACTTGGCCACGGCGGCATTCATGTTCCGGCGGATGGTGGCTTCATCTTCCGCATGGATGGCGAGGAGCATGTGGGCATTGCTGAACAGTCGCTCCAACGTGACCGGATCATCCACGAGCATATTCCCGGTACTCGAACCCAGGAACGCTTTCAGGCCACATACCCGCGTAGGATCCGTGCGCAAAGCCTCGTCCAAGTTGTCGTTGCTCACGCCCATGTAGAACGAATAGTTCACACTTGAATGCGCAGCACCCAATGTGTATTTCGCAGCGAGCAACTCTTGTGTCAGGGTTTGTGGCACCGTGTTGGGCATCTCCATGAAACTGGTGACACCACCAGCAGCTGCAGCAGCCGTCGCATGTGCGATGTCCTCCTTGTGCGTTAGGCCGGGTTCGCGGAAATGCACTTGATCATCGATCACACCAGGTAGAAGCAACCGGCCTTTGGCATCCATATCCGTTGCACTTTTCGCATTACCGATGCCCTCCAGTGCGATGCGTTCAATGATGCCGCCGCGCACCAGCACATCAGCTTGGAATGTGGTGCCTGCATCGGCCACTACGACATCACGGATCACGAAGTCGCTCATGGTCGTGGAATGCGGCTACGCATCTTCAACACTCCGATCACAGCTTCGCTGATGATGCCTTTGTCCATCTTGCTCTTTCCTTTCTGCCGATCCACGAAGGTGATGGGCACTTCAATGATCTTGAAGCCGGCAAGGCGAACGCGGTATTTCATTTCGATCTGGAAAGCGTAACCGGTGAAGCGGACCTCATTCAACGGCAGTGTTTCCAGAACATGCTTTTGGTAACAAACGAAACCTGCGGTCGTATCCCGAACGCCGAGCCACAGCACCATGCGCACGTACAACGAAGCGCAATAGCTCAACAGGATCCGGTGCCAGGACCAATCCTTCACTTGACCACCTCGCACATAACGAGAACCTACGCTCATATCGGCACCATCCACTGCACAGGCCCTGTACAGTCGCAGCAGATCGTTCGGGTCGTGTGAAAAGTCCGCATCCATTTCGAACACGAATCGGTACCCCTTCTCAAGGGCCCATTGGAAGCCCATGATATAGGCCGTGCCCAATCCCAACTTTCCCGATCGTTCCAACAAATGGAGCCGGCCAACGGCACCGCTCTTCATCTCCTTGACGAGCGCGGCCGTGCCATCTGGCGAACCGTCGTCAACAACGAGTACATCGAAGGCAGGATCCAGCCGAAGTACATGTGCCAGGATCTCCTGGATGTTCTCCTTCTCGTTGAAAGTGGGGATGATGACCAGTCGTTCACTCAAGGCCGTGGATCGTAGGGGGCCAAAGATAGCCCGACCGAGACGCTGGGATCAGCGCACCAGCGTGACATGACCGACCCGCTCGATCCGAGCGCCGGAGTACTTGTCCTTGGCCACCAGCTTCCAGACGTACACACCGATCGGAACTTCTGTACCATCGCTGAAGCGTCCATCCCAACCCGCACGGGGTTCCGTAGTGCGGTATAGCGGTTGTCCCCAACGATCGAAGATGTCGAAGCGGTAGGTGCTTTCATCGATCCCGATGACCACCGGTTTGAACGTGTCATTGAAGCCGCTGCCGTCGGGTGTGAATGCATTGGGAACCAGCACGGCCGGTCCATCCTCCACTACGATCACATCACAGATCGAATCCGTGCAATTCGCGGATGCAGCGACCGAGAGGCAAACAACATATTCGCTGCCTAGGACCGACAAGAACTCATGACTCGGGTTCACCGAAGTCGAGGTCGCTTGCCCCGCAAAATTCCATAGATAGTCGTTTCCTCCTGTGGACGTGTTGTTGAATTGCACGACCGGATCGAAGGTGTTCACCTGTTCCGGGACATGATAGAAATCCGCGATGGGTTGCTCGTAGATCGTGATCAGGTCATTGGCATCCACGGTATCGGCTCCGCAACCTACCCCGGCATCGATCACCAAGAGCACATCGTAGGTACCGGCTTCGTTGAATACCCGTTGAATGGGTGCACAGTCCTCCACCACTTCGCCATTCCAAAGGACCCACGTACACGCACCGGCCCCAGCGTAGGAACTGATCAGCGTGACCTCCGCAGGGGTACATCCTTCGTTACCGATCACGGTGATCTCCGCATTCGGCATAGGCACGACTTGCACATCGATCGCGGCGACCGCAGCTGGGCAAGGTGCCGCAGCATTCACGGTGTAGGTATAGTTACCCGGTTGATCCACTGAAGGCGTGAACGTACCATTGTTCGCTGTGCCGCCCGGAGCGGACCATTGACCACCGCTGTTCGGGGTTCCGAGTAGAACATCGATCAGTACCAGGGTCGTATCACTGTTCTCGCACAGGGTGATCTGTGCATCGCTTCCAGCATCCGCAGCTTGGCTGATGGCGATGAACAACTGTGCTTCATCACTTCCACATGGAGCAGTGCCCACCACCGTGTACGTATAGGTGCCCGGCTGGTCATTCGCAGGTGCGAACGTGCTGCTAACAGCTTCGCCGCTAGGCCCGGTCCAGATCCCCGCAGGTTGTGGCGTACCACCCAACTCAGCGATCAATCCGAAGGGATCATTCGATGAGCATAATGTGATGACGGCATCCTCTCCAGCATCCGGGACCGGAGCGATCAGGACATTCACCGTCGCACTGGCATTCACGCAAGGCGCAATACCCGAAACCGTGTAGGTGTAGGTTCCGGACTCATCGACCATCGGATCAAGTGTGGTCGGGTGTAGGGATCCATCCGGACCTGTCCAAACACCGCCTGCATCCAATGTTCCGCCCAATCCTTCGAACAGCGAAATGGTCGGCGAAGAAGCACACAGGGTAAGCGTACCACTGGATCCGGCCAAGGGTGCTGTATTCGCCACGATGGTCAATGTGGCTTGATCGTCCGGGCAATCCACACCTCCATCAACGGTATAGATGTATGTTCCGCTGGCAGAGGTGGTTGGTGCGAATTGCGCAGGAACAACACTTCCGCCGAAGGTCCATTCGCCGCCAGCATCTGGGGAACCCAACAATTGTGTGGTCATGGTGAAGGGTGCCGCTGTTGAACAAAGTGTAAGACTGTTATCCGAACCGGCATCCGGACCTATGAGCACATCGACTTCGACCTGTGCGGAAACAGCAAGGCACACCACACCGACCAGGGTGTAGGTATAGTCACCAGCTGGATCATTACCTGGGTCGAAGGAACCGGAATTCGGACCTGATGGGCCGGACCAGGTACCGCCAGAACTCGGCGACCCGCCAAGCAAACCGATGAGGCCAATAGGATCGGCACCTGCACAAACGGTCAAGGAACCGTCCGTCCCCGCGTTCTGTGCTTGCTCCAAGGTCACAGTAACCGCTGAAGAGGACGAACTACACGGTGCTGTTGCCACCAAGGTGTAGGAGTATACGCCAGCGGTCATCGTGGCTGGATCATACGTACTGCCGATCACTGGACTTGGGCCGCTCCACGTGCCGCCTGCATCTGCACCCGTTAGTTGCGTGAACAGATCGATCGAACTGCCATTGCTGCATACCGTGATCAAGCCATCTGCACCTGCGTTCGGCGAACCCGTCTCGTTCACCGTGACCGTTGCACTTGCGTTGCTGCAGGGTGCCACTCCTGTCACCGTGTACACGTACGCACCCGGTGTCATTGTCGCTGGATCGTAGTTGCCACCGACCACTGGGCTTGGGCCTGCCCATGTTCCACCTGCTTGTGGTGCTCCACCCAAGTTCGTGAACAAGGACACTGCCGCACTGCTGCTGCACACCGTGAGGGTTCCGTCCGTACCTGCGTTCGTCGCCGCGTTCTCCGTGACCGTTACCGTGGATGCATCGCCAACACACGGTGCTGTTGCCACCAAGGTGTAGGTGTACACGCCAGCGCTCATCGTGGCTGGATCATACGTACTGCCGATCACTGGACTTGGGCCGCTCCACGTGCCGCCTGCATCTGCACCCGTTAGTTGCGTGAACAGATCGATCGAACTGCCATTGCTGCATACCGTGATCGAGCCATCTGCACCTGCGTTCGGCGAACCCGTCTCGTTCACCGTGACCGTTGCACTTGCGTTGCTGCAGGGTGCCACTCCTGTCACCGTGTACACGTACGCACCCGGTGTCATTGTCGCTGGATCGTAGTTGCCACCGACCACTGGGCTTGGGCCTGCCCATGTTCCACCTGCTTGTGGTGCTCCACCCAAGTTCGTGAACAAGGACACTGCCGCACTGCTGCTGCACACCGTGAGGGTTCCGTCCGTACCTGCGTTCGTCGCCGCGTTCTCCGTGACCGTTACCGTGGATGCATCGCCAACACACGGTGCTGTTGCCACCAAGGTGTAGGTGTACACGCCAGCGCTCATCGTGGCTGGATCATACGTACTGCCAATCACTGCGCTTGGACCGCTCCACGTGCCGCCTGCATCTGCACCCGTTAGTTGCGTGAACAGATCGATCGAACTGCCATTGCTGCATACCGTGATCGAGCCATCCGTGCCCGCGTTCGGTGAGCCGGTCTCGTTCACTGTGACCGTTGCACTTGCATTCGCGCAAGGTGCTACTCCGGTTACTGTGTACACATACGCACCCGGTGTCATTGTCGCTGGATCGTAGTTGCCACCGACCACTGGACTTGGGCCGCTCCATGTTCCGCCTGCTTGGGGGGATCCACCCAAGTTCGTGAACAAGGACACTGCCGCACTGCTGCTGCACACCGTGAGGGTTCCGTCCGTACCTGCGTTCGTTGCCGCGTTCTCCGTGACCGTTACCGTGGATGCATCGCCAACACACGGTGCTGTTGCCACCAAGGTGTAGGTGTACACGCCAGCGGTCATCATGGCTGGTTCATACGTACTGCCGATCACTGGACTTGGGCCGCTCCACGTGCCGCCTGCATCTGCACCCGTTAGTTGCGTGAACAGATCGATCGAACTGCCATTGCTGCATACCGTGATCAAGCCATCTGCACCTGCGTTCGGCGAACCCGTCTCGTTCACCGTGACCGTTGCACTTGCGTTGCTGCAGGGTGCCACTCCTGTCACTGTGTACACGTAGCCGCCCGGTGTCATCGTCGATGGATCGTAGTTGCCACCGACCACTGGACTTGGGCCAGCCCATGTGCCACCTGCTTGTGGTGCTCCGCCTAGACCGGTCGAGAGAGCGACCGATGCACCGTTGCTACACAATGTCAGCGGTCCGTTGGTGCCTGCGTTCGTGGCTGTGTTCTCCGTGACCGTTACCGTGGCCGTTGCGTTCGCACAAGGTGCTACACCGGTGACCGTGTACACGTACGCACCCGGTGTCATTGTCGCCGGATCATAGTTGCCACCGACCACTGGGCTTGGGCCTGCCCATGTTCCACCTGCTTGTGGTGCTCCACCCAAGTTCGTGAACAAGGACACTGCCGCACTGCTGCTGCACACCGTGAGGGTTCCGTCCGTACCTGCGTTCGTCGCCGCGTTCTCCGTGACCGTTACCGTGGCCGTTGCGTTCGCACAAGGTGCTACACCGGTGACCGTGTACACGTACGCACCCGGTGTCATTGTCGCCGGATCATAGTTGCCACCGACCACTGGACTTGGGCCAGCCCAAGTTCCGCCTGCTTGTGGTGCTCCGCCTAGACCGGTCGAGAGAGCGACCGATGCGCCGTTGCTACACAACGTCAGCGGTCCGTTGGTGCCTGCGTTCGTGGCTGTGTTCTCCGTGACCGTTACCGTGG
>Ga0209582_1000094_pt1 | contig 92650 bp, 76 predicted proteins | sample KloWWTmetKNB5Kit_FD_187176 | JGI IMG/M metagenome (GOLD analysis project Ga0209582, IMG submission 187176) | Active sludge microbial communities from Klosterneuburg, Austria, studying microevolution and ecology of nitrifiers - Klosterneuburg... | ecosystem: Engineered > WWTP > Aerobic digester >...
TACTTGGTGCTGCTGCATTCATCAGAAAAGATGGATACACACCTAATAAAATAACCAAGAATGCTATAGTTCCTAAAACTGTTTTTTCACTCAATGTCATTGGATGAAACTCTCCTTCATTCAGATGGCGGCTGCCAAGCATGATAGCCTGATAGCTTCTGAACATATATACTGCACCGAGTATGATTGTCAATCCGCCAAATATTGCCATCCACGCTTTAAACTGATAAATTCCTGTAAGCAACAGGAACTCTCCAACAAAACCATTAGTTAACGGAAGTGCTACCGTGCCTAATAATACTATCATAAACAGAACAGCAAACAGAGAATTGTTATTTGCAATGCCACCCATTTCACTCATGTTATGAGTTTTTAATCTGCTCATCAACATATCAGCTATAAAGAATAATCCAACAGCATTAATACCGTGACTGAGCATTTGAAATACTGCACCTTCAAGTGCTTCAACTTTTAAAGTGAATAATCCGGCAGTGATTAGGCCTACGTGTGCAATAGATGCATAGGCAATCATCCGTTTAAAATCTTTTTGAACTATGGCAATACATGAAGCATAAACCACACCGATGATTCCAAGTAACATTACGATGAAAGCGTTATCTGCTGATGCTCCGGGAACAATAGGCAGTAACCATCTTAATACACCATAAAGACCCATTTTTAGCATGATACCGGAAAGTAACATCGTACCTTGTGTTGGTGCATCAGTATAGGTGTCGGGTTGCCAGCTATGTAATGGAAATACAGGAATCTTTATTGCAAAAGCAACAAAAATCAACCAGAAAACTAACGTCTGTTGTTGTGATGAAAGCGTTAAATCATAAAATGCCTGAATATCGAATGTGTGACTTCCAGGTGTTTGCAGATAGAGATAAATTAAACCCACAAGCATTAATAAACTTCCGGTGATGGTGTAGATGAAAAATTTTAAAGTGATTCGTATTCTGTCCTTGCCACCCCACAGCAGGCAAATGAAATAAATAGGTAATAGTGCAAGTTCCCAGAAGATGTAAAATAGAAATGCATCGAGCGAAATAAATACACCAACCAAAGCAAACTGCATCAGTTGAATGAGTGCATAAAGTCCTTTAGGATTTTCTATTCTGCGTCCAAAAGATGAAAGAATAATCAATGGTGTTAGTACGTTGGTCAATAAAATCATCATCAACGAAATTCCATCAACACCTATTTTGAAATTTATTCCTAAATCCGGCACCCATGCATAATTTATTACATACTGCATTCCACCATTAGGATCAAACTGAATAAACAAGCAAACTGAAAGCAATAAACTGATGAGAGAAAATACAAATGCTGTTTTTCCTGTCGCTTCACGTGAAGGCAACAGCGACAATGCCATGCCGGCAAGTGGTAAAAATAAAATTATCAGTAATAAATTATTCATCTACAGCAGCATTTTAAATACAAAAATCAAAATGATTCCTATGACCATACTCACCAAATAGAATCCAACACTTCCGTTTTGTAATAATCTTAACCCGGAAGAAGTCAGGTTTGTGGCTCGAGGTATAAAATTTACAATTCCATCAATGATACTAATGTCAAATATTTTATAAAACAATTCGCCAAACGCTTCTAACGGTTTTCTGATTATCATATCGTATAATTCATCAACATAATATTTGTTGGCAAGTACTTTTTGGAATGATTTTGTTTGACTGTCATCTTCAGGCACCACTTTATCTCTGACATACATATTTTTAGTCATAACATAAATTATGGCCAATCCAATTATAGTGCCTATCAACAAAGTAAACTCAAATGTATGCGATAAAATAAATTCTTTTGGAGAATAAATAATTGGATTAAGGAACTGCGTAAACACGTGGTGCGTTCCTAATTTTTCATTGATATATTCCGGCATGCCGATATAACCTCCTATTACAGAGAAAACAGCAAGAATAATTAATGGTACAGTCATGCTCGAAGGTGATTCGTGAAGATGCTCTTTCTGATGATGTGTGCCACGAAAATCACCATAAAAAGTCAACCAGTATAAACGGAACATATAGGTTGCAGTTAGTACCGATGTGATTGCTAATATGGTAAACATCACCGGTGAATAAGTCCAGGTTACTGCAAGAATTTCGTCTTTAGAAAAGAATCCGCTAAACAACGGAACACCACTAATTGCCAAAACTCCCATCAGGAAAGTAAAATGCGTTATCGGTAAATATTTTTTCAAACCCCCCATGCGTCTGATGTCCTGTTCGCCACTCATGGCATGAATAACACTACCGGCACATAAGAAAAGCAATGCTTTAAAAAATGCATGTGTTACTACGTGAAACAGAGCAGTGGTATAAGCACCAACACCTAATGCTACAAACATATAGCCCAACTGACTTACGGTAGAGTAGGCAAGTACTTTTTTAATGTCATTTTGTTTAAGACCTATTGATGCTGCCATCAATGCTGTTACTAATCCTATTACAGCCACAATCTCTCCTGCAAATGGTGCAAGCGTATAAATTACATTGCTGCGAATAACCATATAAACACCGGCAGTTACCATGGTAGCAGCATGTATCAAAGCTGATACAGGTGTAGGTCCTGCCATGGCATCGGGCAACCAGGTATAGAGTGGTATTTGTGCACTTTTTCCTACTGCACCAATAAAAAGAAACAATGCAATTGCAGTCAGCGTAGCATCACCTGAAGGATAGTTTCCTGCAGCAGCAAAAACATCTTTAAATTCTAATGATGAAAATGTCTGATACATTAAAAACAAGCCAAGTAAAAATCCTAAATCACCAATACGATTCATGATGAATGCTTTGTTTGCTGCTTTATTATAGTCGTTGTTTTTAAACCAGAAACCTATCAGTAAATAGGAGCAAAGACCAACACCTTCCCATCCGGCAAACATTACTACATAGTTACTTCCCATTACAAGCAGCAGCATGAAAAAGATAAACAGATTCAGATATGACATGAACCTTGAGTAATCTTCATCATGTTTCATATAGCCAATAGAATAAACATGAATCAGAAAGCCTACACCGGTAACAACTAAAAGCATTATAACCGATAAGCGATCAACTAAAAATGAAAGACCCAGATTGAGGCTACCTGCATTGATCCACGAAAACATGGAATAATACGATTCCTTAATCGAGCCATTGTTGATTTGCAAAAAGAGATAGCAGGAAATTAAAAAAGAAAATAGAACAGTGCCGCTTGCAATAATGCCTACAAGACTTTGCGGCATTTTTTTATTGATTATGCCGTTAAGCAGAAAACCGATGAGCGGAACAAGAGGAATTGCTGATATCAAAAAATCCATTACCTACCATTTAAGTTTATTTAAAACATCTATATCTGTTGACTTAACATTACGATAAATCATAACCAGAATAGCTAATCCTACTGCAACCTCGGCAGCGGCTACGGCCATAATAAAAATCACAAACACCTGACCCGATGCATCATTATGCTGATTGCTGAAAGCGGTCAATAGGAGATTCACAGAGTTAAGCATTAGTTCAATACACATAAAAATAATTATGGCATTGCGTCTGAATAATACTCCGGCAACGCCAATACAAAAAAGTATGGCAGAGAGCAGCAGGTAGTGATTTATATTAACCGGTTCCATTTTATTTAACTTCTTTTTTTCCAAGCATCACAGCACCAATTAATGCAGTGAGCAGTAATATTGAAACCATTTCAAATGGCAGCATATATTCATTGTATAGTACATGTCCAATGGATTCTACCAAACCTATATCTGTTTGTGAGTTCAATTTGGAAGATTCTACATCCACATGCTTGAGTACACTTACAATTACAATCAGCAACAGACCACTGGATATGACGGCTGCAAATTTTGAAACAATATTTTTATTGGGTTCAATTTCTTTATTAAGGTTTAGCATCATAATCACAAACAAAAACAAAACCATGATAGCACCTGCATAAACTATTAAATGTACTGCAGCCAGAAATTGTGCATTAAGCAGAATATAATGACCGAATAATGTAAAGAAGAAGAATATCAGATACAATACACTGTAAACCGGCTTTTTAGAAAATACGGTAAACAAGGCACTCATTACCGAAAGTGCTGAAAGTATGTAAAATGCGTATTGGCTCACGTTAGTATTATAGAATGAAAAACTGGTGCGAAATTATTGTTTTAATTGATTATTTGCTATTGATTAATTTGTTTTTTCCGGGCAATGATATATGTCAGTCACAACTACATGTACATTGTAATTGGGATAAAACATGCTTGGTGAATCATATTCGTATTTTTCTTCCTTGAATTTATCGTCTTTAAAATCTTTTTCTTTATCGCATTGCTGCTCAGTTTTTACGGTGTCACCGGGTATAATATATGCTGCAAGCGTAGTGTCGGTATAGGTACACAACATCGAACGCACCAAATAGCAATCCCTGCACACATCTTTATCGCAAGACATTAAGCCGAGTGATAAAGTGATAATAACTCCGGAAAAAAGTTTTTTCAAAGAACCCATCATTCTACTTCTTTTCTATGTGCTCTTGCTCTGTAGCTTATATCTACTCGTTCTTCCGGTGCAATACCTTCAACCAATTTGTCTTTACCGTAAATAAAATTATCGCGCAAAGTATCCGATGGTGTCATGCGGTTGGTTAAAAATATTGCTTCTTTCGGGCAGGCTTCTTCGCATAATCCACAGAAAATACAGCGCAGCATATTAATTTCATAAACAGCAGCATATTTTTCTTCTCTGTACAAATGTTCTTCTCCTTTTTTGCGTTCAGCAGCTGTCATAGTGATGGCTTCAGCAGGGCAGGCTACTGCACACAATCCGCAGGCAGTACAGTTTTCTCTACCTTGCTCATCGCGTTTCAGAACATGCAGGCCGCGCCAAACTTCACTTATTGGCTTTTGTTGCTCAGGAAAATTAATAGTTGCTTTTTTCTTGAAAAAATGTTTAATAGTAATCATCAGTCCTGCTACAATTGCAGGAATGTATATCTTCTCTGCAAATGTCATTTCTTTGTTGACTACTACTTTACTTCTATTGGTTAACATGATTAATTATAATAATAACCGTTTACAAATGTAATGAATGTTGTTTACTTTTTTCTTTTTTTGAATGGTGATTTTGTAGTTATAGAACCATCTGGCAGTCTGTAAAAAACCATATCCATGATTCCGAAAACAGTTGGTATTTTTCTTTTTTTAGAATCAATCATTGCTAATTGCACACCCCGGTTACCGATGGCTGCAAATTCCAATGCTTCTTTAAACAAATTGCTGTTTTTATAATTCTTAAACTTACTACTTTTCATTTTTCAATATCTTTTATAAATAAATCAAATAATGATTGATTGACAATGTCATATTTATTCTTCTCTCCGGCTGCTATTATCTCAAATCCTGATTCTGTGTTGTTAAATAATTTCCAGTCTTCAACCAAATCTTTATAAATTTTCCAGAAGTTGTTTTTCCCTCTTGTAAACCTTCTCCTAACATCATCATCTGGTACAAAATGTCCTCCTGTTTCAACTCTATGTTTTATCCTTCCTATACATTGTTCCGGAGCATTTAATACTATAAAAACAATTTTTATACTGTAATCTTTCTTTTTAAACTCTCTGATCAATTTTCTCAGAAACAAACCTGACAAAGTTGATTCAAGAATGATGTTTTTATTTTTTGCTTTTAATTTTTCTATCCGTTTAAAGTATTCTTTTCCTGATGAAATATTTCCTGCCCTGCTACCATCATTTGATAATTCTCTTGCAATTTCATCTGCATTTAAAAATTCGTATTTATATTCCTGTAAGAACGATTTTGCAAAAGTTGTTTTACCACTTCCATTTGGTCCTCCTACTATTAATAATTCTTTTGTCACTTTTCATCTGATGCTTAAAAATGAAACAGTCCGTTTTTCCATAACAAGAACACACCGGTCAGCAAAACGTTTAGAATAGATAATGGAATGAGCATTTTCCAACCAAGGTTCATCAACTGATCGTATCGGAAGCGGGGTATTGTCCACCTTACCCACATAAAGAAAAAGATAAAGAAGAATATTTTTATAAAATAGAATAATACACCTAGCAATGTCAATGCATTATGCGATAATCCAAGTTCACTGATAAATGGCATGTTGAATCCGCCAAAATAAAGTGCAGAAATAACAGCAGATGAAATAAACATATTGATGTACTCGGCAAATAAATAGAAGCCAAGTTTCATCGAAGAGTATTCTGTGTGATAGCCTCCAACCAACTCTGTTTCGCATTCCGGTAAATCAAACGGTGTACGGTTACATTCTGCAAAAGCACAAATCAGAAAAATTAAAAATCCTAATGGCTGATAAAATACATTCCAGTGAAAGCCCTGCTGCTGAACAACAATTTCACGAACACTCAAAGTGCCTGTAACCATTATCAATGCAATGATTGACATTCCCATTGCAAGTTCATAACTGATCATTTGTGACGATGCACGAACCGAACCAAGCAGAGAGTATTTGTTGTTTGATGCCCATCCGCCAATCATTATACCGTAAACACCAATAGAAACCACACCGAAAATATATAGTACACCAATGTTTACATCGGTAATATGCATAAAGTATTCTTTTCCATTGATAATTAAAGTATCGCCCCATGGAATTACGACACCTGTCATACAAGCTGTAAGCATCATCAGGCTTGGACCTAATATAAACAATGCTTTATCGGCATGTGATGGAATAATTTCTTCTTTCATAAACATTTTTACACCATCAGCTAATGGCTGAAGAATACCGAATGGCCCTGCACGGTTAGGACCAACTCTGTCTTGTAAAAATGCCGCCACCTTTCTTTCTGCATAGGTCGAATACATGGCTATCAGCAATGAAACCAGAAAGACAGCAATTACAAAAACTGTTTTGAATATTAATACCGAAACTTCCATTTCTAAAATTTAATTATGTGCTTTTTCTCCTAATTTTTTCTGACGTGATAAATCCTGCTTCAGTTTTTTCAACTCTTCGTAATGATTTTGTGAGATTACTGAATGGCGGTCAATGTGACGTGGCCCTTCAATAACCCAGTCGCTTGTTTTTTTCTTATCGAAGCGACATTCATTACAAATAAATTCATCCACTTCTCCCCATTGATCTTTTCTGCCTGTAACACGAAGCACTTCTTCTCCCTGATACCATAATACAACTTTGCCTGAACATGTTGGGCAGTCGCGATGTGCATCTACAGGTTTGGTAAACCACACACGACTTTTGAAACGGAATGTTTTATCGGTTAATGCACCAACAGGACAAACATCAATCATGTTTCCGCTCCACTCATTGTCAACAGCTTGTTCAATGTAGGTAGATATTTCTGAATCCCATCCTCTGTTTAAAACACCATGAACTCTTTCAGGACATAATTGCTCAGCAACTTTCACACAGCGATAACACATGATACATCGGTTCATGTGCAGTTTAATTTTATCGCCAATATCTATCATCGGAAAAGTTCTTTTCCTGAAATCAAGACGTGACACTTCATGGCCATGCTCGTAGCTTAAATCCTGAAGATTACATTCTCCTGCCTGATCACAAACCGGGCAATCAAGTGGGTGATTGATTAATAAAAACTCAACTACTCCTGCGCGTGCATCTAAAATTTCAGGCGATGTAATGTTTTGTACTTCCATACCATCCATTACAGTCTGTCTGCACGATGCAACAGGTTTTGGCATTGGTCGCGGATCTTTTTCAGAGCCTTTACTTACTTTAACCAAACAAGTGCGGCAATAACCACCTGACGTTTTCAATTTGGAATAATAGCACATTGTTGGTGGCACAATATCACCACCTATTTTTCGGGCTGCTTCCAGTATGGTTGTTCCTTCAGGAACTTCGATGGTGTGACCATCTATAGTAACTTTTGGCATTATGCTTCTTGTAAATTATTTAGTCTGTAATAATGTTTCACGTCTTTCATTCCGTGATTGTTGATATAAGCTTCAAACTCGCTTCTGAAGTGTCTGATTGATGATGCAACAGGCCATGCTGCTGCATCGCCTAAAGGACAAATTGTTTTTCCTTCAATATTTCCCTGAATGTTCCACAACAAATCAATATCTTTCATTTCACCTTTGCCGTTTAGAATTTTATTTAATATTCTGTACATCCATCCTGTTCCTTCACGGCATGGCGAACATTGTCCGCAACTTTCGTGATGATAAAAATGCGCAAACGTCCACAGGTTTTTTACTACGCTGGTATCTTCGTCCATCACAATAAAACCACCTGAACCAAGCATGGTGCCTGTAGCAAATCCACCATCGGCAAGACTTTCATAAGTCATCAGACGAGGTTCGCCTGCTGCAGTTTTTAAAATGAGGTGTGCAGGTAGAACAGGAACAGAAGAGCCTCCGGCAACAACAGCCTTTAACTGTTTTCCGTTTTTTATTCCTCCGCAGTATGCATCGCTATAAATAAATTCTTCAACAGGAACACCCAGTTCAATTTCATAAACTCCGGGTTTATTAATGTGTCCTGATGCGGAAATTAATTTTGTGCCTGTACTTTTTCCGATACCGATTTTTGCATATTCTTCACCGGTTATTTTTATTATCGGTACAACTGCGGCAATGGTCTCTACGTTATTTACCACTGTTGGACATCCCCACAAACCTTTCACTGCCGGAAAAGGAGGTTTAATTCTTGGGTTTCCTCTTTTACCTTCTAATGATTCTATCAATGCTGTTTCTTCACCACAGATATATGCACCTGCACCACAGTGTACATGCAGGTCGAGATTAAAGCCGCTTCCTAAAATATTTTTTCCGAGATATCCTGCTGCATAAGCTTCGTCAATTGCTTTTTGAAGTATGTGAAATACATACATCATTTCACCTCTGATGTAGATGTAGGAAGTATTTGCCCCTAAGGCAAAACTTGAAATTATCATTCCCTCAATTAAAATATGAGGTTTGTGTTCCATCAGATACCGGTCTTTAAAAGTTCCGGGTTCACTTTCATCGGCATTACACACCAAATAACGTGGCACACCTTCGGGCTTAGCAATGAAACTCCACTTCATACCGGTTGGAAAACCCGCACCGCCACGTCCACGCAATCCTGATTTTTGTACTTCACTTACAATTTCTTCAGGCTTCATTTGAAGTGCTTTGCGCAAAGCTTCGTATCCGCCATTGTCGCTGTAGCCGGTTATTGACTGAATGCCCGGCTTATCTAAGTTATCTAAAAGTAATTTACGTGACATACTTTTTCTTTCAGGGTTTTACTTTATCTTTTTCCCAGTGCGTTCTTCTGTTGCCCTGGTTTTTATGATCATTTAAAATATCATCAACTTTTTCTAAGGTCAGATTTTCGTGATAGGTTTCTCCGATTTGCATCATTGGTGCTGTGCCACAACTTGCCAAACATTCAACTGTCTTTAAGGTAAACATACCATCGGCAGTTGTTTCTCCGGCTTTGATTCCTAATTTCTTTTCAATATAACGAACAACATCTTCTGCACCCATCAGCCAACAAGGTCCTGTGCGGCAAACTTCTATCAGACACTTACCCACAGGTTTCATGTTGAACATGGAGTAGAATGTAGCTACTTCATAAACTTCAATAGACTGTATTTTTAGTAATGATGCTACATAATCCATCACTTCAGGACTTAACCAACCGTCAAATTCTGCTTGTGCAATATGTAGTATTGGAAGCAGTGCAGATTTTTGTTTTCCTTCAGGATATCTGTTTATTATTTTTTGAACCAATGCCATAGCATCGTCCGAAAATTGTATGTTTTTGTTTGTGCTCATGTTACATCATTAATTTATGCATCCAGTTCACCGGCTATTACATTCATTGAACTCATTGTTAATATAGCATCACTCAAATAGGCTCCTTTTATCATTTCAGGATAGGCTTGATAATAAATAAAGCAAGGTCGTCTGATATGTAAACGATAAGGAGTACGACCGCCATCACTGATTAAGAAATATCCTAGTTCACCGTTTGCACCTTCAACACAATGATATACTTCGCCTTTGGGTACAGCAGTTTCGGCCATAATAATTTTAAAGTGCCATATTAAAGCTTCCATTTCATTATACACTTCATTTTTAGGAGGTAAATAAAATTCAGGCACTTCGGCATTAAAGGAAGTTTTATCTTCCAGTTTATCTAATTTTTGCATGGCTTGTTTTATGATGCTCATGCTTTCTTTCATTTCTTGTTCGCGTACCATAAAACGATCGTAGGTGTCGCCATTGGTTCCCAAAGGAATCATAAAATCAAACTCTTCGTAAGATGAATATGGATTCATGACACGAACATCATAGTCAATGCCGGCAGCTCGGAGGTTTGGTCCTGTGAAAGAATAAGCCAAAGCCATTTCAGCAGAAATTGGTCCGCAGTTTATTGTGCGATCCATAAAAATACGGTTGCGTATCAATAGGTCTTCAAATTCTTTTAATCCTTTAGGAAGTTCTTTTAACAGTTTTTCAATCTTCAACCAAGCAGTCTGCGAAAAATCACGTTCTAATCCACCAATTCTTCCAATGTTAGTTGTTATTCTGGCTCCGCATATTTCTTCGTAAATTTCATAGATATGTTCGCGAAACTGAAAAACGTATAAGAACCCTGTCATAGCGCCACTGTCAACACCAATAACTGAGTTGCAGATAATATGATCGGCAATACGTGCAAGTTCCATTATGATAACACGCAGATATTCTACTCGTTTGGGAAGTCTAATTCCCGCCAGTTTTTCTACTGTCATGTGCCATCCCATATTGTTAATAGGTGAGGAACAATAATTCAAACGATCGGTAATAGTTGTTACCTGTCCATAGGGTCTGCGCTCGGCAAGTTTTTCAAATGCACGATGAATATATCCGATGGTAGGTGTTGATTCAATAATTATTTCACCATCCATTTTAAGCACATTCTGAAAAATACCATGTGTTGCCGGATGTGTTGGCCCAAGGTTTAGGGTTGTATATTCTCTACCGATAAGTTCTTGTTTGATTTCTTCTTTCATTTTTTACAAGTAAATTAACGTCCAAACATTCTATCGTCTTTATCAAATCGTGCTTGGTCTTCAAGCGGATATTCTTTTCGAAGCGGCCAGCCTTCCATACTGTCTTCGTTCAAAATTCTGCGAAGGTTTGGGTGGCCATCAAAACGAAACCCGAAAAAATCATAAGCCTCGCGCTCCATCCAATTAGCTGCAGGAAAAATATCTGTCAGCGTTGGAAAATGTGGAGGGTCGTTTTGTGTAAATGTTTTAATTCTGATGCGGAGGTTGCGTTTAAAATCATGCAGATGATAAATCATTCCGAATTTTTTTTCTGCAGTAGGAAGATGTAAACCATTGCAGGAAGTCAAAAACTGAAAACCTTGCTCCTTTAGAAATACAATTACATTTTTTATCACATCGTGTGATACTTCCGCAACAGAAACATCGTAATGTTTTTCAACTAATAAAATTTTTTCTGCAAACTGTGTTGTAAGTTGCTCAAGTAATGCTTCAGGTTCAATCGTGTTAAACATCTTTACAATTTTTATTCACTATTTAATTCCGTAACTTGCCATTAGCTCTGCATATTCAGGAGAGTTTCTTCTGCGTAATGATTCGTTGTGTACCAATTCCTGAATTTTCATCACACCTTCTAAAATTTGTTCGGGGCGTGGTGGACAACCGGGCACATAAACATCAACAGGAATAATTCTGTCAATACCCTGTAGTACACTGTAGGTGTCAAAAATACCACCGGAACTTGCACATGCACCAACAGAAAGAACCCATTTTGGTTCGGCCATTTGTTCGTAAACTTGGCGTAATACAGGTCCCATTTTTTTTGCAATGGTTCCCATTACCATCAGCATATCTGCCTGGCGTGGAGAAAAACTTAAACGCTCAGAGCCAAATCTTGCAAGGTCATAATGCGAAGCCATTGTAGCCATAAATTCAATGCCACAGCATGATGTTGCAAAGGGCAGTGGCCAAAGCGAGTTTTTTCGTGCAAGACCAACTGCTTTATCTAATGTGGTAGCTAAAAATCCGGGCCCTTCATAGCCTTCTAAACGTTCTACCTTTTGGTTTATATTGGTTAAATTTTTTTCGCTCATAACAATTTCTTTATTCCCATTTTAATGCGCCTTTACGGATTACATAAATAAATCCTATCAGCAATAATGCAAGAAAGAGTAACATTTCAAGAAAGCCTACCATACCAAGTTTTAAGAAACTAACAGCCCATGGGTACATAAAAATTACCTCTATGTCAAACAATACAAAAAGAATAGCAATCAAAAAATATTTGATGGAGAATGGCAGACGTGCATTATCTTTTGATTCTATACCACATTCAAAAGTGTCGAGTTTAATTTCTGATTTTCTTTTTGGTCCCAACAAGTGAGTAACAAAGATGGTGGTTAGTACAAACCCCATTGCTACAATAAACATGATGGCAATTGGCAGATAGTCTATTGGTGTGCTTAAAAGTACCATAAAAATATTTATTCTTTGGCAAAATTAGCCTTTATATGATACAATAGCAAAGCAAAGTATTTTGTTTTGTAATGCCGTAAAAATCAATAAGGAGGCCCAAAGCCTCCTTATTGATTAATTTGTAAATTTTAAAATTAGTTGTTTTCGAAAAGCAGCCTTGTAAATATCTGGCTATTAATGGTCATTTTAACGGTATAAACACCTGCAGAAAATCCATATTGCTTAGCGTTGAATGGATATTGATATGTTCCGGGTTCCTGAATTCCTTTATGCAGTGTAGTTACTTTTTGTCCCAACTTATTAAACACTTCCAATGTTACTTCAGAAGTCTGATCTAACTGATACACCACATTGGTTTGTTCTGAATAAGGATTAGGACTAACATTAAATGATAAGTTGTTATCACTGATTGATGCAGCAACTTTTTTACTGATATCAAACATACCATCATAATCAATCTGCTTCAGACGATAGAAATAGGTTATACCTTTTGAGACACTAATATCAGTATATTGATACATATTCATCAGGTTAGTCGTACCGTGACCATTTACCCAGCCTATATTCTCAAACATTTGACCGTCTGTACTTCGTTGTACTTCATAACCTTTGTTGTTCTTCTCACTAGCAGTTGACCATTCTACTTTAATGGTGTTTTGAACACCTTTGGCTGTAAGAGCAAGGTATTCAACCGGTAGTGGAGTAGGTGACTGTGCAGTACCAAACATCAGGGGTGTTGTTACTGATGCAGGCTTAATTGTTGCCCATTGCATGTTGGTTCTTGAAACTGGTCCGGGTAAAGAGTTTCCACTTATACAAGCACTTGCCGGAAATGGATTTAGTAACCAATCTGCAGCAGTTGCAGGGGTACCTAATTTGTTATACATTACAGTTTGTCCGTTGGCACCATTACCATATCCATTTTCTGTTAGTGAGATATCTAAAACGCCTGCAGTTCCAGCAGCAGAACTACCGGTTATAATTCTCCACAATCCATTATTCAATGGATTAACTCCTGATGAGTGGTATTTAACTGAACACTCGTCAATTGCACTTCCGGTGAAAGCAGTGTTTGTTGCAGGTACTGTATTATCGAATCCAACTAGGAAATAGGATGGGTTGGGAGATAAAACTGTTTTAGCATCAAGTTTAAGGTTAGAATATTTTGTTATTGTACCTACCGGTAAATCATAAACACCAACAGCACCGGTTGTAGCTTTTTTCAGCGTATAAAATGCTGGTGCATTTCCGGTTCCTGAAATATAGCTGGTATTATTCATACCTGTTATCGTGCCTGGTAATGGATTCTGCATTTCAACATAACCTTTATTAGTTGCAGGCACACCGGTATTATTTACTGAACCATTGACAACAATTTTGCCTGTTGCAAAAGTTAATGTTCCGGATGTACTCAAAGTCATGTGACCAAAAGCTGATCCACCATGTGGTTGAACTGTAACTGTAGAAGGGGCAGATTGATTAACAAAAACACTACCTAAAACATTTCTGTTCATATAGTTTTGATTTGCCGATCCGGTAAACTCTAAAACCGAACCACCACCGGTAACAAAGGCTGCTGTACCACCGGCATCCTGATAGACGAGAAAATCACCACCTACCTTTACATATTTTCCATTACCACTGGGTTGCGTTAAGAAATTTGTCAAACGGTTTGTAGCAGAAGTACCGGAATTGTAACCAACTTTTAAATTACCACGAACATCAAAATCCTGATTGGCTAATACCTGATTGGCCATTGAAGCTTTAAAAATATCTAAATGATGAAAAGCATTAGTTCCTGTTAGGTTTCCATCTATATTCTGATTACCTGTATAAGTACCTATTGCAGGTCCATCAAAAATTACTCTTGAGCCAGCCTGAGCTACAAAATTTCCATTGTTTTTATAGTCTTTACATATTTCAAGTACTCCTGTTCCGTTCACTGTTAAAGTAGCACCCGGATTAATAGTTAAACTACGACAACTAACAGTTCCGGTAATGACTGGAGGATTAACATACAATGCAGGAATTAATGCATCAGTTTCACCTGTTCCACCACTACAACTTGGAATGGCACAGCCGCCCCAGTTGTTTGGATCTGTCCAAGATGAGCTTACGGTTCCTGACCATATAATGGTACCACCATTGGCAACAGAAGATGAAATTACTGCAGCGGCACTTGGTGTTGTATAAGTAAAGTTTAATGCAAACCCTGCAGTACTGTTACTGTAATTACTAACAAAAATATAGTAGGTTTCACCTGCTACTACAGGTATTCCTGTCTCATAAGCACCATTAAAGCCGGGGTAAATAGCAGGAGAATTACCTACATTATAACATCCTGTTACACCCAAAGCACTATAATTACACCTAACCTGACCCTGTGTTTGTGTTCCTGAATTTGCAATTGATGCACAAGTTGCAAGTGCTCCTGAACCTGCCATTTTCCAAACCGCAAAGTCATAGTCAGTTGCAGTTGAGCCGTTATAGTCATTAGGTACAATATCAAAATTTAATGTTCCTGGACCAATGATATTAACCTGATACCAGGCACCGCCTCTGTCACCTGAAAACAGACAATTGCCTCCTCCACCTGAAAAATCGCAAAGTGAGCCATAGCCCTGATAGCCAGGGTTAGGAACAGAAATAGATGATCCACAAACAATATTTGGTGAAGAGCAATCTGCACCCGGAGTTGGTGGATATTGATTGGTACATCCTGCACCACCATCCATAATGAATAAAGTAAACGTTCCAACATCACCATTTTTACCATCTACGGCTATGTAATAATCGAAGCCGGCCGAAAGTCCGGACTGTGTTATTTCTGAGTTGTAATATTGGCTCGAACCACATGATACTCTGTTATCATTACAAGAAACATAAGTTAATGTGTTTCCGGATCCGCAAGGTACTACACCTACTAAAGGTGCTCTTGTATAAAGAGCAATTTGAGTATCGTATAATGAACCTCTTTCTGTACGTATTCTTACACAACCACTACTTGGTGCACGGAAACGATACCAAACAGTATTTATTTGACTCACACCTCCTGTATTTGTCCAACAAGCAGGTGCACTAGGCTCATCTGCATTACTACCACAAATGTTACTACCCGGAAGGTATAAGCCTGCATTAGATAATGGAGGAATAAAAGTTGCAGTACATGGTGCATCATTTAACGGACCTCCTGTTGATATTATGCTAATATTGTCAACTGCTGCCGGAGGTTGATTTCCAACAGAGCCATCGTTTCTCCAGCTAAATACCAATCTGAATTGCCTTCCTGATAATGCATTGAGAGAAGCAGTAAAGGTTGTATAAGACGATTGTCCATTTATTGGACCTGCAATGCGAACCGGATTAGATAAATTGGGTAATACTCCACCAACTGCACCACCGGGTATAGCTACACCGGCAGTTGGAACATAAGAAACCGGTACGGCAAATACATCAAGCCAATCATAACCACCTTCACCGGCACATCTGTAAGAAAAAGCTAAGTTAATACATGCACCACCACCAGTAAGATCTATCACAGTATTGCTCATTGCATGAGTCGTGGAACTTGCAGTAACAGTATATGTGTTACTTGCGCCTGCATTATTTGAAACATACATACCTCTGTTACCACCTGCACTGGTTCCATTTCCAATATACCATTGATTGGTTAGACCACCATTATACATAGTCCAATTTACACATCCTTCAAAATCTTCAAAATAAGGAGGTACACCACTCACAATGGGGTTTGTACCTGTTGTAAATGAATAGCGAAAGAAATTACATCCTGCTGTGTTCGCACCAAAGGAATTTACGGGGATTATATACCAGAAATAAGTTGTATTAGCTGCTAGTACGGTAAGATTATAACTTCCGGCAGATGTTGTTCCTATTAGCGTATAAGGTCCGCCAAAAGCAGTTGAAGTATAAACCTGATAGCTTGTTGCACCATTACATCCTAATGAATGATTCCAGGTCAATGCAACGTTACAGGGTGAAAGTCCTGTAGCACCATTAGAAGGAGCAGTGTAGGTTACACAAGAAGGTAAAGCTGTTGGTGCCTGACGAGTTAATAATACATCATCAATTGCAGCAGGTGGTTGTGTTCCAAGTGAGCCATTTGATGAAAACACAAAGGCTAATGTATAGTTGACACCACTACCTGCAAATTTAGGATCGAGATTGATTGTCTCTGCATTCCAAACATTAGAGCCATTATACCAAACAGATCCTACCTGATATTGATTTTGAATGTCGTTTGTAGTAATAGGTCCTCCCTTTGGAATAAAATACACCTTAAAGTTATCCAAGTCATTATTACTTACATCGTTTTCTCCCATACATTTCCACTGAAAACTCAAAGTAATACATGATTGTCCAACAGGTATATTTACCGGTAAAGTACGAGCCAAAATCAATGTATCAACATTTGCCAAGGTGTAGTTGTACGGTGGTACTCCTGCCGCTGGATTTGATGAAACATATCCGGCTTGTGTACCTGAAGTAGCACCGGCAGCAGTATTAATTACCCAGCCATCATTAACAGTTGGACTGATGTTGGAAGTAGCTGCCCAGCTATTTCCGGCCATCCCACCGGCTAAATCAAAGTTGCCGCCAGTAAGTGGACCGATTATTGTGACTTGAGCTATAGAAATATTACTTACTGCAAGGCACAGAATGAAAACCAATAAACGAAGTGCTTGTTTCATGTTAAGTTCTGTTTGTAGAAATTATTCGTATATGTATATTAATATCTAAAATTATTAATTGCCAAATTTACTATGCCTTTTTCAATAATGTATATTTTTTTTTAAAAATAACATAAATTATACGTAGCAGATGTAAAAATGTGACATTGAATCCCCCTATTTATTACTTGACGGTAGCGGAAAATGAAAAATTACGCCCAATAACTCGTTTTTCAGGGTAAAAGACTATGTTCAGAAGGTGATGAGCTAAAGTGTTTTTATACCTAATTCCTTAAGTTGTGCATCATCTATGGCAGAAGGGGCATCAATCATAATATCGCGAGCGGCATTATTTTTTGGAAAAGCAATAAAATCACGTATTGATTCTGAGCCTCCAAAAAGAGAACAAAGTCTGTCGAAACCAAATGCAATTCCACCATGAGGAGGAGCACCATATTGAAAAGCATTCATCAGAAAGCCAAACTGCTCCTGCGCTTTTTCCTCTGTAAAACCAAGCACTTCAAACATTTGTGCCTGCAGTTTTTTATCAAAAATTCTAATCGAACCGCCACCAATTTCAACGCCATTGATAACTAAGTCATAAGCATTGGCACGAACCTTACCCGGATTACTTTCTAACAATGTAATATCTTCAGTTTTTGGCGAAGTAAATGGATGGTGCATGGCATGAAATCGCTGTGACTCTTCGTTCCATTCAAGTAATGGAAAGTCATACACCCATAGGCATGAATAGTTATTTTTATCTCTGAGTCCTAACCGGCTTCCCATTTCTAGACGCAGTTCACTCAATGCTTTTCGGCTTTTGCTTTCAGCACCGGTAAGTATAAGCAACAAGTCTCCTGGCATGGCACTAGCTTGTTCAAGAATAGTTTTTAGTTCTTCCGGAGAGTAGAATTTATCAATACTCGACTTAATACTTCCATCAGTATTGTAACGAATGTAAATTAATCCTCCTGCACCAATTTGCGGACGTTTAACCCAATCAGTTAATTCATCAACCTGTTTACGTGTATATTCTGCACAACCTTTACAAACAATTCCACCAACATATTCTGCATCATCAACAACTTTAAATTTTTCGGGTATGATAAATTGCCGGTTGCTTTCATCTTTAAAATTTACAATTTTCATGTCAAAACGCATATCCGGTTTGTCATTACCATAATATTTCATGGCATCGGCATAACTCATTCTTATAAGTGGAGGAATAGTAATATTTTTTACCTCTTTGAAAAGATGAATTACTAATCCTTCAAACATAGCCAAAATATCTTCCTGTTCAATAAAACTCATCTCACAATCTATCTGTGTAAATTCAGGTTGTCGGTCAGCTCTAAGGTCTTCATCACGAAAGCATTTTACTATCTGATAATAACGGTCAAATCCTGCCACCATCAATAATTGTTTAAATGTTTGTGGAGATTGTGGCAATGCATAAAACTGACCATTATGCACTCTTGAAGGCACAACAAAATCACGTGCACCTTCAGGGGTAGATTTTATGAGAACAGGCGTTTCAACTTCAATAAAATTCTGGCTGTCTAAATAATTTCGAACAGCAGAAGCCATTCGGTGTCGCAGTTCAAAATTAGCTTTTACATTAGATCTGCGCAGGTCAAGATAGCGATACTTCATTCGTAGCTCGTCACCACCATCAGTGTTTTCTTCAATGGTAAAAGGAGGGATTTCAGAGCGGTTGAGGGTGACAATTTTCTCAACTATGATTTCAATTTCACCGGTTGCAAGCTTGTTGTTTTTACTGCTTCTTTCGGCAACTGTACCTAGGCATTGCACCACAAATTCACGTCCCAAAGTACGCGCCTGCTGACATAATTCAGCATTACTATCCATGTCAAATACCAATTGGGTTATTCCATATCTGTCACGTAAGTCAACAAAGGTCATTCCACCAAGGTCGCGCGAACGCTGAACCCAACCACTGAGAGTAACTTTTTGTCCTTTGTGAGCAATATTTAACTCACCGCAAGTATGTGTACGTAGCATAATGTCCTGAAATTAAAAGAGTGCCGAAATTAGAGAATTTAGTGCCTTCTGAATTGTGTAGCGGAATAATATTTCTAAACCCATTTTTAACGCAGGTATTCCAATACTTTTAATAGTTAAGAGATTAGTGACTCAAAATTGACATAATATTTTCATTTTCACCAAATAAAGATTACTTTTGCGCTCCCATAAAAACAAATTGATATTAACTTTAAATTTTATATAAAATGACAAAAGCAGAGTTGGTTAACGAAATTTCGATTAAAACCGGTATTGAGAAAATGGTGGTTCAGAATGTAGTTGAGTCCATGATGAAAGTAGTAAAAAACTCTTTAGTACAGCAAGACAATGTGTATTTGAGAGGTTTTGGTAGTTTTATTGTTAAAAAAAGAGCGCAGAAAACGGGTCGTATCATAACCAAGAACACTGCAATTATTATCCCAGAGCATTTTATTCCTGCTTTTAAGCCTGCAAAAACTTTTACTGATAAAGTAAAAAACGCTTATAAGAAAAAAGAGTCGCAGCCACAGCTGTAATCTGACTGATGAGTTCATTTTCGAAAAGTACACTCATTGGTGTTTCTGCTGTTGTTCTGGTTGGTTTATTATTTCTTCTTCCAAGACATAAAAAGGGTGACAAGGTTGCCGATATTCCGGTAACTAATAGCTTTAGTATTGATCAGTTTGAACAACAGGCAAAGCTTTCGTTAGATACGACTCAACTTCATCAGATTGATGCTTTAAATAGTCTGAAAGAGCCTGAGCGATTTGACTCACTTGCAGCGTTTTGGGATAGAATTAGTGTCCCCGGATTGGCTGCAAAATATATGGAGTTGTTAGCAAAAGGTACACCCACTGAAAAGTCATACATCAATGCAGCTTATCGCTACTTTGATGCTTGGAAACAAGCACAGGATTCATTAAGTAGAGACTATTTTGTAGGTAAAGCCATTGCAAGCTACTCTGAAGTGTTGAAAATTAATCCGGAAAATCTGAATGCAAAAACTGATTTGGGAATTTGTTATGCTGAAGGTACAAACAATCCAATGCAGGGCATAACCATGTTAAAAGAAGTAGTTGAAAAAGACCCGAATCATGAAAATGCATTGCTCAATTTAGGGTTTTTGTCGGTGAAGTCCGGACAGTTTGACAAAGCTTTAGAAAGATTTAATAAAGTGCTGCAAATCAATCCCTCACGAATTGATATGTATGTGTTCATTGGTCAAACCTATGTTCAGATGGGAAATAATAACGAAGCTATAAAGAGTTTCGAGACCTATAAATCACTTTCTAACAATACCAAAGCTATTGCAGAAATAGATTCATATATAAAAGAGTTGCAAACAAAAGCTGTTAAATAAAAAGAATATATTACTTTTGCACTCCTTAAAAATCACGATAACAATAATTTAAATAAAAAACATTAATATAACATGCCAAGCGGTAAGAAAAGAAAACGCCATAAAATGGCTACTCACAAGCGCAAGAAGAGATTGAGAAAAAACAGACACAAGAAAAAATAATCTAGTGTTTGCGGATTTTGCAGGGGTATATTATCTCAGTACAAATCTGTTTTTTGGGGTTATTTTACCCTCTAATCAATTAAAATTTGCGTCTTGAGCAACGATTTAGTTATAGACTCAAGTCCATCGGAAGTACGTATTGCCCTCCTTGAAGAAAAAAAGCTGGTTGAATTAAACAGCGAAAAGAAGGACAGAAGTTTTGCCGTTGGCGATATTTACCTGGGCAAGGTAAAAAAGCTCATGCCTTCACTCAACGCTGCATTTGTTGATATTGGCTATGAGAAAGATGCTTTTTTGCATTATCTGGATTTAGGCCCGCAGTTTCAGTCGCTATTAAAATTTGTAAAAGACACACAAAGTGGAAGACAGACAAATGCCACACTGAATAATTTTGAACTTGAAAAGGATATTATTAAGACCGGCAAAATAACTCAGGTGATGAGTTCCGGTTTGTGGCTGCCTGTTCAGATTGCAAAAGAACCTATATCAACTAAAGGACCAAGAATTACCACAGAAATATCCATTGCAGGACGCTACTTTGTGGTTTCACCTTACTACAATCATGTTTCAGTTTCATCAAAAATAAAGAGTCCGGAAGAGCGTAATCGTTTGAAACGTCTTGCCCTTAGTATTAAGCCAAAAAATTTTGGTATCATTGTCAGGACAGTTGCAGAAGGAAAAAAGGTTGCAGAACTTGATAAGGATATTCAGGACGTGTTGATGCGCTGGAATTTATTTTATGACACATTAAAAGTAGCACAGCCGGGACAAAAGGTGTTGGGAGAGATAGATCGCACTTCATCTATCCTGCGCGATATGCTTAATCCTAATTTTAACCATATTCATGTTAATGACAACCTTCTTTATGACGAGATTAAGTCTTACCTAAGAAGCATAGCACCTGAGCAAGAAGAGATAGTAAAGTTGTTTAAGAATAAGCAACCGATATTTGAACATTTCGGGATTGACAAGCAGATAAAATCTGACTTTGGAAAAACCGTAGCCATGCAAAACAGTGCTTACTTGGTGATTGAGCATACAGAAGCTATGCATGTTATTGATGTTAACAGTGGAGGACGAAACCGGGGCGATAGCGATAGTCAGGAAAAAAATGCTTTTGAAACCAACTGTATGGCAGCTAAAGAAATTGCCAGACAACTCAGGTTGCGCGATATGGGCGGTATTATTGTAGTTGACTTTATTGACATGATTAATCTTGAACACAAACGTCAGTTACATGAAGTGCTCAAGGAAGAGATGAAAAAAGATCCTGCTCGTCATACTGTTTTACCACCAAGTAAATTCGGATTAATTCAGTTGACCCGAGAGCGTGTGCGACCGGAAATGAAAATTTCAACAACTGAAAAATGTCCGTCATGTAATGGCACCGGTGAAATAAAAGCCAGCATTTTACTTATTGACGAAATAGAGAACAACGTTCGCTATTTTGCACATGAACAAAACGAAAAGAAAATTATTTTACATGTACATCCATATATTGAAGCGTATTTGAATAAAGGATTGATTTCGATAAAATGGAAATGGTATTTACGGCATAAAATAAAAGTGAGTATTGAGGCAGTAAGTTCGTTTGCTGTAACACAGTTTGCTTTTTATAATACCAAAGGCGAAGAGATAAAGATATAGAGAGATTAGAATGTTTCACATTCATAATATCTTGCAAATTATATTCAAGGATAGATTTTAAATACACTACCTTAGCATTCCTTAAAAACCATTCAAAATAATGAGAAAATATTTCATTCTGTTAGTTGTTGTTTTCTGTATGGACAGTACTAATTTATTTGCAGGAAAAGAATCATCTGTTACAGACAAACGTTTCGATTCTTTTAAAGAAAGATTTATAAAAGACCTGTGGAAACATAATCCAATGTGGGCAACTGAAATAGGTTTTCATGCATACGATTCTATTCTTGAAATTAATAATGAACAATATCGTAATGGGCAGGTAGCTTTTTCAAAATCATATCTCGATTCTTTAAAGACATTTGATAAAGTTGCTCTAAGTAGTTTAAACAGGATGGATTATGGCCTGATTGAAAATTATCTCAACAGCAACATTTTTTACATTACAGAAATGAAAGGCTGGCAGTGGAATCCATCATCATACAATGCAACAGGCAATGTAGCATTTATGTTATCTGAAAACTATGAGCCGCTTAATAAGCGATTAGTAAATATTGGCAAAAAACTCTCGCAGTTTAAATCTTATTACGAGGTAGCAAAAAAGAACATAGCAAACCCAACTGATGAACATCTTAAGTTGGCAATGGAGCAAAATGCAGGTGGCATTGCCGCACTTGAGACAGATTTATTAGACTCACTGAAACAATCTACACTAAAGGCCGATGTTAAGCTAAACATTACTCAATCACTGACTGATGCAAAAAAAGCTGTTGAAGATTATATTGCATTTTTAAAAGACTTTAAGAATGAAAACCCAAGAAGTTTTAGGTTGGGAAAAGATTTGTATGCAAAAAAGTTTGAATACGAAATACAGAGTCAATATACGTATCAGCAGATTTATGATTCTGCAATGCAACGAAAATCTTATTTGCATAATGAGATGTTTAAAATCTCAGACAAGTTATGGTCAAAATATTTTGGAACAAAGGCTAAACCTGTAGATAGTTTAGCAATGATTAAAATGATGATAGATACCATTTCTGTACGTCATGTAAAGCCTGATGAATTTCAATCAGCAATAGAAAAACAACTTCCTGAATTGGTTAAATTTATCAATGAAAAAAATCTGATTTATATTGATCCTTCAAAACCATTAAAAGTAAGGAGAGAGCCTGCTTATATGGCAGGAGTAGCAGGTGCATCTATCAGTTCACCTGGGCCTTATGATAAAGGAGGTAATACATACTATAATGTGGGTTCACTCTCAGGTTGGTCTGCTGAACGTGCAGAAAGTTATTTACGAGAGTATAATCATTACATTTTGCAGATTTTGAATATTCACGAAGCAATACCGGGACACTATACGCAATTGGTCTATAGCAATAATGCACCAAGTATTATTAAGGCAGTATTTGGAAATGGCGCCATGATTGAAGGATGGGCAGTTTATGGGGAGTTGATGATGCTTGAAAATGGCTATGGTGACAATGAACCTGAAATGTGGCTGATGTATTACAAATGGAATCTGAGAACAGTTTGTAATACCATTTTAGATATTTCTGTTCACACTAAGGATATGACAGAGGCACAGGCATTAAATTTATTGGAGAATGAAGCATTTCAGCAAAAGGCAGAAGCACAAGGTAAGTGGAGGAGAGTAAGTGTAACTAATGTTCAGCTTACAAGTTATTATACCGGTTTCAAGGAAATTTATGACTTACGCGAAGAGTTAAAAAAGAAAATGGGAAGCAAGTTTAATCTGAAAGCTTTTCATGAGAAATTTTTGAGTTACGGTAGTGCACCTGTTAAAATGATTCGTGAGGAAATGCTCTCTGAGATAAAATAACATGATTCGTTTCGAGCGCTTTTTAACTTTAATTAAACGACAGTTTTATATTTATGTAGGCGGACTCTTTCTGCTTCTGTCAATTCGTTTATTTTTTCTTTTTCGATTATTCAGCATTGCTGAAATTAAGTTAAATGTTGTTGATATATTACATGCATTGGCTGTAGGTTTCAGATTTGACACAATGGTGCTGATGTATGGAATGGCATTACCTGTTTTGTTAAGTATTTTATCTCTGATTGTTGGAACTGCAAAGAGCAAAGATATGGTGATGCGTTTTAACAGAGTTTATGCAATAGTCATGTTGATGCTTTTTGTAATTGTTGGAATCGTGGATGTTTATTATTACAATTATTTTCAGTCACATATCAATGTGTTAGCTTTTGGTTTGTTCGATGACGATACTGCTGCCGTGTTAAAATCTGTTTGGACAGACTACCCAATTATGAGTGTAATAGCTGCATGGATAATTGTTTTTTTTCTGATCAGATTATTTGTGAACTATGTTTTTAGTGATAAAGTAAAGCCTGTTGTAATTAATAAAGTTTGGCAAGGTGCTGTATGTAGTTTGTTAGCGTTAGCAATGTTTTTTCTTGGAATGCGTGGTTCGATAGGCACATTTCCATTGCAGATTGATGACTCTACAGTTTGTAATAACAGCACTATAAATCTGATTCCGATAAATGGTGTGTTTGCAATAAAGGAAGCATTTCTGATGCGTAGCAAGCAGATGAGTATTGAAGGCAACATAACCTTCTTGAAAAAATTGGGTTATGGTAGTGAAGTAAAAGCTATTGAAGATTATTATGGTCATGCACCGGAAAAAGATTTAAACAAATCATACTTTACAGTAACACCTAATAAGCCTTCTGGATTTAAGCATCCTAATGTTGTTTTTTTTCTGATGGAAAGCATGAGTAATAATAATTTGTTTTATCATTCAGCTACACTTAATCTATATGGTGCATTGGAAAAACATCTTTCAACAGATTATTTTTTAAGAAATTTTTTACCATCAGGTAATGGTACTATCAACAGCCTTGAAGGCATAATGGTCAATACACCGGTGACATCATTGGCACAGTCAGAACATAATTCGGTTTCTTATTCCAGTTCTGTTGCATTGCCATTTAGAAATTCAGGTTATGAAACAACATTTATCACAGGCGGTAAGTTTGGCTGGCGAAACATCAATGAGTTTATTCCTCATCAGTATTTTCAGCATGTGGAAAGTAAAGATAATGTGCTGAAAGAAATTGCAGGCTCAACAGAGTGCGAATGGGGCGTTTATGATGAGTACTTATTTGACTATGTGTTCAAAAAGTTGGAAAAGGCCACTAAGCCACAAATGATTTTTGTACTCACCACAACAAATCATACACCTTTTCATTTGCCGGAAACATATAGACCATATCCTATAAAACTGACTAATGAAATAAACTCAAAATTACTTACCGATGAGAACCTTGCTGTTAAGAATCTTACTAATCTGCAATATTCCAATGATTGCTTAGGTAAATTTATGGATAAGGTTAAGCACTCCAATCTCAGTCAAAATACAATCGTTGCAGCTACAGGCGACCATAATAATTTAATGCTATTTGATTTTAATGAAAGTCAGATGTACTACCAGCGAAGTGTTCCACTGTATATGTATGTGCCGGAAACAATTCATCCACATGTGGCAATCAACAAATGGGGTTCACACAAGGATATTTTTCCGACTTTAATAAATCTTGCACTGCCACAATCAACTTATTTTAATGCCGGAGATAATTTGTTTGACACATTGCAAAGTCGCAATAATATTTTTGCAACAGACTGGATGAGCATGGAAGCCATGAATGAATTTGGTGCTGTCAAGTATGGTGAGTCTGTAAAATATTTTGATTGGGATAAGAATAAAATGCTGAAAGAAACAGCAACACCATCTGCCGATTTGCAAAAATTACTTCAACGCGCAAGAGCACACTATGCTGCAATGGCTTATTTTATCAGAAGTGAAACTTTAAAAACTAAACAAGGAAAGTAGTGTTTAATTTGTTGGTTTCAATAGAAAAAGTTTGATAATAGAAATAAGTGAAACCAATGCCCATGCAGCTTCAAGAATAATAAAGGGCATATAATGAATCAGAACAGAAGCCAAGCATGCAAGAGAAGCGCCAATAAAATTCAGAATAAGATAAAAGAGCTTATCCGGTTTAATAATTCGGAAAAGATGAAGGAAATATGCCACTAAAAGGATAAAAACACCAATAAATCCAATAAAATCTTCCATAAAATGTTTAATTTAACCAGAACCAAAGGTATGGCAATGGTTGTATAATTTATCTTCGTACGTTTAAATTTTGTAACAATGAAATTCGCAACTAAAGCACTTCATGCAGGCGTTGAGCCAGATCCAACTACCGGTGCTATCATGACACCTATTTACCAGACTTCAACCTATGTACAGGCATCACCCGGACAACATAAAGGTTATGCCTATGCTAGAGGAAAAAACCCTACCCGTTCGCAGTTAGAGAAAAATATTGCTGCATTAGAAAATGCAAAATACGGATTGTGTTTCAGCAGCGGAATGGGAGCTACCGATGCAGTGATGAAGTTGTTAAAGCCCGGTGATGAAGTAATTTCCGGTGATGATTTGTATGGTGGAACATATCGTATGTTTACCAAGGTTTTTGCAAACTATGGTATTAAGTTTCATTTTATAAATCTAACTGATGCTAACAATATCAGTAAGTATATCAATTCAAACACAAAACTCATTTGGGTTGAAACACCAACCAATCCAACCATGCAGATTGTTGACATAAAAGCTTGCAGCGCAATTGCAAAAAAGAACAATTGTATTTTGGCTGTTGACAACACATTTGCATCACCCTATTTGCAGAATCCAATGGATTTAGGTGCAGACATTGTAATGCATTCAGTTACTAAATATCTGGGCGGACACAGTGATGTTGTTATGGGTGCATTGTGTATGAGTGATGATTCATTATATGAAAGACTTGCCTTTATTCATAACTCATGTGGTGCCACTCCGGGACCTATGGACAGTTTTCTTGTATTAAGAGGAATAAAAACTTTACATCTTCGCATGGAGCGTCATTGTTTTAATGGAAAACAAATAGCAGCATTTCTTCGTGCTCATCCAAAAATCGAAAAAGTTTATTGGCCGGGCTTTGAAGATCATCCAAACCATCACATTGCAAAAATGCAGATGCGCGATTTTGGTGGTATGATTTCTTTTGACTTAAAAAGTCACTCTCAGGAAGAGGCTTTTAAGTTAGCGTCATCGGTAAAAGTGTTTTCATTGGCTGAATCATTGGGTGGAGTAGAGTCTTTGGTAAACCATCCTGCATCAATGACACATGCCAGTGTTCCGGTTGCGGAAAGAGTAAGAGTTGGTGTAACCGACTCATTATTGAGATTAAGTGTGGGTGTTGAAGATATAGACGATTTAATTGCAGATTTGAAACAAGCAATAGGGTAGTTCCTTCACAAAAAATTTACATTGAACATATGCTCAAAACACACGATTTTATTACTTTTGATTCATTATAAATAAATTAAAACAATGCTAAAAAAATCTACTAATTTTTTATTACTGATGATGGCCATGATTGCAACCATTACAGTCAATGCACAGAACACACATTGGTGTGCTACTGATGAAGTTACTAATGCTGCACTGCAGAATAGTGCTGCTGCCCGTGCTGCACAAAATCAGTTAGAAGCGTTTACGCAACAGTACGTACAAAACTTTCAACCAAGCTATTTCAGAAGTACTGGCACTGCTGTGTATGTTATCCCTGTGGTATTTCATGTCATTCATAATTGGGGTCCTGAGAATATTTCAGACGCGCAGGTTTATGATGCAATCAGAGTTTTGAACCGCGATTATAACGGACAGCGAACAGATACAGCAAACATCATCCCTGATTTTAAAGCATTGAATGCCGATGTTCAGATTGAATTCCGTCTTGCACATAAAGATCCTAATGGAAATTGTACTAATGGTATTGACAGACAACAATCGTTGTTAACTTATGATGCCGGTGATCAATCAAAGTTGAATCCATGGCCTTACAATAAATATTTAAATATCTGGACTATTTCTAACTTCGGTTCATCGCATGCACAAGCGGCAGCTTATGCATACAAACCCGGTACAGCGCCTCCCGGTAAAGATGGAATCATTGCATTGCATAACTACGTTGGTAGCATAGGGACTGGTAGTTCAACAGGTCAATATACACTTACGCATGAAATTGGTCATTGGTTAAATCTGAATCATACATGGGGTGGAACCAATCAACCCGGTGTAGCTTGCGGTGATGATAACGTAACAGATACTCCGGTAACTAAAGGTTATACTACATGTCCATCCGCTTCAAATGCAGATGTGTGTAACCCGGGTGTTATAGAAAACTATCAAAACTACATGGACTATAGCTATTGCTATTACATGTTTACTTTAGGACAGAAAGCGCGTATGTGGGCTGCATTAAATTCAGGTGCAGGCTTGCGTAATCAGGTTCATACTGCAACCAATTTAACTAATACGGGAACCGATGGAGGTACGTATGTTTGTGCTCCTACAGCAAGTTTTTCACCCGTACAAAAAGTAATTTGCGAAGGCGGAACTGTTAGCTTTAGTGATGCAAGTTTAAATACAGATACAGTGGGCACAACTTATCTGTGGACTTTTAACGGTGGTACTCCATCAACCTCAACAGATAAAAATCCAACAGGTATCATTTATAATACTGCTGGTATTTACGATGTAACATTAACTGTTACTACTTCTGCAGGTTTTGATACTTATACAGGTATTGAAAGCGTTGTTGTAAGACCGCAGCAGGTTTCTAACTTTGTTCCATATTCAGAGGGTTTTGAAAATGTGTTATTCCCTTCTGTAGATTGGATTGTTGATAATGAAAATGGCAATGCATGGGAACTGAATTCTACCGCTGCACATTCAGGATTTAATTCTGTTAGAATAAATAATTTCAGTGGCAATGTTGCGGGTACCAAGGATGTATTTATTACACCAGGTTTTAATTTAACAAACACTACACAAACACAATTTACTTTTTGGCTAGCTTATGCACTAAAGAACAGCTCCGGTACAGATCAGTTAAAAGTTTATGCTTCTAACAACTGCGGTCAGTTGTGGAACCTGCGTACAACAAAAACAGGAACGCAATTGGCAACAGTAAGTTCAACAGTAACTTCAGATTTTGTTCCTAATGCAGCAGACTGGCGTCAGGAAACAGTAAGTCTTACTTCAGGACAGTATTCAACTAAACCAAACGTTTCTTTAAAGTTTGAATATACTCACGATAAGGGTAATAATATTTATATTGATGACATTAACCTTACAGGTGTTGTTGGTATCAGCGACTATGCTGTTTCGGCAAGTGATGTAACTATTGTTCCTAATCCTGCTTCAGAGAAGTCAAGTGTAAACTTTGAATTGCTGCAACCTGAAAAAGTACTGATTACAGTAACTGATATGTTGGGTAAAGAAGTTCATCGAATTTCAGAAAACCGTTTAGATGCTGGAGAATATCAATATGAAGTAAACACAAATTGGGCTAAGGGAGTATATACAGTTCGTATTGCTGCCGGAAGTCAGATTATCAGTAAAAAATTAGTAGTAGAATAAATTAAGTAAATATTAATTAAGCCTGAAGCTGAATTTGGTTTCAGGCTTTTCTTTTTGATGGTTATGAGTGAAAGTAAATTTTCAATTGAAATGAATTATGTGGTTTATGCAAAACCGGAAGCGGTGTTTAATGCATTGACAAATCCTGATGTGATGAAAAAATGGATAGAAGGAAGTTTTGTTTTTGAATTGAAAAAAGGAGGTAATGTTGAATTGTTTGACGGTTGGGTTAAGGGCGAAGTTATTACGTTTATTAACAATGAATCATTCAGCTATACCTGGAAACCCAATACATGGGATAAAAAGACCAAACCAAGCTTAGTGGAAATTGAGTTGAAGCCCGATGCTGCCGGTACAAGAGTGTATATTCATCACAGTTTGTTTCCAAGTAATGACGATACAGATAAACACAGACATGGATGGATCAATTTTGTACTTGACCCGTTGAATGATTATTTCATCGGATTGATGTAATAAAGTTTAAACTTCATCATCCATAGATTTAAAATTGAATACTGTTCGCATTAAATCTTTAAACTCTGTGTTTCTTTCCAAAGCAGTTTTGCTGATCTGAGAAAAGGCAGCAAGTCCATACAATAGAAATTCCATCCATAGATGAACTTCGTTTTCATTTATGTTTTTCAGAAATTGTTTCACTGTTTTTTTAAGTCCATGAACTTCATCGAGCTTTTTAATGTATTGTGCTGTTGTATCGAGATGTAAAAGACTCAATGTATTTCCTTGTTCAAACCAATTTATAATTTCTGAATATGGATTGGTATTTTTTGATTTTTTTAATTTTTCGGGATCAGTAAATGTTTCTGCAAAAACTTTTCTGATAGCCTTATCCATCAAAGTTAATGCTACTGATTGAATGCCTTCGGCTTCACCTTCATAGACCAATTCCACACGCCCGGTGATAGATGGTATTATGCCTTGCAAATCGCTTATGCGTCCATTGCTTTTGTTCTCATGATTTAATAACATCCTTTGTTCGCATGTGCTGTACAAATTTTCAAGTGCAGAAATGGTCAGTCGTGCACTCACACCACTTTTCTGATCAACCAACTCGCTTTGGCGGGCTTCCATGGCAGTTTGCTCAATGAGTTGATGTAGTAAAGGAGCAATAAAAATATTTTCAGATTGAGATTTTTCAATTTTTGATTCCTGCAAGGTAATAGCTCCTGCTATTTCAATATTCTTTGGATAGTGTGTAAGTATCTGGCTGCCTATACGGTCTTTTAAGGGTGTGATGATTGAACCTCTGTTGGTATAATCTTCGGGATTGGCAGTAAACACAAATTGAATGTCTAAAGGCAGACGCAGTTTGAAACCGCGAATCTGTATATCGCCTTCCTGCAGAATGTTGAACAATGCAACTTGTATTCGGGGTTGTAAATCCGGAAGTTCATTGATAACAAAAATGTTTCTGTTGCTTCGGGCAACTAAACCATAATGAATAACGCGCTCGTCAGAATAGTTTAACTTTTGTGCAGCAGCTTTAATAGGATCAATGTCACCAATCAGGTCAGCTACAGAAACATCTGGAGTAGCTAATTTTTCAGTGTAACGGTCGTTTCTATGTATCCATGTTATGGGTGTGGTGTCGCCCTCATCTTCAATAATATTAATAGCATATCGCGAAAGCGGATTCAGAGGATCGTCATTTAATTCAGAACCACTTACTATAGGCATGTATTCATCCAACAGTTGTGTCATCAGTCGTGCAATTTTTGTCTTTGCCTGACCGCGTAGTCCTAAAAGAATGATGTTATGTTTAGATAAGACAGCAGTTTGCAGTTGTGGAATTACTGTATCTTCATAGCCTTGTATTTCTTCAAATAATTTTTCCCCTGATTTGAGTTTACGAATCAGGTTTTCTCGCATTTCTTCTTTAATAGACCTGGACTTGTATCCGTTTTTTTTCAAATCGCCAAGTGTTGTTATATTTTTAATCTTCATTGGTTATAGAACTCTTTTTTTACGGTTTTTTACATAATCTTCAAATACAAATTCGCCCAATCCATTCAGGCTGCTGTAGAATGCACGGCCTTTATTTATTGCAGTCATTTGTCTTACAAATTGCTGCAAATAAGGGTCGGTAGCTATCATAAAAGTAGTGATAGGAATTTTTTGTTTGCGGCATTGTGATGCCAACGAGAAAACACTGTTAATTATCTTTTGGTCAAGGCCAAAACTATTTTTATAGTAAGATGCACCCGATTTTATACAAGTCGGTTTGCCGTCTGTAATCATAAAAATCTGTTTGTTCTGTGTTTTTTTTCTGCGTAATAATTCCATGGCAAGTTGTAGTCCTGCTGTAGTATTGGTATGATAAGGACCAACCTGCAAATAAGGCAAATCTTTTATGGCAATAGGAAAAGCATCATCACCAAATGCAATAATGTCTAAAGTATCTTTAGGATATTTTATACTGATAAGTTCTGCCAATGCCATAGCTACCTTTCGTGCGGGTGTTATCCTATCTTCTCCATAAAGTATCATGGAGTGCGATATGTCAATCATCAAAACTGTTGAATGCTGGGTTTTAAATTCTTTTTCCTGAATTTCAAGATCATTTTCTGTTAAGTTGAATTCATCTGGTCCATGATTAATTTGTGCATTCTGCAGTGATTGAGTAAAGTTGATGCTGTCAATATTATCGCCAAATTGAAAGGGACGTAAATCAGAAGTCCATTCATCTCCCTGACCGGTAAACGATGTCTTATGATTTCCTGTATTTGATTTTTTAAGCTTTCCGAAAATTTCTTCCAATGCACGCTTACGAATAGTCCTTTCAGATTTTGAACTCAGACTGAATTTATCGTTGTCGGGATTATCCTTGATATAACCTTTTTCTTTCAGATCTTTAATAAAATCACCCATACCATAACTTTTGTCAGTTAGTTTATATTGTTTATCAAGTTCTGTCATCCATGATAAGGCTTCTGAAACATCACCGGCAGTATAGGGTAACAACTCCATGAAAATACTGAGTAGCTTATCAAATGGAGTGTTTTCTTTTTCAGGAATAAAGGCTGTAAAACGTGTGCCGTGCATGATGTGTGTTATGGGAGTTTAAAAATACAACAAACCAATTAACAACTGGATACTCGGAATGTTTACGGTATAAATTTATGAGAATTGGACAAGACATTGCCATTGTGTGATTAGTTTTTCATGGTACGACATGGCTAAATGAAAAAAGGGGAGGCTTTTTAAAGCCTCCCCTTTTTGTTCTTTCTTACAGAATATTAAGAAAGGTGTTTGCTAACTAGTTTAGTCATTTCAAACATAGAAACTGTTTTTTTGCCACCAAAAACTTTTTTCAAGTTGTCATCAGCATTGATGTTACGTTTCTCTTTTGGATCCTGTAATTTGTTTTTCTTAATATATTCCCAAAGTTTTTTAACAACTTCAGTACGTGGAAGTGGCTTGCTTCCTACAACTGGATGAAGAGCTTCGCCAATTGTCATAGCTTTCATAAATGCAGCATTTGGAGTACGCTTTGTTTTAGCTTTTGCTGCTGCTTTCTTTTTAGGAGCTGCTGCTTTTTTCTTTGGAGCAGCTTTCTTTTTTGGGGCTGCTTTTTTAGCAGGTGCCTTTTTAGCTTTTTTAGTTGCCATTTTGAAATTTGTTTTTTTTAATTTGTTGAGCAAATGAAATACATAATTTTTGCTTTGAAGCAACCCTGTACATTAATTTATTAACAGCTGTTTTCAGAGGGTAAACTGACAAATTCATAACATCAGTCACTCTGTGGTGTTAGAATAATATTTTAGTATAATACATGTTTTCTCCTCTGAAAAATATGTTTTTACCAATGAAAAATCAATGTAATTTATTGTTTTTACCTCTGAAAATACCATGTTGACAGAAGCTGTTATATTGTTAATAACCGAAGTCATTAAAGAAGTAATAAAGTTTTTACAAGGGAAAAGTTGTTGATTTTCTCTGAATCTTACAGCCAAACTTACATCAATAATAGCAGTAAGGTTATCACTTTATAGACTCAACCAACACTTGGATTTTAGCGTTTAGCAGCACATAACAATTGTTTTAACTAATGAAAAAAGCAATATTTATTACACTCACATGTGTTGTTGCCCTGTCAACGGTCAGAGGTCAGGATATGTGGGGAATAGCCAATAGTAACTATGCAGGGAATTTTGCCATAGATATTAATCCATCTTCAATGGCTGTTTCTCCTATAAAGTATGAGCTGAATATACTTTCGGGGAATATGACTTTTTATAACAATTATCTTTATTTACCGAAAGGTAAAATGTCTGTAGGGAAATTTTTTAAGGCAGACTATTTTAACTACGATTGGCAAGATCAATATACAGGCAAGGATAAGAATGCATTTTTTCAGACAGGTATTAAAGGTCCTTCGTTTTTTCTGCGCTCAGGACAGACAGCTTTTGGATTACATACAGGATTAAAGGCAATGGGAAGTGTAAGGAATGTTGACTTTGAAATGGCAAAGTTGTTTTATGAGAATTCTACCTACACACCTTTGCAGCATACAGAACTTGAAGCCGGCAATAATAAGTTGGCTGCTTTATTATATGGTGAAATAGGTGCCAGTTTTGCACAGCAGATTGAAGCAGGGCCCGGAAACAGAATAGCAATAGGTGCTACCTTTAATTACCTCATGGGCTTTGATGGATTTTATGCACAGAACGATCACATGCAATATCGCTTTGATGATGAATCTATGTTGCACGTAACCGACCTTCAGGCTGAATATGGTTATGCCGTTCCGCAAGACGGCAAAAGCGATTACCTAAAAGTTCGTGGTAAGGGATTTAGTACTACATGGGGTGTTCAATATATACATGGACTGAACCCTGAGGCTTATAACGTATATGCTAGCCGCCTGAAATTTAAGAAGTATAAATATAAGATAGGTATGTCATTAGTTGATGCCGGAAGTATATTATTTGCAAAAGATACCCGTACAGTAAAGTTCGACAATAATAATATAGACTGGAGCGGATTTGATACAACAGGAGTTGAAAGCATCAGTCAACTTGGAGAACTTATTCGCTCAAAAGTTTTTGATGACTCCACATCAGGATATGTGGCCACAAAGTACCGTGCTAAACTACCTGCAGCTATCAGTATTCAGTTTGATTACTGCCTGACTCATTTTCTTTATCTGAACACCTCAATAATTCAACCTGTCACCAGTAAGTCAACAGCTATCAGACGACCGGCACAATTGTCTTTTACACCTCGATTAGAAACATGGCGTTATGAAATTTCTTTTCCTCTAACATGGTATGAGTATGATCAGGTCAGACTTGGAACATGTCTTCGTTTAGGTCAGGTAGTTATAGGTTCCGATTATCTTACTTCCATGCTGGGTTTGTCTAAATTTAATGGGTTCGACTTTTTTGTTGGAATAAAACACAGCAGTTATGCCATGGATAAGTTGAGTAAGCGTAAAAAAGAAAAAGTTAAAGACACTTATACCGGAGGCGACATTTAAAAACTACCCATTGCTGCCATTTTAATCGTTTAAGAAAAGTAGTTCACATTACTTACTTTTGCCCTTCAATTCAATAGGCGTGAACATTAAACAGACAGAACAGTTTCTGAAAAAGGTTAAGGGAATGCATACCTTAGTAATAGGTGATGTAATGACTGATGCTTATCTGTGGGGTCGTGTTGACCGTATATCGCCAGAAGCACCTGTGCCTGTTGTGGCTGTTCAAAAGCGCGAAAGCCGGCCCGGAGGAGCTGCCAACGTTGCAGTAAACCTTCATTCTTTGGGTGCAATACCTTTTATATGTTCTGTTGTTGGGAAGGATAATGCAGGAAAAGAATTCCGCGAAATGATTACCAAAAGTGGTATGCCTGCAGATGGAATATTAGCATCTTCAAAAAGGACTACAACCATAAAGACCAGAGTTATAGGCAACAACTATCAGCTATTGCGTGTAGATGCAGAAGTAGCCGAGCCACTGTCGCAAGCAGACGGTGAAATGCTCATAAAAAAAGCAATAGAGATAATCAGAAAAAAAAAGCCGGCCGTTATAGTTTTTGAAGATTATGATAAAGGTGTTCTTAATAAAACTGTAATAGAAGCCATTGTTGCTGAAGCACAGAAGCAAAATATTCCCACAACGGTTGACCCCAAAAAAAATAATTTTTTCCATTATCGTAATGTAACTCTTTTCAAGCCTAATCTAAAAGAGCTGCGCGAAGGACTAAAGACTGATTTGGAGAAACCAACGGCAACAGCGCTTACGAAGTTGGCATCTGATTTTGCAACTAAGCAAAAAATTAAGTCATTGCTGATTACGTTATCAGAACATGGAGTATATTATTATTCAAAGAATGAAAAAGGAATTATCCCTGCACACTTCCGAAATATCAGTGATGTTAGTGGTGCAGGCGATACAGTAATCAGTGTTGCATCTTTAGCAATTGCAGCAGGGTTTTCATGTCATGAAATGGCGGCAATAAGCAATCTGGCAGGTGGCTTGGTTTGCGAAAAAGTTGGCGTTGTTCCTATTGATGGAAATCAGTTGTTGAACGAGGTTAAAAGACTTTCCGGAAAATAAAATGCAAGTTACGCCCTATAATACAGGAGAATCAAAGAAAGAGCAGGTGCAACACATGTTTGATGCCGTAGCACACCGTTATGATTTCTTAAATCACTTTCTGTCATTAGGCATTGATAAAATCTGGAGAAAAAAAACTATTAAAGAGATTGGTAAACTAAAACCAAGGACTATTCTTGACATTGCCACCGGTACAGCTGATTTAGCAATAGCAGCAACATCTCTTAATCCAGAAAGAATAATAGGAGTGGACATTTCAGAAAAAATGCTTGCAGCAGGAAGAGTAAAAATAGAAGCAAAGAACTTGAACAATATTATTTCATTGCAACAAGGCGATAGTGAGCAACTTCAATTTGAAAATCAAACTTTTGATGCAGTGATGGTAGCTTTTGGTGTTCGTAATTTTCAAAATCTGGAAAAAGGATTGATGGAAATGAAACGGGTACTTAATAGTAATGGAAAGGTTTTTATTCTGGAATTCAGTAAACCAACAATGTTTCCTATTAAACAATTTTATGGCATCTATTCACGTTATCTGTTACCACTTTTCGGCAAGTTGATTTCCGGTGATGCATCCGCCTATACCTATTTGCCTGAATCGGTAAAACATTTTCCTTCAGGAAATGATTTTGCACTTGTTTTGAAACAGTGTGGTTTTACTAATATTGAAATTAAGCCGATGACTTTCGGAATAGTAACATTATACATTGCAGCAGCATGAAACAGAGGGTTATAGTTTTTTCTTTCTTAGTTCTGCTGTTCAATGCTGATAGCTTGTTTGCACAAAAGCAAAAAATTCTAAACCTGCCAAAGTATGACAGGCAGCGCTTTCATTTTGGATTTATACTTGGCATCAATAAAACAGATTTTGTAATTGACAGAGTTGCTTCTTTTAGTTTGATTGATTCACTTTATACTGTTGAATCAAAAGGTACATCCGGTTTTAATCTTCAGATAGTAACCAACATGCGAATGGGAGAGCATTTTGACTTACGATTTTTGCCCGGACTGGCATTTGCATCACGCAATTTGATTTATACATTTGAAAAAGGAAGACCACTCAGCAACGTTGTGACCAAAAAGGTAGAGTCAACTTTTGTAGAGTTGCCTCTGGATGTAAAGTTCAAGTCGGCACGACTGAATAATTTCCGTGCCTATGTATTAGGAGGAGTTAAGTACAGCATAGATATGGTATCGCAGGCGAAAGTAAAAGCAAAGGATAAAGAATATGTAAAGTTGCAACGAAACGATTATGGATATGAAATTGGAGTAGGATGTGATTTTTATTTGCCTATGTTTAAGTTTTCACCGGAGATAAAGATGTATCATGGTTTACGAAATCTTTTGGTTAAAGACGATTTGGTTTACTCAAAATCTCTTGATGGATTGTTTTCAAAAATGTTCACCTTGTCATTGACATTCGAATAATAGAAGATACTTTTTATGCAAACATTTGAACTTGTTGTTCTGCCCGAAGAGGCAGCCAGTGAGTCGGTAATTCAACACATAGTTGCTAAGAAATTTGGTGGCAACAGATTGTTCCGTATTATAAAACGCAGTATTGATGCCCGCTCTAAGACTGTAAAAATCAGATTGCAGTTACAATGGACAGATGAACAGAATCAAGAAACTTTAGTTGAAAATCGAAAGTGGCGGCAAGTTGCCAATAGTGAACCTGTAATAATTGCAGGATGTGGGCCTGCAGGATTGTTTGCAGCCATCCGACTTATTGAATGTGGATTTAAACCAATAATAATTGAACGAGGCAAAGACGTACGTAATCGCAGACGTGACCTTGCTGCAATAAATAAACAAAGGCAGATTAATCCGGAGTCAAATTATTGTTTTGGCGAAGGTGGTGCAGGCACCTACAGCGATGGAAAACTTTATACACGTTCCAATAAGAGAGGCAATATTGCTTCTGTATTAAATACATTTATTGAGCATGGTGCCGATGGTGATATTGCTGTTGATGCACATCCACATATTGGAACCAATAAACTTCCTGCAATAATTTCTGCAATGCGAAACAGAATTGTTGAATGTGGAGGCGAAGTATTATTCGATACAAAACTTGTAAATATTGATTTTGACACAAGTGGTGTAAATGGAGTAGAGGTGCAACAAGGGTTGGCACAATTTCATATTAAATCTAAAGCTCTGATTTTAGCAACCGGTCATTCTGCACGCGATGTTTTTTACATGTTAAACAATCAAAAAATATTGATTGAAGCAAAACCAATTGCTATTGGTGTTCGTGCTGAACATCAGCAGCAGGTTATTGACTCTGTGCAGTATCATTGCAGTAAACGCAGTCAATTTTTGCCACCGGCATCTTATGCATTAAAACATCAGCATGATGGTCGAGGAATTTATTCTTTCTGCATGTGTCCGGGAGGCATCATTGCACCTGCTGCAACCGACATTGGCGAAGTAGTTGTTAATGGTTGGAGTCCTTCAAGAAGAAATAATGTTTTTGCAAATTCAGGAATCGTTGTTAGTATTACAGAAGAAGATGTATTACCATTTAAGAATGCAAAAGAATTACGTTTTTTAGAATTGCAGAAAAGTATAGAAGAAAAAGCATTTGTTAGTGGTGGAAGTAATCTTGCTGCACCTGCACAACGTATCGTTGATTTTGTGAATCAAAGAGTGTCTTCAAATCTGCCTACTTGCTCCTATATACCGGGAATCAATTCAGTAAATCTGAAAGAAATTTTTCCTGCTTCGGTTACAAACTCGCTTGCTGCAGCATTTGTTGCGTTTGGTAAAAAAATGAAAGGCTACTATACAAACGAAGCAGTATTGGTGGGCACAGAATCACGGACTTCATCACCGGTTCGTATTCCTCGTGATGTTGAAACAGCAATGCATGTTCAGGTTAAGGGACTTTTTCCTTGTGGTGAAGGTGCAGGCTATGCCGGAGGCATTGTGTCTGCCGCTATGGATGGCGAATTTTGTGCAGAAAAATGTGCTGCATATCTAAAAAATAATAATTGAATTAGTTACTTTTAAATCCACATTCTTTAACAATGGAAATCAATCAACCACCTTACTATATCAGAATAACTTTTAAAATCCTGTTAGCGATTTTAATTTTTTATGTCCTGCATGCTGCACAAGATGTACTCATTCCACTTACTGTTGCTGTATTGTTTACCTTTTTGTTAATGCCTGTTTCAAACAAACTTATAAAATGGAAATTTCCACCTGCCATAGCAATTTTATGCAGCATTTTACTTGCATTCGTAGCCGTTGGTGGACTTTTGTATTTCTTCTATTCGCAAATTGTTTCATTTGCTGAAGATTTGCCTTTACTTCAGGCAAAACTCCTTGAAAAAGTAGAGTTTTTGCAGCGCTTCGTAAACGAAACATTCAGAATTACCAAAGAGCAACAAAATGTTTTGGTAAAATCTAAATTGCAGGAAAATATTGCAGATAGTGGATTACTGTTGCTCAATCTTTTTTCTTCAACAGGAACTTTTATTGCCAATTTTGCCTTAGTAACTGTTTATGTTTTTTTTCTGACACTTTATAAGAAAAAGTTTAAGCAGTTTATTGAAGCAATCGTTTCTGATGGAAAACACAATTCCTATTTTCAGATTGTAAAAAAAGTAGCTGGTGTTTCACAAAACTATCTTAAAGGTATTTTTTTAGATGTTTTGATTTTATCCATTCTTAATTCAACAGGATTTTTGTTATTGGGCATTGAACATGCTGTTTTATTTGGAGTACTGGCTTCTGTTCTCAACATCATACCCTACATTGGTGTTTTAATAGGAAGTGTTTTACCGGTACTAATGGCATTGCTCACAAAAGATGAAATAGGCTATGCAATTGGAGCTGCCGGAGTTTGTGTCACTGTGCAGTTTATTGACAATAATTTTATTACTCCTTATGTAGTTGGCAGTAGTGTAAGTATAAATCCACTCACTGCAACAATAGCGTTAATTATCAGTGCTTCAGTGTGGGGCTTGGCAGGAATGGTTTTATGCCTGCCTCTGACAGGGATGTTAAAGGTAGTTTGCGACCATGTAGAAGGTTTAAAACCTATTGGATTTTTGATAGGTGAGGAGGTGGATTATAGGAAGAATAAATTTAAACTTGGGCGAAAATAGGTCTGTTGAAATGAAATGCTAATTTTGCAATTTATAGCGAATTGGCATGAGCCGATTCAGATTAAAATCAAGAGTAAAAATGGAGAATCTTAAACAGCATATTGAAGCATTAATTTTCACTTCAGAACAAAGTATCACTGCAAATGAAATTGCTGCTGCTTTGAAAGCAAGTTTCGGATGGGAGCTTTCTAATGAAAATATAAGACAAAGTATTTCTGAATTAATCAACAAATATTCTGCTGATGATTATTCTTTTGAGTTGGTAGAAATTGCCGGTGGATTTCGTTTTCTAAGTAAGAAGGAATATTACGGTGTAGTGAACACCATGTTGCAGATAAACTCTAAAAAGCGACTTACAACAGCAGCATTGGAAACGCTTGCTATAGTTGCATACAAGCAACCTGTTTCAAAATCAGAAATTGAAAACATCAGAGGCGTTAACTGCGATTATTCCATTCAGAAATTATTAGAGAAAGATTTAATTACCATTCAGGGAAAAGGTGATGGCCCCGGAAAACCAATTTTGTATGGTATCAGCCGAACATTCATGGATCATTTCGGTTTAAAATCAGCAAAAGATTTACCAAAGTTAAAAGATGTAATTCTTGATGAGAACGAGATTGGAACACCTGCCGATATGCAGTATGCAGAGAACGACAATGCCGAAGGTGTAAGTATTACCTTAGGAACACAGGAAGGCAATACAGACAAGACCGATGACGTTGCAGAATAATCAGTCTTTAATTGAAATTCATTTTTTGAGGTGAAAATTTCTGTACTTGGCTTGCAATTTGATTCGGCATTAAAAAATGTTTTCAGCATGTTATCAATTGCACTCATTTGTTTAATGCAACCAAGTATCAGTGAAGGTCAGGAGAAATTACGTAAGGTAGAAAATCAGGCATTTACTTATGGCGAAGTTTTGGAATATCGAGTACATTACGGAATAATAGATGCAGGCGAAGCAAAGCTTGCTGTAATGCCTGATAAAAAAACTATAGGTCCTCGGGAAGTGTATCATGTAGTTGGAACAGGACAAACAAAAGGAGCATTCGACTGGTTTTTTAAAGTGCGAGACCGTTATGAAAGTTTTATAGATGCACAGGCAATTATCCCTTGGTTGTTTGTCAGAAGGGTTTATGAGGGTGGATATAAAATCAATCAGGATGTTACTTTTAATCAGGTAAAAAATTTAGCCATAAGCAAGAAGGCAACCATTGCCACACCACAGAATGTTCAGGATTTGATTTCTGCATTTTATTATGCACGCACAATTGACTTCAGCAATGCCCAACCCGGTGCCTTATACGATGTTGATGCGTATTTAGATGACGCCATTATTCCTGTAAAATTCAAATATGTAGGAAAAGAAAATATCAGTACTAAGTTTGGCACTTTCCGTTGTTTGAAGTTTCACCCGCAATTGTTGGAAGGCCGTGTTTTTAAAAACAAGGAAGACATGACTCTCTGGGTAAGTGATGATGAGAATAAAATTCCTATACGAGCAGAAGCAAAAATTTTAGTTGGATCTGTTAAAATGGACATTAAAAGCTTTTCAGGACTTGCCAACGAAACACTATCGTTGTTGAAGAAATAGTTTAATAACATTTCGAACTAACTTTAATAAATATCTAAGTGTGATTTGTTGAGAGAAGTTAATTTATTTGATAATCAGCCACGGCTGACAGGTTTGATGATTAGATAATTTGATAATGTTTTTGAATTTTTGAATGATGTTGGTTTCCACAGAGTATTCAGATGTAAAATTGTAGAGACAGAGATGCGGAAAAAAAGTGTTTGTTAAATTACACAATCTGGGGTTTTGCAACTTGACAGTTATAAAGTTAACTACTTGACAAAAGGAAGAAATTGTTAGTCGGTGTTTATGTACAAAGGTGAATTCCCACTCAGTTTACTAAGTTGCTAACTTTTGTAAACTAAAACATATTAGCTGAAATTACTAGCTTTCATTGCTTTATCACTTTACCTGTTTTAAACACACCCTTGTAGTTGTGCAACGCATAATAATAAATACCTTCTGGAAGCTGCTCTGTATTTATAGTCGTGGAGTTTGAAAATGTCTGTTGCAAAACTCGTTGTCCAACAAAGTTATAAAGAGACGCTGTTGTTTTTTCGTTGCTGGCAAGAGAAAAAGTAAGTTGACTGGAAAAGGGATTTGGATATAAACTTACATCAGCATTTAAAACCTGAAGAGTATTTTGATTTTGAAAAGATGGAACAGACGACACTAAAGGGCATAAACTGCTGTCAGTAAATGAAATTGAGTTTACTGACATTTGTGCCAGCACATCAATACTTACAAGGCTTACCGGTTGAGATAAAATGCTTGTGGCACTATCGGTTACCGAATACGAATAAGTTGTAAAGGTGGATGGTGTGCTCATACAAGGTGTTGTTAGAACGCTATCAGTTTTGCAAAAGTAAAATCCAAAATTATTGAAGCCACCTCCATAACCAAACATCGCTAAACCGGTTTGTGGGTTGAAGTAATGGCTGTATGAATGACAATTTGAGTAATTATTATACTGGTGCATGGATAACAGGTTTCCTGCACTATCAATTCTTGCTGCTGCATTTATCGAAGGATTAAAAATGTCAAAATTACCTGCTGTAACAAAAGTGTTGCCTGAATCCGGTGTTATTTGGTCGAAGAAAAGATTGTAAAAAGTGGAATCTGTGAAACCAACATTCCATAGCGCATTTCCGACACTATCCGTTTTTAAAAACTGTGCAGAGCCGTTAAAGGCGGTTGCTACGGCAAACATAAAGCCATGGTCATGGGTTTCTACTACGGAAGAAGGAATAATATTTTATTGACATAATTAAGCTGGCGTTGCCATGTAATATTGCCAATACTGTCGGTTTTGATAAGTATGGTTGAAGCGGGTAATATTGTGCCATAAATTTGCCGGGTTCCTGCAAGGAGAAAACCACCATCGCTGGTTAGAGTTAATGCCCTAAGCTCAATTCTGCGTGATGTACCTCCGTTCATCATTCTCGACCAAATAATGTTGCCATCTAAATCCATTTTACAGAATAGCCCTCCATTAACTCCGTTTGCTGAAACACGTCCTACTCCATAAATAGCATTATTTTTTTCTTCCTGAAAATAAACAGTTGATGAAATGTAGTTAAGTTTTTTGGCACCTAACATGGTACCTGAATAACTTGTTTTAAGTTGAATAGTGCGGCCATCGTCATAGAGGTTAAGCATTAAGGTGCTATCTGAAAGAGGTAGAACAGATAGCCCGAATGTTTTAAAAATTGCGGTAACTCTTTGATAAGATTTACTCCATTTCAGTATGCCGTCATTACCCACAAGAGAAAGTATTGCACCCGAATCTGGACCTCCAAAAGTACTGAGAGTATAATACCCCGAATCATCGGGCGATTTTATAACATCATAATAAGTGAGAAAAATGTCAGAAACACCACTGGGTTTGAACATTTTTTCGAAAGCCGTCTGTCCGCTGGACAAGTATGTTGCAAGAATAAAACTGAATTGTAAAAGTTTTTTCATTGTCTAAATTTTCGATAAACGATTCACTGTAGTGGTGTGTTTTAACACTGTCAGTGTAACTCACAAATTTACGAAGTTTGATTTTTAAAACCAAGCAAACGATACTACTTTTCAATCTTATAGCATCTCAAAGTTTTATAAAAATAGTGCATAATTATATTTTTAATTTTTGAGGATATAAAGAAAGTTTGAAGGTTATAATGTTTTTAAAGTTTGTGTTATTTCTACAGAGTTTCGCGAAGTAATATCGAAGAGAATTTGAGGGGATAAAAATTAAGTATATGTTTCTGTTAATTCACTCTGTCAGGGGCTGTGCTACTTGACAGGTGAAATCAGAAGGTTGCAATGTTGGAAGGTTTAGAATGTTGTTTGATAAGTAAAAAAAACAGTCTTTGAGCGACAAACTTTTGGTGGAAAAATAGATATCAAAAACTTTTAAAGTGCCATAGGTACAACCTTATTATTGGTAATTAAATAACACAATAGTAATATAAGTTTTTTAATGATAATTAAGCACAAGTCGAAAGACTTGAGCCAGATGGGAGAAATAAATTACTCAACAATTAATTTCTTGCAGTTGCTATTTTTTCCATCAAACACTTTCATGAAATAAATTCCATTTGATATATTATTCAAATTGATAACTTTTTTTGATTCACTTATAATATTTTCTTCAATAATCTTATTGCCGAAAGTATTGAACATCTGAATTTTCCCATTGTCAATTACATGATTGAATTCAATTACAACCTGACTTAATGCAGGGTTGGGGTAAATGTTGATGGAAGAATAATAATTTGTGTTTTCTGTAATATCCGTCAATAAGTTTGAATTGAGAAAAACTCCATTCCCTTGTGTAGCAGCAAAAAAATTTATTCCGCTTATTGTTAAATCCGTAACAATTTTATTTGTTAGGCCATTATTCACAGCTGACCATGTAGTGCCGTTGTTGTTAGAAAAATACACACCATCTTGCATTGTGGCTGCTAAAATATTTGTTCCATTAATCGCAAGACAAGTAATAATTGATGTGGTTGGTAAACCATTATTTACTGCATTCCACGAGTTGCCATTATTGGATGAAAAGAAAACACCATTACTATCAGTACCTGCAAAAATATTTGTCCCGCTAATAGCTAAAGAAGAAACATGCAGATTTGTTAAACCATTATTAACCGCATTCCATGTATTGCCTGTATCAGTTGAAAGAAAAACACCGTTTTGATAAGTTCCTAAAAAAATGTTTGAGCCACTTATTACTAAACTTGAAGAGCCGCCTGTTGGTAAACCATTGTTTATCAGATTCCATGTTGAACCATTATTAACAGATAAATAGACTTCATTTAAATAAGATGCAGCAATAAGATGAGAACCTAATTTAGCAACAGCTATTATAAATTTATTTGTAATACCACTATCGGATTGAACCCAAGTATTTCCAGTGTCAGCAGACATAAAAAGTCCGTTAACTGTTCCAACAAAAAGGTCATTAGTAGTAGCTAGGATAGAATTAATAAAAGTGCTGGTTAAACCATTATTAATCTGGCTCCAAGAATTTCCATTATTAGTAGAGCGATACATTCCCTTATAATTACTTCCTGCAAATAAATTTGACCCTGACACAGCTAATGAATGTACGAAAGAACTTGCCAAGCCTGTATTTTGTGCATTCCAGGAAGCACCATTATTAGTTGATAGAAATAAACCATCTGCAGAAGTGCCAACAAAGATGTCTGAATTATTTATAAGAAATGAATAAATTGTTGAACTTGTTAAGCCATTATTTGCCGAAGTCCATGTATTTCCTGTGTCAGATGAAAAAAATACACCTCCTCCGGCAGTTCCTGCAAAAACATTTGCACCACTTGCTGCGATTGCAGAAACGTGCAGATTTGTTAAACCATTATTTAAGGCATTCCATGTATTTCCAGTATCAGTCGATAGAAAAACACCGCCATAGATTGAACCTGCAAAAATATTTCCAGCATCTATTGCTAAATGACTAATATGTAAATCCGTCAAACCTGTATTAACAGCTACCCATGAAACACCATTGTTGGTTGATAAATAAACACCTTGAAATTGTGTTACAGCAAAAATATTATTTCCACTTATTGCAATTGAGTTTATTTGAATTAATGGTAGCCCTGAATTAGCCACCGACCAAGAAACTCCATTATTCGTTGACGTATACACGCCATTATCTGAAGTGCCAATAAAAAGGTTTGTTGCATTTGCGGCAAATGTTGTAACAGAAGTGAATGGTGGTAAAACAATATTTATTAATGACCACGAATTTCCATTGTTGGATGTCACATATAGTCCTCCATCTGTAACCGCAAATAAATCTGCACCATTTAACCAAAGTGTTCCAACACGAATATGTGTCAAGCCATTATTTATAGCTGTCCACATCTGACCATTGTTTGAAGACCTATATACACCACCATAATAAGTACCTGCATAAAGATTTGTTCCATCAGTTACTATTGATGATATATCCCCACCTTCAGGTCCATTTGTCTGTGTCCACTGTGCATTTACAGTTTCAAAAATAAGTAAGCAAAAAATAATTGCAATCAGATTTTTCATTATATTTTGTTTTACACAGTTTACAAAAATTAATTACTTGCAATCAACATGAAATTACACTGCCGCTAAACAATATCAGATAACATCATTCGGGCCGATAGTTATCAATCCAATGACTATCAGAATTAAAACTATTCATTAGTTCAAAAGTAGTAAAAAAACTATTTAAAAAAACAATAGCGAGGTGTTAGGCAATTTAATAAGTATGAAGTGCCAATGTGATAGTATATACACACAGGTTTGCTACTTAACTTTTTCTATACTACCTATCAGCAGACATGCGCGAAAATTTTAAAGGGTTTGCAGTTATTTCGCTTGTGATTTGTCGTTGTTTTGCAATGTCGCAGGCAAGATAGACAGCCTCACGGAATGAATCTTCTGATGCCTGATTTTTTCCTGCCAGATCGTAGGCAGTGCCATGGTCGGGCGAGGTGCGGATGATTGGAAGACCTGCTGTGTAGTTGACCCCTGTTGAGAATGCCAATGCTTTGAATGGTACCAATCCCTGATCGTGATAGATGGCCATGATGGCATCGAAACTTTTAAAGCGCGAAGATCCAAAAAAACCATCGGCAGGGTAGGGTCCAAAGGCACCAATGCCTGCATTGTACATTTCACTGATGGCAGGGGTGATGATTTCCTGTTCTTCTTTACCCATTAAACCATTATCGCCAGCATGTGGGTTGAGTGCAAGAATGGCAATACGTGGCTTTTGTAAACCAAAGTCGCTGCGAAGTGACTGATGTACCAATTTGGTCTTTGCAATAATTTTTTCTTTGGTAAGCTGTGCAGGCACATCCTTTAAAGCTACGTGACCTGTGATGAGTCCAACACGAAGTTTGTCGCTCACCATAAGCATAACGTGTTCGGCATTGCCGCAGAGCTTTGCAAAATATTCTGTATGCCCTTTGAAAGGAAATGCATCGCTGTGAATGGTGCTTTTGTCAATGGGCGCTGTAACTATGGCATCAATTTTTTTATCGAGCACATCTTTGCCTGCAGCTTCGAGTGATTTGAATGCATAGGTTCCCGCAATGGTTGATGGTTTTCCCAATTCAACTTTAACATCTTCTTCCCAGCAGTTGATGACATTGGTCTTTTTGTGACTTGCTTCTTCGGCAGTACGGATGGTGTTGAAATTAAATTCCTGCTGATGCAGTGATTTTCTATGATAGGAAATAACTTTTGAAGAACCATAGATGACAGGTGTACATACAGAGAGCATTCTGCTGTCGGCAAAAGTTTTAATGATGACTTCTATTCCAACACCATTCAGGTCGCCAATGGTGATTCCTATTTTAGGTTTTATTTCACTTTCAGTTATAGTTGACATAATCAGATTTTATTTTTTAGAAATTCAGAAATCAGTCGCACACCAAATCCAGTTCCACCTTTTCCACGGTAAGAATCTTCGGCATGAACAAATGCAGTGCCTGCAATATCGAAGTGCATATAGGGGTAATCAATAAAATGTTCAAGAAATTTTGCAGCTGTTATCATTCCTGCTGCAGGACCACCAACGTTTTTAATATCGGCAACATCAGATTTTATCAGCTCGCCATACTCGTCCCACATAGGAAATTCTACCACACGCTCAAAAACATGTTCCGCACTTTTTTTCAATGCTGAATTTTGATTTTGGTCTGCCGTTGTTAAAAATGCACATGCATATTTTCCTAAAGCACTTGATGCCGATCCTGTTAATGTAGAAAACTCCATGACTAAAGCAGGATTGTATTTTTTTGCATGATGAAGTGCATCGGCAAGAATCATTCTGCCTTCTGCATCGGTATTTAAAACTTCAACAGTTTTGCCACTGTACATTTTTATTACATCACCTGGAACATAAGCATTTTCTCCGGGGCGGTTGTCCGTAGCAGGAATCAATGCTACTACATGTAAAGGAATTTTTGCTTTTGCCAATGCATAGATGGCACATCCTACGGCTGCTGCTCCACCCATGTCGCATTTCATATAGTCCATGCTGTTAGCAGTAGGCTTCAGGCTTAATCCTCCTGTATCATACACTACACCTTTGCCGACTAATACAAATGGTTTTTTGTTTTTATGTCCTGCAGGTTTGTATTCCATAATAGTAAAAGTGGGAGGATCCTGACTGCCTTTGTTTACGGCAAGCAATCCACCCATGCCTGTTTTTTCAATTTCTTTTTTGTTGAGCACAGTAACTTTAATGCCTGCTTGTTTTCCTAATTTTACCAACTCATCAGATAGTTGTGTTGCAGTTAAATAACTTACAGGCTCATTCACCAAATCACGGGCTTTGCAGGTAGCATCTACCATGGTGTTTAACCACAATAAATCTTTATCTGTTAATTTGTTTGAATGCAGGGCAATCACATCAAGTGTATTGCTGTCGCCAGAGGTTTTATATTTTCTGAATTGATAATTGGCAAGAGCCAAACCTTCGGCAAAACATAAAGCCTCCTGACGCAAGCCTTTAGCTTCAATTAAAACACTATTAGCTTTAATCTTGTTCAGCAATCCTGTTACCTGATGGCCTGCCTTGCGGCACGATTCCATATACTGCGATTGATTCTTAGCTTTATTTTCCAGAAGGCAGACATAGACCATGCGGTTGTATTGATTAATGGCAACAAGATTTTTTTTATCCTTAAGCTCGTTTTTCATATACTTTAACTCATCAGCAGAAAAGACAGTTTCATCAAATTTTGTAGCTGATGTGGTGAGGATTACTAAGGAATAATCGTGGTTATGGTCTGCAAGTTTATTTTTAATCATATTTTAAATTAATGTTAATTAAAATGACAGAATCAACTTCTCATCTGCCATAAATTTCTATAAATTTACGCATTGAAAAGAAAGACGTTTGCGGCCGTGAAATTATAAAAACAAATCACACCGTTTGCTGTTGAGTAAAGTGAATTCTTAAAGTATGAATGTAGAAAATTTACTGAGTCGTGCACTGGATTTTGAATTTTTGAATGTTGAAGAGGGGATACACCTTTTTCATCATGCACCATTAACCGACCTGATGTTTGTTGCCAATGAGTTGAGAAAAAAGCAGAAGCCTGAAAATATTACTGCTTCTGGAGAAGAGCTTGTTACCTGGATGATTGACCGCAATGTAAATACTACCAATGTATGTATTGCCAATTGTAAGTTTTGTAATTTTTTCAGAGTGCCGGGGCATAAAGAAGCATACATCACCAGCATTGAAGAATATAAGGTTAAGATTGAAGAGATGTTTCGTTATGGTGGCGATCAGTTGTTGCTACAGGGAGGTCATCATCCGGAATTAGGTTTGTCATTTTATACCGGTATTTTCAGTGAGTTAAAGAAACTTTATCCGCAGGTAAAACTACATGCACTTGGCCCACCGGAGGTGGCACATATCACTAAGTTAGAAGGTATGACGCATACTGAAGTCCTTAAAGCCTTAAAAGATTCAGGACTTGATACCTTGCCGGGTGCAGGAGCAGAAATTTTGAGTGACAGAGTACGCAGGATGATTTCTAAAGGAAAATGTACAGGTCGTGAATGGCTTGATGTGATGCGGGCTGCACATCAGTTAAACATTACCACATCTGCAACAATGATGTTTGGTCATATAGAAACATTGCAGGAGCGTTTCGAACATTTAGTCATGCTCAGACAGGTGCAGTCAGAAAAACCTGCACATGCAAAAGGTTTTCTTGCCTTTATTGCATGGCCATTTCAGGATGAGAATACAATTTTAAAGAGAGTAAAAGGTATTCGCAACAAAGTTACTTCCGAAGAGTTTATCAGAATGATTGCATTGAGCAGAATTATGTTGCCTAACATCAAAAACATTCAGGCATCATGGCTCACTGTAGGAAAGCAAACGGCACAAGTGGCCCTGCATGCAGGAGCAAACGATTTTGGCTCTATCATGATTGAAGAAAATGTAGTGAGTGTTGCCGGTGCACCACATCGTTTTACATCACAAGGTATTCAGGATGCTATTCGCGAAGCAGGATTTATTCCTCAATTGAGGTCACAACAATATCAGTTCAGAGAAATACCTGAAATGATGGAACAACAGGTAATCAACTACTGATTGTATGAGAAAAATTTCAATCTTTTTTTTGCTGCTTTTCGGTTTGCAAATGGAAGCATGGGCAACACACAATCGTGCAGGTGAAATAACTTTCAATCAGATTTCATTGCTTACTTACAGAGTGCAGATTGTTACTTATACCAAAACGAGCAGTCCTGCAGACAGACCTATGCTTGAAATGAATTGGGGTGATGGCACGCAGGATTCTTTGCCGCGTATAAGTAAAACTACAGTGGGCATTGACATCAGCAGAAATTATTATGAAGGTGTTCACACTTTTCCCGGGCCTGCAGTTTATACTGTGTTTTTTGAAGACCCAAACCGCAATGGTGGTGTTGTAAATATTCCGGGCTCTGTAAATATTCCATTTTATGTAGAGTCGCAAATTGTCATCAATCCTGTGCTGGGATATAATAATTCACCTGTGCTGTTGCAGCCGCCAATTGATAATGGAGCCGTTGGAAAAATATTTATTCATAATGCCAACGCTTATGATCCTGATGGTGATAGTTTATCTTATGAACTGATAAAATGTAAGGGCATCAATGGACTTGATATTCCCGGATATTTTTATCCTGCTGCAAGCACATCATTTACGTTGGATGCTGTTACCGGAGATTTAATTTGGAATACACCAACCATTCAGGGTGAGTTTAATGTGGCTTTCTTAATTCGCGAATGGCGCAATGGTGTAAACATTGGCTATGTTGAGCGCGATATGCAAATTGATATTGTTGTAACAAATGACAATCCTCCGGTCATAAATGCATTGAATGACATTTGTGTTACTGCCGGAACATTAATTTCTCAGAATGTAACAGCAACCGATCCTGATGCAGGAAATATTATCACCTTATCGGCAACAGGAAGTCCGTTAGACACCAACTTTACACCAATAAGTCCTGCAGTTTTTCCTGTTGTAACGGACACCAATTCTGTTACCGGCACTTTTGTTTGGCAGACAGAGTGTGTACATGTTCGCAAAGCACCCTATCAGGTTTTGTTTAAAGCACAGGATAATGTCAATCAGATAAATCTTGTTGACCTGAAAAGAATGAACATTACCGTTGTTGCACCTGCACCACAGAACCTTACTGCTACACCTGTGCAGAATTCTATTCATCTTACTTGGGATCAGTCGGTGTGTTTTAATGCAGAAGGGTATCGAATTTACAGACGAATTGGATTTTTTGGATATGTGCCTTCGCTTTGTCAGACGGGCGTTCCGGCTTTTACAGGATATACTTATCTGGCAACGGTTCAGGGATTGGCGAATAACACTTTTGTTGATGATAATAACGGTGCAGGGCTGATTCCCGGAAACGATTACTGCTACATGGTGATTGCTTATTTTAATGATGGAGCAGAGAGTTATGCCTCTAACGAAGCCTGCGCTAAAATTGTTCAATCACTACCCATTATGACCAATGTTAGTGTAACTGCTACTGATGCTACCAATGGAACCATGTATGTGGCATGGTCTAAGCCTAAAGAAATTGACAGCATACAAACTCCCGGACCTTTTGAATACCGATTGTTGCGTGGACAGGGCTTTTTACCATCAGCGTTTACAACAGTTTCAACATTCAGCAATCTGAATGATACTACCTTTAACGATGTATCGTTGAATACTGCTGACAATGCATGGACTTACAAAGTAGAATTTCATAACCTTACACAGGGAAATACATTTAAGATAGGAGAGTCGCTTGCTGCTTCAAGTGTTTATCTGACTACCACACCAACAGACAATGCTATTCAATTGTCGTGGCAGGCAAGCGTACCTTGGACAAACAGTGCAACTGTTGTTTACAGAAAAAACGGTGGTGGAATTTACGCAGTTTTAGATACTGTTTCAGGAAATACATTTAACGATACAGGCTTAGCAAACGATTCTTTATTCTGTTATAAGGTTGAAACAATAGGAGGCTATTCATCACCCGGATTTGTTTCTCCTATTCTGAATTTTTCGCAGGAGAATTGTAACGCAGCTAAGGATAATGTTAACCCATGCAATATCAGCAGTGCAACAGTATCGGGTTCATGCCTGAACAGCGAAGTTGTTTTAACGTGGCAAAAACCTGATAGCGCCTGTGGTGATGATGTGATAACTTATGAATTGTATTACGCGCCTTCAAAGAGTGCTACACCATATCTGATTGTCTCTTTGGATGGAATTAATCAAAGTACATACACACGTAATATTCCCGACAGCACAAGTGGTTGTTATTATTTTATGACAGTTGATTCCGCAGGAAATAAAAGCAGCCTTAGCGAACCTTATTGTGCAGAGACCTGTCCTGTTTATACATTGCCTAATGTGTTTACACCTGACAATGATGGAAAGAACGATTTGTTTGTTCCATTTCCTTATCGTTATGTTGACCATGTTGAACTCACCATCTACAACCGTTGGGGAAATAAAGTTTTTGAAACACATGACAAGGATATTTTATGGAAAGGAACAAAAGATAATGGCTCAACAAGACTGAGTGATGGGGTATATTATTACATTGGAAAGGTGTATGAAATTTTCATTGATGGAATAAAACCACGTACCCTCAAAGGTGCTGTTAACCTGATTGGAGGTGCTAAATAATGTTTACAGGAATTATTGAAACTTTAGGCATTGTAAAGAAAATAGAAAATGAAGGCAGTAATCGTCATTTTACTGTTTCATGTTCTTTTGCTGATGAATTAAAAATAGATCAGAGTGTTGCACACAATGGTGTTTGCTTAACTGTTGTAAATATTAATCATGAAAACAAAACCTATAAGGTTACTGCTGTTGATGAAACATTGCGCAAAACAAACCTTAGTAGTTTGGTTGAAGGCAATGAAGTAAATCTTGAAAGAGGCATGTTGTTGAATACACGTTTAGACGGACATATTGTACAGGGGCATGTTGACGGTACTGCTGTTTGCACTTCTATAACAGATGAAAATGGAAGCTGGAAATTTATTTTTGAAAATGATGGCTCAGCACGAAATTTAATAGTTGAGAAAGGCTCTGTAACTGTCAACGGTGTAAGCCTTACAGTAGTTGATGCCGGTGATTATATGTTTTCAGTTGCAATAATTCCATTCACCATGCAGCATACCACATTTAAAAATCTTAAACGCGGACAAACCGTAAATGTTGAGTTTGATATTATCGGAAAATATGTTGCAAGGCTGACGGAAAAATCAGTCTGACCAATTTACACCGGTATAATTTTCAGGAGTAATTTTCAGCAATTCAGCTTTTACTGTATCACCAACCTGAAGTGTGTTGATGAACTGATGAATATCCTGCAAAGTGATATTCTCTTTTCCTCGTGTTAAATCTTTTAATGCTTCATAAGGATTAGGGTAGCCTTCGCGTCTGAGAATTGTCTGTATGCCTTCTGCAATTACTACTGCATGACGATTTAGGTCAGCAGAAATTACCTGAGTGTTTGGCGAAATTTTATTTAATCCTTTCAGTAAAGATTTCAGTGCAATGAGTGTATGTGCAAACGGCACACCGGTATTTCTCAACACAGTGCTATCAGTCAAATCACGTTGAAGTCTTGAAATAGGAAGTTTGGCTGACAGATGTTCGAAAAGTGCATTGGCAATGCCAAGATTACCTTCTGCATTTTCAAAGTCTATGGGATTAACTTTATGTGGCATTGCAGAAGAACCAATCTCACCGGCTTTGACAGTTTGCGAAAAATAATTCATGCTGATGTAACTCCAAACATCACGACATAAATCCAATAAAATATTATTGATGCGTTTTAGATTATCGAATAAAGCCGAAAGGTTGTCATAAGGTTCAATCTGTGTTGTGAATGTTGTGCGTGTTAATCCGAGTGAGTTCACAAAATCATCAGCAAAAGAAATCCAGTCAACAGCAGGGTAAGCCACTGCATGAGCATTGAAGTTTCCTGTAGCCCCTCCGAATTTTGCACTATGCGGAATTGACTTCAGCATGTCTAACTGTGAGCGAAGTCTTTCACTGAAAACTTTCATTTCTTTTCCCAGTCTTGTTGGGCTTGCTGGCTGTCCGTGTGTATGTGCCAGCAGGCTGATGTTGTTCCATTCCTGCGCCTGACTTTCAATTTTGTTTAACACATCTGTTAATGCAGGCAGCATTACTTCGGCAATACCATGACGGACAAGCATGGGTGTTGCAGTGTTGTTGATGTCTTGCGAGGTAAGTCCGAAGTGAACAAACTCTTTGGCATTGTTCAGGCCTAATGTTTCTAATTTTTCTTTTACAAAATACTCAACAGCTTTTACATCATGATTGGTTGTTTTTTCTGTCTGCTTAATCTGTGCTGCATCGGCCGGTGTAAACTGACGGTAGATGTTGCGAAGTGCCTCAAATTTTCCGGAATCAATATGAAGTTGTGGCAATTGCAGTTGTGCCAGTGCAATAAGATACTTAACTTCTACTTTAACACGCTCACGGATTAGCGCATATTCAGAAAAATATTCTTTTAACGGACTACAAACAGCGGCATAGCGTCCGTCAACAGGCGAAACGGCAAAAAGAGCATCAGACATAGCATAATATTTGGTGCTGCAAAGGTAGATTTTAAAAATTAAATGCTGTTTATGATTTGGATTATATCCTACGACAATAAATTTTACTGCAATTGATATGGAATGTTTATTTTAGCTCTCTGAAATTTTATCTTATCAGCATGGCAAAAGCAGATTTACGTTTTCTCAACCACCTGCCACCTGTAGATCAGGTTGGTGTAGAAGAGCGTGTTGCACGATTAAACAAGCGCAGCATAAAAAATGAGTCGAAGATGGAAGCGTTGAAGTTAGCCATTTCGATGATGGACCTCACCACACTCGATGCAAAAGACACACCAGGAAAAGTGAGACAGCTTTGTGCCAAAGCCATCAGACCACATGAGATGGAAGGAATTCCTTCTGCTGCCGCTGTATGTGTTTATGCTAATTTGGTTTCTGTTGCCAAGCAGGCATTGGAGGGAACAAAAGTAAAAGTGGCAGCAGTGTCCACTGCATTTCCCAGCGGCATGAGCAATAGAAAATTTAAACTTGATGAAACACGCTATGCTGTTGCAGAAGGTGCCGATGAAATTGACATGGTTATTTCGCGTGGTGAATTTTTAAGAGGAGAATATAATTTTGTTTATGATGAAATTGCTGCTGTAAAAGAAGCCTGTGGCAATGCACATCTGAAAGTGATTTTGGAAACAGGAGAACTTTCAACATTGGATAATGTGAGAAAAGCAAGTGAGTTATCTATTGCGGCAGGTGCAGATTTTATAAAAACATCAACAGGCAAGGTGCAGCCTGCAGCAACATTGCCGGTAACATTGGTGATGCTTGAATGTATTCGTGATTATTACTATAGAACAGGAATAAAAATCGGGATGAAACCTGCAGGAGGCATTGCTACTGCAAAGTTGGCATTACAATATCTAGTGATGGTTAGAGAAACATTAGGGCAGGAGTGGTTGAATGCCGATATGTTCAGGTTTGGTGCAAGCTCGTTAGCCAACGATTTACTGATGCAGATAATAAAGCAGCTTACAGGAGCCTATCAAAGTGCCGATTATTTTTCAAAAGATTAAAAGAAAAAACTAAAAAGATAAAAACACAAATCTGATATGAAGTATAAAAGAATATTACTGAAACTTAGCGGTGAAGCATTAATGGGAGAGAAAAATTTTGGGATAGACAACAATAGGCTTACCCAATATGCAGAGGAGATAAAAACAATTGTTGACAAAGGTGTTCAGGTTGCAATAGTTATTGGCGGAGGTAATATTTTCAGAGGGTTGCAGGCAGCAGAAGGCGGCATGGACAGGGTGCAGGGCGATTACATGGGTATGCTGGCAACAGTAATTAATAGTATGGCTTTGCAAGGTGCATTGGAACATAAAGGCATAAACACGCGTTTGCAATCTGCCATTACTATGGATGCCATCTGTGAGCCTTTTATAAGAAGAAGGGCAGTGCGCCACCTTGAAAAAAACAGAGTTGTGATTTTTGGTGCAGGAACTGGTAATCCCTATTTTACAACAGATACAGCAGCATCATTACGTGCCATAGAAGTAGAAGCCGATGTAATTCTTAAAGGAACAAGGGTTGATGGCATCTACACATCCGATCCTGAGAAGAATAGCGATGCAGTGCGCTTTGAACATCTGACCTTTGATGATGTTTACGAAAAAGATTTAAAGGTTATGGATATGACTGCATTTACACTGTGTCATGAAAACAAACTTCCTATCATAGTCTTTGACATGAATACACCGGGCAATCTGTTGCGACTTGTAGAAGGCAATCATGTAGGCACGCTGGTTGATGTGGAATAAATTGCAAGAAGATTTTTGGTGAATAGAATTTCGAAAAGATTTTTTTGATAATGAAATACTAAAAGGAGAATGATTCATTTCAAAACTAGCCACCCCCTAAAAAAACTACTTCTGCAAACTTCTTATTGCTTCAACATAATGTTCAACACTGTGTGCATTGCTAAGTTTAAAATCACCAATGCATGTGCGGATGAGTGAGCTCAGATATGCACCGGAGTTTAATGCTTTCCCAAAATCGTTGGCTAAAGAACGTATGTAGGTTCCTTTACTGCATACAACACGAAATGAAACAACAGGCATAGCTATTGCTGTAATCTCAAAACTTTGTATATTAATTTTTCGTGGTGTAACTTTTACTTCTTCGCCACGTCTTGCTTTTTCATAAGCACGTTCACCCTGAATAATTACGGCAGAATGTGCAGGTGGCAGTTGCTCTGTTTCTCCAACAAAAGTTTGTGCTGCCTGATGGATTAGCTCCGTAGTGATGTGCGATATATCAAATGTCCTGTCAACTGTTGTCTCTGCATCATACGATGGTGTAGTTTGTCCAAGAGTAAAAGTGCCTGTATATTCTTTTTCAAGACCCATTAGTGAGTCAATACTTTTTGTGGCCTTACCGGTGCAAACAATAAGCAAACCCGTTGCTAGTGGGTCTAAAGTTCCGGCATGTCCAACTTTTATTTTTTTATAAGGTCTGCTGCCGTCTTCAAATTTCAGATGCTGTAAGGTGCCTCTTAATTTATTCACTACATCAAAAGATGTCCACTCTAAAGGTTTATCTACCAACAGCACTTCACCTTGTAAATAATCAGGCATGCAGATTAAAGCATTTTAAGTTCAATGCCTGCAAAGTGCAACAGCAAAATAGCAGCACCAATAATTATTCTGTACCATCCGAAAATTTTAAATCCATGCTTGGTCAGATAATTTATAAATGATTTTATGGCAATGGCAGCTACAATAAATGCAACAACATTTCCCACAGCAAATAATTTTATTTCTTCTGCGGTGAAACCTCCATTCAGTTTATAGAAGCCATACATTTTATATAGTGTAGCTGCAAACATAGTTGGCACGGCAAGGAAGAACGAAAATTCTGCAGCAGCTTTTTTATTGAGTCCCTGAGCTAAGCCGCCAATGATGGTAGCTGCCGAGCGCGATACTCCCGGAATCATGGCAATGCACTGAAACAATCCTATATAAAAAGCAGATTTATCTTTTGTGAGTTCTTCGCTTCCGCGTTCTTCTGTTTTCTGAAACCATTTGTCAAGCAAAATGAATATGATACCTCCAACAAGCAACATGGCTGCAACCACCAATACATTTTCGAGCAAAGCATCAATGTAGTCGTCAAGCAGCTTGCCTAAAACAGCAGCAGGAATAAATGCAATCAGTAACTTTTTATAAAAATTAAAATCAATAACTAAAAACTTACGCCAGTATAAAAATACCACAGATAAAATTGCGCCAAACTGAATGGCAACAGTAAATGTTTTAGTGATGGGAAGTTCGGCAATGCCCATTACGGAGGAGCCGATAATCATGTGTCCGGTAGAAGATACAGGCAGAAACTCTGTGATACCTTCAATGATGGCCAGAATGATAGCCTGCAGTGTATTCATTAAAATAGTTGGAAGAGTGTTTTAATCTTTTGCATTCACAACAATGGCAAGTACTTCAAGGGCATAGCCAAGCACTACCATTATTGGCGCAACTGTTAATCGTTGTGTATCAAAAATGGCAGGATTAAAAACTTTTGGATCGTCAGAACCGCCACCACTCATCAGCATATAGCCGAACAGAATAAGTACTATGCCCGAAATCATCAGGATGTAATTTATTTTTCCAAAGGCTAATTGTATTTCCGGCTTTGATGCAGACTTTGCTGTTGTACTTTTGGTTATGGTTTTTTCCTTTGCCATGAATTTGAATTGTTAAAAGATGTCTTCAGTTCGTTGGCGAAGATATTTATTTACTGCAAAATAGGTGCTGAATCCTGAAATAAAAATGCCTAAAAACACCACAATGCCTAAAACTATGCTCAAATTCACCGGATTTTCAAATGCTATGATTTCAGGAATCTGCTTTTTGGCATAGTAAAACACTACTAAAATCATAATATTGGCAATGACTGCGCCAATCAGACCTTGCAAAATTCCTCTTACAATAAATGGTTTTCTGATAAAATTTCTTGTGGCCCCAACTAACTTCATACTTTTTATGAGCATACGTTTAGCATAGAGCGCAAGCCTGATAGTGTTGTTGATTAATGCACCAGCAATAAAGAACAACACAGCACTGAATCCAAGAATAATCAAGCTGATATTTCTGATATTTTTATTGATGGCATCGAGCAACGACTCCTGAAAATAAACTTCCTTAACTATACTGTTTTTAGAAATAAAATCTTTTAGCTGCGAAATATTATTCTCTTCAGTATAGTCGGGCTTAAGTTTTATTTCCATCAGTGGCAACAATGGATTAAACCCTAAGAAAGTATTGAAATCTTCTCCCAGTTCTTGTTTTAATTGCTCTGCCGCCTGTTCGCTGCTGATGTATGATACTTCTTTAATAAAAGCATTTCCTTCTAATTGTTTTTTAAGATTCTGAATGTCGGCATCAGAGGCTTCCTGCTTCATCATCACCGTTAAGATTACATTTTCTTTTAAGTAATCAGAAAGTTGTTTGGCATTGATGAGTAACAGCCCCAATGAACCAATCAGAAACAATACTAATGAAATACTAATTACGGTTGAAATATTTGAACTGCGAAGTGCCTTCCTTGCCAGTTTATTATCTTCACTCATGGCAGCAAATTTAGATGGTAAAACACTGCATCAATAACCTGAAACAGAATTTATTCAACAGGGTTATTAATAAATTTTAATTATCGGCATCGGATTATTTGGTTTCAAAATAATGCTGTGTGTTCTTTATGATTTCCTGAATATCCATATCGTTCATACAGCGGAAATGTTTTTTAGGACAGGTGTTGTAACCAATTTTAGAACAAGGCCTGCAGTTTAAATTCTTCACTTCGCTGATGCTGAAAGGCACACTGTTTACAGGCAGATAGGGATACATTCCAAACTCAGGGACGGTGTTTCCCCAAACGGAAACAATTTTTTTTCGCAAGGCTGCAGCAATATGCATCAGTCCGGTGTCATGTGTGATTACGGCTTTACTTTGTTTGATGAGTGATGCCGACTGGCCAATACTTGTTATGCCGCAGGCATTAAAAACTTTTTCGGGAAATAATTTCTGAAGCTCTGCTCCTTTCTGTTTGTCTTCAAATCCGCCAAGCAAAACAACCTGATGCTTCAGTCCGCTGATAATTTCTTTCATTTTTTCAAGTGGCAGACATTTAGTAGCATGTTTGGCACCCACAACAAAGGCCACATATCCCTGACGGAATGATGCAGGTAAAAAAGTAGAAATGTCAACTTCATCAAGCGGGTTAATGAAATAGTCAAGACCCTGCCCATCATTCACCACACCCATTGGGCTGATGGCATCAAAATAACGGTCAACAATATGTTTATGCGGCAACTTATTTATTTTAAAATTGACGTAAATCCACTTTTCAATATTAAGCTTGTTAAAACTGAATTTTTTTGCTCTTACTGCTCTTTTCACTTTCCATGAACGCATGTTGTGATGCAGGTCAACAATATAATCATAGCCAACCATTTTTAGCTGCCTGATAATTTCAGGAAGGTTATTGTCAACATAAAAAGTATTGTCAATGTAGGGGTTGTTTGCCAATACATCACTAAAATCGCGCTTGGTAAGAAAATGCACTTCTGCATTGGGCAATTGTTTTTTAATACAACGCAAAACAGGTGTTGTTAAAACAATATCGCCAATAGAGCTAAAACGGATGACTAAAACTCGGGACATACAGTGGTTTTCGAAAAAATGTCTAATGCCATTGTTTGCAAAGGTAAGCATTGGTTTAAATACTTAAATTCGATTTACTTTGCATCATGATTTTTACAGATACACACACACATCTCTATGCCACTGAGTTTGATGCAGACAGGAAAGAGCTTATGCAACAGGCTATTGATGCCGGTGTGAGTCGTTTTTTTCTTCCTAATGTTGAAAAATCAAGTGTTAACGAAATGCTTGAATTGTGCAAACAGTTTCCGGAGAATTGTTTTCCTATGATGGGGTTGCATCCATGCTCTGTAAAAGAAGATTATTTGGCTGAGTTGGCTTTGGTTGAGTCTGAATTGTCAAAGGGAAAATATTTTGGTGTAGGAGAAATTGGTCTTGACTTTTACTGGGATAAAAGTTTTATAAAAGAACAGGAAGAAGCTTTTTTAAAACAGATTACATGGTCTTGTGAATTAAATCTGCCGGTAAGCATTCATTCGCGCTCAGCAACTACACGTGCCATTGAACTTATACAATTATCAGGTCTAAGTGTAAAAGGTGTTTTCCATTGTTTCAGTGGAAGTATAGAAGAAGCAAAAGCTATAACCGACATGGGAATGTATCTGGGCATTGGAGGTGTAGTTACTTACAAGAATTCAGGTCTTGATGCAATTGTCAGTCAGGTAGGATTAAAGCACATTGTTTTGGAGACCGATGCGCCATATTTACCTCCGGTGCCTCATCGTGGCAAAAGGAATATTCCTGAATATTTACTGCTGACAGCACAGAAATTAGCTGTCATAAAAAATTGTTCGGTAGCAGAAGTTGCTGAACAGACTACAAACAATTCTAAAGTTATTTTCAAACAATGATAAAGACAGATAAGAAGAACCTTCTGGTAATTTATACCGGTGGAACCATAGGTATGATTCATGACGAAGAGACAGGATCGTTAAAACCCTTTAACTTCGGCAAGCTCAGCACCGTTGTACCTGAGTTGAAGAAACTTCCCTGTAAAATAGACTTTCATTCATTCGACCCGCTGATTGACAGCTCTGATATGCAACCTGAACGATGGATACAAATTGCAGAAGTTATTGAAGAGAATTATGGCAAGTATGATGGATTTATTGTTTTACATGGAACCGATACTATGGCATATACTGCTTCGGCATTGAGCTACATGTTTCAGAATCTGAACAAGCCTGTAATCCTCACCGGATCACAATTACCTATTGGCGAAATCAGAACAGATGCAAAATCAAACCTTATTACAGCAGCTGAAATTGCCTGTGGAAATGTTGTGGTGCCGGAGGTTTGTATTTGTTTTAACAATCAGTTGTTCAGAGGTAACAGAGCAGAAAAATTTACATCTTCAAAATTCGATGCTTTTCAATCCATCAACTATCCGTCATTGGCTGAGGCAGGCACTGAAATTAATTACAACCACGATGCCATTCGTGAGGTTAACAACAATGCGCTGAAAGTAAAGACGCACTTCAATAATTCGGTGATGATTTTTAAATTGTTTCCGGGAGTAAATGAAAAAGTATTGTCAGCAATTTTAAAGTCAGGTGCGCTAAAAGGATTGATCATTGAAACGTATGGCTCCGGCAATGCGCCTAAGAATGAAAAACTGCTAAAGCAATTAGGCGATGCAGTAAAAAATCAAATGGTAATTGTAAATGTTTCGCAGTGTAGTGGAGGCGTTGTGCAGATGGAAAAGTATGAGAATGGACTTGCGTTAAAACGTGCAGGTGTAGTCAGTGGCCATGACATGACTACTGAAGCTGCCATTACCAAACTTATGTTTTTATTGGGCAGCGAAATGGATTATCAAGAGATAAAAGTGAATATGCAATTGGATATGGCAGGAGAACTTAGTCGTGAATAAATGTGTTGATAACAAACTACGCATTGGCGCAGTTGTTCAATTTGTCAACCTACTTTTGATGCGGTTTTAATCAATCTGTTGACAACGGTCAAAAGATAGGTTTGGTTTTAGGTTCTCAGCCTGTCGTATTTTTTTCGGCAGGCTTTTTCTTTAGCCATCATGTTAATTTGTTAGCTTTGCAGGCTCAAAAAGGAGAGGTGTCCGAGTGGTTGAAGGAGCACGCCTGGAAAGTGTGTTTACGCCAAAAGTGTAACGAGGGTTCGAATCCCTCTCTCTCCGCAAAAATCATTTATCTTTATCATTATGTACACAGGAATTTTACACACACACACACTGGTAGTTTCACTTTTTATTGTTTTATACCTCATTAAAGCAACCTTGTTAGTGCTGAACAGGCATGCTGCATTAGACAACTTTGTTAAAAAAACTAAGGTTGCAGAAATGATCATCAGCACATTGTTCCTACTAACCGGAATTTATCTGGCTGTCAACACAGGTAACAAGGGTACATGGTTGTGGGTTAAATTGTTTGTCATTGCCTGCACTATTCCACTTGCAGTAATTGCATTTAAAAAGAAAAACAGCTCATTGGCATTGATTTCACTCATGGCATTGATTTATGCTTATGGCATTTCTGAAACCAAATCAATATCCATGAAAAAGGCTGATACAGCTGTAAATACAGAAGGCCTTGAAGGTGCTGCTGCAGGTAAGGTTATTTTTGAAAGTAAATGCCAGTCTTGTCATGGTGCTGATGGAAAATTAGGATTGAGTGGTGCAAAAGACCTTACTCAGTCTGCTTTATCTCCACAGGAAAAAATTGACATCATTACCAATGGCAAAAAAACAATGGCAGCCTATAAAGATCAATTATCACAAGAACAAATTGCTGCCGTTGCAGAATATGTTCAGACACTGAAATAATTTATTTCAGTTTTATTTATTGATGAAAGAAAAAACCGTTTTCAAGCCACTTACTGATGTTAAGGAGCGTGCCGTTTTAGTAGGCGTAATATTAAAAGATCAGCCTGTAGAACAGGAGATGGAGTATCTTGATGAGTTGGCTTTTCTTGCAGAGACTGCAGGCGCACAGACCTTAAAATCGTTTACACAAAAGTTAGATCATACCGACCCACGCACCTTTGTAGGTTCAGGAAAACTAGCAGAGATAAATGAGTTTATCAAAGCGAATGAAATAAACCTTGCTGTTTTTGATGATGAGTTGTCGCCTTCGCAGCAACGCAACATTGAAAAAATATTACAGATAAAGGTATTGGACAGAACACAACTTATCCTCGATATTTTTGCACGAAGGGCACGCACAGCGCAGGCACAGGTGCAGGTTGAGCTCGCACAATACCAATATCTGATGCCACGCCTGACACGCATGTGGACACACCTCGAAAAACAGCAGGGAGGTATAGGTAACCGCGGTCCCGGTGAAAAAGAAATTGAAACAGACAGACGTATTGTTCGTGACCGGCTTAGTAAACTCCGTGAACGTTTAAAAGAAATAGAGAAGCAAGGCTTTAATCAACGTAAGGCAAGAGGTAATATGGTGCGTGTTGCATTGGTAGGTTATACTAATGTGGGCAAGTCCACAATTATGAATCTGCTTAGCAAGTCAGATGTGTTTGCAGAAAACAAACTCTTTGCAACATTAGATACTACAGTCAGAAAAGTTGTGCTTGAAAATATTCCTTTTTTGTTGAGCGATACTGTTGGATTTATCAGAAAGCTGCCACATCATTTAGTTGAATCATTCAAGTCAACACTTGACGAGGTGCGCGAAGCCGATATTTTAATTCATGTAGTGGATATTTCGCATCCCAATTTTGAAGCACAGATAAATGTGGTGAATCAGATGTTGCAGGAACTTCAATCAGCAGACAAACCTGTAATTCTTGTCTTTAATAAAATTGATGCATTTACTTATATTGAAAAAGAAGCAGATGACCTGACACCCATGACAAGCGAAAATATTTCATTAGATGATTTACGAAAGACGTGGATGAATAAAGGCAATGTAGAAACAATATTTATTTCAGCTACAGAGAAAGATAATATTTCTGAACTGCGAACCATGTTACTCGAAAAAGTAAAACGTATTCACTTGGTGCGTTATCCCAACAATAAAATTACAAACGATTAAATTCGTTTGAGTTTAAATTTACCTGAAGGTTTTACTACTAAAGGAACGTTTTCTACAGTTACAGAACTGGTGTCAAGACCAAAGGCTTTTGACTCGGGCAAACTAAATAATTTTAAAAAGTCATAAGCATTGAGCACAAACTTTTCATAGAAATTCAGTTTGTTGTCATACGATAGTGTTTTCTCAATCACTACAAAACGGAAATCACCTATCACATTTTTTTCTTTAAGTGAAGTGTAGCGACTGGTAATATCAACCTCATTATTTTTTACAAGCTCTTCAACAACCTGACGGAACATCTGATTGATTCGTGGCTCTATTCTGAAACCAAGTCTGAAATCAATATGGATAACCTTATCATTTACCATTTCTGCAACCTTATATTCCATGGTGTAAGGTTCATCAAGCACATCAACGTGAACAAACCAATAGATGTCGGCACGCTTCGGAAATTTCTGTAAGAGCGAATACATCACTTTCGATTCAATTTCATCTCTGCGGTTGGCACTGGTAAGATACACAAGGTTGGTAGCATATTTAGGAATAGATTCGTCTTTACTCAGGTTGGTAAGTATCTCTAAAAAATCTTTTACCTTAACAAAGTCAACAAACTGATTTCTGATTTTACGTGCTGCATACCAAACATACATGGTGATGAATAAAAACATAGTAAGTAGCATGGTAACATATCCGCCATGTTCAAATTTAATGGAGTTGGCCACCAGAAAAGCAATTTCAATGACAATAAAAAGAAGAAATGTAAGCATTACTAACGGTAGCGGATAACGTTTTAAATACAAATAGAATGAAAGCAGAATTGTTGTAATCATCATATCAATGATTATCGCTAATCCATAAGCACCTTCCATATTGGATGAGTGTTGAAAAAATAGTATTACGCCAATACATCCTGCACATAAAGTCCAGTTAACGGTTGGAATATATACTTGCCCTCTGAGGTCTGTTGGATAAACAACTTTAAGTTTTGGGCCAAAGTTCAGTCGCATGGCTTCGTTTACTACGGTAAATGCACCACTGATTAATGCCTGGCTGGCAACAATTGCTGCAAGAGTAGAAATAATGATGCCTATTAACAGAAACCAATCAGGCATAAGTTGGTAAAATGGATTTACATCAATTGTCTTTCCTTCAAACTTTAGCAGGTGTGCACCCTGACCAAAATAATTGATCAACAAGCAAAATTTCACCATTGTCCAGGTAATATAAATATTTTTACGTCCTACGTGACCAAGGTCAGAGTAAAGTGCTTCTGCTCCTGTAGTACAAAGAAAAACTGCACCAAGGACCCAAAAGCCTCCAGGATAATTTACAAGTAACTGATAGGCATAGTAAGGGTTGAAAGCCTTAAGTACAGACGGGTTCTGAATGAGTTGATGAAATCCTAAAACAAATAACATGGAAAACCAAATCAGCATCATAGGACCAAAAGATTTTCCAACAAAGTTGCTGCCAAACTGTTGAATAAAAAACAAACCAAAGATTATGGTAATAATAATAGGTATTGTAGGTAGGTCTGGATGAAGAATCTGAATACCTTCTACAGCAGACGAAACAGAGATGGCAGGGGTGATTAATCCATCAGCAAGTAAGGCGCTGCCTCCAAGTATTGCAGCAATAGCCAACCACTTTACCTTAGTTTTTCTAACTAATGCATAGAGTGAAAAAATTCCACCTTCACCTTTGTTGTCGGCACGCAGTGTCAGGAAAACATATTTAAAAGTTGTTTGAAGTGTCAATGTCCAGAATATACAACTGATACCTCCAAGTACTAATTCAGGACTTATGGGTCTGTCGCCAATGATGGCATTCATTACATAGAGAGGAGATGTACCTATGTCGCCATAGATAATTCCCAAGGTGACTAAAAGTCCTCCAAGTGTTATTTTGTTTAACGGATCGTGGCGTGCAACCATATTATAAAAATGATGACAAAGGTATTATTCTTGAAACTTAACTTCAGAAAGGAAAAAAGAATTTTTAATAAAGTGTGGTTTTTATCGAGCTAAAGAAAGTGGGCCCACCTGGGCTCGAACCAGGGACCCACAGATTATGAGTCTGTTGCTCTAACCGACTGAGCTATGGGCCCGAAAAGAATTATAAGTTAAATGAACTTTGAGGGCTGCAAAAGTATATTTTTGCACGCAATAAACAAAAGATAGCAAGAGAATGATTAAAAATATCATTTTTGATTTTGGTGGGGTGTTACTTCCGATAAATACAGAAAAAACCGTTTTGGAGTTTGGAAAAATGGGGTTGGACAATTTTGACGAACTGTATTCAATGCAAAAGCAAGCCAAGTTTTTTGATGATTTCGAAAAGGGACTTATCCCTGCCTCTGCATTTCGCAGCGAAATAAGAAAGCATTATAAACGTCCGCTTTCTGATGAAGAAATTGATTATGCATGGAATGCCTTGCTTGGTGAACTGAATCCCGAGAGATTTAATTTTCTGAGTGAGCTTCGTGATAAGTATAATATTTACCTTTTGAGTAATACCAACATTATTCATCATGCTGCATTTATCAAGAGTCTTAATCAGACTTTTGGAAAAGACCGCTTTGAGAAACTGTTCGAAAAAACATATTATTCTTTTCAGATGGGAACACGCAAGCCTGATAAAAGAATTTTTGCTGATGTGATAAAAGACAGTGGTGTAACTCCTGCTGAAACCGTTTTTATTGATGATAATCTGAACAATGCATTAGGTGCACAAAAGGTAGGTATGAATGCCATTCATCATGACAATGCCATGGAAATTGAAAAAGAACTGATGGCAATGCTCTCTGCTTTTTAAGACTTAATTTCCTGACACAATTCTACCAACACACCATTAGTTGATTTAGGGTGAAGGAAACAAACCAATTTATTGTCGGCACCTTTCTTGGGCTCACTGTTTAAAAGTGTAAAGCCTGATTGTTGCAGTCGTTGCATTTCTGCTTTAATATCATCAACAGCAAAGGCTATGTGGTGAATTCCTTCACCACGTTTATCAATAAATTTTGCAATGGCACTTTCCGGTGAAGTTGCTTCTAAAAGTTCAACTTTTGTTTCGCCCGTCTGAAAGAATGAGGTAATTACATTTTCGCTTTCAACGCTTTCTTTTTTATAAGGCGGACAACCTATTAATGCTTCAAATAAAGCATCAGAAATTTGCAGACTTTTAACTGCAATACCAATGTGTTCAAGATTCTTCAGTGCCATTCTTTTCGTCTGATTTTTTATACGAATAAACAATTTTTAATGATGACTGTGTTGCATTATCATCATTTTCTTGGTCATCAAAGGGTTCATCATCGTTCCACTCATAAACTTCCTTCTGCTGACCTTCTTTTCTGAAAACTATTGCGCAAAGTATTCCGGACAGGGCACCAAATAAATGCCCTTCCCATGAAATTTTTGGAACCACAGGAAAAAGCCCCCAAATTAAACTGCCGTATAAAAAAACCATGAGCAATGAAACAGCAATAAGCCCTGTATGCTTTCTGATAAAACCACTTAGAAATAAAAATGCTGTGATGCCATAAACAATATTGCTGGCACCAATATGATAATTTTCTCGTCCACCAAGCCAAAGCCAAAAGCCACTTAAAATGTAAATGAGCAGTATAACCTTTACAGCCATTTCTTTATAAAAGTAAAATAACATACTGCCTGTAACTAACAGCGGAACAACATTACTGAACAAATGTTCCCAGTCGGCATGAAGAAATGGAATAAACAAAATGCCTTTTAATCCGCTTATTTGTCTTGGCAAAACACCGTACTCACCTAAATCAGTATGCGATAAGACTTCAAAAATTTTTACACCTATCATTAGAAGTGATAGGAGGAGTGGTACTGTAATGCTTTTAAAAATTTTACGGACTTCCGGATGCATGTGTTTTACCTTACAAACAATCTGCCATTGTGGTTAAACAAAAACAATCTGCCTTTATTGCTGATGCTTTTCCTGGTTTGGCAGTGAAATACTGATTTAATGACAATGTGTTTTGTGCAATTGAATTTGTCTGTACGAATGTAACAAAGAAAGACTACAGAATAATTTTACAATTGATCCATTCATCATCAAAAACAGTATCGTACTTTTTATAAAAATTAATTGCAGGCTCGTTCCAGTTCAGTACCTGCCATTGCAACTGTTGGCAGTTTTGTAATTTGGCTTCTGCTGCAACAGCATCAAACAATTTCCGGCCTATACCTTTTCCCCGTAATGATTCTTGCACAACAATATCATCTAAATAAAGACACTTTCCTTTCCATGTTGAATATTTGATAAAGTAAATTGCTATACCCACTATATTGTCATTGGTTTCTGCAACTAACAAATCAAAAATCGGTTTTTCTCCAAAGCCATCTTTAAGCATTTGCTCAACAGTATTGATAACCTGTTCTGGCGCTTTTTCATATTCTGCCAATTCTTTGATAAGACGAAGTGCAGGTTCAACATCTGCAGGTGTTCCTTTGCGTATGTTAATCATTTTTTAAATAATAGATTTTAATAATATCTCTGAATAGGTTGTAGGAGGTTTCTCAAATAGTTTTTCAGTTGCTGAATAACAGTCGGCTTTGCCATCTTTCATCACCAAAACATTGTCACACATCTGACGGATAACTTTCAAGTCATGCGAAATAAAAATACATCCGAAATGAAATTGCTGTTGCAGCCTGTTTATCAATTCAAGAATTTTTGCCTGAACAGAAACATCAAGTGCACTCACAGCTTCATCGCAGATAAGTAAATCGGGTTGTGGTATCAGAGCACGGGCAATGCACAGTCTTTGCTTTTGTCCGGAACTTAATTCATGTGGATAGCGGTTAAAATGTTGTTCTGTTAATCCTACTTTTTCAAACCATTCAATAATCTGGTTTTTAACAGTAGTGGTATTTTGTGATGAAAAATGTAATTTAAAGACTTCTGTAAGTTGTCTGCCCACAGTCATCTCCGGATCGAGTGAGCCATGTGGATTTTGAAATACTGCCTGAATTTTTTTTCGCCATAATTGTTTGGTGCGAATAGGGTAGTCTTTAAGATTTTCTTCGCTTAATTTTATCACGCCACTATCAGTTTCAATAAGTCGCAGTAATAATTTAGCTAATGTTGTTTTTCCAGATCCCGATTCACCGGCAATGCCTAAAGTCTCATCTTGCTTTACTGTAAAACTGATATTGTCAACAGCTTTTATAATATTTTGTTTACTGCGTAATAGCCCTTGCCGTTGGTTGTAACTTTTGCTGATGTTTTCTACTGACAGAATATTCTTTTCACTGATAACACTGTTTCTTTTGAATCCTGAAGGACGGCTTTGCAATAGCTCTTTTGTATATTCTTGTGCAGGATGTGCAAATATTTTTTCTGTCTTTTCCTGCTCAACCATCTGTCCTGCATGAACCACTAATGTGTTATGTGCAATCAATTTTACTGCTTCAAGATCGTGACTGATAAAAAGCATGCTCATGTTATTTTCTGACTGTAATTGTTGTAGCAATAAAAGAATGTCTTTTTGCACAGTGGCGTCTAAGGCTGTTGTTGGTTCATCAGCAATTAGAAGTGATGGATTGCAACTTATAGCCATTGCAATGGCAACTCTCTGTAGCTGCCCTCCTGAAAGTTGATGAGGAAAACGCTTACTTATTTGTAATGGATTTGGTAGCTTTACTTTTTCGAACTGTTGCAATACTTTTTCTGTTGCATCATTTTTGTTTAATGCAGTGTGTTTTCGAATAGCTTCAGTCACCTGATGCCCACAAGTAAACAGAGGATTAAATGCCTGCATAGGCTCTTGCATTATCATTGCAATATGACGACCTCTGATAGCTGTTAATTGTTTTTCGTTTAGCGTTAAAAGATCAACAGGTTGTTGTAAACTGAAAGATGCATTGCCACTTATAGCAACATTTTTATTGTTCAACAATCCAAGTAATGCCAATGACGAAACAGTTTTCCCGGAACCTGATTCGCCAACCAATCCTAAGGTTTCGCCTGCTGCAATAGAAAAAGAAAAATCATTTACAGCAACAACAGGATTACTGTTTTGATGAAATACAACTTTCAGATTTTTTACCTCAAGCATGGCTGCCAAGATAAAAAGTAAATGTCAATGTCAGAAAAATTATTGTAAGGATTTTACTTCCTTGATGTTATCTTCGCTATTCCTGTCAATCAGTTTATGCAATGGGTCAATACCTGCCTTAGACGGTTTTTCATCAACAGTAACAACAATTGTTTTTCTGCCACCTGTAAATAATTGTTTCTGCAAATATTGATAAGAGTGTTTTCCGTTGCCATCATATTTCATTATGCCTATATCAATCCAGTCATTTGGTTTAACCCCTGTTCCATTTCCCATACTGTCTGCATAAACTTTTCCGGTCTCTACATCTAAGGTAACCTCATATTTGTTGCCTTTCTTTTTGTAGCCGGCTTCAACACATTTTAAATCAAACAGCGTGATACGGTTAAACATATCTTCAACCACTTGCTTTAAACTGTCAGGTGTTGCATCTGCAATGTATTGAACAAACTGCGGTGCTTGTACATAAGGTGGGGACTGAAATCCATACGTTTTTATAAATCTGTGTAAGGCTGCATTTAGTGTGTCTTCGCCTAAATAGTCTTTCATTGCATACATTACCAAACTACCTTTTTGATAGTGAATATATCCCTGTCCATCGTTGCGTGCAATAGGTTGCTCATTTATTCTTTCTGATGAACGTCCTGATAAATAGCCATCCAATTCGTATTTAAGAAATTTTTCCATGGCATCTTTTCCAAACTCTTTTTCCATCACCATCAGTGCTGTGTATTGCGCCATACTTTCTACCATCAAAGTTGAACCCTGACTGTTGGCACCACAGACCTGATGTCCCCACCACTGATGTGCCACCTCATGTGAGGTTACATAAAAGGCATTGTCTATATCGGTGTCTTCGCTAACATCATAAATAAAACCAATGGCTTCGCTGAATGGAATGGTGTTTGGGAACGATTGAGCAAAGGTTTCATAGCGTGGAAACTCCAGAATACGAACCTGACGGAACTGATAAGGTGAAAAAGTTTTCTGACAGTAAGCCAATGTTTTTTTAATGGCTTTGTTCATTTTTTCAATGTTCCACGAATGTGTTTTGTGATAGAATATTTCAATGTTTATTCCCTGAAAGGAATCACGAAAGACTTCATAGCGTGCACTTAAAAAAGAATAAAAATTCACCATTGGTGCATCCATTTTATAATGGAAATAACGTCTTCCGTTTTGTGTCCATTCTTTTTGAAGGTATCCCGGTGAAACGGCAATCTGATCGGGTGATGTGCTGATGATGCTCTCATATCTTATCCAGTCTGCATCATTAGCTAAATAAGTGTTGTTGCGCGATGCACTATCACTGAGCAAACGCATGGTGTGATTTTTTCTTGGCAAATCTTCTTTCTTTCTGTCGCTGTTGTCGGTCAACTCAAACGATTCTGAATATCCAAATGCAGGCAAATAGTTGTTATTGATAAAAGTACCGTTGTTTACCAACCCTAACTCCTCTTCTGAATTGGCAAAGCCTTTGTTGATGTATTCAATGTCGAAATAAACTTTTGTAGAGTCACCGGGCTTTAATGCATGAGCTAATTTATAAACGACAAACTGTTTCTGATAATTTTCAACTTCATCAGCCAGAATATCAAAACCAAACCTGTTGATTTTTATATTCTCATGTGCCCAGGTTATTAAAAATGTATCAATAGGCAGTGCAGATTTGTTTTGTATGATATAATAACCTTTAATGGCAGCGTATCTCTTTTCAGGAACCAAATCAATATTTACATTCACTGCTGTTATGCGCGGCTGATTAAAATCAAGATATTTTCTAAATCGTTTTTCGTATTCGGCCTGCTCATGTCTGACAGTTTTATCGCTTTTAAATTTATGAAGGATGTTGGTATTGTAAAAGACAAAACATCCCGAAACAATGAAAACTAAAAGTAATGACCATACAATTTTTCTTCCTCTGCTGAATTTCCATTGTTGTTTAAAAATTTGCCACCGCGCTTTAATTCCTGTTTCACTACCATGACGATTCATCATTACACCAATAATGAAAAGTACAAGTCCTAAGCTTCCCCAATAAATTAAGAACATATATTTAGGATAAAGAAAATGTCCATATCCATTCATGTCTGAGTAGGGTGCAGAAGGAATGTTACCATACCAAATCATTTTATGCGTTATCCCCATAGCGGCCGCTGACATTCTTCCTACAAAATAGGCAATCATCAAGGTGTGGCCGATAAATTTATTGTTGACCATGCTGTGGATGAAAAATGCAAGCAACACAAGTAAAATCAAACTTGGGTACTGACTGACAAAAAGTGTTTTTAAATAAACATCAATATCATAGCGATAAAATCCTTTTAAGGTCTGAATGAAAATTCCCATAAACATGACAGTCAATTGCAACATGGCCACAATAAGACACATGGCAAAAAACTTGGCTGTTATCATTGCATATCTTGAAACAGGAAGTGAATCTGTTATCAGATGAATGCCGCGTTCTCGTTCTTTCCACACCAACTCACCGGAATAAAAAGTAATAATTATCAGAGTAAACAAGGTGAAATTTCCGGTCAAATCATCAATGATAGCATAGGTAACAGGATATATCGTAGTGCCAAACATTTTGCCTATTTGAGGCATTTGACCAAGTATAAGAATCACTCCACAAATCCAGATTGCAATAAAAGGAACAGAGCGTATGGTGCCAAAAAAATCGAATCGCACCATTTGAAGCCATTGCCGTAATTTTGTTGAAAAGGAGTAATCTTTTGAAGTTTCTGGAAGGTTGATGTGACTTAGATTTTCAACACTAATTTTTTCCTGATTTTTTCTGCTGCGCAAAACAAACGGGCTGCTCTTTGAAAACTGAAACAACCGATAAGTAACAAAAGCGCCTATTAAAGCAATGCCCACCCACAACAAACGATTCCACAACAGATAACTTTCCAATGGTATTGTTTGCAGATTTTTTTCAAATGGTGTCCAGTAGCGTGTAATATAAAATGATGGTGTGATGCCGAATACATCGAGTAAGGCAAATTTTGGATTATTTTCTACATCTCCGGTTGCAGAGGTAAGCACTAAATAAAGAATAAAGAAAACCATCCCTTGCAGATAAATTGCCAATTGATTTCTGAAAAGTGAGCCTGTAGCAAAAAACATTACACCCAGAATAAACACATTGGGTATGATGATGTACAGAAAGGGAAGTACATAGGCATTCAGCATAAACGGACCTATAACTTCTTTGTCAATCCATGGCATTAATAATCCTGTTAAAATGCCTAATGGTATTCCCAGAAAAATAAATAAGGCAGTGAAATATGAACCTAAAAAACGCCCTCCAAGATATTGTGCTTTTGTAACGGGAAGCGTAAACATAATTTCATGAAAGCGATGTTCATAGTCGCGATACACAGGAACACCCATCACCGCAGAGATAATCATCGTACCTAAAAGAGTAAGAATCAACATAACCTGATAAATGGTGTATGGTGAGTTTTTATGAATGTTGCCAACAGCACCACTGATAGAAATTGCATCTGTAGCAGTGAATAAAAAGCTGATCAGAAATAAAATAGCTAAATAGATGTAAGTTGCAGGCCTTCTGAAACGGTACGACAACTCAAAACTGAGTACACTCCACATAGCTTAAGGTTTTAAATTACCGTTAAGAACAGAAAAATAAACATCTTCCAAAACGGGCTGCGCAATGGCGAAGTGATGATTAAGCGGTTCTTCGCTCCAGACATGCAGTTCAATGAGGCCGGTATTGAATTTTTGTGAAATGACGTTATATTTTATCATCAGCTCACGAGCTGTAGGCTTGTCAACCTGGCACATCCAGATTTTCCCCTGAACTTGTTTTATTGCTTCTGCAGGGTGACCACTGAACATTACTTCACCTTTATTGATAATAGCCATTTGAGAGCATAACTCTTTAACGTCTTCAACAATGTGTGTAGAAAGGATTACAATTACCTGCTCGCTGATTTCGCTAAGCAAATTCAGAAAACGGTTTCTTTCTGTTGGGTCAAGACCTGCCGTTGGCTCATCAGCAATAATAATTTTTGGATTGCCGATTAATGCCTGAGCAATACCAAAACGCTGTTTCATTCCACCGCTAAAACCACCTAAATTTTTGTTGCGCACCTCATAAAGGTTTGTTTGCATTAACAAACTTTTCACAACTTCATCGCGCTCTTTTTTAATATGAACACCTTTAAGTAAGGCAAGATGCGTGAGCAGCTCTTGTGCTGATATGTTAGGATAAACACCAAATTCCTGTGGCAGATAGCCCAATATTTTTTTTACTTCTTCTTTATCTTCAAGTACATTTAGGTCATCTAAAAATATATTTCCGCTATCGGCATTTTGCAGCGTAGCTATTGTTCGCATCAGGGATGATTTACCTGCACCGTTGGGACCTAACAAACCAAAAAGGCCGTTCTTTATTTCAAGGTTTATATTTTTTAATGCCTGCACTCCGTTGGGATATGTTTTTGTCAGGCCTTTAATGGTAAGCTTCATTGGCAGAAATTTGATTTTTATGTTTGTAAAAAAATGAATGCTATAAAAGCAGCAAGCAAAATAAGAGGTTTTGTTAACGGCTAAAGTAGCGAAGAAATGAGAACAGTGATGCAAAGGTTCTTTTCTGCTGATGTGCCACCACATTAATAGGTGCTATTGTTACTGAGGCAATGTAGTTGTTGCCATACTTTACTGCAGGATAAATTTGTTCGTTAATTTTATTTGCAGTAATCGTAACAACGGGTAATTCAACAGCTTTTTGTTCAGCAGCATTCGGGGTAATGATGACTTCCGGAAGTTGTTGATAGGGTATCACCTCGCCCTGACTGATCAATGCAGGAACTACTACCGGTGGTTGTGTGTTTTGTGCTAATGCAGGCAATATTGCTGCAACTAAAATGATGGTTAAAATTTTGAAGCGTTTCATCTGTATATGTTTTTATTGATTATTGCGATGCAAAGATATATTTATAAAACAGTACTATGCAACACATAGTAGTATAAAAAATTGTAATATATTGAAAAACAGTCATAAAAATTTAAACTATACTATTAAATTATCGGTTTTTTACTTTTCTGAGAACTAATAACAAGACGTTTCAGATGCTTAAAATGTTACAAAGGCAGGTTAAACAGGGTACATAAAGTAATAAAAAGCACCTGATTCTTTATTGGCTTAATACTAATATTGCCTCAACAAATTTAATCCATGCACCACTTTTTATTTTCTTATGGCACATTGCAACTTGATCAAGTTCAACTGGAAAATTATGGTCGAAAACTAAAAGGCAACAAAGATTTATTAAAAGGCTATAGGATTGAAGATTTAGAAATTGCAGACAGTGAAGTAATTCGTAAAAGTGGAAAGCATATTCATCCTGTGGCTGTCCATTCCGGAAATGAAAACGATATTATTGAAGGAATGATTTTTGAAATTACAGAAGATGAATTACAGGCTACCGATAAATATGAAGTGTCTGACTATATGCGTGTGATCGAGAAATTTGAATCCGGAAAAGAAGCATGGATTTATATCGGAAAGAAAAAATAATAATGCATTAATAAACCCCACGAACCCTGATAGTCTCCTTACTGTTTTTTAAATCTGATATCAAACCCGAAGAAGCTTTTTTATCTATGTCAACAGCTACATAACCTATTGTATTATTTGTTTGCAGGTATTGTCCGAGAATATTTGCTTTATGTTTACTCATTATGGTATTTATTTCGGAAAGAACACCGGGCACGTTGCGGTGAATATGTAAAATGCGATGTGCACTTTGCTGCAATGGTAAATTCAATGCTGGTACAGAAACACTGCCCATGCTGTTGCCTGTTTCAAGATAGCGGATAATTTTTCCGGCTACATCAGTGCCAATGTTTTCCTGTGCTTCAAGTGTTGACCCTCCAATGTGTGGAGTCAACAACACATTATTCAAGTTTTGTAAAGGCGATTGAAAAATATCGCCTTTATGTTGTGGCTCATCACCAAATACATCGGCTGCAAGCCCTGCAATATGTTTTTCTGAAATGGCTTTTGCAATAGCTTTTTCATCCATCACCTCACCACGACTCAGGTTGATAAGCACACTGCCTTTTTTCATTTTTCGTAAGAAAGATTCATTCACCATATTGCGCGTTGCCGAAGTTCCCGGCACATGCAGTGTAACAATGTCTGATTGCCTGAGTAAATCATTTATATTTTTACATGCTTTGGCATTTCCCAAACTCAGTTTTGGCTCTACATCATAAAAAATTACTTGCATGCCTAATGCTTCTGCTAATACAGAAACCTGACTGCCTATGTGGCCATATCCTATTATCCCTAATGTTTTACCGCGAACTTCAAAACATCCTGCACTGTCTTTTAACCATTGTCCGGCAAGGGCGGCCTTACTTTTTTCCGGAATTCTGCGCAACAACATAATGCAATTGGCAATCACTAACTCTGCTACAGAGCGTGTATTGCTGAAAGGCGAATTAAAAACAGCTATTCCATTTTCTATGGCATCACCCATACTTACCTGATTGACACCAATACAAAAACAGCCTGTTGCAATGAGTTTATCTGCTTGTGCAATAGCAGCAGCAGTAAGCTGTGTTTTTGAACGTATGCCAAGAATATGTATATTGTTTATTTTTTGTAACAGTTCTTTTTCCGATAATGCACCGGCAGTGGTTTCTATCTGTGTGTATCCAGCATCTTTAAACATTGCCACAGCAGCAGGATGAACACCTTCAAGCAATAGGATTTTAATTTTTTCTTTCGGAAAACTTGTCAACGACATAAATCAATTTTGATGCAATGATAGTTTGTTTTATCTGACCGGAATAGTGTAAATAAGACAAGTTATTTACATTCAGTTTAGGAAAGATAAAACCAATTAATTTATAGCGAAAATATTAAAACGATTTTTAAAAAAGTATATTTTGTCCATTCGAAGTCTCCCGTATTTCAGGGGACTTTGAATGGATGCAAGAAATTAGTGATTATTTAAGCAATGTAATCATTTCTCCTGAATCCGTTTTTACAAAGTTTACGCCAGCTTTTGCTTTTAAAAACGATTCTTCTATTGTAAAACCATTTGAAAGCGCAATATAAAATAGCTTTGAAAAAGTGATGGCTGAATTGTCTGAAATTGGGGCATTCATACCTATTACATAGGGTACATATTTTTTTATTTCTTTCGCTTGTTTTTGAGAATAGCATGCATTTAACACTACTAATTGTAAATCTTTAAAATTAGAAAAAAAATCTGCTAATCTTTTGCCTTCAATAAAATTGGCATGCAATTTCTCATCTAAAAGAATAATACCAGATTCACTTCCATGTCCAGAAAAATGCAATATTGTTGGTTCTAATTTTATCATTTCCTCTACCATATTACTTGGTTTTACTGAATCAAAAGAAAAAAATTTGAAAAAAACGCTAGTAAAATTTGAGTTTAGGACATCTTTGATTTCATTTTTCTCTTTTTCTAAATTTAGTTGAGAGGTTTCAATTGGATTTGCAGATAAAAACAGTATCTTATTTGAATGTAAGTGATTTTGATTAGATAGTAGTGGGTTGGATAAGTCTAACTTTTCATTAAGAAAATTTTTATTAATTATGGAAACAGATATACCAGTAAGTTTTATGGCAGAATTATTTCTTACATTAAAATTCAAAGTATAAATTCCACTTTTGAGTTTTTTAGGTAACGTAAAAGTTAAATAATTTTGACTGTAAGTTGTTGCGAGACTACATACAGCTTTATCTTCTAAGTAAAGTTGAAGTGTAAGATCAGTTGGATCGATTTTACAATTAAATGTAGAAAATTTTAATAAAAAAGTACTATTGTTTTCATCAATATAAATATCATTTATTGGCGTTTTGTTTTCTTTTAATATTTCCTCACTAATTATATAAGGTTCATTGATAAAATTTCCTTTAAGAAAAAACGTGTTATTATTATTAATTCCAAAGCGATTTGGTTTTAAATTTAATGGTGGAGCACAAATGTTTCCGTCAATTCCAATTGTGCCGGTCATGATATAGTTGCTTGGATCTATGTAAAAAATACCATCTAGAAAATATGAACCTGAATAAACAAAGTTTAGTATTTCTTTAGTTTTCAGATTAAATTTAATAATTGAATCATTATTGAAAAGAATAAAATTATAATCATCATATAGATCGAAATTACTAGAGGTTGTTTGTAGAATTTGACTTTTTTCTCCTTTAGAGAATTTGAACAACCCGTTTTTCTCCAAGTAATAGATATCTGATTTGTATGGTAGTATTTTAATTAAAGAATCTACTTTAAAATTATTCAAAATCTTACCAGTTTTCGTGTTTAGTAAGTAAATGTAATTATTTTTATAAGCAATTAAAATGTTGTTGTAATCTATTTCTAATTTGGAAAACTCACAATTTTCGAATGAGTATAGCTCATGATTTTCTTGAGAATAAACTCTAATGATTTTTCCATCATTAATGTAAATATTTAATGAATTATCTACACCGATTAATTGGCTTCCATTAAATGCAATTAAATTAATCATCTCACCTGATGAGTTGAACTTTGCTAATACACTATTCGCTCCCACTGGAATTTGAAAATATTTATTTGAACGTGAATCATAAACTTTTCTATCGGGACCAATGCTATTTAGGTTAGCGGTCAAATAAATATTACATTCTTTATCAATACATATATTTCTAAAGTTTGAATTATATGTTTGGAATGTTTGATTAACCCATGCTAAATTACCAAGATAATCATATTTTTGGATAATAATATTTGAACTTGCCATTCCTGTTGATTGTGAGCCAACTATAATAACATTGTTGTTTGCATCTTTAAGTGAGGCAATATTGGAGTTTTGTCTATTAAATTTAGAAGATAAATAATGATTAGAAATCATTTGACAATTTACTGAATTTTGAAATATAATAATTGTTATAATAGATAGAAGCGCGCGCATTTTTTTAATTATAGATACATTATAGCAAGAATTCCATAAAATTTTAAACAATGAAAGTTTTAGCTATTAGAATAACTTTATTATAGTTTTACTAAATTTTTCTATTGATTAATTATTAACATTGCGGCCTGTGTCAATGTAAGCTTCATTAAATTTTTCATTCCTCCCTAACAATTTTCATTGTTTTAATTTCACCGGCAACAGTCGTTAGCTTAACAAAGTAAATGCCGTTTGAATTTATATTTGGTTTTACCACATAAGATTGTTTAGGCAGAAGTTTTAAATCTTCAGAAAAAACCTTACTGCCTACGGTATTAAAAATTTCAATTTGCACTAACTTGTTTTTCGAGCTAATACTAAATGCATCGTTAAAAGGATTGGGTGCAATATTAAAATCGAAGTTGTTATCTAAAGCAGAGATAGACAATGCAGGGTCACAAACACCCACCTGAAAGGGATGCAGGTTGTAGGCAGTGTCTGTTACCAGGGTTATACTATCTGTTAAGATTGTTCTTATGTATGAATTATAACTTATTATTCCCGAAGGCACAGTCCATTGATAGTTGCCATTGTTTGGTGCTGCAGTTGCAACAGTTGTCCAGGTGCCATTAATACCGGTTGAAGAAAATTCAATCTTTACAGATGTTTGATGTCCCGGAACGACACTACTGTTCCATGTAATATTTCTTACTGCATTGGCAGGCAAACATTCAAATCCATTTGGGAAAATCTGATTGATGTTTAATGTTGTTACCGGTGTAACTTCTCTGAGATAAACCAATTTATTAATAGTAGAAAACAGTCCATTGTTGAATGTTGCCCACACTGCAATTTCAGGCAAACCGTTTTGATCTGCATCTGCAATGGCTATGTCCTGGCAAAAAGTCATATTGGTTAAAGGTATTGTTAAAACATTATTCCATACTGTTCCTCCGTTACCTAAAAAGATAACAACACTACCTGTTGTAGCAACTACTGCATCGGCAAAGCCATCATTATTTAAATCTGACAGCTTTATACATGATGCCAATCCAGATACTGTTAACCCTGCTGAAGAATTTACCCATTGTTGTGTAGTGTTATCCCATTTATAAACATAAGGCATACTGTTGTTATGAATAAAGCCAAAATCATCATCACCATCGCCATCAATATCTTTAAGAGAAATGTCATAAAAACCTAAAGGACCAATGGAAGGCAGGTTAAAATGACTGTTTGTAAAATTTCCTGTGCCATCACCAAAATAGGCAGCACCATTCTGATGGCATGAAACAAAATCAAGATTACCATCATGGTTTATGTCGCCACACTCAACATAATGTTCTGTGTTACCATTTATATATCCGAATGAATGGTTCCACACACCGGTGCCAGTGTTCAGATATACATGTGTGCCTGCGCAGCAACCAAACGAGCCTGAAACAATATCCAGCAAGCCATCATTATTAAAATCGCCAAAGTCTGTTCCAAACATACCCCATGTTTCACCGGCTGTAGCAAGCGAGTCGTCCCATGGTGTCCAGTTCATTCCTGTGCCATCACCTAATGCAACTTCCAAAAGCTGATCACCAAAATCTGTAGCAGAATAATTGTGATGAATGCCATAGCCAACATCTAAAAAGCCATCGTTATTGACATCGCCCACGGCAATGCCACCATAACCAAAATCGCCATTCTGATAAAGTGTCCAACCGGTGCCGGTTCCGTTACCAAAAAAAACACTGATGCCATGTTGACTTGAGTTGATGAGCGGGCTTCCATGATCGCCAACAGTCAATAAATCTAAATGTCCGTCATTGTTGATGTCGGCAAATTCAATTTCTGTTTGTCCACCTTCTAAAGTTAGGGCAGTAAAACAAGTAGTGTCAACAATATAGGAAGGTACTTGGGCATTGCTGCCGAATACAAAAAAACTTAATGTTAAAATTGTAAAAAGTCGCATATTTTTTTTTGATAAATTTATAAAATAAATACTGTAATGTTTTGTTTTCTGCTTGTAGGTATTGAGTTCAATTTTTTGTAGATATGAATCTAAATAAATCGGTTAATCATAAGGGTATTGAATGGATTGGTAGCATTAGGTTTTAATAATTGAAAAGCATATTATGCTTTTCCCTCAGTTGCAACTAAAAATTACCCATTTACCTCTTCTCATTTTTTTCTTCACCACATTATAAACCGCTCTTTAATTATCAGCAGTAATCTCAACAAAATAAATGCTCGGTTCTGCATGAATGTTCGGGTATAGTTTTACGGATTTAATTCTCAGTCACAATTAATTTCTTATAACAAAGTTTATCACCTTCAGTTATGAGCACAAGATAGATTCCTGCAGAAAGTTTTTTGTTTATGATAAAGGAATTGTTACTTAATTGTTGGGATGAATAAACAGTATTTCCAAGACCATCAATAATACAAACTGAAAATACTCCTTTTGCATTTAGGTTTCTTATTCGTATCAAATTATTTCCTGATGGGTTCGGATATATTACGAATGATGAATTATCGGATGCTGTTACCGAACTGACACCGTTATTGATTTCACAACACAAAGTGTCGTTTAAGGGGTTGGTGTCTCCGGGCAATTGGGTGAAGAAACAAATAGTGTAATAACCATTTGGCGCTATAAAATTACCTACTGAAAAACTATCAGCCTTGATGGAAGTTAAGGAGCCATTATAAATTGAAAAAAATGGTGTTCCACCATTGATGGTAACACCAACGGGAATAGATAATAGAGTGTTTGAACCAACATTAGCAATATTAGCCGTAGCCAAAACAGAGGGTTGTTGTACATTTTTTGATGGAGAAATTATTGAAGCAATGGCTGCATCATTATTCGGCAAGGAGTAAATAGAAAAGTCGTCAATGCTAATTCCATCATAGAAAATGTTTGTATCAGAAGAAAATTGAAATCTGAATTGAACATCAGGTAAACCGTAAACAGAATCTAATTTAATGGCAGACAAAGCCCAACAGTTTGATGTACCTGACCAACCCCAGGCTCCAACAATGTTATGCGAATTCCAGTTAATGGTTGGAATGGTATCATTGAATCCAAGTACTTTCCATGTAGTTCCTGAGTCTGTTGAATATTGAAGTAGAGTTCCGTCCCATTGTGCTTCTACTTTGTAGTTTAACCAAAACGATAAAATAGAATTGGTAGTAGTACTAAAATTAAAGTGTGGAGAATACAAATAACACAAGGTGTTGTTTTGGTAAGCAGAATCAAGCGAAATATCCCATGCATTGCTGCCGGAATGAGCGCCTGATGTTAATCCGAAGTTAGGTGTACCAAGCTCCCACGAACTTCCACTGTAGGTGGTATCAAACCAGCCTTGTGCACCATTTTCAAAGTCGTTAATGTAGGGAGGTGTGATTTGTCCTTTCACAGTAAAAGAGGACAGGCAAAGTAAAAAGAAAAGATTTTTCATGGTTGTTTAATTTTTAAAATGTAAAGCTAAGTAAAATTACGGTTGACTTTTCAAATAAAGGAATGCTAATTTTTTACATAAAAAGTTCAAGCTAAAGATTTTTAATTGTAAATGTGGTTAGGCCTTTGAGCTAACTCACAATTTTACAATTTACCCATCACAATATCAAAACAACATTTCATCATGAAACATCAATCAGACAAGTACACACGGCAATTCACTGTTCAAGAACACTTGGCTATCGGCATGTAGCCTTTTTCCTTATTTTTGTAACCCAAACAAGATAACACTTATGTACACACCAAAACGGGTTATAACTCTAGGACAATTTATTATCGAACGTCAGGCAGATTTTCCTTATGCAAAAGGAGAATTATCACGTTTGCTGCGCGACATTGGCATTGCTGCTAAAATGGTTAATCGCGAAGTGAATAAAGCAGGCCTTGTAGATATTCTTGGCGACTATGGAAATACCAATGTGCAGGGCGAAGAAGTAAAAAAATTAGATGTATATGCCAACGAACAGTTTATTTCTGCATTGAGCAGCGGTGGCGAAACCTGTGCTGTTGCCAGCGAAGAAAACGAAGAGATGGTTCCCATCAATTCAGAAATTTCTAAAAATGCAAAGTATGTTGTTGCCATGGATCCTTTGGATGGCTCATCAAATATTGATGTAAATGTTTCTATAGGAACAATTTTTTCTATCTACAGAAGAACAACACTTTCAGGCCCCAGCAACCTTTCTGATTTTATGCAAAAAGGTACTGAACAGGTGGCTGCCGGTTATGTTATTTACGGCTCATCAACCATGATGGTTTATACAACAGGCAAAGGTGTTAACGGATTTACATTAGATCCTTCTATCGGTGAATTCTGTCTTTCGCATCCCGATATGAAAATACCAAAACAAGGATTTATTTATTCTGTAAACGAAGGTAACTATGCACATTTTCCTGAGGGCGTAAAGAAGTTTATAAAATTCTGTCAGGAGGAAGATGAAAAAACAAAACGACCATATTCATCAAGATATATAGGATCGTTAGTTGCCGATTTCCACCGCAATCTTTTAAAAGGTGGCATTTATGTTTATCCAGCCACAGCAAAATCACCAAAAGGAAAACTAAGATTGCTTTATGAGTGTAATCCGTTGGCATTTATTGTAGAGCAAGCCGGTGGCAAAGCCTCTGACGGATTTAACCGCATACTCGATATTCAACCAACATCTTTACATCAGCGAACACCATTATTTATTGGCTCTCCTGATATGGTTACAAAAGCAGAGGAGTTGATGATGCGCTATTCGCAAATGGGTGCATAGAATTGTTTGAAGTGTTTGTTGTTATCTTTAATTTAACATCTAACTAAAAGAATGAATGATTAATTGAAGTAAGCATGAGTGATGATACCAATCAAACATCATATCCTGAAGAAAATAAACTAGGAATAACAGACAAAAGATTCATTAATGAGATTGAGTCGAAAGGTGTAGCAACTGCTGAATATTTTATTTTCGAACTCGACACGGATATTATTATTTCTTCTCAATTAATATGCGAAATTCACAGGATTGCATTTTCAGAATTATATGAATGGGCCGGTAAATGGAGAACAGTATCAGTATATGTCGGTAATCTGATACCGCCTGAGCCAGGTCAGGTTGTTCAATTAATGTATCAGTACATTGATAATTTAAATTTTAAACTAATCAATTCCAAACACACTCAGGATCATCTCGATTGTTTAATATTTGCTCATTATGAGTTTGTCAGAATTCATCCTTTCAATAATGGTAACGGGCGTACGGCAAGGATATTGATGAATCTTGTTGCATTGAAATTGGGGTACAAACCTCTTGAACTTTATCACCGGCAAGGCGATAATCGTAATATTTATATCAACGCATTAAGATTGGCTGATAAAGGAAATTTTGAGCTATTATTGAATTTGATCAGAAAAGAATTGACCCCCTTTTGATTCCTTTTCATTCAGAAGTGATTTAACAATCTCCTGAATTTTTTTCATCGGAACTTGTTGATTTTCCAAAGCCATTGTGGCAAAAACAGATTTTGACAAGAGTTCTGCTAAAAATTCTTTTTCTTTTAATTGTGGATATTTTTCGTAAAATTTCATTTGCATTACAAAGATAAATAAAACTTTTTCGCAAAACAATTTAAATATATTCAAGTTGCTTTTAGAATAATTGGTTAGACAAATAACAATTCATGATATTCCATCACTGTTTTTGAACACTGTATTGATTTTATGTACATTTGTGGCATAGAACAATATTATGCGCGAAATACAATTCAGAGAAGCCCTGCGAGAAGCCTTAAGCGAAGAAATGCGCAGGGACCCCAATGTTTTTTTAATGGGCGAGGAGGTTGCACAATACAACGGTGCATATAAAGTTTCGCAAGGCATGTTGGATGAGTTTGGTGCCAAACGTGTTATTGACACACCTATTGCAGAATTGGGTTTTGCAGGAATAGGTGTTGGTGCTGCCATGAATGGTTTGCGTCCTGTTATAGAGTTTATGACCTTTAATTTTTCATTGGTTGCCATTGATCAGGTTATTAATGCAGCAGCTAAAATGAAAAGTATGAGTGGCGGACAATATGGAGTACCTATTGTTTTTCGCGGGCCTACTGCATCGGCAGGTATGCTCAGTTCACAACACTCACAGGCATTTGAAAGTTGGTATGCCAACTGCCCCGGACTAAAAGTTATTGTTCCCTCAAACCCTAAAGATGCCAAAGGACTTCTTAAAGCCGCAATACGTGATGACGATCCTGTAATTTTTATGGAAAGCGAACAAATGTATGGCGACAAAGGCGAAGTGCCTGAAGGTGAATACCTGATGCCTATTGGCGTTGCAGACATCAAACGTCCTGGCAATGATGTTACCATTGTATCGTTCGGAAAAATTATAAAGACTGCATATAAGGCAGCAGAAGAGTTAGCCAAAGAAAATATAGACGTTGAAATTATTGACCTGCGTACGGTGCGTCCTATTGACTATGCAACAGTTATTGAGTCGGTTAAAAAAACCAATCGCATGGTAATTGTTGAAGAATCGTGGCCGCTGGCAAACATTGCTACAGAAGTTGCATTTAAAGTACAGCGCGAAGCATTCGATTATCTTGATGCACCGGTGCTGCGTGTAACAGGTGGCGATGTGCCATTGCCCTATGCCCCTACACTTATTGATGCCTACCTCCCAAACCCCGAACGTATTATCAGGGCTGTGAAGAAGGTGATGTATTTGGACTAAACAAATTTAGCACAGGGTGTATATCAGGTAAAGGCTGTACGAACATCATACAATTTACGTTTGTTTAATGTACTGAATAAAGAAGTTTACAGGCAAAGTTTTGTACAACAAAAAGTAATCGTTCCCATAGCAAATCTTGCAAAAGGCATTTACATTGTTGAGGTTAGTTACAATGGTTTTAAAGAATATGCAAAATTTGTAAAAGAATAGATCTGGATTTCTTAGTATATCAAAGCATTAAATTAAAGTCTTTTTTGTTGAGATTTATTTGTATTATAAAGGCATTTAATCACTGAAATATTGTAGGCATCATGCTTTTCAATTATTGGGAAGTTTAAAAATTTTATTCCTCCTATACTTCTATAACATTTCATCCGTTACCTTTATGATTTTTATAAAGGTAAAATCTGCATTATGAGTACCCTTAAACACCATTTATGGACAATGCTATGCATTGTTCTGCTATCGGCATGCAAAAACCAAAACACGGTTATTGTTACTAACAAAAATTTTGAAGATGTTGTAGCGCAACAACAAAACCTCATTTTTACTTTTGATAAAGACCTTGTTGACGACAGCTTGCTTAACCGCTGGGACAGCATACAGTATATTGCCTTCACACCAACGGTCAGGGGATTGTTTAAGTGGAATACCAATCGCGAGTTGATGTTTTCGCCAGAAACATCTTTTGGCCCCGCTACCTTTTATAAAGCTGTTGTTACGGATAAAATTCTTTTTGGAAACAGACTGCTTTCTTTTGATGCACCTGCTGCTTATGATTTTCATACGCCACTGACACAGCTTGAAGGCCTTCATGCACACTGGGCACTATCTACACAACAAAACAGCATTGTGTTGCTGGCAAAACTTGATTTTAATTATCCTGTTCCGTCAGCGCAGATGAAAGACCTTGCTCAACTGAAAATTAATGAAAAAGTTTATCCTTTTACCGTTGTTACCAACGATGCTTCAACAGAAGTGGTTCTGGAAATAAACAACATACAACCTGCAGATTTTAAAAAAGTAAATGTCAGCGTTTCTATTAATAAAGGTTTGGCATGTAATGGCAGCAACTATAAAACAGAAAGTGTTCTTGCTCAAGATGCCGATGTGCCACTACCCGACAGGCTTACCGTTATGAATGTATCAGGCGAATATGACAACACGCAACCTGTCATTCATGTTTACACCAATCAGGCTGTTGATTTGAATCAGATTGCAACGTATGTTACTGTTCAGCCAAAAATAGACTTTACCACAGAAGCAGCCAACGATGGTTTCTTAATCAAAGGAGCATTCGACCCAGGACAATCCTATCAGCTTACAGTTAAAAAAGATCTGAAAGGATTAATCGGTGGCATGTTAGATCAGGATTTTATTGCAACTGTACCATTTGGAGAAATGCAGCCATCCATATCATTTACCAACGCTGCAGGCATGTATCTTTCTTCAAAGGGAAACAGAAATGTAGGAATACAACTCGTAAACGTACCTAAAGTCCGTGTCAGTGTTTATAGAGTTTATGAAAACAACATTCTGAATTTTATGCGTCAGAACAGCTACAGCGAGTACTATGAAGAATCGGAAGACGGAAACTCCGGTGGCAAACAATATAATATTTACGGAATCGAAAATTATGGCGACTTAGTGATGCAACGTAATTACAGTGCTAAAAGTCTGCCCCGTGGCAATGGCATCAACTTGCTCAATCTTTCTCTTGATGAGATTAATGCTTACAAAGGGATTTATGTAGTTGATGTTGCATCAACAGACGATTATTGGCTACATGATACAAAGGTTATTGCACTTTCTGATATTGGAATGATTGCCAAGTATTCCGAAAATGAATTGACAGTTTTTACCAACTATATTAAGACGGCCTTGCCTGCACAAGGTGTAAATGTCAGTTGCATATCAACCAACAATCAGGTGATGTTCAGCGGCACAACAGATAATGACGGAAGGGTTACTTTTTCTGATATCGGAAATAAAGCAAAAAATTTTCGTGTAGGGATGATTTCTGCCCGGCAGGGAAAAGATTTTAACATGATTTTACTGAGTGAAACGAAGGTAAGTACAAGCCGCTATGATGTTGGTGGCTATAAAGATAATCCTGCCGGAGTTATGGCATACATTTATGGCGACAGAGATATGTATCGCCCGGGTGAAACGATTTATATGAACACTATAGTGCGAAATGATAAATGGATGCCCGTTGCCAATGTACCTGTTAAATTAAAAATGACTTTGCCTAATGGCCATGAGTTTAAGACACTGCGTAAATCCCTCAACAGTCAGGGTGCAGTGACAGCAGACTTTTTATTACCACAGGCAGCAGTTACTGGAAATTATAATATAGATATTTTCTCTGCAAACGATGTACTTATTGGTTCAAGAACAATACAGGTAGAAGAGTTTATGCCCGACAGAATTGATGTGAAGGTAAAAACTAACAAAAACGATTTTAAACCTGCCGATACCATTGTTGCAGCAATTGCAGCAACAAATTTTTTTGGTCCGCCTGCTGCCATGCGTAAGTTTGAAGCAGAGTTTAATTTGATCAGAAAAAATATTTCAAGTAAAGAATTCAGCGGCTATAATTTTACCGTCAAAACAATTAATGAACTTCCTGTAGATAAAAAGATTGAACAGGGGCAGACCAATGAAAAGGGCGAAGCAACAGCTAAGTTTCTGATTCCCGATTCCTGTAAGAACTCCGGTCTTTTGCAAGGCAGAATCTACACAACGGTGTTTGATGAAACAGGTCGTCCGGTAAACAGACTCAACACTTTTGATGTAAATACACAGAGAAATTATTTCGGTATAAAGCTGAACGATTACTATGCAAATATTGGCTCGAATATGAGCATTAATCTGGCTGCATGTAATAGCAAGGGCAGTGGTGAAACGGCAACTGCCTATGTAGAAATAATTAATTACGATTGGTATAATGTGGTTGAGAAATCAGATAACGGACAGTATCGCTATGTTTCGCAAAAGCGCGAAGTAACTATGTTAAGCCGTGAAGTAAATATTGCAGCAGGCGGAAGCAATCTGAATTTTATTCCTGCTAATTCGGGCGAGTATGAGGTGCGCATCAGTGCAGTTAAGGGTGGCAACTATGTTGCATCAAATTTTTGGGCTTATGGTTATGGTTACACTTCAAACACTTCTTTTAACATAAACACAGAAGGGCAGGTAACCATTCAGGCAGATAAAGACACATTTGCACCGGGCGAAAAAGCCAACTTACTTTTTAAAACACCTTTTGCCGGTAAACTATTGGTAACAGTTGAAAGCAACAGAATTTTAAAGCATTATTACATCAACACCGATAAACGTTCTGCAATGCTTACTATACCTGTGGACGAAAATTTTTTGCCCAATGTATATGTAACGGCTACATTGTTTAAACCACTTGATGATGGGGCTATGCCTTTAACGGTAGCACATGGCTTTATGCCGCTTATTGTTTCAAAACCTGAACTTAAATTGCCTGTTGCCATAACTTGTGCTGCAAAATCAAGGAGTAAGAGTAAACAAACTATAAAAGTACGTTCTGCTCCCAATTCCGAACTGACAGTAGCAGTTGTTGACGAAGGTATTCTTGCATTAAAAAATCAGAAGTCGCCAGACCCATTCGGATATTTTTATCAGAAGAAAGCATTGCAGACAGCAACGTATGACGTATATGCGCAGTTGCTGCCCGATTTAAAAATGCTTTCGTCCACCACAGGTGGTGATGGCTTTGATCTGGCAAGAAGAGTAAATCCTTTATCCAACAAACGTGTGCAGTTGGTGGCACTTTGGAGTGGCATTCTCAAAACCAATGCAGCCGGTGATGCATCGTTCAATATTGAAATTCCGCAGTTCAGTGGTAAGTTACGAGTTATGGCCTGCAGTTGGAAAGATAACCGCTTTGGTAGCAGTGAGCAGTTTATCAGTGTTGCCGATCCGGTAGTTATCAGTCCATCGGTTCCAAGATTTTTAAGTCCCGGTGATTCGTTAGAGATGCCTGTAACCTTCACCAACACTACGTCAATGCCGTTAGCGTTAAATGTAAGTTGTGCTACAACAGGAAATCTGAAATTATCCAACAATGCATCATCACAACTCACAATTGCACCTTCTGCAGAGGCACGTTTTGTATGGAACATAGTAGCCTCATCAACCATAGGGCAGGGTTCAATAGATGTTAAAGTAAATACTGGTAAAGAAATATTTTCAGATAAAACTGCTATCACCATCAGGCCACCATCATCTTTGGTGAAGGAAACAAGTAATGGTGTGGCCGAAGGAAATACTACAGTGCAGGTTGCATCTGATTTTATTTCCGGTTCAACTAAAACAAATTTTGTTCTTAGTGCATCGCCAATGGTTCAGTTTACAGATCAGTTGATTTATCTACTCGATTATCCGCATGGCTGCCTGGAGCAAACGGTCTCCATTGCATTCCCGCAATTGTATTATGGTAGTCTTGCAAAAAGCATCACCAACAAAAGCGGTGTGGCATATAATCCTGACTTTAATATTCAGGAAGCTATCAGAAAAATTGAAGGCATGCAGATTTATAATGGTTCAATGACCTACTGGCCCGGTAGTGTAATTGAGAATTGGTGGGCAACTGCCTATGCTTTGCATTTTCTGACTGAAGCAAGAAAGGCAGGATATGCAGTTAATGAAAATACCATCAACAGAACTTTTGAATATCTGAAGTCGAAAGTAAAGACTAAAGAAACAGAGACAGTATATTTTGCTAATGCAAACAACGTTATCGAAAAACAAGTGAGAGTAAAACGGGAAATCATTTACTCACTTTATCTGATGGCACTTAACGATAGAAGAGATTTGTCTATGATGAATTATTATAAAGCAAATCATTCGCAACTTACATTAGATTCAAAATACATGCTTGCCCTAAGCTATCTTGCAATTGGCGATACAAAAAGTTATTTGGCACTGCTACCCGAAAAATTTGCAGGAGAAAAATCACAACGTAGTCTGTCAGGCAATTTCTCATCTTACATCAGAGATCAGGCATTGGCATTAAATTGCTTGTTGGAAACAGACCCCGACAATGCACAGATTCCAACTATGGCACGCACACTTTCGCAATTGATAAGAGGAGAAAAATGGTTAAGCACTCAGGAACGTGCATTTGCATTACTTGCATTGGGCAAGTTTGCTAAACGCAGCACTTCTGCAAATGTTCGTGCAACTGTATTTGCTGATGGAAAACAAATAGGCACCTTTAATGGAAATGATTTAGTGATAAATAACAATCTTGCCGGAAAGAAAATTGAAATCCGGACAGAAGGCAAAGGTCAGTTGTATTATTTTCTTGAAGTGAGTGGAATTAAAGAAAGTTTAAGGTTGAAAGATGAGGATAGTAAATTGAATGTCAGGAGAAGTTACTTCAATCGCTTTGGTCAGCAAATTAATAACAATTTCAAACAAGGTGATTTGATTGTAGTGCAGTTGGCATTAAGTTCTCCTACCGGCATTGATGTAGAGAATGTTGTACTCACAGACTTAATTCCTTCAGGATTTGAAATTGAAAATCCACGAATTGTTGACGACAGAGAAATGACTTGGATAAAAAGTAAATCACAGCCGGATTATTTCGATATCCGTGATGACAGAATTAATCTATATACTCAGGCAGGTAAAACAATAAAGTATTTTTATTATACCGTCAGAGCTGTCAATACAGGAAGTTTTGTTGTGGGGCCGGTGAGTGCTGATGCCATGTATGATGGCGAGTTTCATTCTTATAGCGGAGGTGGAAGAGTTAAAGTAGTTAAATGAAGTCAGCAATTAAAGGCTTCCGAAGTG
>Ga0209582_1000105_pt1 | contig 86598 bp, 115 predicted proteins | sample KloWWTmetKNB5Kit_FD_187176 | JGI IMG/M metagenome (GOLD analysis project Ga0209582, IMG submission 187176) | Active sludge microbial communities from Klosterneuburg, Austria, studying microevolution and ecology of nitrifiers - Klosterneuburg... | ecosystem: Engineered > WWTP > Aerobic digester...
ATAATTTTCCCTTAGATCATGGACGGTCTTACCTAAATTTGGTATGTTCAAGTCTGAGTAATGACTTATAACTGCAAAAGATTGCGGGTATTGACATTTAAGATCTTTTGGCGGCAATGCCATAAAGGCTTCTCTTAAAAGTTTGTATGTGGTGTCCAAGGAAATCATAATCCAGCATTTTTAAGTGAGATTAATTGCAATGCCTTGTAACAATCCGCATCCCAAATGGACTGTAAAGGTGTTTTTGTTGGTTCATCAAAAGCCCTCATTTCTAACAATCTGGTTATTATGGATTTGAATCCGGTTCTGTCCCAGACGGCTTTGTTTTCGTCGAGTTGCTTTCTGATGTATTCATCAGTAATGTCAAGCGATTGCTTAGGTGGTTCAAAAAAGTACTTGCAATCTGATCTCTTTCTGAGCCACTCAATGAAAGAGTCAAATAAAAAAAAACCCCAGACGCACTCTGAAAATCAATATCCAAGAAATATTTTGAACGGCTTTCTATCCATTCTTCTGATTTATCCATCGGAAAGACTTCCCCTTTCTTCCTTGCAAGGATTGCCAACAATCTTAAAACTTCGGTAAGCTGTACCGATGCTGCGTCTGCCTTACCCCACAATTTTTGGGCCTGTCTTGTTACTTCAAAGGCTTCTGCCAGTTCACCTACAGACACTTTATCATAACGATCTATTCCCAATAATGTATCCCTGTACTTGGCAAAAACTTTAAATTTTTCACCTTTATAGACAAAAGAATAATCCTTTTCTGTTGAATCGAATTTATAGGAAGCAATCAGCTTATAAATATGTTCATACATATACATCAAACTCCATTCAGCCTGAGTGTAATCCACGGATTCACTTTTGTTATACATATCAATGTGACGCTGCATGATTTCTGGAAGAAGGTTTCCGTTCATATCCAAAAGTTTATCACCATCCAAAGAATAAATAGTGGTCAGGTCTACCGCCAAGGCTGCTTTTTCCTTCTCAGGGCAGTCTGCCGGGGTGTTTTGAGATGTAAAAAATTCTGACAACGCCATACACATCATATGAAGATAATAACTACTGTTAAAATCTTCTCCTGTTGTTTCGCTGCAATATTCAAGAATTTTCATTGACCAAGTATCGAAATCTAACTTACTTCGATACTTGATCTCTGATAAGGTTTCTGGTAGATCAAATTCCACTACGCCCCCACTTGCCGTAGCTACACTTGCTTTAATCATCTATCTCAACCGCTTTTAAGAGTAATTTCTTGAAATTGGATGTATAAGCCATATCTGACTTTTTCACATCAATAGCAAAACCGAGACGGATGGCTAAATCTTGGATTGAAGCCCTGCCTAAAGTGTCCAACAACTCTTTTTCGGTTTTGGTCGCCAGTACTTGTAAATCAATTTCTGATTCAATCTTTTGCTCATTTGCATCGGCTGTAATTTCTTCCTCTGACTTAGGAATAATTACCTCCGCTTTAGGGCTATTTTTTACCACAACATTTGCGGGTTGTGCCTGTGCGGAGATGTTCTGGCGTTTTGGGACGATTGGCTTCCTGCCCCCGAACCCTGTCGGAACCAGCCCTGATGTAGATGAAGCCCTAAAAGCTGCGTCCTTTATGTTCGGGAAATGCTGTCCTACCAATATTCTAAATTTAGCCACAAATGGCGAATTTGCCCCAAACTCTGCTGTTGCAGTGTCCAAAGCATTTAAAAGACTTTCTTGTGTTTTCATAAACATTCTTTTTTATGCGCAAATATAATAATAAATTTTAAACTACACTAACTTTTCTGACAAATTTTTGTCTGCTTGTCTTATCCGCTTTCTTTAAACGAACACCAAACAATTCAACATATACATACCTACATGCGTCCCAACAATTTGAGACCAATAGTTGATTATCAACAAAATACTCATGACAATTTTCAACCATAAGATCATATGTCGGCTGGCTGCCTTTGCTTATTCTTTGTATGCTTATTAGCGCAGCTTTTTGTACAACCATGTTGTTTACTGTATTTGTTGCAGGTAAATTCCGTACCACACCAACTACATTTTCTGATTTCGTCATCAACTCCAGATTTCCTTCTCCACTGTGATTTACAATTGTTTGAGCAAAAATGGTGGACTGCAACTTTTCCTGTATATTCATCACCACATTGGATACAAACTTTGATCCCATAATCTTGCTGCCCAAAGCAGGTTCTTCTTGCTTGTTCACTGTGCCATTTTCGTCCTTCATCGCTTTTGTGCCACACCTTAGCCGCTTCAATACCTGCCGCATGAAATTTTTCAATATGTTCTTTACTTCTGTTTTTACTGTGGTCAGATAAGTGCTTACTAGCTTCCACAAGGGTAAGATTGCTAATGTCATTGTTATAAGTATTTTCATCAATATGGTGTATATGATACCCTTTAGGTACGGCCCCATTGTAATGTTCCCAAACAACTTTGTGCATCGGCTTACTATTCCAATAAAAGTATTTTTTATTTGGGTATAACATAAATATCTTTCCATCAAATTTTTGGAAAGGTACAAGGTGTCCCCTTTCTGTAAATCTTGTATCTGCTTCCATCCTGCGGTTGTTTTTATTTTATGTTTGTCGGTGCAAGTTACGACTATTTCTCTATCTTCAAAAATTAATTTATATTCACTAACTTCTCTTACTCCATTATCCCAAGTATGGACAACTGTGTTATAGCCCTCGGATGTAAGAACTTGTTCTCCCACTTCTATTGTTTCTATGGCTTTTGGCCCATCAATAGTAAGTACTTGTGTTCCTGCTACAAAACAATCATTATAGTCATCAATAGGAGTGTTTGTGAACTTTCCGTTGGTATCTTTTTTGTACTTATAATTCTCGGCTTCCTGTTGCCAGTTATGGGAATCATTTGTCAGAAATAATGGAACCGCCTGTATAAGTTCTATCCCGGCTTTGATTGAATCCGCTCCTTTCTTGGCAGGAACAATATTAAATCCTTTGGATTGTAAAATCGTGATCGCTTCATCGTTGGCAGGGTCGGCTATTATTTTATCATTTTTAGTGATCCCTATTGCCAATAACCTTTCTGCCAATTGGAAAGAATTTAACTTCTGTTCATACAGAATTTCTTTGCCGTACATAGCTTTATTGTAATACCCAAGTTTTACCAAAGCTGTATGGTTATTTTTAAATCCAAAGTCCAGACCGTAGGTGACGTGCTTTGCCCCCAATGGAAAAAAGTTGGTGTAATTTATATCATCAAATACTACCCCTTCCACAGACCCGGTTTTGCCAAGACCGTACACCATCCATTTGTTTTTCCAATATACTGATCCTGTACGTTCGTACTTTTCCTTCCATTGGAAGATCTGGTCTTTAATCTTCTCAGGAAGAAATTGATTATGGGTAAAATTGGAAATTATGAAATCCACATCTGGCTGCCCTACAAGTTCATAGTGAACCCAAAATCTTGCGTTGGGGTTAAAGTCGATGAATACTTTTTTCTTTGTTCTGGCTATCAATTCAAACGCAATATCATAGGAAAGACCATTTGCTTCATTGATAAACAAAACATCCCTTTTACCTGATTTAGCATCCTGTTGAGTTTGAACGGTTACAAACTTGATGATAGAACCGTTTTTAAATTTAAACGGCCCTTTATCCAAGTTTGGATTTCTTAAACACGCCCTTAAAATTTCTGAATCTGCAATAAGCGTTTTTAAATCTGCAATAGGCCCAATATACAGATTCGGAAAATCCTGCCCAACAATGTGAATGGTCAATCTTTGTTCTATTGCCATAGTACAGATAAGCTGCATTATGGAGTAAGTCTTGCTACTATTATGCACCAGTATAGATTCATCACCCACATTCAAAAAGTAATTGTGGGTGTCTTTCACTTCTATGTCATGCACGATTGGATCATCCACATATTTCCAATAAACAATATCTTGACTATTAAGAAATAGGTCTGATTGTTTTTCTGTCGATATGTACCCATACAAAATAGATATAATAGGAACCCATACACCGTTAATGTAAAATTTATGGTCGTCAGTGCAAACTATTTTTTTACCTGATTTTAAAGTGATTTCTACAGTTGGTTTTGTATTATCAAATTTAAAAGTATTTGTAACCAAACTGTATTTTACTTCTTCTGTCGCAGGATCGTAAGTTTTTACTTCATCCCCTATTGCTATTTCAGATATTTTCTTACTTCCAAGTTTAGTTTCAACTAAAGTATCTGGGGAAAAGCAAGAACTTCCTCCCTGATTGATTACTATAAATTTATCACTATCACGGTTAAAATAGTACACATCTGTATAGCCACTAAATAGCGGTACATTATTCTTCTTCGTCTCGGAACTCATCTGGAATTATTTGTATTTCTTCAAAGCTGAATTGTGGATCAGCATACATTCTTGTCAAATCTTCCTCCGAAGTTATTTTTACACCTTTGGCTTTTCCTCCATCATCAAGCACTTTCCCTTTCAATAAATCTACAATGGAAATTTCATGTTTTTCTATTGCCATCGCCCCCGTCATCTTCGCTTTCATCTCGATTATCTTCAAAGCCAGATCCACATATTTTGCTTGGTGCTGTTCATTCAGACCAATCTTCTTTTTTGAGTATTTTTTGCCTTTTACAATTAACTCCCCATTTTCATCAAATTCTTCTGTTTCATCATCCCCGGATTTAAGAAGCCCGGAAATTTCTTCTACATAATCCACATTTTTCAACTTCTGCCACTTTGCGATGACTTGGGCATACATCCAGTCCAATTCATTCAGAAGTTCCGTTCTTGATTCTTCTGCTGCATCATCGGCAGACGCTTTTACAGTTGCATCGACCAGTCTTTTATTGTAAAGATCTCTGTTGCCTTTTTCTGTGGTGTAATAAGGTCTTTCTGCATTTATTAACTCAGTAATCTCAGCCCATGATGCTCCAGCCTGCCGAAGCTGTACCATATAGACAAAATCTATTTCTCGGTCTCTTTCTGACCTTGTGGTTTCGTTGCCTCTTTTGGCACTGAGTTTTATATGTGAATATTGTACTAAATCCATTTTGTTCTAAAGCAAAAAACGTTTTATATGTTAATTTTTTCTTTTTATCAAATATCGAAACGTCTGTTAAAAATATTGTTATCCTTGCGGGACTTGCCTGTTATATGTACACTATACCCTACGTCTTGCGATGCACCAAAATTGTGCTGTGCCCATCCTGATGGGGGACTGAAAGCCATAAAATTATAATATTCAAAAAAGGAATGGCTACTATATCCTAACCTATGCTGATCTCCTTTAAATAAAATTATTTTTTTGTCCAATAAGTTCCATCGCTTGAATATACTGCCTAAATATGTTTCCCATTTAGGAGACATGATGTAAGGCATTGGTTGCTTCATAAATTCTTTATCCTTACCGTGGGTAGTTACTATTGCAACATCCCCATACACCTTATATGCCATGAAATCATCCTGCTGTACGAAAGTTATTTTAGCTTCTGGATATAATCTTTTTATAAAAGATTCTAAACTATAGCCAAGCATTTGGCTCATAGACCCACTGTGGTTATCATTAGACACTCGATGAATCGTAAGAGCATCTGCAAGATCCAAAGCCAGTATGTTTTCTATCAAACTTATATAACAATTTAAAACTAAAGAGAATTGTTGAACTGTGGTCATGTTCTGTGGAAGTTTATGGCCCCCACGTGTAGTAAGACCTTCATAACCGTCCAAAGAATCCCCCAGATCATACAAAATAAGTTCTTCTATCCTGCCCCCAGCTATGCCCACCAAAGATACAATATCTTTTAATGTTTTATCGAAAGCATCAATCAAAAGTTTTGCGTTCCATTCGTAATCCAAGAATCCATCCTTGGGACACATACCTGCATGAACATCTGTTAAAATTACAGACATCATTTTAGGTTCAAAAGATTTTGCTGAGTTCAATACTAAAGGTGTTCTATCACACAAAGCGATAGCTTCCTGTATAATATCTTTTATACTTTCTTCCGAAGTGTCATTATTTTTTTGTTGAATTACCCATTGCTGACCTGTAGCTATGTTTGTAGATACTCGATGTACAGGAAGGTCGTAATTTGCAAGCAAATCAGGAACATATTTCTCTGTTTTTGAAATAATGTTCCCATCCCCATCTGATGTTCTGGAAGTCTCTTTCCATACTTTTGCTTTTTGTCTGCGGTAATTTCTTTCTACTGTAGCCACATTTATCATATAATCTTTGGCTATTCTTGCACAATAGTCATTGTTCTTTTCATTAAATCTCTGGGGACTATGTTCAAAGGCTTGTGTACTTGTCATGTTTTTAATTTAAGTTTAACCATCTCAATAACTTTTGCCAGAAGGTCAAACTCACCTTAGCTTCTACTTTTGGGTAAGGTGTTACCGTTACAGTCCCACCCGCTATCTCTATCACTTTTTCTATAAAATTAACTATGTTCACCAATCCATATCCTTGGTGTAAAATATCTTCATGTACTTTTTGGGTGCAACTTCTTACCACAAAATCAAATGTAGTATGGTCGAAAGCTGGGTATATTCCTTTACATATTGCAATCAATCCAGATATAAATGGGGTTGCCATACTTGTACCAGTCAGATAATCTTCTTTATCGTTTGGAAGTGTCGACATAATGTCGACACCTGGAGCACATATAGTTACTGCCCCGGAAGAACTGAATACCGCAATTCTATATTCATTCTTGTGGTACTCTACTGCGCCTACAGATATTACACCTGCGATTGTTTTTGAAAGGGCTGCCGGATAATCTGTATCCGCACTGTCATTTCCAGATGCACAGACAAAGAATCTTTTTGAATCGTATATGAAACGACGCACCTCAGCTTCTATTCTTGGATCGTTTGTGTTTGACCCTAACGAAGCATTGATTACTTCGTATCCTTCTTCCCTTGCCCCCTGTATGCCGTCCACAATCCATTTTCCTAATCCTCTACCATCTTTGGCGGATAGTACTTTAAATAGCCCTATCTTTACTGTTGGAAACAGCCCATGTTTTTTGGATGTGACAATCCCGGAAACGTGATGACCATGAAATCCGCTTTCACCTTTTTCATTGGTATGCTCATATATTTTTTCAACCTTACCTATCAGATTCAGATTGCTTATCTTGGCAGTATCATCCAGAACAGCTACCGCCCCAACATGATCTTTTGTAAGTTCTGCTACCCTATCATAGTCAATCAACTCTCTGTACCAATCTAAACCAGTTCGCTTATAGTTTTGGCTGCCTGTCATAACAGGTGGAAGGGTATAAACTGTGTCAGGTTTTCTAAATATTTCAAGCATTATAATATTTTTTATACTGTTTCAATTTTAATTTGCGATCATCAATTCCATTGAGTGCGCCATTTATTTTTCTTGTGATCTTAACAATGTCGTCAGCATCTGCCAACGCATTTAGACCATTCACTTTCCAGTACCATCCTGCAAACATCAAACTATAATAAGGTTGAGCCATTAAATCAGGATTTTTTACAAAGTCTACCCCAAAGTAAGTAGAAAATCTTTTATAATTTCCCCGCCCTGTACATTGAAATGCTCCACGTCCACGGAAATTATACCCATCATTCTTTTCCACATTACCTAAGTTTTGCTTACCATACTCCCCGCCATAAAGGATGTTACCGATCATTACTTGGTCGGCAGCTTTACCTTGGTGTCTGCCATACTTATAAGCATCGGCAATGCTTATCCTGCTTCTGGAGAAGGTTTTAATCAGTGCCTTTACAGAATAATTCAAACTCTCAGTCAATGCAGTCATGTTTATAGACTCATGCGCTACCTGAGCAACGAAATGAGCCTTACGCAGAGGAGTATTTATCTCATACTTTTCAAATACTTCTTCAAACTCCTCTGCGTATAAGGTCATATCAATCATCACTGAATCTTTTTGCCGTTATGCTTTGGGGTTGCTGCCCTTATTTCAAATCTCTTAGGGTCTGCAAACAAAGCGATTACATTCATAACAATACCAATTATAACCCCAACGGCTGCGGCTGCTGTATCTAAATTAGCCGACAAATAGTTGATGGCGTTAAACACAGGGTCTAAAAACGCAATGTTCAACTTTAGGGTTTGGTTAAGTGCGACCAGCATACCTACAAGTTGGATAAGAAGCCTAAAAATTGACTTGGCTTTCTCTATCCATACTGCCTTAATTTCAACAGAACTTCTGCCGAACTCAGGTATAGAAAAATACCTTACCCACAACATGATAGCAGGTATTGCATACCATACTTTCACAAGTGATGAAGAAACCGACCCTGCCGGGTCTAAACCGAACGGATCTAAGGCCATTAATAGGACGGCCAACCCTGTGAATAAAATAAGACCACTTATTTTATTCCATGAAAAAAAACTAAAAAACTGTTTCATATGAAAATTTTTAAAAATTACTAATTTAAAGGTTAATAAATTCTTTTTACGGTCATTCTTAAATATCGCATAATGTCGCCTGTAGTTCCTGCACTACTTTCAATGTATGTGTACACCCGATCGTTTGCATTAAACGAGTTAATCCATGTAAATGAATACGGGACGGTTCCTGTAGGGCTTTTCATATATTGCCCGATACCTACCTGATTTTGTGTACCAGATACATCTTTTCTTAATCCGAAAGTATAAACACTTGCACTCGCATCACTTTCAAAACTACCCGATACGGTCACTTCATAAGCCCCCGTTGTTGCTATTGTTACCCAATTGTCCGTTAAACTTGTTGTGAGTCCTACGGCCGTGACTGCATCTGTATCAAAGTCAAGTTTCTTTGGTGTAGTTGCTGTTAAGTTGAATGTTTCTGATGTTTTTGCGATTGAAGCGTAAGCGTCTGACTGTGCTATCGTAGGATTACCAGAAACACCGTCACCATTTGTCACCGCTATCCCGTTCCCTGCCGTGATAGTCCTTTCATCCCAAGCGTTAGTTCCTGTTCTTACTGCTATCCCAGTGCCAGACATACCCTCCACTGCTGCTAAATCGTTATTTAAGGACATTGTTATTGCACCTGTTGACGCACTCAATGCAATGCCTGATGCAGGTGCGGTTAGGGATGTTACACCTGTATTTGTTATTGTGACGGCCCCTGTTGCGCCTGACACTGAAATACCCGTACCTGCTACATTTGATGTTACACCAGAATTTGTCAGAGTGATATTATTACCTGCTTCTGAAATTCCTAATCCTGTGCCTGCTGTTATAGTCACACCTGTAGATCCTGTAGTGTTAGAATTAATTATAGACGTGTTTGATGCTCCTGCTGCAACTGTTAGACTGCCCTCATTAGTGACCAGAAGATCTCCTTCATTTTTAATCGCTACTATGCCGTTCAATCCTGTGCCAGATGTGGTGAAAGAAATTCCAGTATCTTCTACAAATTGGGTGCTGCCCCCACTGTTACTTAATGTGACAGTGTGTGATGTTGAATTACTTGTGTTGGACACTGTTTGTAATTCATTTGTAGTAGACGCATCCGCATCATTCACGTTCAGAGTTATGGTATTACCACTGGAAATCGTTATATTACCTGCTGCACCTGTAGTAGAAAGTGTTTGAAGTTCATTACTTGAACTTCCGTCCCCTGTATTTGTTATGGTTACTATATTTCCAGATCGGTTTGCTGAAATGCCTGACCCAGCATTTATCGTAAAAGTTTCTCCGTTCGTAATCGCTTCTGTACCTCCTGTGCCCGATGCAGCTAATAACCATGACGACATATAATCTGGGGTTCCTGCTGTCCACCCTGTACCATTGTGGAATATAAGCTGGCCTGCTGAACCGCCGGGGAATCGAAATGTGTGTACATCCCCAGAACTTAGCCATGATGGGTAAGTACCTGTTGCGGCATAAGAAAAACTTTGGGTTGTGCCAGTTTGACCGTTCAGATTTTGTATAGCATTATTTGTATAAGTTAATGCACCTCCAGTTATAGTCAAACCTGAGCCTAAAGATGGGGTGCAAAATTTTCCATTTATATCGTACCCGGATAGCGTAGTTGCGGTTCCAGTTCTGGTTTGCACTGTTGCACTTCCTTCTACAACTAAACTATTTTGAGCTATGGTTCCATTATATATACCTTCTCCGATAGATACTCCACCGTTAACGTGCAATTTTTTATATAGTGAATTGTCTGAAATACTTAATCCACCTCCAGATGCGTATCCAAGAGTGAATGTTTTACGCAAACCTGAATACACCAAATTATCTAAATACGCCCCATCTTGGAAAGATGTATATATACCCGTTCCTGCTGAATTATATAAATTAAAAGGCAATTGAGAATTAAAATAGGATGCCCCATCTACTGTAAGAGATCCTGTGGGGGATGTATTATTTATACCTATTGAACTACCGTTATTATACAAAAAGGATGATGCAGATACCGTGTTGGTAGCCGATAATCTAAGCGTCTGCCCTGCTGTTCCTAATATCCTATCTTGTTTAAGACTTCCATCGTATTGCGTGAATAAACCTATATTGCTTGTCGTGTCTACTGTTACATTTGGAGTAGCGGTTGGGACAGAAGTAATTACTACAGGGGCTGACCCTGTTACTATAGTTACAGTACCCGCACCGATGCCATCAGTACCCTTGATGTTAGTTACATACGTCCATGTGCCTGCTATTTTATTGTAAACATCTCCATTCGTGTTATTTAGATAGTAATCTCCATTACTCCCTAACCCGCCAGATGGAATACCCGTACCGTCGTGCCAAATACTTCCGTCCATTCCATCTACACCGTCAGTGCCATCTGCCCCAGTAATAGCTGCTATAGATATAAGATTTATCCACGATACATCACCGACGTACCTCCATTGTATGTATGTACCAGAGTTTTGTAACTCTATCTCTTTTCCGTCTGCACCCATAATACCATCTATACCATCAACCCCATCCGTTCCATCCGTCCCTTCTAAGGTTGATATAGCAATAAGGTTAGTCCAACTCACGTCTCCAACGTACCTCCATTGAATATAGGTTCCATTATTTTGCATCTCTACTTCTCTGCCGTCAGTTCCCATAGTTCCGTCCGCACCTGCTGGGCCTGTTAACCCCGTGCTTCCCGGCTCACCTTTACCTACCTTTATTCTTATAAGTCGTCCACCCGGTTGAGCGATAGATATTGTAGCAATGAATAAAGCAAATATTATTATAAAATATCTCATGATTTAATTTAATTTTTCTATTAATAATGAACTACCAGCTTGTAATGTTGCACTATAAGAACCTGATTCACTTGCAAAATTGAACGTTAAAGTACCCGTCGCGCTGACTGTAACCAATATCTCTGACATAATCGTTAATGGTGAATTAGCAGTAACTACACTTGATGTTGCAATAACATGCCCTAATGCAGATACCCCCCTTATCGCCATAGTTGATCCTGATGCAGTAGTACCTCTGTCATAAATATAATGGCTGCCCGTCACAAAAGAAGCTGTCAACCCACCTGATTCAACATAACCGAACGAAATCCCATTTGCTGTATTACTACTTGTATATGTACCATATAATTTTACTTCATACGTGCCTGTACTTGGAAACGTATAAGCCAAATCAGTCGTTTGTAAAGATGTTGCCGATGTGGTAAAGTCACTGCCCAAAATGTCAATAACTTTACTACTACTTCCGCTTACTTGTGTTAAATCATATTTAGTAGCTACACCTGTTGCACTCGTGGTGTCCAAACCAATACTTATACTTCCAGAAGTTCCCCCACCTGTAAGAGGGGCTGTAACCGTTACGGCTGTGATGTCGCCATTGAAGGAGTTGGTCAATGTTCCTGAAACCATACTTAACCCTGACAAAGCTACTTCCCCAAAATCTCCGTCACCATCTGCACCTACTAATTTTGTAGGTGTGTCTGTGGTAAGGTCTGTGATTCTTACTTCGCCTGTGACGTGGAGTGTTCTTGCAATTGATCCGATGGCAGTATTTATACCTACTTTATCAGTTGAGAAGTCACCACCGATCAATGGGGTGGAGCTTGTGGTATTTTCAATATATAACTTATTACTTCCTGTCTCACTATACCCAGATTGATATCCTATCCCTACATTACCACTTCCAAGAACTCCATAAAGTGAAGAACCCCCTATAGCTACATTTGTACTTCCTGTTATATTTGTGCCTAAAGCGTAGGCACCAATAGCGGCGTTATTTGCCCCTGTTGTATTAGCAGTGGCAGAAAAAAATCCTAAAGCTAAATTATTTGTTCCTGTAGTATTATTTCTTAAAGAAAATATACCTTGACCTAAATTATAATATCCAGTCGTATTGTATTGCATTGCTCCAAGACCTAACGCAATATTGCCATAACCACTAGTGTTTAATTGCATAGCGGCAAAACCTAATGATACATTTTCAAACCCAGTAGTATTGCTAACCATTGATTGAAATCCAACGGCTACGTTATTATAACCTGTTGTGTTACTTACTAATGCGTTATTTCCAAAGCTGATATTACTTGTTAAATTACCGCCCCCCAATCCTAAGTTCATGCCATTAATATTAATATCGGTTGTTACTTGCAATGCCTTTGAAGGCGATGCTGTTCCAATCCCTAATCTACTATTTGTATTATCCCAATATAGATTTGCGTTTGAACTCAAAGTACTTGTGCCACTCCAAAACGCTACTCTTGTTGCCGTTCCCGAACCACCTACTTTCCCATTAAATGTATTCCAATCTGTACTTGTAAGTGCCCCTGATTGTGACGTGGTTGCATTTTGAATAGTTACGTTAGGAGTATGTGTTGCATCACCTGTAATTATAATAGGGCTTGTGCCTGTAACTATATCCACAGTGCCCGCAGTTGTGTCAGCCGTAGCCACAAACAGAACGGTGTCTTGGGCAATAGTAAGATAGAACCCTACAGTATCTGGGCCCATAACATAGGGGTTAAGATACTGTGTTGTGTCACCGCCTGCCATGTCTACCCAATCTGTACCTGTAACGGTAGTGCTTAATACCTGCCCTAATGTTCCAGGCTCATTATTACTATCATAAACTGCGCCTTCCACTCTTAGATTACCCGCCACATGCAGTTGTTGTGTGGGGGATGAAGTAAGAACCCCTATTTTACCTTGTGCAGATACATATTGAGTTGAATCTGCATCATAAATATCATTTTTAAATCCTGTACCGTATAGTACGTTTCCTAAACTCATTGCATTTTCTGAACTGTCAGGAAGGTTTATATTTGTACCTATTATTATATTGTTTGTGCCTAAAAGATTACCTTCAAATATTTCCCCTACTTTATAACCAATCAGTGTTGAATAATTTGCATCGTATTGACCAAATCCAGACCTGTATCCTAAAAAGTTTGAATGTTCTGCACTCGCTCCGTTACCTGCGTCTTGTCCAAAGAAATTTGAATTGTATGAACCGTATGCCCCATTTCCTGCATTTTTGCCAAAGAAATTAGAGTTTGCCGCATCTGTAGCCATCCACCCCGCACTGTTTCCAAAGAAGTTTGAGTTCTCAGAAGTGGTAGATAAATAACCTGCCAGATACCCCATAAAATTAGATCCGTAAGAGTATGTGGCCCCGCTCCCTGATTTGTACCCAATAAAATTAGAATAGTATGCCTGAGTTGCAGACATACCTGACTCATAGCCCATAAAGTTTGACCAATACGCATTTGTCGCCCCATACCCTGATCTGTAGCCAAGAAAATTAGCATACTCAGCACCTGTGGCCCCCATGCCTGTACTATCTCCTGCAAATAAAGAATACTTTGCATTTGTTGCGCCATACCCTGCCCGGTAACCAAAGAATATTGAATGTTTAGCATTGGTTGCACTCATACCTGTACTATCTCCCACAAAAAAAGAATAAGGCGCATTAGTAGCAAACCTACCTGCTCTGTATCCAAAAAAGTTTGAGTGTTTTGAGTTGGTTGCTTGACTGCCTGCACCGTCTGATAAAAAATTTGAATGAATCGCACTTGTGGCAGCATCCCCAGCTAAGTATCCTACATATAACTGACCTGTAGCGGAAGATCCGAAAAGACGATCCTTTATAACCATCTCGTTATAAGTATTATCCCACCAAAAATTTGGATTGGTTCCCAAAGTTGTAGGGGATGTAAAATAAGGTATTCGTGGGGCTACTCCATTTAATAGATCTTGTTTTAATGTAAGATCATAGGTAGTAGCAACTTGGGAACTGTCGGCCTCGATCACATAATTATTTGCCGTAGGCTCAGTTACATTAATTCCCCATCCTTCTGTTATCATTGTAGAATCTACCGTAACACCACAAGCACATGCCCTTAGAAATGCAAGTACAGACGCTTCGGTATTATAGGTCGTGATCTGGTCTATGTAAATACTCACCCTTGTTGCAAACCCATCTTCCATATCCAAAATGTTTGGACGTGTTTTTATTTTTATGGGTTTAACTAAAGGTTGATATATAGTGCCGTTCTTGACCAGCAATATACCAGAAAAAGTGCTGTCTTTTAGACCACACCCTACACAATCTGTTTCAGAAAAATCATGGTAGTCATAACAGGTCAGTACATTCTGAGCCTGTAATGATACATTGAAAAGAAATAAAACAAAAATTAATATTCTCATAAAACGTGTTTGAAACTATAAATATTTGAATTGCATCTGTCCCCTCTTAGACCAAATGTGCCTACCATCACACCATCTACCATATGTATGTATAAAAATCTTCTTTTAGCTTTGCCGCACGGGAAGTCCCAATAATTTTCAAATTTAGTATGACGAACAAGAGTAAGAGTATTAGTTAAATTAGTAGATTCAAAAGGGCTTGCCGCATTAAAAGCTGGTGGAATGTATGTGTGACTATCTCCAAGATATGACGGAGCATAATCATCATAATATCTATAAACTGTATCAGGGAAGTAATAGGCAATATTATACTTGTCAAATTCCCCGTCATACGCTCCAGCATTAGGTTCACTTACTCTTTCATAAGTTGTACTGTCCGATGTGTTCTGATTGTAGGCTGTCTGTGAACTACCTGTAGAAAATGGATCAGTTATGGTTTGACTTGTAGGAAAGTGGAAAGGGGCTTGACCTCCATCCCGGTTCCCTGTTGTGAATTTTACCAGATCAAATTCTTCGATACTGTGTACTTTAAAATCACTCTGTTTTGCAGGAGTTTCCACAAAAGCCTGATCTTCTTTACTACAAGTTATAAAAAATAACAGCGTAAAAAATGCGAAAATAAATTTCAATGGATGTTTCATTGGTTAGGTTTTAAATTTTTAAAAAAATCTTTTTGCTTCTGTGTAAGTTCGGTAGCGGCATGTACTGCCATAACATTTGGATATATAGCAGAATCTGAAATAAAAGTTATAGTGCCTTTGATTGTATCGTTTTGTATTTCTATACCGTTCCCGGCCTTTATATCTAACGTCGAATATAAGTAAGGAGTTGGAGCATAAAATCCGAGGTCTATGCCATACCCAGATGGTATAGAAGGGTAAGGAGTCCCGCCATGCAAAACACAGCATCCAATTACACCACACCCATTAGGCAGTGGGTTATCTGTAGTTGTTTTGACTCGTATTTCCTTGGCCTGAGCTATATGGTAATGCACATGGCATCCACTAAGGACTATTGAAAGAAGAAAAATTAGATGTTTCATTTTTATTAAATTTTATGCAAAGATACAAAGATTTTAAAAATAAAACATTTTTATATCTTTTATTTTAGGAAAGAGGTATCGCAAACCCGCCTGTTCCAATCACCACACCTCCGGCAAACCTTTTAAATCTAATTATTCGATAATTTTTAGATTCATCTACCCCATCTACTGCAATATGTTCATCACCAGTCCATACTAAATGTTTACCTTTAAGAACTATTTTGTCGTGTCTTGAATAAGATTCAGCAAGGTCTTTCGGCCATATATCATAATATGTTTTTCCAATAGATTGACTAATAGTTTTGCCTGATGGCAGAAGAAATTCTTCCTCAAAAGGATCATTCATGGCTATGATAACACCATTAATATCATTTAACCATGCTGGAAACGGGTAGTCTACATAATGGCTTTCTAATATAAGTATCTTTGATTTCATTCTCGAAAGTTCATCCCGAAGATCCTGTACAACATCTTTTAACTTTTCGAGATCGTTTATTTTTATGTCTTGGGTCTCTACTATTACTTTGTATCTTTCTATAAGCAGAGAAAACTCTGTTATATTATTTGTTTTGTTTTGTATAAAATATTGGCCTATCGCTAATAGTCCGCCCCCACTGATAAAAGACACTATTCCAGTTATATAATCCATGCTTAATTTTTTATAACTACACCATTCAAAAAAGGATGCCTGCGAACTTACTTCGACGGGCATCCTTAATACTCTTTAAACTTCTTCTTGTTGGCTTATGATGCTACAAAAGTTTGCTTACAACCTACACTGTTAAGACCAGCACCATTGTAATAAACAGTATCGCTACCTATTACGGTAAACTCAACTTCGTAAACACCTGCTGCTACGTTGTCAGTAACGATTACTGCATTTGCAAGAGTGAATCCTTCTGTGCCCAGATCAGATGTCACAGCCGCAGCTACAGTAGACCCACTTCCAGTTGCCCATCCACCAGTTGTACCAATCTGAGATCCACCTGCGATGGTGTCAGATATAATACCCGGATCTTCGCTGAAAGCAAAGGCAAATCTGTAGGTACACTGAGTTGCAAACACACATTTCTGTGTGGCCGCCACAGTTACACCGTCAACTACCGCAGATACGATAGCTACAGTTCCTATGATTCTCAGTCTTTGATCTTCAATGGTTATGGATTTGAAATCGTCTCCTCTGTAATAAGGATCAATACCGTTATCTTCTAACGCCTGAGCAACTGCTCTACGAATAGCTGAATCGGTTGATACAGATGCAAAAGTTACAGTTTTGTTTACCCCGTCGTTTCCAACAAAAGTAATGGCAGTTACAGCCGTCAAGGCTGCGGGGGATATATCGTATGCACATACTGTTACAGTATCGCCACAACAAGCACCAAGTCCTTGGTGAAATAGAATACCTAACTTCGGATTCGATTGGTCAGGATTGTTTAATCTTCGTACACTCATACTAACTTTATTTTAGTGTTTAATAAAGCACAAATATAGGTATAAAGATCGGGTATAAAATATGAAAAATAAATAGCCATGTCCTTTTTGGAATTAGACTATTACTTTAGATGAAAAAGGGTAATTAAATTATCTATTTTTGTCCCTTTTAAATTGTATGCAGATTCTATAGTAGAAAATTTCATGTTTGGGAACAAATGGCGCTGATCTTGAAGTATAAAATTTACCCTTTGCAGTACACAAATAGGTACAGAATAAAAATACTTATCCATAATGTCTCGTCCGAGAAACTCGGTCATGAAACTTTGATGGAAGTTAGCTTCATAAGCCACAATAAATGTTTTATCATCTAAATAATGGTCTAAAAACTCTATTAACATTTTTAATAGATCGGCCTGCCCACACTTTGCTTTAGATTCATAATCAGAAAAATTCATTTGATATGCAACCGTTTCCCATGCAGTGTATCCCACATCAACCCAAGATTCAAAATCTGCCACTAAAACATTGTCCTTATAAAGAGCAAAGTTTAGGTGACAGATTTTGTCTATCTTAGGGTTCAGCCCGGTTGTTTTGATTTCAAGAAAAAGATGTGTCATCTTACTCCTTTTAATGGTCTTGGTTGGTATGTTTTTGTTTGATCCGTCATTACAACAAATATGTCACGCTCAGGTTGAATTGCATCTACCTTCCCGGAATATATTGCCGCCTTTACTCCCTGACTGCTTAGAGTAGGGTGGTACTTCTTGATGAAACTTGAAATAGATAGTACTTCAAGTCCCTGTTTTGTTACAATTTGTTCGCTCAAAAATCCCATTACTTGTTACTGTTTAAGTCTGCATCTGTTAAATAATATAAATGTATAGCGTCCGCCTCGTCATCCGAATCCCCGATGTACCCGTACTTCTCTTTTGCAGCCTGCACCATTGCGGCTTTATTGGCATTGCCCTTGCCAGTGGCAAATTTCTTAATCTCAGGGGCAGAATAAGCGGTTATTTCTATACCTTTTTCAATGCAGAGATCATGGAGAACACCGACCATTTCAGACGCTACAATTATGGCTCCCTTATGCAAACCTGCAACTCTCTCATAAGATATGATGTCAATATTTTCAAGATCAATCATCTCCCGCACTTTGGCTTTAAATCTAACAATCCGCATCCCATAACTATCTGACTTCTTTAAAGTAAAGTCCCATACTCCAGATGCAGTTCGGGTTTTCCACCCGGTTTTTGTCGCAATATCAAGGCTTAAAATATTCATGCTTCAAACATTTCAGCGTCCTCAACATCGTCATCTTCTTCATCTTCGGGAATATCAGGATCTTCTACAGAAAAAGTTTCCTGCATTTCTCTGTCGTATTTTTGCCACAAGGCCATGACTGTAAGCCATTTGGATGTAGTTGGATAGACCACACCAGATGTGCTGTATATAGTAGCCAATCCGTTATTATCCAAAACTGATTCAATGCTTGCCATATGGATTACTCCTTGGCTTTTAGCTTTAGTTGTTGGACTTGTCAAATTAAAAGAAAGAAAAGGGTTTATCATTTTATAAAGTTTGGGCAAAGATAATAACTTTATTTCTTATAACCAAACTTTTTTAAAAGAATTATAGTGGCGTATCTTCCCAATAAATGATTGGTGTGCAAATATCAGGACACACGTCACAAAATTCTATTACCCTTCTTGCTCGTACATAAGGGTAAATTACATTGTAATCTCCTACCCACAGAAGCCAGTCCATAGTCCAGTTTACACCGTCGTCCGATCCTTGGTAGTATATCCTATCGAAAGTTACCCCCAAAGGCACATTCCCGGTTCTTATAAATCTTATACCTGCTTCTATTTCCAAGCCCAGATCCGCAGCATCCGCACATCTGACCACATAAGGTACAACTACTTGTCGGCTTATTTGTGGGCAGTTGTTTACTTCTGTAACTAAAGTGAATACCACATCTTCTGTAACTCCACACACTTCTGTATCGTCGGTATAGGCTATCGGCCCTGCCCCAAGGTCTACAGTAAAACTTACTGCCGTGTAAGGTATATCTTCATCAATTGTAATGGTTGCTTTGGTACATACATCACCGTCAGGCTTAACATATATTTCTGCATCAAAACTATTGTAGTCTACAGCATCACACGCACTAAAAAATAGTGGGGTTGTTACTGTCAGTGGGCAATCTTCGTATTCCACACTGGCCCTTATGTAAACAGGCATACCTGCGGAAATAAAAGTAGCAGATATGGTTGAAATATTAGTTAGTGTTGTCCAAGTAACCATATCTTCCGAACTTTCAAACAGTACATTAACTACAGGGTCGGTGTTCAGACCGCTTAGAACTACAGTTACTACATCGTCCGCAACGTCATATGATATAGAAATATCTGGTATGTTTTCCAGATCACATTGATCTGTCGATCTTGGGTCTACCGTCTGGTCATCTTCTTCTTTACTGATTATATCGCAATATACATCCACAGGCTCCAAAGAAGTCATGTTAACAATAGTTGGAATATGCTGACATATTTTAAAATCACTTATAGCATCTAAGGTTACTTTATACGGTTTGCCTAAATGTTGGATGGTATAAATTTCTCTTAGCGTTCTTGATTGAAATACATAATTTGTAATCCATCCTAAATATTCCATCTTAATGGAATTATACTTTGCAACAATGGATTTATAGTGCAAAATTTCAGTAAGGTTCAAACTATATTCCCTAAGCCAATCATACCCTACCTGATTGAATTTAAAAAGTAAGGTCTTACCCGTAGGAATATAACCTGCATCTGACACAGGTTTTACCCCTTCCACTTCTGAAAGAGATGGATGATAGTGAGCCGCCACAGGCAGCATTTGAATAGGGTAAAGCGTACCATTATCTCCACCATACACCAACGCTTCTTTTGTATTTTGATACCGTCGTCCATAGTTCAGCATAACCATAGGTGCTTGGTTAATCTCCATGACCTTGGACTTGTTTACTTCAAATTCATAATGTATTGCCCCCGCATAACCTCTACTAAAAGCTGTTTCTTTTTCATCGGCCCCTATTTCTACGGTATTTGGGAATAACATTAGTGGTGTCCTCGGTATTCTCCACAGTTTACCTATTCCTGTAACATCTACAGCTTCCTTTCCATACTGCTGTAGATAAGTGGGGGTGAAAAGTATATTTTCAGATGTGACAGTTTCACCTTCACTTAGTCCACTATTCACAATCACTTTATGTCCGTGAAGATCACTATCTTTGAATTTTATATGGTGATATTTTACTTTAGATGGGTCAGGGTTTATCTGATATGTCCCATCAATCAATTCCAACTCTATATCTGTTGGTTGGTAAAACCCTTCTAATACTTCTCCGTATAGATCCACTTCATCAGGTTGCAATGCCAATACTTTTTTAGCAGTATGGTCTGTATAAAATTTAAGGTTTAATAAATGTGTAATTGCTTTTAAATAATCAAGTTGGGTTATATTTTTATCTATAATCGCATTTGATCTTAACTTACCGAACGCCCCTTGCACATCAAAGTCTCTCCAAAAAAATTTATGCTTGTGGGTTGCCGTTATTTCTGTTTTTTTGGACGTAGTTATTACAGACCCGCAAATAGTTGTTTCAGCATCTTCTGCCAATATACTTTCTGGTACAGATCTCCATACATATACATTACCCAGATTTGTAGACTTTACCGCTAAAACTTCTACTCTTTGTCCGTCTTTAATTACTACGTCAGACCCCGCAAGTTCAACATAATAAAGAGAGTGTCTTGGATCTGCGGCAGACTTTTTTGGAACTACAAGTGAATTGGATGCCACATGGCGTACTTTTTTATCCCCTTGCATGACCCATACAAAGATGTCTATATACCCTTCTAAATCCTCTGGTTTTTGTAGACTGCTTATGTCAATGCCGACAGATATTTTTAAATCATATATCCCCAGTTTTTGAAAAGTCATCAATACTGTACTATCGGAATTTATTGCCCCGCCTATTTGTTTAACTGCGGTGTCTAATGGGACTATCTGATCTATCAAATTTGTTTCAGATAATTCTGGATCTATTATATAGGTAAGTATCCTCCTACCATAGTTAGATTCCAGTATCGGACTTTCTAACTCATACCCTATATTACAGAACATTCTTTTTAATAATGGGTAAGCAAAGTGCCAAGGTCTAAAATCAGTGCCGTTTAAAGTATCTCCTATGTAATTGAGTTGTGACTTATATGATCCAACTACATTTAAAAAAGGTACTGTAACTGTCCCTGTTGTAAACACTACGGATACGCTGTTTATGCCTGCACTGGATGGTGGGTTTAGTATCACTTCTTTTCCTACATAGGTTGAATATTGAAGAACTCCGTTTAAAGATATTGATGTATATTCAACATCATTAAAATTAAAATAAAGTACCCCCAACGGTCTGTTATAATATGCTTCTACGCCTGTAGGAAATCCACTCAGCACACTAAAACATTCATCTGCAACATAAGAATCTTTTCCGCTATGCTGTTTTATTTGTACTTTTACATTTGAGATCAGTTTACTGTTGGTTACATTTTTCAGATCGCCGTAGTCCACCAATGGGTAATAAACATCTCTTGCATGTACTCCTGTTCCTTGATAAATATATGGTATTGGGGGATAGATCGCAGGGAGCAATTGTTTTAAATAATCATACCTGTACATCCAATCTCCTTGCAATTCTCGTAGCTTGGCATCTGCCAGCTTTTTAGCCCACAATCTATCGTTCATAAGCAAGTCCAAAGAAATGCTTGTGGAATTGATCTGAGTGACCGTCAGGTTGATTTGATATATCTGTGATCCATTGAGTACTTCGCACGGAAGAAGTCTATCTGCCGCAGTAATTTTATGCAGGTACTTTCCCAAGATAAAATTGTTCTTTGGAGTAGCCGGTACATCTATAGACAACGCATAATCGAATGGCATGGTGTCCAACTCTGTCAGTTCGGTAAGTTGTTTTGTAAAACTCATATCTGCATCCACATCCAGATCCAAATAGTAATACCCGTCAATGTCCAATAAATTTGTACTGACGTTTGGTATGTTTTTAAGTCTTATTTTTATACAACTGCTCATATGAAAGCGGATATGCTACTTAAATATAATGAAAAATGTTCTGAATAAGAACTTAAAACAAAATCAAGTCTTGCAGGAAGTGACCCGGAATTAGTGTTTACATTCACACTTTTTGCTGTGGTCTTTCCCCCGCTTGGAACCAAATGAAATTCTCCTTCATAAAATACTTTTTCTACTCCCTGTATGATTGCTTTGCCATTCTGCAAAACATGGATGGCAACAAAACAACACCCATCTTTATACAAATCTGCTGCGGCTACGTTGGTAGCATTTATCCCTGATATTCTGAAATATCCTTCCTGCACCACAAGGTCATTCACATCATCATACTTTTGGTTATAGTATGCACTATCGTCATTTGTAGGTACTACATGAACATAAGGGCTGCTTACTGTAGTCCACGGAATGTCTGTAAGATTCCCATCTACGTCAAAAGTTGCTAAGTCAAAAGACAAGTCCCTGCACTTCGCAATGTAGCTTTCTGCTACCCCTGAATCAGAATCTCCTGACCCTGATCCACATTCATCTTCTGAAAATGATATTAGTTCTGCCATTAGTAGTATGAATTTGGTATTGAATGTGGAACGTGCAATCTAAAACTTGCCGTTATTTTTCTTAATTCTGGGTTCCAAGTAAAGCCTGATCCTATTGCTGAGATCTGAACTTTATCTGGAATTAAATCTGTTGTATAATTATTTGGAAGCAACAAGTAGTAATGACCGGATGCCATGAATTGTTCGTAAAAATTCTTGTCTCTGTTTTCATCCACTATCAGAGCCTTAAACTCCAAAGTGTATTCCATAAAGGTTTCTTTATTAGCTGTAAGTACTCCACCTTTGCCTGTCTCATTCCATATTCGGGTACGGAATACTTCATCAGATTTACTGACAGGTTTAAGCCCCACAAGTTTTCCTGCCATACTACAGTACCCTCCATGCTGCGCTTGAAATTGAACAGCTATATGCTTTTCACAGCAATCTTTCAGTTTTATAGTATAATCATATGCCCCTACATATATTGACATATATTCTACAACGTCTGACAGTGGGTCACTTGGAAGTCCTAAATTAAAGGACATTACTTTTCCACCGGATGCAGATAAAGGCCCAAGATCACCTATATTTCCACCATTTACATCATGCAGCGTCGCCCCTAAAGTAACTGATCCTGTGGTCAATACATAGAACACATCTTTCATATCTCTGCACATCCTATGTTGTACAGGTCTTGGGCTTAATACTTGGAACCCGCTTGTCGGCCCAGCATTGTTAAAATAACTCGCTGATCCATTCACTGCAAAAAAAGATGGCCCTGTAGATTCACCACCTAAAGTAGATTCGCAAGTTGAACTATCAAATGATACTTCCCAATACACTAATTCAAATTCTTTTATCATCTCAGGCTCGTCACGAATGTACCCAAAATCGTGTATTGGATTTGCATTGATTGGGGTGGCTGTTGCCAGCACTGCAAAAATATCTTTTTCAAATGAAACTGTAAAGTCTACCCCTTCTGTTGGAGAGTAGGTAAGGTCTGGAGTTATTGATCCACCTCCAACCTCATCCAACCTATAGGCAAAAGTTTTGGTAACTGTACCTGATACAATGCCAGTCATGTTCAACACATAGGCTATGCTTGAATTTAAAAAATTATATTGTGATGGACTACTTATTACTGATACCGCCAAAGCTTAATTATTTAAAGGATTAAATAAAAATTCCTGTTTCATAACCACTCTACCAGACGAATCTGATGTTTGAGTCTGCTCCGCAGGCTTAACGTCCTTGGGATTTCCAAGTAGGGCTAAATTAGCCAAATTTTTACTTGCATTTAAGTCTCGATCTATAGTGTTACCACAAACATGGCAATTATAGATTCGTTCACTTAACTTTAATGTTTCTTTTTTATTGCCACAACAAGAACATATCTTTGATGATGGAAAGAACCTATTTGCTACAATAACATTACTACCATGCCACTTAGCTTTGTATTCTAACTGTCTACGAAATTCATAGAAACTTGCATCTGACACTGCTTGGGCAAGTTTATGATTCTTAACCATACCTTTCACATTCAAATCTTCAATAACTATAGTGCCATAGTTTTTAGCTAAAACACTGGTAGCTTGATGTAGTGCGTTTTTGCGAATATTAGATACCTTGTAATGTTTTTTAGCTAACTTTTCAACCGCTTTTTTTCTGTTACTACTTCCTTTGGCTTTCTTACTCACACGTCTTTGTAATCTTTTTAAAGATTTTAAATTACTTTTAAGTGCTTTTGGATTTTCAAAAACGGTTCCATCACTGCAAGTAGCTAAATGTTTTATACCCAAATCCACACCAACAACCGTTTGGTTTTCACTAATTATTGGTGCTTCATTAGATATTATATTAATAGAAGCGAAGTACATACCTGCTTTTTTACTTATCACTACATTATTTACTTTGCCTTCAAACCTTAAATCTTCATGGCATTTAACCCAGCCTAATCTTGGTATCCATATTTTTCTATCTTTTTGTTTAAACGATAGCTGATTTTCCACTACAACAAAGCTGTCCCTAATACCCTTTTTCTTAAACTTAGGATGGCCAGTTTTTTCTTTCCACATTTTCTTATAGGCTGCTTCTACATTATGAATAGCATATTGACCACAAGTCTTACCTACATCTTTCATCCAAGGAAACTCAGTTTTCTTTATTTCATTTAATTGTTTAATTAAAGAATACGCTGACTGCTTAATACCATTTTTATAATCTTCTTGCCATTTATTTAAAGCCCAATTATAGGTAAATCTTGCCGTACCAAAAGACTTTTCAAAAAACATCTTTTGATTTTTAGTTGGATTTAATTTTATTTTATGTGCTTTATTAACCATCTAATATTATATTCTACTGTTTTGTTGGGCCTGCTGCAACCTTTCAGTAAGCCTGTTATTAAAATCTAATGCTTTCTTTAGGGCATCAACCAACTGCCCATTCTGTTCTGCCATCACCGTGAGCTGACCTTGCGTTATTTTCTCGGCAATTAAGGTTGCTTGCCGTATAATTGCATCATCAGAAAGGTTCACTGAATTTTCAGATGGGTTTAAAACTTGTGGAGCATTTTGAATTATTCCACCATCTTCAAACCTTCTTCCATATCCATTATAGCTGTTGATCCTTGAAAGTTCTTTTTTGAAAACCTGAGAACTTCTTTTATTGATTACTACTTCCCCACCTTCAAGTTCCGGGAAGTAATTCGTATTTCTAACCTTGAATTTTACTCCGCCTTTTTTGTGTGACGGGCCTTGTACCATTCCACCGTCTGCATATCTGTCTCCAATAATACCTCCTTGTTCAAATTTATCTATACTTGCTTTTAGTGCCCCACCCAAAGCAGACACTGCCGCAATACCGATACCTATACTTGCAACTTTACCGAAATTAAGTAAAGCACCTTCCTTCAAAAGTTCTGCGGTAAGCTGTGCAACAATAAACTGAATGAAGATGTCGACCAAAGATTTCATAAGATCTTTGAAAGCATCCTTTGTGCCTTCTTCATTCACCAAGGCTGCTCCTATCGCTTCCCCAAATGTTTGAGAAATTTTAAGAAACTCTTGAAGAAGCTGTTTACGCTGGTTTAAAAGTTCCCGGTTATCTCTTTTCTGCCTGTCCAGTTCATCCTTGCTCGCTTCGTCTGCGGTCTTTGCTTTAGCTGCCTGCCAAGCATTGTACGCTTTTAGTTCACGGGTTCTATCTTCTTCAGTAAGAAGTCCTTTCTCCAGCAACGCAGTATTTTCAGCTTGAATATCGAACGCCACTCTTTCCAATCTGGCTTCTTCATACTGCCTGTTATAATCTTCCAACTGTTGAAGTAAAACTTCATATGGATTCTTAGCAATTTCGCCTGTAACTACGTTAAATTCTTGCGCAGGAATTTTACCGTCAAGAAAATTCTGTTGTGCTTCCTTAACCTTTTTAAGATATTCCAGTTCTTCGGCTGTCCCAAGTCTGTTACTATTTGATTCTACTTGGGATTGCAGTATAACCGCTTGTCTTTGTAAGATAAGTTCTTGGGCTTTTAACTGATTTATTCTTAGTTTATCATCCTTATTCAAGTCCCCTGATACCCCATACAGCACCTTAGTAGTATCCAACACTGCCTGCAATGCTTCAAATCTTTTAAGTTCGTTCTGAACTTTAAGTAAAGCACTATCGTTCTCGTTCTGATCTAAAAGCTGTTTTCTTAAACCTTCATTGGTAATATCTCTTGTGATTTCCAAAATCCTTTCGGCTGACGACCTATCTATAAAGTCATCGAACTTTATTTTTTGAAGTTCAATACCTATCTTGAATCCTTCTGCCCCAATCTCTTGAAGTTTTCTGAAAGATTCCTGATAAGTTTCATCCGTTTCTTTAGTGGTTCTTACGATAAATGCTTGGTACTTTAAAGCAAATTCATTTTGTATTTGTTCTATCGCTTTTGCATTTACTTTCTCGCCATTTAACTGTGCTTTATATTGTTCAATCCGTAAGGCTTCTTCCTTATCAAAATTTTCTTTTTCAATTTTATACCGTTCTTTTTTGACGGCATCTGAACTGAATTTCAATTGAAGTTCATCCAGCTTAGAGTAGAAGTCCCGATTCAGAGCAAGTTGCTTGTCTATCTTGCCCTGAGTTTCATTTATGTTTTCTATTAATTCTACTTTAGCCCCTGTGCTTTGGGTATTTTTTAATAGTTTTTCATACTCCCCAAGTTTATTAACCAAAGAATCTAAATAACCTAATTCTTTTGTTTTAGATTCTTTCACTGTTTTGCCTAACAGCTTCTCTGTCTGCTCTATTCTTTTTTGGGCTTTATTGAAATCATCAGATCCGATAGTGGCTCTTTCTTGAATGGATTTCAGTTCACTTAAAAGTGAATTTAAAGACATAAGACTTGTCAGTGACCCCGGATCTACTTTTAAAATTTCATCTTGCCCAAATTCTTTTCTTAGCTTTTGTTTTTGATTTCTTAAAGTATCAAATATACCGTTTATACTTTTGGCTACCGCAGTTGCAGCACGGGTTTGCACTTGAATATCATATATACCTTCCTTTCTAAGTTCTCGCAAAACTTCTGAAATCTTGGTATCTATAAATAATTTTCTTTGTGATGCAGTTATTAGGTTTTCATCTAAAGCAAAAATACCTTTTTTTGCTAATGCCATATCCTGCAATTCCTCAGAACTTTCTCTTAGTATAAGGTTGTACTCACGTTGCTGCCTATTAAGAATCTCCGTGATAGTCTCCTGTGCCCCGCCCCTTGATCGCATCTGTTTTTGAAGTTCTCTTTCTGCATCCGCCAATGCTATAGTACCTGTTATGGCTGCGGTAATTCCGTTTAAAAATTCAGTAAGTCCTGATACCGCAGCCCGAAAAGGAGATGTGTCCCCTATAGCAAGCAATAAACCATTCCATGCAGATTTTAAAAGAGTAACATCCCCACGCATTGAATCCAACTGTTTTTGAGAAATTTCTCTTGCGGTAATTAACCTGTCATTAAGACGTTGAACTTCTATGTTAACTTCCCCTATATTTTCAGCAAGTATCAATGCTTGTACTGCCCCTCTCTTACCAAACAAGTCAAAGGCTACTGAAAGTTTGTTGGTAGAATTTTGTAGTAACTCTAACGCCTGTCTGTATGTAAGACCCCTTTGGGCAGCTTCTATCAAAATATTTCTGAAAGCCGTTGCAGAAGTAGATGCCTGTACGCCCCTATCCGCAAGTACTCCTAATACGGCTACGGTTTCTTCTAAAGAAATGTTAGCAGCCTCGGCTGCGGAAGATACAATCGGTAAGGCTGTTTCCAAATACCCAAAAGACAAAGCGGTGTCAATCGTACCCTGAGTAAGTACATCGACCACCCTTCTTGTTTCCAGTACAGAAAGGTTGAACGCTTTTAAGGTTGCACCTGTAAGTAAGGCTACGGCATCCGCAGATTCTCTTACGGCTGTTGAAAAGTCTACAACAGGGCCTGTTACGTTCAGCACTTCCTTGCCTGTAAAACCAAGTTTAACTAATTCCGTCTGTAGTTTAACTACTTCTTCTGCGGTAAAGGCTGTTGTTTGCCCAAGAACTAAGGCTTGTGTCCTAAGATCATCAAATGATTTTTGACCTTCTTTATCTAATATCGCCCCAAGGTTTACTATTTCAGCTTCAAAGTCTATTACGGTAGTAGCCGCATCTGTAAAGGCTTGGGCAATTGTATCTATAACAAAACTTGCCGCTTGAAATTTAAAAATGTTAGAAAGGGCATCCCCAAAGTTTCCAAATAATCCCCCAGCTTTACTTGTGGTTTCCTTACCTGCATTTTTAGCTTTGTTAACTGCGGAAATGGCAGTATTCAAAGTTTTGGATTGGGCAGTAATTTGGGTTATTAAATTCTTTGCTTCTATACTACCTGACTTCCCCGCCCTTGCTAATTCATAATAAGCATTTTCCAGCTTCTTAATTTCAGCACGGTGTTTGGCAAGCGCACTGCCCGGCAGTGATCCACCTATGCTACCCAAAGATTTACCAAGTCCTTTTATTTCTGTATCCAGAGATTTAATTCCAGACTTCAACAATGCAAAGGCTTCCTTATTTTTGGTCGGGTCTCCTGTAAGTTCTTCAATCAGGTTAGCTTTTCTTGTCCTGTTCCCTGCGGAACGATCCCTAAGAATGTCTAACTGTTGGTTTAAAAGTTTTTGTTGTGCAGTAGCTTTCCTGAGAGCATCAAAGATACCGTTCACTCGTCGGATGACATCATCCGAACCTGTACCGTTTATGGAAAAATTAATACTCTCTGCCATGCTTACTTATGTCTTTTGGAATAATGCTTGATTAATAATTCCGCAACCATAGGTTTGAAAATAACTCTAAGGTGTGGAACTCTTTTCATGAAAGTGGCTATCCTTCGATAGCTAAGGTTTCTTGTCATGGCTTCCAAAGACATATATTCTTTTATTCCATATCTTGCAGAACTAAGGAAAGTTCCTTTCTCGTCTATAAGACCTACCAAGTCTGAAAATTCTTTTGAATACTTTTCATCAGGGAAATGTGCCAGATCAAATATCTTACAACCATATCCAAAAATATTGTACCCAAACTTAGGACTTCCCAAGTAAGCACTTTGTTGTTTTGTCATTGTCTTTGACAATCCGTCTATCCATCTAATTGCATTAACCGCACAATGCTTTGCTTCTTCTACTTCCATACATCAAATTTAAAGCACAAAGATAAATCTTTATTTCCATGAAGTAAAATAAGTTGAAATTTTGTGGTTACTTTTGGACATGAAAAAAATTTTTTTTGCATTTAGCAATGTTCCATTGCTGTGGGGCTTGTGGTTTATTGTTTGCTTGTGGTGTAGTTGTGGCCCGTCTACATTTCGCTTCGCTACATTTCGACGGGTAAAGATTCATCATCATTTCCGCTACGCTACAACGATGATGAATTTTGATTTGCTTTGCGATTCCATTAAATTTTGAAAATAATTTTGGGGAAAATGTGCTGTTTTGCTTAGATGTGCAAGCACATAAATTCGGTATAAAGAAGGGGAAAACACATTACCCCTTATACCTGCTTACTTTCGCCCAAATTCAGTCCCTAAAAATAGGGACTCGTTGCTTGATCGACTCCCCAAAAATAAATTTGAAAATAATTGATTAAAAATAGTGTTACTAACACTAAAAATGTTATCTTTGCACCTTAAAATAGTTTGTTATGCCAATTAGACCTGTTAAAAAACAAGTAGAAGATGTTAGTGTTGTGGATGATCTTACAGGGAAAGATGTACCTAATGTTGATATTCTTAGAAAGACTGGAAGTGTAGAAGTAAGCAATGATAAATACGTCATTATAGATTCAGAAGCGTTAAGTTATATAAAAAGACGGTTATCTGTATCTGATATGGGTAGACTTGTATCAATGTGTGATATGGTTGCTGGGGACTATAACCTGATAACGGATGCTGAACTTAACAGGCCACACACCACTATCACACTTAGGTTGCACTTAGATTACAGTAAAAACAACTACAGTATATTTATGAAAAAGTTATATGAGTTAAATGTAATATTTTACTTTAAAGCCTTCGATCAGTTTACAGGTAAGTCAATAACGTGGGTGATGTTGAATCCTACACTTGCCCGTAAGAGGCGTGTGTTCGACGAAAAAGTAGACAAAGCATTTAAAGATTTAGCACAATCTTTTAGGAAGGATTTACAAAGTGGTAAATAATTATCTATGATTAAAGATATAAATAAAAGTGTAAAAGTGTTCACTGCGGCTTTTAAATTAATGCGAAAGTTAGAACTTTCTGATAACGTAGTGCTTAGTAATTTGATATTACTGTCAGATATGGATGGGTGTATTCAAGTTAATAAAGAAATGGTAGCCACAATATCCGAAAGATCTAAACTGCATAGTGGTACAGTAAATAATTCTTTAGGCAGGTTGTGTAGAGTAGTTCCAATCATTAAAGATGGTAAGATAAATATTAATTGGGGTGGGCCGATCCTTATTCGTACAAGCAGGGGTAATTACAGATTAAGTCCTATGTACATTTATAAAAAAGGTTTATCTAATAGGTCTAAAGATATTAAGGATTTCATAGATATATACAACAATTTACATGACTGAACATTTCATCCAGCAAAGACTTTGGAATAAGTATTCACACACCCGTTACAAGTTTCTGAATACTTTCTTCTTTACAAACGAATCAGACTTCCTGACAGTAACGGCTGCCGGGTACTTCAATGAGTTTGAAATTAAGATCACCAAAAGTGATTTCATGGCTGACTTCAAAAAGCCAAGACACAAAAAGATGCTGGATGTATTTTCAAAAGTAAAAGATCACACGGTAGCAAACAGATTTTGGTATGTGGTTCCTGACGGTCTGCAACATTCGATTGAAGTTCCAGTCTATGCAGGATTGATGGTATGTATGCCATACGGATTAAAGGAAATTAAAGCTGCGCCACTACTGCACAGTAACAAACATAAGGTAGAACGGCTGTTTAATAAGATGTATTTTGCATATGAAAAAATAACAAGAAATTTTTTATTTAAAAATAAACACTAAAAAGTTTTGTTGTTTTAAAACAATTTTGTATCTTTGTAAAAAATTAAGAATAATGCCAGACATATCACTTTGCCGTAACCAAGATTGTACAAGACGATTAACCTGTTATCGCTTCTTGGCTGAACCTAATACTGAGCATCAGGCATACGCAGATTTCAAACAGGGGAATGGATACTGCCCTGATTACTGGCCGCACAGGTTTTTCCCTATCGCTGCTGATCCGATCGAAACATTGCGTTGGATACATTTGAAAAGACGTGATGGTGATGCGGGTGCAATAGCTGAAATGACAGGTTTGAATCGTGGTACAATATCTTTATACCTTACCCACGCAGGAAAGGCAGTATTGAAACCATTGATAGTAGATAAAATTATTAAATCATTTAAAAAAATATATAATGAACGACTTTAAAGTAGGAGACAAAGTTGAATGTTTACTTTTTGGAAAAGGGAATATTGATGTTATTGATAATGATGCTAAAGATTTTCCTATAGGGGTACGTTTTGGGCAGTTTAAAATTCAATGGTACACATATGATGGTAGGTTTATAAAAGACACCGGAGTTTGCCTTACTAAAGGAACTTGGAAAGTAGAAGAAGTATTGCCAGAAGTAACATACAAACAAGGAGAACTTGTGTGGTGTGATGTTAGAAAGAATGGAGAGTGGCAGGTTGCCGTATATGATTTTGAAGATGGTAGTAATATGCAACGTGTCATTACTAAAATAGGTTCAACCATGTGGGGCGTACCAAATAATTGTATAAGAAAATTTAAAGACAGCCCGTATGACATTAACGACTGACCAAGAGAAGGTTATACACATGGCTAATCTAGACATGAGAAGCCGCCCACGAAATAGTATTATGTGTGCCGTAGTAGACGGGTTTGCGGGGTGTGGTAAGAGCCACTTGATACCATACATTATTAAAGACAGTACTTTTCCTTCATCTTTGGTGATGGCTCCAACTAATAAAGCGGTGGGGGTTATAAAATCAAAATTAGCTGGGCATGATCTTAAAAATTGTGATTATGCTACTCTACATTCTGTGATATATGGAAAACCATCCAAAGAAGGTACATGGATTCCGAAGTTTGACACTGTAGACAATACGCTTATTATTGTAGATGAATCTTCTATGGTTACCGATCAGGTTTACAATGACCTTTTAAAACGTATTCTGGATTCTTACATACTTTTCATTGGGGATTCATTTCAGTTGGAACCTGTAGGAAGTCCGTGCCCAATATTTGATCTACCTACTACTAAAATGACTCAGGTAGTCAGGCATGACAACGGGATACTAAATACAGCCAACAATCTTCGTGTAGTTCAGAATGCTACAGTAGCACTGAATGATGATGTACATCTTATTGATAAAAATGTAAGCATCAGAAGATTTGCAGAAGATATTTATTTTGGTAAAGATTCAGTAATGATATGTGCCACCAACAATGCCAGAGTTGCTTATAACAAGGTGATACGGCAAGCAATAGGCAAGACAGATAAGATTGATAACGATCAGCTTATTGCAGTAAACAACAGTTCTGAATATGACAACGGTGAAATCTTTGTTGGGGAGGATATGCTTTACATAAAATCCAGAACTGTTGAAGTTCCGGGAGTTGGTAAAATAATTATCGACATTTACAAGCAAGGGGAAATTACATTTCTTCATGTACCAAATTTGATGACTGCCAGCCTGCATACTCTACAGTTTAAAGAATTAGACATAGCTACCAAGATTGACCTGTTCGGAAAAGATAATATTCACATCGCAACAGGGATAGTAAAGAACGTGGTTATCACAACTTGGGCGTATGCCGTTAGCTGTCACAAGATGCAAGGTAGCCAGTTCGAGACGGTGTATGTTGATTTCGATTACTGTTCATCAAATTGGAACGCTTCAAGATGGTTGTACACAGGAATAACAAGAGCATCAAAAAAAGTGATTTTATTACCAAGCAAAAATATAAATTTCGTATGAATTTTGAAGATATAAAAATAGGGGACAAGGTAGTTGAAATAGTACACTGTTATTTTCCCGGAGAAGTTCTTACTGTAATTAAAAAAGACAATAGAGATCATACCGTAAAATGTAGCACACAAGATGGAAGGTCTGCTTGGGAAGAGGATAGAAATATTAGACTTATTAGTGTTGCGAATGATGCACCAAAAACTAAACGACAACCAAAACTTATGGTCTGCGGATTCGGGAAGTCAGGAAAAGACACAGCCGCAGAGTATTGGAGGGATAATTTTGGTATGACGTTCATGAGTTCTTCTTGGGCCGCAGGAGAAATATTTATCTTCGACCTGTTGATGAAGAAGTATGACTATGCTTCCAAGGAAGAATGTTTTGCTGATCGAAGGAACCGCAGGGGTGAATGGTTCAACCTTATCTGTGACTATAACAAAGATGACAAGACCAGACTTGCAAGAGAAATACTTTCCAAGACCGGGGCCTACATCGGTATGCGATCCAAAGAAGAAGTACAAGCCTGTAAAGATCAGAATGTATTTGATGTCATCATTTGGATAGATGCAGAAGAAAGAGTGGGCAAAGAATTTTCACTTTCTTGTACTGTTACCAAGGAAGATGCAGACATTATCATTACAAATAATGGTACAGAAGCAGAGTTTAAAGAAAAACTTAACAAAGTTGGAAAAATAATGTTTAAAAAACTTGTTTAAGTTCAAAAAAGGTGTATCTTTGCGTAACAATTTGAAATATAATGAGTAAAAAAACAAGATCATTCACTTTAGATACCGAAGTTCTGGATAGAATAGTTGCTGAATCAAAAGAAGTAGGGCTTAGTACCAATGCTTTTTTGAATACCGCACTAAGATCAGTGTTCGGATTACAAACCAAAGAAGCACTGGTTGCCATCAGGTTTAACAACAGCATCAAACAAGTTCCTACCAATCCGCCTATAGCGGACAAGATAGTAGGAAGGGTAAGACCTACTTCCCCTGATGCGGAAGTTACGGTAGATTTGTCACAGGTTGAAAAACAACCTGCAAGAGAATTATCAGGACGTAGAGAATTGAAACCATTTCAAAAATGAGAGAACTTGAACAGAATATCTTACGGTATTTTTTTCAACATAAGCAGAGCATAGATTATTTAGAACATGGTATCGACGCAAGTATTTTTACTGATGCAACACACCATGCTTTGTTTCAAATCTACATGGCTTACGTTGCAAAATATAAATCAGTCCCGGAAAAGAACAACTTGGTTATCTTCATGGCTGAGAACAATATTGATACAAAACATATTGAACATATCAGCAGAGTTTTCCCATCAGTATATGAACCGTTTGAAGATCTGGCAATCATAGAAGAAGCCTTACTTTTAAAAGTAAAAAAACTTCTGCACACCAGAGCAATACAAGACAGTTTACAAACCTTGGGGGATCAGTGGAATGAAAAGGATGTGACCAAGCTGTACAAAAAGATTTCATCTATTGACCAGCTTGACATTCATGGGCGTGTAAAGGATTGCTTTTTGTTAGAAGGGTTAGCTGCACAGGTAATTACCTTACCGACACCTTACCCTACTTGTTTTGAGAACTTCAATAAGATAATTGGTCTTGGTGGTTTTTATCCCCCACAGTTGATTACCATCTTGAAGGGGCCTAAGTCGATGGGTACAACATTTCTTCTGCACCTTGCTGTTGGGTATGTGAAAGATGCGCTCCCTGTAACTTATATAGATTGGGAGAATGGGCAAAGCCAGATCGCTACAGTTCTACAACAGATGTTGGCAAATGTTAGGGTTGAATTTTTGTATGCTGACCATAACAGAACATCTTTAGAACAGAAGTTAGAGAGAGTTAGAGCAGCCGGGCAAGACATTCATTATATAAAACTCCGTGCAAAGCGTGACGGTCTAATGATTGCCGAAGATATTATTGATAGACGGTTCGATCAGACTGGTAGGAAGCCAAAGGCTTTGTTTTATGACTATCTTGACATCACAGGTGGGGATAAAAGTAAAGACCGCAGGGAACGTGTGCAGATGGCTTACGCTGACGCATCAACACTGAACGGAAAGTATGACGCTTTTGGGATTACTGTATCTAAGATCACAAGGGGTTCAAAGAATAAAGAGTTCCTGACCGAAGAAGATGCGGCAGAAGATAATGAGAAAGCCTACAATGTGGATGCCATGTTTGCAATCCGTCGTGGAGAAGAAGAAGTGGAAGCGGGAATAGGGTATATCACTCCAATAGTGCAGAGAAGCGGGGCAAGCAATTTGGATATTAAGTGTGTGCTTGATATGTCTGGAGATACCCGTTATATAGGAGATTCATTAAGACCATACTGATGCAACACCTAAAAGATTATTTCAGCCAATTCAATATAAGGCTTAGTGATACTGGATACCACAGGTTTGTTGACCCATTAGATACGAGCCGTCACCGTAATGCTGTAGTTAATTTTGAACAAAATTTCGTCCAGAATTGGAAGACAGGGTACAGTAAATCTATTGCAGGATTCGTTGCTGACCATAGTGGTATGGCTTATCAGGATGCCGTTGATTTTGTGGGCTTGTTGGACATACCAACCTTATCAGGTGTTAAGCCAGTTTTTAATCCTGAGTCATCGTCAGATGTTGTTATGCCATTAACCACATCACTGTTTGAAAATTCAGTATTGGGGGAACGTGCCAGAAACTATTTGATTGATAGAAAATTCGATCTGAATGTTTTGGATGACAAAGGTTGGACAGTTGGGGTTGAAGGGAAGTGGCTTGGTAGAATCATCATTCCGTTTAAGATAAAAGGAAAATTAGTCTACTATATTGGTAGAACTTTTCTTGGGGAAGATCCAAAGTATTTGAATCCAATATCTACAGATGTGGGGGTGGGCAAGTCTGAATTGCTTTATAATCAGGATGCTCTTTATACCCATACTAAAGGATACTTGGTTGAAGGAGTTATGGATGCAGAAACAGTAGGGGATAATTGTGTGGCAAGTTTGGGCTGGAAATTATCCAATCAGCAGATAAGCCTTATCAGTAATTCTCGATGGAAAGAATTGCACATTATCCCAGATCGGGGATTTGAAAATCAGGCCTTGGCAACAGCTTTGTTTTTTACAGGGAAGATGGATGTTTACATTCACTCACTCCCGGCAGGATCAAAAGATGTGAATGATTGTGGATTTGAAAATGTAATTTTTAATAATAAAATATGAGACGTGCCAGCATGAACATTCTTTTCGATCAGTTTGTAAGCATCACATCAGGTATGCTTACAGAAGATCAGTGCAAGGAAATCTTTTTAAGGGCTTCACGGTTCCGTCCTACCCGAATTTTAATCAAAGCAAACAAAGTAAAGTCAACTCAAATATCTCAGGTATTAAGACCCTGTAATGAACAGCTTTTCAATAATATACTTTCAGCTTTGAGACTGGAAACACACCATCGGTTTATGCCTTTGGTTCCAGCAGATTCTGAATGGAAAATAATGATGGCTATAGCCGCAGATGCAGAAGATTACTGTACGCTGTTTCAGTTCTCACAGACGCAGGGATATACTGAATACATAAAAGCCGGGATGAAAATGATGGGCAAACTTTACAGCTTGTCAAAGTTCAAGTATTATAAAGAAAAGATATTCTCGCTCAGGGAAAAAATGGAAACCGTGTCTAACGATCCTGATCCTGAGTTGACAGCTAAAGTGTATAAGACCTATTTAAGAATGTCTGGTATTAAACACAACGAGAAGTTTTATGCTGAAAATGTCGCACATTTAGTATATATTTGCGACAGGATCAGAGAAACAGGAATCAGATATGATCGGTATGTGGAAGCCCAATTTGAATACTGGAAAGGGTTTAATAAAGTCCCGGAAGTTTCTTGGCTTCATACCGACGAAGCAGTTAAACGAACCTTTAAAATAAAATAAAATGACATACAATGAATACCAAAATTTAGCAGTAAGAACCTGCAAAGTCTATGATGATAATAATATGAATCTTCTGCACATGGCAGTTGGTCTGCACAGTGAATACACCGAATTGGGGGATGCAATCTTAAAAGAAGATAAAATAAACATAGGTGAAGAAATTGCCGATCATATGTGGTATCTTGCAGTGTATTGCCACTTTGCAGCCATACCGTTTGATGTTGTGGTATTCTGGGATGAAGTTCCTTGTACAGATCATTTATCTATGTTGACATCTAAATTTGTGGATGTGGTTAAGAAGAAAGCAATTTATGGAAACAGAGAGCCTAAAGTGTGGGACTTAGAACGCAAACTTATAACTAATATAATTTCCAAACTTTTCACCATAGCTTATGCTTTTGATCTGGATATGCCTAAACTTTTAGAGAACAATATTGAAAAATTAAAAGTAAGGTTCCCAGAAAAGTACACAGATCTTTCTGCCAATAACAGGAACTTGGATGCGGAGTATGAACAATTAAAAAAATAAATTACTTTTTATTTGTTTTTCTAAAGAAACTTTTGTATATTTGCAGCATGATATTGATAAACATAATAGTCTGGAATAAATACAGTTGGATAAAGGCTCCACAATCAGTGTTGGATTCTATATCTGAATACCTGTCTTACCCAGTTAAGAATAGCCACTATACCACATCAGGTAAAGATAAAATCAGCCTGCTTACTTTTAAGAACGCTTTCAAAACAGGGTTCTTAAAAGGGGTTATGAAGATTGTGGTTGATAGTGGCTATGAGTTTACCATAGAAGATAAAAGGAATAATAGGTTCCAAGTAGAAGAAGTGATTACTGAATTGCCTACAGGCACGCTCAGGGATTATCAGAAAGATTCTGTAAAGGCAATCTTTCCAAATACAAGAATGGTGTGGTATCGTGGGGTTGTAAATGCAGCAACCAATGCCGGGAAGAACTGGATCATAGGATGTGTTGTCAAAACAGTGCGGCCACATTCTAAGGTCATGATTACCGTCCATAGAGTTGAACTTTTCAAACAGTTGTATGAGTTCCTTACTGAATGTGGTATAAAAGTTTCCAGATATGGAAACTATAAGAACAAGGCTTATAAAGAACTTGGAGATGTGACGCTCTGTATGTACACCACGATGGCTCCAAACATTACCAATGCAGATGTGCAATTGTTTCTTCCAACAGTAGGGACTATAATTGTGGACGAGTGCCACCGGGCAACAGCCAAGAATTATTATGAAGTTCTGAAAGCGGCAGATGCAAGCTGTGTGGTCTATTTATCTGGAACCCCTTTCAATGGGGAACCTGCACATGACTTGAACATCATCGGTGACTCTGGCGAGCAGTTGGTAACTATTACTAACCAAGACTTGATAGAACAGGGCGTGTCTTTAAAGCCGACAGTTCAGATGCACTGGTTGAATGAATATGATAATGCTTCATCATATGATGATGAAAAGTTTAATATAATAATGTCCCAACAAAGGTTGGAGATTATAATAAATGAGATTTTGGGTGATTTAAACAAGGTGGTGCTGATTTCAGTTCTTACAAAAGAGCATGGTCAGCACCTACTTAATCAACTTATAGGTTTACCTACCACAGTTGATTTTATTTACTCAGATGATCCTGACAGAACAGAAAAACTGGAAGATTACCGAAAGGGTATAATCAAGGTGCTTATCACCACAGAAGTACTCAAAGAGGGTATAAATATTCCACTGGTGAATACACTTATTAATGCTGCTTGGGGCAAATCTATTGTGTGGGTAAAGCAGTTTGTGGGTCGACTTCTTAGGGATGACGGTATAAATAAGACCTGCACAATTTTAGATTTTGTGGATGTAGGGCATAATACCAAGGATCAATCGTTGGTCAGGTATGCGCTTTATCAAGCAGAAGGATTTGAAATTATTAATCATAAAAATATTTAAAATGACATTTAGAGACTTATTAGTAAACTTAAGGGCATGTGAAGATGCTAAAAATTGGGCAAAAGAAATGACAATTGAAGAAATTGTAAATACGTGCCATAGGGGAGATTGGTTGTTGTGGTTGGCTAAAAAAATAGATTTACCGATCAAGCCAATAACACTTGCTAAGGTACGATGTGCAAAAACGGTTATTCACCTGATAGATTACCCAAGCTCTCTAAAAGCATTAGAAGTAGCTGAGAAATTTGCCCTAACTGACGAAGTTTCTTTAGATGATTTAAGAAATGCTGCTTATTCTGCTGCTTATGATGCTGCTGCTGCTTATAATGCTGCTGCTTATTCTGCTGCTTATTCTGCTGCTGCTTATGCTGCTGCTGCTGCTTATGCTGCTGATGCTGCTGATGCTGCTGCTGCTTATGCTTATGCTGCTGCTGCTTATGCTGCTGATGCTGCTGATGCTGCTGATGCTGCTGATGCTGCTGATGCTGCTGCTGCTGCACGAATAAAAAATCAAAAACAAACTGCGGATATTTGTAGAGAGATATTAGGTCACCTTATTATTACTAAAGTAAATGAATTATTAAAATGACATCTAAATTAACTCTAACTAATGCCATTGCTATGGCGGCTATTATCGTACTTATCTGGGCCCCGATACAGTATAATAAATTTACAGCTAAGTTTTCCCATACTTTTGAGAAAGAGTTTGACAAAGGACTTAAAAAAGCATTTTTATATGGGTGGCTTACTGGTGCAAACCAAATGCGAGATTTTGGTGAGTGTTATGTGCCGTTAGACACCTTAATGATTATGCTACAGAAGGATACATCTGATTTTTCTTACTCTATAGAATCAATAAACAATGGGAACTAAAATAACCGACAACTCAATCATGACATTTGGAAAGGCACATAAAGGAAAGATGATGTCGCAGGTTCCAGATGCGTACTTGCTATGGATGTGGAGAGAGAAAGTAGGCCCACAAGAAATCTTAGATTACATTGAAGATAATTTAGATAATTTAAAAGGATGATTCCAAAAACAGAAACTCCAAACCTTCTTTTAAGTGTGGTGGCAGATGCCTACACTACCGACCCGGAAGATTGCTTCTCAAAAGATTGGGAACATAATAATCAGCATTGTATGATTTGCTCTATGCAAAACGTCTGCATGATCCTGAGTACATCCAATGTAAAGAAAGCGATGGAAATGGCTAATGCCAAATTCAGTCCTTGGGTGGACGAAATAGATTTTTCATTGGTTCCGAAAGAAAACTTGTTGGCAGCATTAAAACAAAATGCTTATCCATTGCAGGATCTTCGTGACTTTTTTGCACACTATTCAAACTGTAAGGATACCTTTACGGTCAACACGCAGGTCAATCTTTTTATTCGTGAATACAAATTAACTCTACAGGATGGGCAGGTTAGCAATAATAATTAATAAGGACGACAACTACAATGCTGTCAACCGTATTTTAAATGCTATCAACCATCCAGAGATTGCAAAGATCGAAAGGATATTTGAAGGTGCGACAAAAAAGGAGTTAACTACAGGTTATAGTCATGTGCTTTTGGTGGGCACAGAGATGATTAAGAAATACCTTGGCGCAGGTGTCGCTGGCAGGAACGCAGTTATCCAATTAGATGACGTGTGGTACTTTACTATGCCTAACCCTGCGGCTCTCTATACGCAAAGCGTTGCAATCCGTGCAGCCAACCAAGTTATACGAGCAATTCAAAGTTTGGACAACCCTAATTTTTATTTACCAAAGATTCCGAAGTATGAGATCAGTACTTATGCGGAATTAGAACAGTTAGTTAATGAATGTTTGAAGTCTGAGTTCATGTCTTTTGACTTTGAAACAAACAATATGCTTCAAACAAGACACCCAGATTTTAAAGCCACCTGTTTAGGTATTTGTTTTACTCCGGGGTTCAGTTGGATTATTCCACAATGGATGCTGTATGATAAATCATGCCTTATGCAATTGGAAAGGATATTTTGCAGCAAAGATCTTACAAAGATAGCACATAATTTATCTTTCGATTACAAGGTTTTGAAGCGGTTAGGTATTACACCAAAAGGAAGATATTCATGTACTAAGATTTTATCTTGGCTTATTGATGAAAATACACCAAACGGTTTGAAAGAGGCAGTAGATTGGTACTTGCCTGACTTCTCAGGATATGATTACCATGTGGATTTTTCCAAAGATGTAGACCAAGATCTTTATGAATACTTGGCTATTGATGCTCACGTTACTTTATGCCTGTACTGTATATTCATAAAAGAACTTTCTAAAGATCAGCCCCTGTATGTAGCTTTCAGAAATATCTATATGCCATCACTTTTTGTATTGGCAGAAATGGAATGGGGCGGGTGTTATGTGGACAAGAATTATTTGGATGAAGAATCTGTAAAAATTGATAATCTTATTACTCAAAGGGTAAATGAAATTCAAGAAATGCCAGAAGTACAAGGCTGGGTAATATCTAAGAATAAAGAACTTGTGGCAGAAGCTATACAAGACCTTACTGACAAGATAGCAACCAGAAAATTGAAGTTCACAAATCCTGATGACAGGTACATATTGGATTGGACAGACAAGATCAAGAAGTATAAATCAGGGGAACTGTATTGTATAGATTCTTGTGATGTAAATTCCCCTAAAATATTGGCAGAATTATTGTACACTAAAAATGGGTTTAATTTTCCAAACCCAATGAGAGAAGATAAGGGGGCTAAAGGCAAGAAGAAAGTGGAAAGTAATTCTACTGACAAGGATGCTTTGAATGATATTGACCACCCAATCGGTCAGAAGCTAAGAGCCATCAGGACTTTAGAAAAGATGAACGGAACCTATTATAATGGAATAAGTGATTTGGTAATTAATGGAAAAATCCATACAAACTTTAACCAAACTGGCACTGTGACAGCCAGATTAAGTAGTTCAAACCCTAATCTGCAAAATATTCCTCAAAGAGTGACTATTGATGATCCAGAAGTAAAGGCAGTTATTAAAGGTGTTAAGAAAGCATTTTATGCCCCGGAAGGTTATGTAGTGATGCAGGCCGACTTATCTCAGGCAGAGTTAAGGATCATAGCCCATCTCTCTAAAGATGAAAATATGATTAATGCCTACAGAGAAGGGAAAGACCTCCATGCTATAACAGGAAGTAGAATTGCTCGGATGCAAGATGACTTTATGGGATTCCTTGAATCGTCAATGTTTAAAGAAAACAGACAAATAGCGAAATGTTTTCATCCAGATACCGAGGTACTAACTAAAAGAGGGTGGGTTCGTATAGTAGATTTGTCCGATGGAGAGCAGGTAATGCAAGCATTACCTAAATCTATGTCCGACATTAATTTGGAGTGGGTAACTCCTATTGAAGTGTTCACTAAGCCTAATGAATTTTCAGAATTAGTTCATCTAAAGAACGAGAGTATAGATTTAAGAGTAACCCCAGACCATTTAATGTTGGCTTACCACAAAAATGATTTTACATTAACTATGCCAGAACAGCTAAATAGGAAAAGAGGTTTTATAAGTGCTGGGGATTATTTAGGAGGGGATATATATATAGATGAATATTTACTACGGGCCGCCGTTATTACACAAGCCGATGGATCTTACACCGGTTTTAGAGTTCGTTTTGGGTTTACTAAAAAACGTAAAATAGAAAGGTTCAGAGCGTTCTTTAAACTTGAAGATTATCATGAAAGTTTAAGTAAGCAGGGGGTTACTACCTTTACATTGACTAAAGATATGTCGGTAAAGATACAAGGACTATTGTACGGTAAAGATTTCCCTTGGTGGTGGTTAAACTTAACGAAAAATTGCAGATTGGCAGTGCTGGATGAGGCGGCATATTGGGATTCCCACACTAATACGAAACTTACCTGTTATATTTACTCTAACACTCATTCTCAAAGTGTGGATGTATTACAGGCTGTGGCCCACTTGACAGGAAGGAAGGCTCAGAAAAGGTCGGATAAACAGAAAAAAGAATTGCATCATCAGATTGTGCATAAATTATCTATAAAAAACACCGATAGAACCAGAGGAGGGAACATAACCACTAAAAGAATATCTTATGACGGGGACGTGGCGTGCCTGAGTGTGCCGAGCGGGTTCGTATTAGTGAGAGATAATGGCATAGCTTTGATACAGAAGCAGTCAGCAAACTTCGGGCTGGTCTACGATATATCTCTTGATGGTTACATTGCATATATCAAAGCGCAAACAGGAAAAGTAATTACAAAAGCGGATGCCCAGCTTCACTTCGATTCAGTATTTGGGTCTTACCCTAATTTGAAAAAATGGCATCAGCAATATAAAGATATTGTTGCTAAAGACGGGTTTGTAAGAAACTTATTTGGTGTAAAGAGAAGGCTTCCAGAAGTGTGGAGTTCGGATCAACAGAAAGTTTCAGCCGCAATGAGATTGGCAATTAACACACCCGTTCAAGGAACCATAGGGTTATGGGCACAGTGGTTGATGATCTGGCTTAAACTGAGACTTCCATCATCTGTAATGATCTGGTCAACAGTGCATGACAGTATTGTTCTGTATGTTCCCACAGGTATGGTGGATGAAGTTGCAGAAGTTATAAAAGAATTAGAAAACGTAATCCCTACCCAATTATACTTCGATATGGAGCCTTTGGCAGTTCCGTTGAAGATGGATATTGAAGTAGGAGATTCATATGGAAATTTATCAGAAATTAAAAAATAAACAGTAAAAAGTTTTTGTTTTAGAGAACTTTCACTATCTTTGTACTTCAATATTTATCACACATAGAGACTTCTGAGAAGTCCGATTATTTAACTTAAATTTTTTAAACCATGCAACCACTTTTAGATTATGCGGCATTAGAGAATCTTGATTCTGAGATCGCCAGCAGAGACAGTGCAGTTTTTTACATGAAACAGCAGGACATTGAGATTGGGAAACCGATTCACATTCGCTTCTTACCTCCGAAGCCAGATTACAACGGGAGATATTATATCACATCCATTAACCACTGGTTACAAGTCGGTGATAAAAAAGTAAAAGTAGTTTCCCCAAAAATTATTCCCGGTGAACATGACTTCATTGATATGTGCATAGATTCCGTAAAGGTGTCTATGGACAGTGGAGCCAAAGCACTTGTAGCAAATCAGAAGCTGTACGATAAGCAGCAAATTTTCCTTCTTCCCGCCATTATTTTGGAAGATGTCAAGTACGGCCCAACAGGGGAAGTAGTTGACTACAAAGTTAAAAACGGCAAGCCGTGTATCTTCCAGTGTGGCCCCCAGGTATTGAAACAAATCAATGCCATCGTTATCAATCCGCAGTATGCAAACGCATCCGGTCTTTCTATCTTGTCACCAAGTATGGGAAATACCTTAACCATTTCAAAAGCAAAGTCAGGGCAGAAAACCGATTATTTGGTACAGCCTTGGAGATTTGCAAACGCAGTTGACGAAGCCTTGGTTGAATCTTGTGAAAACATTATCGACCAACAAAAGAGACAAATGTATTCCGACGCTTACCAACAGTCTATCTTTACTCATTTCTGGACAGGTAGACCGACAATGGCAGAACCAGAATACAGATTCCCGGATTTACGACAGAACACTGTTACTCCAGAAGTAACTACTTCGGTTCCATCCTTTATTCCGCAGGTTAATGTACATGCGCCTGCACCGCAAGCTGCATTTCAAGTCCCGCAAGTGACCCCGCAAGTTGCAACAGTGCAAGTTCCACAGGTCAATGTTCCTGCGGTTCCCCCTGTAGCTGCCCCGGTTGCAGAGCAGCCAGCAGTAGTTGCGCCACCTGTACAAGCACCTGTGATTAACCTTCCACCTGCGGTTCCCCCAACAAATATAGGAGGAGATATAAATGATCTTCCTACAAACCTTGGTAAACCAGCAAATTTGTTTGAAGCAGTTCAAGCAAGTCTTGGGAAGTAATGAAAACAGTATCAGTAAAAGCGATAGTCAACCCCGATGGACAGGGGTTGACTTTCCTTCATAAAGAAGTATTGGCTCCAACCTTCATCCCTAAAGCTGGGGAAGAAGTGGATGTCGATATAACTTTTGGAAAAGTAAAAAGAACTTTAGCCCAAAACAGACTTCTGTGGGGAGTAGCTTACGAAGTTATTGCCTATGAGATGGCTAATAAGTTTGGCGAAGTGATGCCTAAAGAAGTTATACATGCCCATAACCTTCAAGTGATCCAAGGAGTTAAACTTGAATGGCACACAATGAATGGTCAGGATGTACTTGTGGTAAAAGATAAGAAATCTTCCGACATGACTAAGGAAGAATTTTCAGAAATGTACGAGAAGCTGAGAGACTGGTATGCAGTCAATAAAGATATACACATTCCAGAATCTTCTGGAGACAACACTTTAAACGATCATATAAGATGAACATAAGATACCCTGTTGAAATAAATATACACGGAGAGTTGGTCGATTCCAACGGTGTGGTTCTTGCAAAAGATGTAGTTACCGGGGCTTTGCAAGAAGTGGTGGCTAAAATAATTCTTAACAAGAAGCGTGATGTTGTAAGATGAAAGTAAAAATAATTGTAGACGCATCGCAGTTTGTCCACGCTAATTTCCACATATGGAAGAAAGCACACAATGCTGCAACCTTGGCTGATGCAATAGTAGCCAATATACAAAGTGCGGTATTCAAAATATCTCAGGAAGTTACTGTAGACTCTGTAGTGCTTGCCTTAGATTCAAGACCTACTTTCAGACATCAAATATTCCCCGGTTACAAATCACGCCCATCATCAGGTATTGATTGGGATGGTATAGAAGTCAAGCTGCAAGAAAATTTCACTTGTTTGAAGTGTGATCTTTTGGAAGCGGATGATATTATTTATATCTATGCTTTGTTGAAGCATAAAAAAGACAATACCGCAGTGGTTATTTTGGGATCAGATCGAGATCATTTTCAAACTGTTGATAGAGTAGGATGTTTGCAATACTGTACAACATCAGGTTTACTTCCAACCAGTAAGGAATCTGTTACATCTTGGAAGTGCAAACTTATTTTAGGATGTAAATCAGATGATGTACCTTCCATCGCTCCTGCAAGAACTGGAGAAAAAACGGTACAGAAAATGTTGGATAAAGGCATGACTGTAAAAGAGATAATGCTTCATTACAAAATTGATCCTGTTGGTACGGATGCTCAAAGCAATGCAGATCTTATTTATTATGATATGCTTGTGTATGGAAAATATGTATCATACGAAAACCAAAGTTCATTAATAACAAAAATAAATAGTTTATGAAAAGCAAATTTTTAGGTTTCACCTACAAAGACAGTATAACTGGATTCGTTGGAGTAGCCACTGCGCATATTGTCTATCTGACAGGGTGCGACCATGTTCATTTACAGCCCCATACTAAGGATGGGGACTATAAAGACGGTCAATATTTTGATATTACTCGTCTTATCTTAGATACTAACATCCCTAAGTTTAGTTTTCCAACGTCAGACGATTCTATGTCAACTGTGCCTAAAGGTGCAGATGTAAAATATCCAAATAAAATAGGACGATGATTATATTCAGCGATCTCCATGCCCATGATTTCACGGACTACAAAGAAGGTCGTCTTGAACTTATATGTCAGGTTCTTAGTCAAATTCTCCATGATGCCCGAACCAGCAAGTCCCCTGTGTTATTCGCAGGGGATCTTGTGCATAAGTTTGGGTACATACCTACTATTGTAACGATCAGTTTGATAAAAGTATTCGATCAGTTTAGGGATGTGGAAATCTATGCCATATCCGGGAACCATGACCAAGCGACCAAGAACTTTATTGCCGCAAGGTCTGTATCTTTTATTGAAGTTTTGGCAGGAGTCTTTCCGAACATTCATTGCATAGATTACCAACAGATTCAGATCGGTGATTATATGGTTACAGGGGTTCCTTACATGACATCATCAAATGATTTTTATGCTTTCATGAATGTTGCCCAAAAGTACAACAAGTCTATACTACTTTGCCATCAGACACCGACAAGGTTGTTCAATGATTTCATACCATCGCAGATTGATATTGACCATGAATGTTTTGATAAATTTGACATGGTATTTATGGGCCATATCCATAGGTTCCAAGATTTTGGTAAGAACAGATTCATGGTAGGCAATCCATTATTGCAAGATGCCGGGGATGTAGGAGATGAAAAAGGATACCTAAAAATAGTGAACGGAAACATAGAAAGAGTGATTATCAAAACTGATCTGGATGATCTGGCTATCACCAAGCAAGACGCAAAAGTTAAAGCTGCGGTCAAAGCAGAAAAAGTGGTTAACATAGATACCAGAATGTATTCAGAATCCTTCTCAGATAAGTTCACAGCCTTCTGTGACATTGCAAAACTTGATCCACATACTGTAAGTATCGGTAAAAAATTAATTTCATGATAGACACACTTCCGTATTGGGCGCAAGCTGTTATAATTTTCAGCACCCAAATATTGTTCATATATTTCAGAACTTTAAATGTAACTTATAATGCCAAACAGGATCGGTTTGGAGTTTTCTGGACAGGTAGTTTGGTATATTTCACATGGCTCGTAGGTCTGACTATTGGAGCCAATTCCCTATTAAAAGGAGATTATTTTTTAATACTGTGTGGACTGACAGGAGGATTGCTTGGCGCAGATTGGGCGATCACTAATAAATTCAAGCGGAAATGATAATAAATAATGTAATAATAAAAGGGTTCCGATCTATAAAAGATTTAACATTCCAATTCTCCAAACAAGGGGTTACTTTTGTCCAAGGATTAAACGGAGCCGGGAAGTCAACCATCTTTGAAGCCTTGTATTGGGGGCTGTATGGGCAGTCAATTAAGGATAGTACCTTGGCAGAACTAAAGACCAAACCCGAATACCGGGATGGTGAATGGGAAGGCACAAGAGTTATAGTAGAATTTTCCATTGATGAAACCGAATATCAGGTATTCAGAACATTGGATTTTGGTAAGCCTGCTGAATCTTCCATATCCATCTACAAGGATCGTCAAATGGTTCCCATCGAAAACAAAGCCAATGCTCAGGAAATTCTGACCAACATTATCGGGATCAATGCGGAACTTTTTAAACAGTCAATATTTTTTGCCCAGAAAAGTCTTAGACTTGTGGATAAGACTGATGCTCAGAAGCGGGATGTTTTGGATACCCTTTTCGATGTGGAAGTGGATAAGTATATTGAAAATGCAAAAAAAGAAGCGCAGGATGTTTCCACTAAGATAGCCTTGGTTGAAAATAAATATCAAACTGCGGTTAGAAGTCTGACAGATTTAAAATCAAAAAAGATTTCTGATGAACAGCTATTAAATACTTTCGACCACAATAAAAAGTTGCAGGTTGATAATTATACAGCGCAGGTTTCGGCAAAGGAAAAAGAACTTTCAGAACAGCCGACAGACATCCCGGAATTGGTTCCACCTGTTCCGTTTGATGCCAAGCTGTACAACGAAGCCGTCAGTAAGTTAAATGCTATAAACACTGCCATCAGTAATGCTGACTACAGATGGAAATCTTTACAGCCTGTGGTCACAACCTGCCCTACTTGTGGGGGAGATTTAAAACCTGACAAGATTTCGGAACTTCAAGCTGATTATAACGCTAAAGTAGCTGAATATGAAAAGATAGTTTATGATAATAAAGCACAAATCTTGAAGGTTGATTTGGATATTATGGATCAGCAGACCTTGAAAATAGAGTATGATAGACAGGTCAAAGAATTTGGAGTATTACAGATGCAGAATCAGGCCCTGACTTTCAAACGAAAGCAATTGGAAACAGAATTGAAAGGTCTGAATGATATGTTGGCTATGGTTGCATCTCAGACCTGCCATGTTAATGAAGGGTCTTTAATGATGTTAGGCGTAGAAATAGACAATCTTGAATCTTCCATTACAACACTTTCATCAAATCTGGCAGAATTAAAAAGGGATTTGGACGCATACCAATATTGGGCATCAGTGGGGTTTGGAGCAAAAGGTATAAAAGCCTATATATTTCAAGCTATGCTGACGAAGCTGAATACCGCCCTTAGAATTTATGGGGAACAGTTGGGGATTTATGTATCTTTCGATGTAAAAACCGACACCAAATCAAAAGCATTTTCCGTAGTAATAGAAACCTTGGATGGGGTAAAGAAATCTTACTCAGATTTATCTGGTGGAGAACAGCGCAGGGTGGATGTAATTGTATCATTTGCCTTACATGATTTAGTGTGTGATACAAAACAAAGACCGTCCATCATGGTATTGGATGAACCCTTTGAAGGTCTTGATGAACCGGGTCTTGATATAGCCATGCAGCTTATCAGGAACAAAGCACACAGCTTGGGGGTTTATCTTATCACCCATAATATAAATGTGGACATCAGCTGGGCAGAAACCATACAAATAAAAAAAGTGAAAAACATAACTTGTATAGAATAATGTTTTTATCTTTGCAAAAATTTTTAACATTAAATCATATAAAATGAAACAGTTATTTTTCAGTTTACTTTTACTGCTGTCCTTTTCGGTGCAGTCTCAAACAACTTACATAAAGTGTGTGTCCTACCAAAACTTTAAATCGTCAGACTGTCAAGGTTGTGGAATTAAAGAAGGAGTGTTCGCAGGCTTGATTTTAGAGAGTTCTTCCGGCATAAAACATGCGTTGCATAGTCCCTTCCAAGTTAAATATAGTAGAAATAATGTTACTATTACTGATGCGTATGGTACAATAGTTACAAGACCTGTTGCGTCCTTAGTAATGCGAGGCGCAGAAGGAAGAAATCTTAATACCTTTTTATCAGACTGTTTATGCAATCCATCTACTCATTATGTAAAAGCAATTACAGGAGATTTTGTGGATCTTACCAATCCAATGATGCCTGTTATAGCAATAGATAGCTTGCAAGTATTACCTTCGGGGGGTACAGAAGGGCAGGTATTAGCTAAAGTAGACGGAACTAATTACAAGACAGAGTGGGTGGATGCAGGTGGTGGCGGTGCTTCGTATTTGGTGTATAAGGCAAATGCCGTTTATTCTGGTGGAACTTTGGTTGTAAATATAGTTTATAATACATTAGGGTTTACCCCATCATGGGAATTATTTGACGGAAGTGTTTGGGGTTTTAACTTTCCTTTTTCACCTGATTATAATAAATTATGGGTAAATTCATCGGCTAATAATGAGCAATTTAGCCGTATATGGACTAATGGTGATTACCATGTTCAATTTGATTATTTTACTTCGGGTAATCCTTTTTCGATAGAGATAAATTATTTACCCTAAACATAAACACAGAATATGAAACTTTATTTATCTGACATTACCAATACGGTAAAATACCTTATCCAAAAAGAAGTTGGTAAGGATCAACTTGAAATGTACACATCATCCGTGTCCAGATCTATGACTTTTGAAATGCCTGTTAATGCCAAGGCTTTAATATCTCAGGAGTTTTCTATTCTTGCCGAAGTGGTAAGGTTTACAAATTTAGATAAAGGGATCAGTGTGTACACAGCAGTAGCTATGTTCTTGATTTGGTTTGGTCAAACTTACATGACTTCTGGGAAGTTAAAGATAAATATTTTTGATTGGCCCAAACTTGTAGGTAAAGTCATTGGTCTTGTGGTCGAGATTGTGCAGATTGTAAAAAAAGAGACTAAGGATGCCATACTTCCTGCTCAATCATAAATATGAAGTAATCGCTGAGAGTGATACCAAGACCTTTTCAGAAAAAGGGTACATGGTTATAAAAGCTGACAATAAAGACAGTCTGCATACTCCAGTTCAAAGAAAAACCATTCCTGCACCTAAAGTAGTGCAGGAATGGAATTTTTCATTAATACCTATACATAAAAGAAAAGCTGTAATAAAACTTTTTGAAGAAGATAACTTTGAAAAATTAAAATCTATAATCAATCAGTATAATGTTTCCCCGGCTCCGCTATGTTGTGGGGAGAATAGAAAGCTGATTACTTACCAAGTAAAAAAAGCAATAGATAATGGCAACTTGGAAATACAGTAATTTACCTGAGCATGAATACAGTAATGCAAGACAAGCCTTGGACAATAGGGACTTGGATACTTTACTATATTTGCATAATAGATATAATATGTCAAACGTTGCATATTGCTGCCCAGATCCATCGCTGTTTACTTTCTTTGAAAATTTATTAATAAAAGCAGGTGCATGATTCCGATAATTCCGAAATATAACCATGATTCCAAAAGGCGCAGAGCCGTTTTTGAATTTCTCCGATATATGGGGATAAATGTTAAAACAGAAGAAGATGTGACTGACCGGGCGATCTTTGCCTGTAGATTAATACCTACAAGTTTCCTTCTTTCTGCCATCGTAGTTGCCAAACTTGCAGATGGGTATTCTTACAATCAAGTTTCTTTAAAGCTACCAGTTAGCATCAGAGAGATCAGAACTACGGTAAAACGATACCGCAGTACACATAAGGACATGATTTATATAAATCACGGTAAAGCAAAGTAATTTTAAACCTATCTTTACGTCATAATTCATAAATAGATTATGACAGGTTTAAAAAATAACTTAAATGACACCTTTTTAAAACTACTTGTGGGTGATTGGCATATTGATGTTAATTACGGAATACAGGAGTTCAATAAATATATGGAAAAAATTGAGTTGATCCAAAACGGAGCAACTATCTTCGATATGTTTAATGAGCAAAAGGAAAAGTCAAAAAGACTTTGTGTGGTTAGCGCAAGCGGGGCCATCAAAGACGTATCTTCTATGTCTGAAATTACCGAAGATTCCATACTTGAACTTTCTTTCTCAGGTGTAATGCGTGATGAAGATGGTTTGTGCAGTATGGGCATCAACAGCTTTAATGAGCAGCTTTACAATGCTTATGGAAATCCAAACGTAAAAGGTATTCTTATAAACTTAAACTCTGGGGGTGGACAATCCAGTTCCGGGTATAATTTGCAGCAGGCAATTGCGGATAAAAACAAACCAGTTGTGGTTAGAAGTTCTATCCTTGCATCGGCTGCCCTTAATGGGGCACTTCCTGCTACAGAAATTATAGCTGCATCGGATGCTGCCCAGATCGGGTCTATAGGTTCTTATATTTCTTTGGACTTAAAAGCCATAAAGGAATATAAAGAAACCATCTTAGACATATACAGTAAGGTGTCTCCTGACAAGAACGCAGCTTTCAGAGATGCGATTGAAGGGAATTATGATAAACTTACTGATTATGTAACTGAGAACGCCAAAATGTTCCAAGATAAAGTAAGACAGTATTTAAAGTTGGATCAATCTAAAATGCTATCTACCTTATCTGGTGGAACATTCATGGCACAGGATGCAAAAGAAAGGGGACTTGTACACAGTGTGGGTTCCAGACAGTTTGCAATTAAACGTATTTTTTCACATATCAAATATTCATAATGAGTACATTTTTAGACCAGTTGAGATCCGGGATAGGTTCTCTTTTAGGAAAAGATGTAGGGACTTTATCAGAAGCGGAGTTAGCGCAGTTGGTAACAGATGAAGCAGAAAAAGCACCGAAACCTACCGAAGCGGTAGTCGAAGCGGTTGTAGAGACTGCGACTGAACCTACTACATCTGAGACTGTAAATGCTAACGCATCTGATAATTCCGCTCTCATGGGCAGATTAGCAAATGCAGAAGCAACTATAGAATCATTGCAGGTGTTGGTTAATGCTCAGACAGAAGCAGTTAATGCTCAGTCAGCAAAAATCACAGACCTTACAAGTAAAGTGGAGACTTTAAAAAGTCTTAACACAGTATTGACGAACAAAGTAGTTGCATTGAACGTAGGTTCTGTAACCACACCTTCCGTAAGTAAAGACGCAATAACCGAAGCAGTCAACAAAGCCGAGAAAGATGACAATGTTGTAGTAAACATGAATATGTCGGATTTCATGGGAATTTCTAAACCAAAAAACAAGTAAGCCATGCCAAGAATTGAAGGTGATGTTACAGGGTTACGGTTTAATTCCGTACAAGAAAATGGACTGGTGAGAGGGGCTACCCTTACTCTCTCCACTGGAGAAGCGTTGAACTTCTTCAAGAACCTTTCCGTTACAAAGCCAAGGCTGGTTGAAAACAGCTTGGGTCTTTACTCATTTGGTTCCGTAGGAAGAAATGGTAAAGTAAAATTTGCGTCATTGACTAATGCGACCCCGCATATGTTAAGACCTCGTGGAAACACAGGCTGTATCTGGGATCCAGTTGGAAATATTGCAATGAATGTTTCTGAATTTTCTGTCTGCCCTATCAAGTATCAAGGTCAGCTTTGTCCAGATAACTTCTGGGGTGAGTGCTTTGAAAAACTGTTGGGTGTTGGAAATCAAATTGAGGACATCTATGCAACTTCCGAAGGTCGTATGATTCTGCAATCTTTGATCCAATCCATCTATAATTCCCTTGGGGATTCATTGTGGATGTTGTCATGGTTCGCAGGACACCCATTGATTGCAACTGCAACTTCTGGTGATACTTACAGTATCGACGATGAAGAATGGGATGCTTTCGTAGCACAGCAAGCAATTGACTGTGGTGGATGGATGACTTTGATTGATGGACACAAAGAGTCTGGTCTTTCTCATTACAACGTATTGATCCCGGAAGATGCCGTTGGCACTGATGGAACTTATGTTGGAGATGTTGGTCGTCCGGGCGGTTTGTTTGGCCAGTTGGTTAAGCAATCCAGCAAGACCATGAAATTGTTGAACGGTAAAACCACTCAGGGTTCTGTAACAGGTGCTGCAAGAGGAAAGCAACCAATCTTGGTTACTTCTTCCATCTTTGAAGCATATGAAAGAGAATTGCAAGTGGATTATCCAGCATTGCCAGAAACTTTCTACTACCATCTGAACGATGAATATTGTGCAAAATTGGGCTGCATCGGTGGCGAAATGGCGCAGGGTGTTCTAAAATGGAAAGGTCACTTGGTTATCCTGATGGAAGATTGGGATTACTTCTATGACTTGGTAGGTGTGGAAGCACACATTGCGATGATGGTTGTACCGGGCGTGCTTGGAATGGCTTATGATGTACCTTCTCTTGACCAGTTCGGAGGCTTGGGTATGATCGTTGAGCAAAAACTTGGCGCGCCTGATCTTGGAAAATTGTATATGCACACAAATTTCGACATCGGAATGGGTGTAACAAATACAGATTTAATCACATATGCAGGACTTTACCTGCCAAAAGAGTAAGCGAGTATGTTATTATTTAGTTTAATAATTATGTTCTCTTTCGCATGGGCAATTCAGTTTGCCTATGCGAAAGTCTCTGGTCGAAGTATTCAGTACACCAGATTGGCAGCCTGCGGGCTGTTGGAACTAAGCGGAAACGCAGATGACTGTGCCGATGCCTCTGGGGGTATTGTGAAGTCATATGTTGCTGACTTCGATGACTTGGATGTAGCTATGGCTACTTTCGACTTAGAAGGTAGGTTAGTGGATATTCCTTGGAACACTGTGGGAACGCCTTACGTTGAATTATCGCCAGATGATAATGACCAAGCGTTTTTCAATCAGGAAGGAGCGAGAGATGATAATGATAAGTTTACCGCAACAGGTACTGCATCATATACCTTTACAGGTGTAAACGATCCGAAGTACTTGGCTGCAAAAGCACTGGTGAAATGTTGTGCTTTGGTGGTTGTTCATGAGTGGGCAAATGGATTCGTAACTGTACAAGGTGTTAAAGCCGTACAAGTGGCTTCTGTTTGGACTTTGAAAAGAACCAAAAAAGCAGCTAAAGCAATTGCATCTATTCTTTCTGAAACAGGAGAAAATTCTGACAGAGTTACTTTGACTATCGTAAACAGCGATAGCGAGTTTGCTGTTACTTTGACTCCGGGACAGATTGCTCCAGATCCAGTAATTGCTGCTTCAACAATTGCTACTTTGGTAGTTACAGATTAATTAACCAATTAAACAGCATAGATTATGTACCAATTAAAAAGAAAGTTCTATAGGCCAGTTTTATCTGCCAACATGAACGGAAAGAGAGTGTCTCTTACTGGTAAGCCAGAAATTGCCACTGTACCTGCCACTAAAAGAGTGCCAGCATATGAAGTAACGATTCCGGGAATCACACAAGCTGAGATTAAAAACCTTATCGACACTAAGCACCCTATGGGCGCATTCTTCGAGTGGGTTGATTCTCCAGCACCTGCGGTTGCTGCTTCTGTAACACCGAAAAAAGAGAACTAATGCCAACAACAGATACCAACTGTTGTCCAGAAAGTCCTTTCACAAAAAAGCGTAGGATAAATAAGTTTGGGATGTTTACGGACATCCCAAACCCTATCCCTGCGGAAATAACTGACCCGGATGCAATCAAGACAACATTCCAAGACTATCCTTTTATACCGTATGCAGGAACTGAACATAGTTCTGCGTATGGCTTATTGCTTTGGCTTAATTCTATGAGCCACCTATCCCCTACGCACGGATCTTGTATAAACAGTATCAAGACTTATGCTTTAGGGCAGCCTTTGGACATTGTAAAAAAAGAATCATCAAACTTTGGTATTGATACCGAACTCACAGATGCTCAGAAGATGTCTTTTGCTGATTGGATAGACAGCACAGTAAAATTTGAATATAATACAACACTACATAAATTAGTCCTTAATGCTTACAAAAACATGAAGGACAACGGCAATTATTTTCTTGAAGTTACCATGAGTAAATTTCTGGGGATACCTGCGGTGAATATGGTGCTGCATAATACAGAAAATGTGTGTTATGTCAGACCTAAGCCGGGAAAAGCAAGATTCGTAGGGATTTCCCATCAGTGGGATATTCATTACCTTAAAAAGTATCCACCACGCATTTTACCTGTGTACCCTGCGGTTAGAGATAATGGAGACAGTATTTCTACCATTATACATATAAAAGAAGACACAACACGCCTGTATGGTCGTCCTGACTGGATTAATTCATTCATGCCAATCTACCGGGAATTTCAGAACGGTAATTACCTGATTAAACAAGCTGCCAATAACTTCATGGGCCAAGTCCTTATTGAAGTGGAAGATGCAGAAGGTGGAGGAGGATCTATTTTTGATGATGAAGAAGCCCACAAGTCAGGGTTTGATAATGCAGCAAAACAATTTGCCGAAAATTTCACTGCAAAATCAGATGATCCACAGACAGCTATTTTGTTGAGCAGACCTTTCGGGGCCAAAGAAGCCTTTGTATATCAGTTCAAACCAAACACTAATGAGACTTTTTATAAAGTCATGTCTGAATTGAATGAATTGTCTATCATTAGGGCGCACCAGTGGTCAAAAAGATTTTTAGGTGAAAATCAAACTCAGGGATTCTCCAAAGATGTATTCTTGGACGAATTGAAAGTAAAAGAAGCTGGGGTACTTCCTTATACCAGAAGTTTAGCTTGCCAAGGGTTTAATTTGGCGATAGATTTAATGGTGAACTATTTTGGAAAATCTGAGTTTAATAAATATCAGATCACAGGTAAGAATAATATTGATCTTCTAAAGACTATGATGCCTGCGGAAGATATGACAGCCGATTTAAACCAAGATGACACACCACAAACACCACAAGAATGACGACCCTATTAAGTGCTTTAGAACTGATACAGAAATCTCCTTTATCTAAGGACTTTCCCCCAAGCAAGATATGCCCTATTATAGAAGCATCTGAGGAACTTATATTTGAATCATGCGCTTTGGGGTCAGCTTTTTATGGGGCATTAATTGAAGATCTTACTGAAATTCCTGCCAACTTAAAAGAATGGTCAGCTACTAAGACATATGCAATCAATGATGTGGTTACTTACTATGGGGTAGTTATTAAATCCAAAATAGGAACCAATGTGGTAAACCCTTGCGAAGATGTGGGGGAAGCCGCGTGGGAAATTGTACCTAAGTTTCAGACTGCCTGTGTGAATGATTTCTGGCCCTTACTTTCTTTATATCTGTCTTACCACATTGTAGGGGAAAACGTGACTATATTTACCTATCATTTAGGGGGAAAAGGTACGACAAAATATTCAGAAGAATTTCGTCAGAATACTTCCGGGCTTGTTACTGTAGAACGTGGGGAACGAGTTGACTATACCAATGCCATCACAAGACTGGCAGACAAGTATTACAATGCAGTACTATTGAGATTGAAGAAGAAATATCTGGAATGTCCCATATTGGCTACAGCTACTTATGTGGCTGATCTTTGTGCGGATTGTGCGCCAGTGAATAGAACAAGAAGAATTTATTACAAAAATTAATCATGGGACTGAAAGACTTTGCAAACAAAGTAGCCAATAAAATGCTCACAGGTGGAGCAAAATTAATTCTGGTAGCTGAATACCATAACGACCCTAAAGTGGAGCGTGAAAGAAAAAGAATATGCAGAGGGCGTAATAGTGAACCTTGTGTAAACTATAATCCTGACAGAGACCAGTGTAAGAAATGTGGCTGTATTATAGAAGTTAAATCAAAAGCACTTACAAATTATAATCCGTTAAAGGGGATGCGAGCGGAGATCACTCACTGCCCGGAAGGATTTTGGGAAGATAAAGAAGTTGCAGAGTATTACAAAAATTTGCCATAAAAATTCTGTTTTGGTTAAGGTCAGTTTTGGGGGCGCACTTGTGCCCCCTTTTTTATTTTAAAAATAGTTGTAAAAATATTTTGTGCTTTAAAAAAAGTTTTGTACATTTGTGTCATAAAAATATATAAGACATGAACATAACAGAATTAAAAGAAGGACAAGGGATTATTTTTAAAACCGAAAATGAGAAAGAGCGTATATTACCAATACTGCACAGTATTGGTAATACCAATTTATTTGATTTCAACCCTGCTGTAGCTGCGTCTAAAATGACGGGCGCACCATTGTATGTAAATATTGAAGCTAATAAAAAGCTGGCATATTCTACAGCTAAAAACTTTAAGGTAGTGTATCTCTGCTCAGAAGATATAAGCATACCCTACTATGTTAAGCATATTTACAATATGTCCAGACTTGGCCCCCAATTCGCTACAGCTTCTCGGATGGGCGGTTTTGATTTTACTAAGGAAAGCAAATTCTGGACATCGGTTTATACAAATAGTGTGTTGGCAACTGGCGGTATTGTAGATCCTAAGACATCCAAGCCTTATAAAATATCTGCAAAAGATGCTTTGACACTTATTCAACTTCTTCCAGAAGGTTCACGGCTTTTGTTTAAGAGTCTATGGGGCCATGATCTTATGGACGGAAAAGATATTGAAGTTTCAGAAGCTACAAAACTAAATTATTTATCATCATGCTTTAGTAGGGATAAAGAAGATGCCGAAAAACTTTTCAAAGTGCAGTGTCCATACAAAGATAGAGAGTTGATTTTAGTCAAAAATAATAACTCTAATGATTGGTTGCCGAGATTTTTCTACAAGATAGATTCCGATGGCGGTGTTTTGGTTTATGGTACTGGCAGTGTAACTACTTGGAAGTACGTATTTCACTGTAAAGCAATAGTAACCCCGGCATGAAGAAGTTTGTAGGATTTGAAACTAAACCTTTGGTGAACGTGAACAAAGTTCATTTTATCACTAAAGAAGATCATCATACAACTACCGCCCCCGATGGGGTGCAACGATACTTGTATATGATAAAATTTACCTTCGCCAGTAATAGATCCGTTTATTGGCACTATAAAGGCGAAGGCGCAGTTGCAGGGGCCACGGCTCAGGATGATCGTGATAGAGATTATGAAACATTAAAAGAAATGCTTTTATGACAACAATATCTTGCAATACCGTAACAGCACAGAAACCACATACTTGTGATTACTGCAAAGAGTGCATCCCAGTAGGTACAAAATATGAAGTATCTAAGCATAAAGCGGATGGTGACTTCTATACTTGGAAAGCCCACACGCATTGCATAGCCTTGGCAAGTAAGTTAGGATGGTTTGATTACAGAGATAGTTTAACTTCTGACGATTTTATTGAAGAAGTGCGAACCGAGTTTAACAACATAGATATACACGAAAATTTAGTGGCAAATACTTGGGAAGAAGAATTGGGTCACGTTTTAGAATACCATAAAATATATTAACCATGAATAAGTGGATGCCAATAAACACCGCACCTTTGGATGGAAGCATTGTTTTAGTCTGTCATTGCGATAGGCATGTATATGCACCAGAAGCCGCATTTTTCGGCCACTACCATCAAAGTTCCGCAAATAAGCCTTGCTGGAGATCGGCAAATAGTTCAACCAAAATAGTCTGCACCCATTGGATGCCATTACCATCACACCCTACCCGAATAAGTGAATCTATTTTAAATACTGAAATATGAATAAATTATCCTTTTTAAGATATATGTATAACTTGGTAAATCCACCAAACTCGGATAGCTTAAAACTATCATTGGCAGATACTCACCACAAAGGGATCTTTTCTTTGGTGATTGCCGGGACTGAATTTGGGAACCTGACAAGGGTATTCATTGCTGATAAAAAGCTGAGACCTTACCAAGTACAATTACATTCCTACAGGTATCCGATCAGACTGACCGTACTTAAAGGGGAAGTTAGACATTATTGGGCAGTTATGGATATGGATGACAGATGTGATGCAGTTGAACTATCCACTTTCAAATACAAGAGTCCTTTGAATGGGGGATCTGGATTGGAATATATAAAGGAAAATAAGTACCTTATCCGGGATTATATTCTTCCTATAGGATCTACTATAGAAATGGATATTTTTAACTTGCACACCATGTCTTGTTCTAAGGGGTCTATCTGGATCGTGGAAGAACAAGGATTCCAAACTGATAGTAGTAGAGTGCTTGGGGTTCCTTTTATCACTGATGGGCTTTATAATGAGCCAAAGCCGTTCCAAGTGAATGATAAGGTTCAACTTTTGCAGAAAGAAATCAAGAAATTGATGTTGAGTTATGACCTTGTTTTAAAACAAGATAAAATATAATTACAATGTTGGCCAAAAAAATTGTAAGCTATTGTGAAGGACATAAAGTTATTACAGGTTGCATCCATTATTGGATGTCTAATAAAGTGATATGCCTGCATTGTAGCAAAGAAATTAAACCAGAAGAATCAGATTGGAAATTAAAAACAAAAATTATTGACAATGTATAAATTAAGAGACGGTGTTGAACTACCAAAAACGTTCAAAATGAAAGTTACGCCTGAGCAATCAGAAGTTGTACAGAAGCATTTATTTTCAAAAGGTATATTTTGGGCTAACGGTATTACATATGTGGCGTTTACAGACATACCTTTTCTGTATGTAAATTGTAATAGGATAGAATATGGTCGTACGCCACGAGTATTTGCAGATATGTCAAATCCTGAGATTGGGTTCCACAAGTTTTTCTACAAGGAAATCACACCTGCATCGGCTAAAATAAATAAGTTTTTAGCCGAAAACACTGATTTTGTCAAAAGTTTTACCATCAAGCCGAACAGTTGTGGATTCACTGACTATAAAGTAGAAGTAGGCGGGGAAATAATTTTAGGTTGTTTCAGAGAAGATGATGACAAAACGGCTGAAACTTTTATTGCTCGGATCAAAAAACATTTTGTGGTGGATACTGCCATTGATGTTGTACTTAAATTTTTACAGAAGCATAATACCAAAATCAGCACAGAAGTTTATAGAAAGTGTGGTGGTGATGAATTGGAGATCAAGGCAGAAGTAAAAGAGAAAGGCGTTTATACAAGATTTGAAGTAACTTTAAACGGCAAAGAAATAGGCAAAGCCAATACTTTCATATCTACCGTATCTGCGGTAATAGGGGTGAATTATTCTTCCTTAAAAATTCATGAATTAGAAAGAGAAAATGCCATCCTTAGATCTGATCTGGAAACAGCCAGAAACTTTGGCAGGGATTTTTACAAAAGAAGGATGTCAGAACTCAGGAAGAAGATTTATGAACTTAAAATGCGCACTAATGAACTTATAAATAATCCGAAAGTAAAGTGGTGCGTATTAGTTTCACACAAAAATAAGTCTGTGCTAAATGCTTACTTGCAAAAAAATTCTTCAAAGTATGAAGGATTTAATGAAAAGTGGGCAGTTGAAACAGATTGTATTTATTTTTACTCTGAATCTCCTGTAAGTGGGTTCCATAGTTCACAAGATCTGTACCCCGGCTTTGTACTAATCAAAAATAAAAATCTAAAACATTATATATGAGAAGATTTTTTAAAATACCGCACACGGGGGCCTCATTACTGTGGGTGCTCACCATGATGTGTGTGGCGTGGATTCTATCAATGATTTATGTAATTATTCAAATAACAAATTTAATATGACACAACATCAATTAAACAAATGGTGGAAAGAAGTACAAGCATTGGCTGATGGAAAACAGATTCAGTGTTTAAGAAAGGATAACTTATCTTGGGAAGATATAGACGACCCTAATTTTCATATAGACATTGAATACCGTGTAAAACCAGAACCAATACTTATTCCTTTCGATTATTCAGATGCGAAGTTTCTGATCGGGAAAGCGATAAAACATAAAACCCTTAATTATGTAGAACTTATAAAGTTTATTAGCGATAATTTTGTAGGGGATATTTCGTTTGACAATTTATTAAAACACTACACTTTCCTTGACGGTTCACCCTGCGGAAAACAGAAGAAGAAATGAAGTTTTACAGATACGATATATACCGTAGCGGTTCTTTAAATGAGTTCGATGAAGTTATTTACAAGACGACCATACAGCTTACTGAGTATAGACTGGTCAAGGAAACGCCAAAAGGGTACTGGATAGATATAAACGGCTGGAATAAGGCATATTGGGTGTCCAAGACGGGAAGAAAGCGTCATGCGTACCCCACAAAGGAAGAAGCGATGGTCAGTTTTGTAATCAGAACAAGAAGAAGGCGGGCGATACTGCAAAGTCATCTGACTACTTGCAATGAAGCGTTAGAACTTGTAAATACAATAGAGAAATGAAATTAAGGAAAACATGGCAGTTAATTATAAAAGCTGGGGGGACAGGACTTAACACGCAGTTTCTTCCAAGAGCCAACACAAGATGATATAGAATCCTTCTACAACGATGTCAGCAAACGCTTCTGGGTGTTTACTATCGAACAGAAGGTATTCTACTCTCCTTGGATAGATGTGCCTGTAGAACAAGAAATTTTGAAATCTGAAAATTGGCAGGGGGATTTTTTGACTTTATAAAAATAGCATAATATGAAATGGTTTTATTATCCGTTCTGGAAATACTTACTCTCCAAGCCATGTAGCTGGAGAAAGTTTTGGTGTAGGGCATCAGGTCATCCAAGAGGGCCGATATGGTACAGATTAAACAGTCTGGAGCCAGATATGCGATGTAAGGATTGTGGGGATGAATTGTAACATATTTAGCATACATTTGTTACAAAACGGTCAATTAATTAAGTTGGTTTAAAGTAAAATTTTATATGAAATCAAAAAACACCATTACATTAGCAATAAGAGTAACTCCGGAACATTTACAAAAACTCAATTCCACAGGCATAAGAAATAAAAGTGAGATCATAAGACGCTGTATTGATTTAGTGGATATATCAGACCTGCAAGATCTTACAGTGATTGATCCCGTGACTGATGAAGAAAAAGCCATTATACGAAAAGAAAAGGCTAAAGACAGGGTAAAGAAATGGAGACAGAACAACCCAGAAAAAGTAGCCGCCAGTCAAAAGAGATGGAATGATAAGAATAGGGGTGAATATACCAGAGAGTACAAGGTCAGGGATAAATTTAAAATGACGGATGAAGATAGCGCACAAGCAAAAAATTTTGAAATTTCAAAATCAACCGGGATTGTGTGAGCGTACCCCAATACAGTAAGCCCAAAAAAATGAATTATAGTACTTATGATACTATAATTCATTTGTTATTTAGAATGAATCTATTTAATTTAATTGGTGTCCCGTATCAATAACAACGGGATTAAATGATACTTTCTTTTTTGCCTGCTTTATTGCATCGGTTAAATTTGTGGCAATAACATTACAAACAAAAGTATCTATATTAAATACTTCATAAATAAATTTAGGATTAATTACATTTTTCATTTTAAACTATTTTTGCTTTTTTGAATGAATTAATATAAAAAGACACATTAAAAAGAATTTTACTGTGGTCATTATTCAGCGATTGGCATTGTTAACAATTTTTTACCTATCTTATGGACACTTTTCATGTCAATATTGTGGCAGCCTATTTTTAATGACCCATTAATACTTATTACTGTATAATAGTCTATTTGATGACCCTTAATATCTTTTTTGGCTTGAATCATTTTGTACAATAATAAAGCAGATTTAATATTTACCCGGGCCCCGGCGGATGTTTCAACAAATAAACTATCTTTAGATATTCTTAATATTTCCTCAAAGTTTTGCGGACGATACTCAACTGAATATCTTTTATGATTTAAAAAATCTTTAATTGATTGTAAATGTTTTTCTTTGTTTTTTTGATCCTGGATATCTTGTAAAGCTTTTTTCTTCGCTTCCAAATTTACAAGATAATCCTTTGCACTACTTTTGGATAATTCCGGCATATCTTTAATTGACTGAATTAATTCAAAATATGATATTCCGTCTTTTTGTTCATTCACATCATAACCACAAATGTAAGATTCAAAATTTTCTTTGTCCCAAAAGTTATAGAATCGCTCTAATTTGTAGGCAATGGCATTAATATAATTTTCGGGCTTGTTTGCTTTTTTTAGCTTTTCAATATTTGCAGACAAAAAATTGTAAACTACACGGGGTACAATATCTGTAGTTCTGTATATTGTACCATGCAAGGCAGATGACATATAACTGATATGTTTTGATGTGGATGAACTATAACCTACATCATTAATTACAGTGAAACGGTCAAATTTTTCAGCTAAACAATAATGATGACCGTAGCTATACGCCTTATTATTGTAAAAAAAGATGTTTGAACTTTGCCCGTTGTGGCTTTCATTATTTGCAAAAGCGTGACATACGGCCCTTAAATTTCGATAATTTTTGTAAGACATAATAAAAAGATTTTTGATATTAAGAAATTAATTTTTGAATATGTGTTAAACTATTTGTAAAAGATTTTTGAGCCTCCATAACAGTTTTTTTATATTTTGCATCAATACAATTACCATTTTTAAGAATAACAATATAATCAATTACTAAAAAACAACAGTAAATATTATACTTATTGTTTGTAATATTATTAAAGACAGCAATAGCTGATACGTTATCAGAATAGTACAAAATTTCTTTTGTAGTTTCTACTATAGTTACATCACTATCTTTAAGGTAGCTGTTTACGCTATCATTATTTAATTTTAATAAAAATTCCGGGAAAGTCATAATAAAAAGATTTTAAGATTAATAATAAATAACAACGCAAAGATATGGCAATAAAATAAATAAAAAAATTTTTTTTCACTTTTTTTGCAATTTATAATTAGTCTAAATAAAAATAATATTTGTCCTAATTATAAGGAGAAACAACGACCTTATTTAGATTTAGTCTAAATCTCATAATCTACTAAATTGGTAGGAGAAGTAGATTACTATTTTCGGATCTTAAACCAGTATAAGTGCACATTAGCGCACCTGACGGAAAACCCTGAGAATGTCTATTTGCGCCCCTTAACGTGCGCTACACAAAACCCCCTAAAGATCGAACTATAGTTACTATATTAATGTAGTTACAGGCTGTTCTTATAGTGCCGTTTAGGTTGGTATGGGAAGATCAATATTTAGTAAAGGTATGTCTGTACTTACAACTGCTTTGGGTAAAGCTATAGGTGTATATTTTTCTGACATCATACCAGCAATTTTAGTATTAGGGTTGAACTCATAAGTCTTACCATTCAATTCAACTTCTGATTCATTAGTCATGTACATATTTGTATCTATGCAAAAATGTACATATCCTGAGCCATCTGGATAATATCTATTCATGTCTTTTACCAAAGATGGATTATTCGATTTTTTTGAATTGGATAGCTTAGTTATAGGTGTAGATTTTTCGTACATATCATCTTTAAGTTCCGATAGTACAAAATTTGCAGCCGCAATTAAATATGTTTTGATCTTAATTTGTACATCATCGGGCATATTTCTACGCTGAGATTTCCGGGTATATGTATTTAAGCTCCCAGAATTTAATCCTAATAGCTTTTCAAGGTCGGATATTTTAGGATTTAGCTGTTCTAATAGATTTACTAATTTTTCTTGCATGGTATTAATATTTTTGCAAAGATAGCCTATTTTATTGACTTTGTAGATTTATCGTACAAATATTTTAAAATTTATGTTTTTTATGTAGATTTTTCGTACATTTTAAATAAGGGTGTAGATTTTTCGTACAAAGCCATATTTATACCACATTAGCGACCCAAGCCTAAAACCCTGAGATCATAATCCAGCAATACCTTAAAATGGTCTGTAGCTTCATTAGCTTACGTCTGGCGACGTTTTAAGGTGGTTGTGGTGTATTGATGCAGACAGATGGATAAAGTCTCTTAGAAGGGCTTAAAATGGCTCGTTTTTGAAATTTCAGCTTTTTAGCAAGGTTTTGGGCGGGGTCGAAAAAAATTCGAGTCCCAACATAACATTACCTTTCTACCTTACTGATTATCAACAAGTTAACCTATATTCTATAAGTTCTACCGATTTAGTAGATTACTATTTGGGCCATATGTGTTTATCCCTAACTTATTGATACTCAATATCTCCTACTAACTTAGTAGAACTTATATTGGTATATTGCAATATTATTTCCTATAATTATTATTATGTTAAATAGACTTTGCAAGCTGTTGATTATCATGACGTTCTGAAATTCTATTTAACATAATTATTTTTTACTAAACATATATACATATCTACATATATAGATAACTATATATGTTCCTTGCAGCAATATCTTTACTAAGCATACTTACCATATTACCATACTTTTATTTTGCTGTTTTTCTATTTTGCGGAATTACTGAAATCTGTGGTTGCAATGTTCCATTAGTGTGGGGGGCTGTTTGGCGGATTCTACGAATCAGGGGGACACGCTTGCCCCTCTGATGTTCCATCGGTTTGGGCTGGAAGCTGGTTTGGGGTCTTATTAGTTATTAATGAAGAAATTGGGGATTATTTGATGTAAATGAAAAGCCCCAAATCAGGGGTTATCCTGCTGGGGCTTAAATCTTTTTTAATCTTTAAATTTTTAATCTTATTAGTTATTCTTTCTAATTCTTCATGATAATCTGATTTAGTTGTTATTGTGGAATATTCCGGTCTCGTTTATTGTAAGGCAAAGATAAGTATTTATTTTTAATTAACCTAATTTTTTAGCGTTTATTTTTTACTTTTTTAAAAAGCCACCAAACATCTTTATGCTGGTGGCTTCAATCTATAAAAATCTTAAAATTATGGCCGTGTTAATCTTTTAGTAAGGGGTGATCGCTTTTTAATATTTCTTCAAATGTCTCAATTTCTTCTATTCTGGCTGTTGCTGCATCAACGGTTAGCATTCCGCAATTTTCAATGTCTTGTAACGCTTCTTGTAATTGCTTATCATTATCAAAATACTTTTCTGCTCTATCAATTAGATAATCTTTTGCATCTTCATAACTATAGAAATCCTGAGATCCTCTATAGCTGCCATTTCCATTTTTCTGATTATTCAAATTGAATTTGGTTAGGCTTTGGTGCTGATAAACCGTCGGAATGTCACAAACTATTCTGTGTGTCATGATAAATTATGTTTGGGTGATTAAGAAAGTACAAATATACGCTTTTATTCTGAGAATGCAAAATTTATTTGCATTTATTTTTCAAATTTTTTGATGCACCAATCAATGAAATCTAATCTTTCTTCGGCTCCTACATTTATAAACAAAAATGCACTATTTCCACGTTTAAATTTTGCATCAATTTCAAGTAAATATTCGTCTGCTAAGTTAAATATATTGTCATCGCCACATAACCCCCAAATTCTTTTAAAGGTTATTGAACTTGCACAAATATATTTATCTTTTTCTGGGTTATACTCAGACTTAACTGTTTGCCAAAATTGTAATGTATTTACGTCCATATTAATTTATTTTTGATGATTAAAAAATTTGGGGGTAGGATAACCTCTTGCTAAACTGCTTCCAGTCCCCCAAAAGATCAGGATTTTAGATATTGTTCGACGGGGTAGATGGTTTCTGATACTCCGTTTACCGGATACTTACCATAAGCTATTGCCCGATTGAATATTTTGGCTTTTCTGCTTTTTACGATGTGCATATCAAATAGCTTTCCACCTTTGTTCAGTACTGCAACCAAAAATTGTCCTTTATGTCTGTCTGGGCTTAATCCGTGCTGTGATTGGCTTTTAGACATGAAAAAAGATATAGGTCTTTCTATTGATGTCTGGAAAGTAAAAAGTTTGCTCATGATTTTTAATATTTTTAGCTGATTAAATCTATTTAGCTGTATCATAAAACCAGTTATAGCCCCCTGCCGACTTTCTTTTTCCTTGGCAACACCTACTAATAGCAGTATGACACACCCCAGTGGCTTTAGACGCATCTGTTAAAGAACTGTATAAATGCTTTGATACTCCATCATTTGACCACACTCCTCTGCTTTTTTCATTTTTTATTTCAAAAGAATCTATACTTTTAGTTAGATATAACTCTTGCAACACATTGTCTATTTGTTGCTCTGTTATGTTAAACCACTCTCCTTCTAATCTATAACTAATAAATATATTGTGTAGTTTCTTTTCTAAGCATCTATACCCATCTATAATCTTTAGAATTTTTATTTTTCTTGCATTTCCAGTTTGTAGCTTCGCTACCCTGTTTTTTAAGTTAGTAGCAATTCCTATTTTAATATACTCCCCGTCGGTTAAAAAATATACCATGTTAATTAAACAGCTTAAATTTTATTTAAAAAATAAAACAAATTTACGATAAATTTGTGACACTACCAAATTTATTTTAAATTATTTTCTATCTATTATTTTAAATGTAGGCCAGTTTTCAGTCACCAAAAAATCTGCTGTTTCTTCTTCTTCATCACGTACAAAATTAAAAAGAATAACACAATCAAAGTTTGGAAACTTTTTAAGATTTATTATGGCTTCTTCATAGGTGTCTGCTTTTACAGATACCATAAAAATGTCCCATCCTGTCGTGCCTGTGATCGGATCAGATGTGTAAATCTCGAAATTAAAGTAAGTAGCCATGATTTTTAAGATTTTAGTTGTTGTGTCAAATTGACAAGGCAAAGATACACTTTATTTTGGAATAAAAAAATTTTTTAATGATTATTTTTAAAATATTTTTTCAAGGTCAAAAAATAAGTGTTTAAAAAGTACCTATATCTTATCTGAAATTCACGCTGAGACTTAAAAAATGGGGGTGGTTAGCCCCCAGATCATTATCAAATTAGGTTACATACATCTAAAGTAATGTCCATTACTTTCGGTATAGTCATACATCAATTCTTTTGCCGCTTGTTCCCAATCTATGCAGTTCATAGGCCATGAAGCATTTTTATCAACCGCACCAAGTTCCTCAGCCATATTTTCAGCAAAATCTTCATCAGAAGTAAATGACCCGGAGTATGCTTCATCTATATCTGCAATATTTACGTCTGCATCAATTCCAGCATTGAAAACATCAATATCCAGATAGCCAGCACTGAAATTGTCAATATAATCCTGTAATTCGTCGGTATCTTCAATATCCTGATAATTTCTGTGAACGTCACCCCATTCTGTAACTTCAAAACTTTCACCCTCGGAGCCTACTTCATTTAAGATGTCTGAAAGATCGGCAGTAAGAAGATCAATAGTGTATTCTTCTCCTAAATTGTCTACGATAGTAATGTCTAAACTTTTGCTCATGATTTTTGATTTTTAATGTTTGTTAATAATTACGCTGCAAAGATACACTTTATTTTGGAATAAAAAAATTTTTTAATGATTATTTTTAAAATTTTTTATCCGTCCTTTTATTATAGTCATCCAGCAATTCGGAAAGTGGATATACATTATCATCATTTGGTAATTCAGCCACATAGTTGGAAAACCTACAAGCTGAACCAGAAACCCAATAAAATTCAAAATCGGGGATAACCCGGTCTGGCGAAGAAACCCCTGAGTTTTGCAAAAAATAAACAAGCCAATGAAATTTTTCTGGCATATCGTTTTGCACCACAATTTTTCCTGATCGGATCAAACTGAAATCTATTGGCATAGCTATATATTTTTCTTACATTAACGCACATACACACGGAAACCCTGAGAATCCACTAAGGAATTTGACGTAAACCATACAGAAAATCAAACCATTCAAAAAATTTTTCTGCCCGTCTCTTGCCTACGTTTTCGTGTTTCATAATAGTAGGAATAGCCCATTTTCTGAAATCTATATTTTGATCTTTGGTTTTAGTGTATTTAGAAAACCAATCTGGATCTACCAATCCAATTTTATATGTATGGTCATACCCGCACATTTCAAATTGCTTGTCGACTAAAATATATAGCAAGTTTGGTTTTTTAGACATAATACTTTATATGAAAATGTCGTAATCAATACCTTGCTGTAATTCACATATTTCTAATTCCATAATTACAGTATCCTGTAGTTTGTATATGTCCAGATCATCTGCATTTATAGCTATTATCCTCCCATCTATGGAAGAACAATCTTCAAACTCTGTAATAGGCCCATCAAGAAACTTCTCAAATGTTTCCTGTGCCTGTGGGTGTTTAAAATGAATATTTAATTGTGACATTATATTGTTATTTGTTGACCAAGAAGAACTCGAATCTTCAACCTTCTCCATATCAGGGAGATGCACTACCAATTATGCTATTGGTCATTAAAAAGTAGGGAATATTTCTAGTCCCTACAATCGGTAAAATCAACTAAAATCTAAAAATCAGAAAGCAACTTTTTGCTATATCTTTACTTCGATGTCTTTGTAGTCAAAGGTCACGGTTATTTCAAAACCATTGGTGTCATCTGATGCAGGCAGGATAACCACATTGTCATCAAAACCTGTTTTATCAATAAACCAACCTTTTGACAAAATTATTGCTGAAACCGCAGAAGCAATATGAAAATCTGCCTGTCTTTTGGCTTTCAGATTTGTTTCTGTACTACTTTTCAAGATCGGTTCATAATTTGGCAATTTTACCAAAGAATTGTACCAATCCAACGCTGATTTCATCAAACTTTCAGAAAGGGTCAATTTTTTGCCTGTTTCAACAGCTTTTACAACTGCATCCACTGATGGCAAGCTACTCAGACCTTTGATCTTAATATCCAGTTCTGGAGCCATATACACATCTGTACTTTCGGATAATGCACCCTTTGGTGCAAAACCGTTGTAAGTGATGCCGTAAGACTTCAAAAATTCATTAAATTCCGGGTCTGCGTCGGTTGTTTTTGGGTTGGCCTGTTTGTTATAAAAATTCAGAACTTTTTGAGTCGCTTTCAATCTTTCATTCAAGAACGCCAGCTTTGCCAAATCATGGGCAGAAACAGCCTGTACCAATGCTCTTGTGACGATTGGAAGCGAAGTAAGGTCAATCTCTAAAAGATTGGTAATACTTCTATACGATGCCATTCTGTACGATACTGCATAAGAATTTAACAGATCTTCGATTTCTTTTGTTTTCTTTACAACTATCGTTGGCATGTTCAAAATTCCATCTTTGATAACCGTATAATTCCGATATATCCATGTATCATACTGAGGTTTACCCCATTTATTTTTTGGAAGAACTACATAACCTTCATACCTCAATTGCATACTAACGTTTGCTCTGGAAGTATTGAAAACCAAGTTTCTTAAACTTACAACCTCACTGCTTGTTTTTACAAACTGTAAAGGTTGCAAAGATTCAACGTATGCGTCAATGTCTTTTTTAGACTTCAAGGTTGCCATATGGGCCAATTGGTCTTGGGTCATTGCATCGGTGTCCATTTTTCTACCTATAGCAGCATAATCTGTAACAATCACTTCTGCACCTGCATCGGAAAGATCAGAAAGCAAATTCATTACTGAATAAGCCGTACCTGTGGACACCAAACCTTCACCTTCTGAATAAGAAGAAATTTGGTAAGTCAGGATCTTCTGCAAAGTTTCACGAAATTCGAGAAGTGCCTGCTTTCCATAACAATTCTCCCATTTTCTTAAAAGAAACTTATCTCTAAGTTTCAGCAAAATTTCGTCCACTTTCTTAGCATTACCCATCTGTAGGTATCCTGCGGCTGCAATGATACCAGAATTATAAGTAATGTTCGGCTCTTCTGGCAAAACGATGGCAGAAGTATCTGGAGACATTCTTACCACACCGTTTTCAACTTGGTAAGTAATTACATTACCACCTTTGTCACAACCAAACACAAAATCAGAAGTTGTGTCTACCGTAATTTCAATTTTTGGATTGAAATCTTTTTCCACAAATTTAGTGAAAATGTCAGACAGGTCTACAAATCCTTTTGCATTTAAAACCTGCGCACCTGAAAGTTGGGCCATTTTAGCGATAAATGCAGAATCGCAATAAAATCCGTATTCTACGAAGTAAATGGCTTCAAACTTCGGAGCCACATTTTTAAGGGCCGTCATAACTTCTTCTTTTGAACAGTCATTGTTATAACCGTCAGTCATGAAAAGCATGACATTTACAGATTTAGAATCTACCAAAGTTCCTGCAATTTCCAAAGGTTTTGCAAAAGCGGTAAGTCCTACAGTTCGGATGTACTTGTCAATCATTTGCTTGGCAGCATCCAGATCAGTCACCCCATTGATGGTAAACCTTTCCAAAACTGTTCCAGCTTGCGATTTCCCTGAGAAGTAAACCAGCGAAAATGAATCGCTCGGTTTCAGTAAAGTTGTGATCTTGTTTTTCAGATCTTTTCTGAGTTCATCTATTGAACCATACATAGACCCGGAAACATCAACAGTAAAGACATAATGCGTGTTCATAAATTTAATTTTGTTGAGACAAAGATACAAAAAGTTTTTTAAAGAAACAAATAAATTGTGATTTATTTTTTGCTCAACAATTTTTCCAAATCTTCGATAGACATTTCATCCAATTTGTTGTCCTGTTTTCTGGCAATAATAGCCAAAATCTTTTGGTCATTTTCTTTGGCAATGGCAAGGGCCTGCGCTTCATCTTTCTCAGCCTTTTTGCTGATGTAAATATCTTTTGCAATCTCGAATCTTAATTGATTCTCAGGATCAGTTTGAGAAGTCTCAACCAAAAAGGCTAAGTCATCATCATTTTCAGTCTGTTTAAGAACTTTTTTGATTGCTCTTATCAGGAAAGTAAGTTGGGTCAAAGTCAAGTCCCAAAGTTGCTCAGTGGTTAATGCTCCACGATCTGTGTTGAATCTCAGCTTCAACTGGCTGGCTTTTTTAAAATTATCCATGTTTAAATTATTTTAATTAAAATTTGATTTTTACAACTCTCTTGTGGGTTCCAGAAAGTTTGACTACAAGTTCATCTCTTACCGAACTATTATAGCCCAAACCTGACAGTTGTTTTGCGGTAGACGGTACAACCGCAGATGTAGCCAAAACTTCCATCACTTTTCTGTGCTGTAGCAAATCTGGGATCAGGTTTTCATTATGAAAACTTCTTATACTTGTCGGAGTCTTGGCCCCTTCCAGCATGAAGAAATAATGCTTGTTTCCTACGTTGTTTTCTCCCCAATGGTTAGGGCTAAGGCATACCAAATTTACTTTGTGGAACTTATTGGTCTCCATCCCGTAAATATACTTGGAAGCTGATTCGGATGGCAATTGATGTTCGATTGAGAAAACTCCATCTTTGAAAGTTACTATCGCCACAGCTACCCTACCAGATACAGGTCTTTTGTACTCGTATTGAAAAAGTTCTCCTTCAAATTCTATTTCAAATTTAAAGCCTTGTGAATTTCTGGCAGAATATTGGTTTACCCAAAATATATACTTACCGTTTTTCAATCTTTGTAAAGACTCGAAGTATATATTCTCAACTCCTACTTTAGTTCCCGGATTCGTGTTATCTATATCCAACTGACCTGCACAGGTACTGAACACATTTCCACGGTCTTTTCTAAAACCTGTGCTGTATCCAATCTTTTCCCCGTTTGGTTGTTCACACCACAGGTCAAGATCAGATGTGTCACTTCCTGATTCATTCCAAATCATAGATGCTCTAAGAACTCCATCTACTTTTCCACCCGCAGATTTAACTGCTTCTTTGATTTGGCTTTTTCCTGCAAGGTTGCCATTAAATGTCCATGAGTAGTTGTTAGACCACTTGAAAATAGGCTTGCTGTCAGGGTTATTGGCAGTTGTAAGGCTGACCATGTTCCCTTCATGGTTGTTCTGCAAAAATGCTTCTACAGATGTACATCCCGGAAGAATATCTGACATAAATTTGTCAATGCTCACTTCTTCTACTTTGTCAAATTCACTTCTCTTGTGTTGGGTCGATGTAGATTTCACATTATCGAATACAGATACGGATTTTACTGCCCCAGACCCTACATTGGAATGTAAGATTTCAGATGCTTTGATGTCATCCATATTTGCCAAGCGACGATCAAAAGATTCTTCATATCCGTTTTCCTGTACGAATTTTTTCGCTTCTTCAATCTGTCTTGCAGTGATTGGTGCGCTTGCTTTCATGTAATTTGCAGGGTCAACACGTTTGTTCCAAGCCATGCAAGCATCGTTCAATTCTTTCCCTTCACTCAACTCGCTACAAAGAACTCCAATCAGTTCATTTCTGAACTTTGCAAAAGGAAGTTTGTAAGATTTATTCCAGCACCAATTGTCTCTTTTGTCCGCAGGCAAAGCATTGTATTCAACTTTAAGCGGAATAATCTGCTCGATCTTATAAAGATGGGTTTGACCATCCAATAGAGACCCCTGATTGATTAAATCTTTTACAAGCATCAAAGTATCCAAGGATATGGTTTCCATCGCCCTTTGGAATACATTTTTTGCATCCCTATACTCACCCATAATGGATTCTACTGATTTTCCGCTCTGATCTACAAAAGCCGCAGGTAAATCCAAATGCAGGTGATTGAAAGTATACACATCTTTGGTGCTTACCCTGCCAAATTTGGCAACTTCTTCTGCTGTATATTTCTTAAAGTTCTGAGCAAGCCCTAATCTAAAAGTAGGGTTGTTTTTATTGCATCTTTCATAGTTCAGACTATTAAGTTCTGCAAAAGTTTCAAAGAAAACGTTTTCGACTACTGACTTCTTAATCATGGCAGAAATAGTGGCGGCTGCCGCAGCATATTCTTCCGGGGCATCTACATCCCACATGGTAGTGATATTGTTATCAGCATCAATGGCAACTATGTTACCGTAGCGTCTGATAAAATTTTTACAAAGGTTACAGTTCTTAGTAGAACTCTCAGGATCTCTGAATACAGGGTTATGCTCTTGTGGGAACGCAGCTAAATACGCATCCCATATGTCCTGCCCAGATAATTTAACTCTGAACAGTTTACCGAACATGCAAAGAAGATTAAACTTAGCTTGAATTTTTTGTTGGAAAGATACTATCATTTTTTATTAATTTAGGTGATTAAATAATTACAGCACAAAGATACAAAACTTTTTTTAAAACAACAAATAAAAAGAGATTTATTTTTAAAGTTTTTTAAAAGTGGGGTACTTTAATCAGCAAGTGGCTTGCACATTCTTTAAGTGAAAATTTCCCCCACATATGCTCACAAGGTTAGAAGTGATTTCTGGTTCTGTCCACTCGATTGCATATATGTCCTCCTGATATAGTATCAGATAACCAATAGGTAGCATCTACCACACCTATTAATTCTGTTACTACTACAGTTCTATCTGGTTTAGATCTGTTACAAATTCTCCAAGGCCTTTTTAAAGATTTCAGAAAATGTATGGTTCTTTCATATTCGCCACTCTCAGTAGACTTATTAGCTATAAGTTTTTTCTTTGCTAATAACGATTTCTTTGCTAACCGTATAGCATCTTTTTCATCTACCGCCTGAGAAACTAAAAACCCTGACACGGCAGACCCCCCATCCCAATGAATCATGATATAATATGGTTTCATTTATAAAAGTTTATTTTTTTGAAAGGGGTCTTACGACCACACACCCCATCTTAGCCGTTTGATTACGCTGCCGCTCTGGCTTCGTTACCAAAAAGTGAAACTACGTTGCCGTTTATTGGCGATTGATTTCTATCCGATTACTCCTTACACCCAGCGACAGCCTTTCACCCCCTCAAAAAACAGGCGGCTCTTAACCGCCCATAAACAAATTGGCGAAAACTTGCTTAACTGCTTTTGGAGGTGTCCGAATTCGAATCGGAGTATGGGCATATATCTATCATCGTGTCAAACAAAATCAATTTATTTTAAACTTCTATACATTTAAGAAGTGTTATTGTATCTTTTTATAACTTTGCCCTCTCCAGATACCCCTTATTACATAATAATTTACGCCAAAATCTTGGGCAATTTTCTGTAATGTTTTTCTATTTTTACTACGGTTGGATAATTCTTCACGTATATTTACTACAGTATCTTTGGAAAGGAAAATAGCGGGCCTATCTTTTGGCACAGGATCAAATTTAGAATAGTGCCCATGGGTATACCGACCATTTTTTGTACCTTTAGCTTGCCTACCTTTATTTTGTCTATCATTTAAGTTATCCATATTAGTCCCCAAAAATAGGGGTTCTGGATTTACACATTTTCTATTATCACAGGTATGACAGACATGAAGGCCGTCAGGAATGTCGCCATTAAACAATACCCATGAAAACCTATGCGCCCTATACATTTTTTTGTCATAAAAAGATCCATAACCTGTAGTAGTAAAACTACCTGTCCACTCCCAACAGCCATCTGTTTTATTTACTTTTGAAAAAAATCTTTCCATAACATTAATTAATAAACACTACTAATTGGGTGCGTGAGTCGGACTCGAACCGACGTTTGTAAAGGTTATGAGCCTTCGCTGGTTCCATCTCCAGTCACCACGCAATATTTCTTTTTTAAAAAGACGTGGAGTAAACTACTTTTAGAAAACCCACACGCCATCCCAAAACATATTTACTTTTTATAAAAATGTGCTATGATCGTAAAGAGCCCCCAGACGGCAAGAACAAGCAATATTATTGCTAAAACACCGTAAAATGGAAGAAGAACATACCACCATGACCAGTCTATTACTTTGGTAAGTTTTAGTACTATGAAAACTATTCCAAGTAATCCTAAAATGCCTATTCCTGATGAATTTGAATTATTTGACATTGTTTATATTTTAATGATGCAAATATACGAAACTTTTTTTAAAGCACAAAATAAAAAGACAATTATTTTTAAAAATTATTATGTTAACCTATCTACACTATATCCCTGTTCCTTAGCCCAAATAACTTCTGACTCTATTTTCAAATGACACGGCCTGCATACAGCTAAGAAATACTCTACAACGCACAAGTAAATTCCTCTTGAACGACGATGGTGTATCTCCGTGGCTGTCCTGTTACAACCCCTAACTTCGCAGGTAGGGGTTGCTTCAAGATATTTAGACCGTAATCGTCGGTATTTGGCTAATTCTTTGGTCATTTTATCACTCACTGGCTTGATTGGAACCACACTTTTCTTCTGTGGTTTGCTTTCTACACATTCAAGGGAGCAATATTTGTCAGTTGTACGGAAAAGTTTAAATTCCTTTCCGCAGGTTTTACAAAATTTGGTCGTCCGAATCTTCATACATAAAATTTCCAACGATGAAATATAATATCAACCCTAACATCCACATTACCCAAAATGGAGCCAATATAATGATCCATGACCATGATATTAATCCAATAAGTTTAAGAGCGATCAGGCAGAAGCCTATTTTTGCACTTAAACCTATCTTCATGGTTTTGCAATTTTGATGTTTTCAACTTCGACAGCCATGATTTCTTCAAAAGCTGCTGCCCGATCTGGGTACGCCTTTATCCACAATTCCTGTTCTTCCTTCCAACAGTCTGCAAAGACTTTAAGACGGTCAACTCCGGGATCTGCGGCAGAAATTCTTTCCTGCGCTTTTACTCTGAACTCCTGTATTTCAAAAGGAACTTCGTTTAAATTTACTTTTGGTTTCATTTCTTATTTTTTATTATCCAATCCTTTCCATATAAATGGGCACATCCTTCCAATAGACAAAACGTTTCTGATCCACTATCATCCACTATATTAAATGACACTCGTCCATTTCTATCTATATCAGTAATCTTATACTCTTTACCTGCTGTCAGATATTTCTTACATCCTACAGGCGCAATTACTTTACTTCCATTTCTCATACTATATAGTATTAGGTGTTACAAATTCATCTTCTAACTCTTTTTTACTCAAGTCTGGCAACGTAGGCTTCTGCCCACTCGCTACAGACCACCACCATGTATGCCCTTCTGGAGTTTTTGAAAACTCAAATAAGGTATTCAATGGCGCATTGGTTAAATCTCTTGTCAATGCTTGTGTGGTGCGCCTTATAGCCAATCTGTAATAAGGTTCATCCAATAACGCAAGACATTTGTATTCTGGTTCTTTAAGCTGTATCTGTGCCACTTTTTTATGGTGAACGATCATGCCGCCTTCTTTAAACTTTTTAGATGCTTCTACAGGCAAAAAATTAACTAAATAACCATTACCATCTTCTTCACAAGATTCAACTCTTACGCCATTAAGCCTATCCCCTTTTTCAACCCTATCCAATATCCGAATAGTGTCCCCCCAACCTATACCTAAGCATAAGATTTCTCCTTCATATTCTAAATTTCTGCTGTGAAGGCGTGCATCCATTCTTTCAGCCCACACATTTGACATTTGTGGCAGGTTAGGATTCACTTCTAACTACTTTAAAAGTATCAGGAGACAGAATCACAGGTTCCCCTTCTTCCATCATGACGTTCAACTGTCTTATGAATGTGGCTGCCATGATAGCGGCTTGTCGTCGGCCCATTTTTACATAGTCCTTTGGGGCCATGTAGCATTGAATATTAACCCTTTTTTCTGATGGGTCTGTAATTTCTTTCCTTCCTTTCTTGTTTGGCGGTGTCATAAAGTTGTTTTATTGATTTTGTGATTCCTATAATGGCTAAAACTAAAGCCCAAGGAAAGATGATATAATTTACTGCTGATTCCATGATGCAAAGATACAAAAAATTTTTTAATTAACCAAATAAATATGATTTTATTTTACAAAGATATTGAAGTTAAAGGAGAATTTCTTCTGTTCATCTCCTGAATGAAATTCTTTATGTGTTCAGAAATATTCATTATATCTTTTTGATTTTTAATTAGTTACAAATGTTAAATACATATAGTAGTTACCTGCCATTGTTAGCAGACGTTTCCAAATTGACATTACCATCTACTTCATTACCCCAGCAATCCCACCCTTCCTTTGTGTTTCTTGCAAATAATTCAACTCTTGGCAAATCACCACAAAGAGCAATTATTTTTTCATACATAATTTCAGGCTTTTTACTGTGTTGTTCTATCTTAGTGTCAATGATAGAGTGGATATTTTTTTCTACTCGTTTCGGGTCGCCTTTTACACCTAATAAGCAGTATTCAGGGTTGCTTCTTGTCCACCATCCCATCCCCCAAAACCAACTATCGGCTTTCTTGTTTCGCTTCACCCATGTAAATGCTATTGTCTTATATTCAAATCCCCAAGCCTTCATTGTAAATAATGCTTCGGGTATTAAAGGAGCAGTTGCCCACAAAAGCAATACGCAATCTTTATCAGCAATATCTTTTACAGGTAAATCGTAAATATCCACCATTCTCATTGCTACATAAGGTCGGCTATTAGGTCTGCCACTCGGCACTTGCGAAGTAGTTTGAATTGACCAAGCAGGGTCAGCGTAAATAATATTATATTTCTTTGATGAACCCACAACGGCAGGTAACATCGGTTTGGCAAAATTGCCGTTCAGTTCTTCGTTTGACATTTTATCTTTAATTTAAACATTTGTAATTCTAATGAAGTTTTGTGTTCGGCAACTTCGCCAAGCCGAGAACCGTTATGACACATCAAGATTGGTATTCCATAAAATCAATTTTAGGTTTTGTATTTATAGATTTACTGTAAATAATTTCTACCCTTATTGTTTCCGTTATTGTTTGAGCTGCTCTTGTTATTTCTCTGGCAGTATCAATTGATATTTCACCGCTTTCTAATTTACTAATTTGTGTTATTAGCTGATCTCTTAATTTATTGATTTTCATACTCTAAAAATTTTATCTTTTTACCTTTTTCTTTGCAATATTGCAATTCTAATTTTGTGATATTTATTACATTGCTTACCTGCTTATTTATATGGTTAAGCATTTGTATTTCTTTTTCATCGCCAGATGTTTTAATTTTTTCATTCAATATGTCATCCATTAATCGGAGTGACATATTTCTTAATTCGTCGATGTTTTTAACTGATTGCATACTCTTTTTAATTTTAAATTTGCTCTATGTAAATCTAATAATTCAGGATATTGTAATAATTCTTTTATTGGCAACTCCTTATTGTTTCTAAATATTAATCGGGCTATGTAATAATCTGGCATATTATCAACCAGTTTTTTTTGATTTTCTTTATGTTTCTGATTTGCATTTATTACGCCAATCGTTTTAATCTTTCTTCTATATCTACACTTTTCATTAATCTTTTCCCTATTGGTTTTACTGTATTCATTATTCCTTTTAATGTGATATTCTTTTTTATCTTGTGGCATTTGTGCGTATAAAGTAGTACCATTATTTCTGGCATTTAGACGTCTATTAGACTCAGATATTGATTTTTGTTTTTCCTTACATTTGATACATTGAGAAGTTAATATGATGCTATGTCCTAACTTTACTTTTGCATTATCTAATCTGAAATAGTCAGTATTATTAGGTAAAATATTTTTACAAGATGTACACTGTTTTTCTGTTCTTGTATCAATCCCTTTTGATTCTGGCTTAATTACCCAATGCTCAACTATTTTACCATTACACTCAAATACTTCATTTTCTTTATACTTTCTAAGTAGTGTTGATTGCGATATTCCAAGTAAACTTGAAGCACTTATTATTCCTTTAATTTCAACACCGTTTATTTTAAATATTTTTATTTTTGCTGCTGCCATTATTTTAAAATTTGTAGTTAATAATTGACGTGTCATAACAGTGTACATAACGACATGCTCCTGTCGTCGCACGATCGCATGTACTTTGACGTTAGGCGTAATGCTACTGTAACGCACTATACACGATTGCCTTCCTTCTAATATTATCATCTTCATTGTATAAATTTCCACCCATAACAGCAATAGACAAATTGTATTCTTTGCCATTTACGCTTAAGATCGGATGCGACCACACACTATGCGAGTGCATCATTGGGCTTGTCCATTGCCCTTTAATTTCATACTTAACATTAAATATTTTCTGCCAAAGCAATGTCCAGTATTTCATAACGCCACAATTCCCCATTACAAATACGAAAAACAAAGCGTAAATTCCCCACATAGCGAATAGCATTTCCGTCCAATGCTCATTCCAATATATTGCTGTTATTACGATGAAGATGATAATTGAGTATCGTGCATATAGAAAGGGTATCGCTATTAAACCGCACATACGCCTAACATTATGTTTGATGAAATTGCTTTTTTGCTGTTCTGTTTTCATATTAAAATTCGTTTTTAATTTTTAATTTTTGTTCTTTTAAGTGGCTTCTGTGGAAGCAAAAAATCAACTTCACAAACACCTATCGTTATGACACATCAAGGTTGAGTTCTTCGCCTGTAAGTATAAAAAATGTATTTTGAAGTTGATGCACATACTCAATAGACACTACCCAATATTGACAGGCATAATACATCCATTCACCTAATTTATACCCTCGAATATCTTTTTTATTCCAGTCAGTTTCTGGATTTCTGTATATCCTGAAATATTTTGCTTCTGCACACTTACCCATAAATACATAATTGTATCTACCTTGCCAGTAAGAATTACTATTATCCTTACAATATTCCGGAGTATCATCTGTAAAGCCAAATTTAAACAACCATTCTTTAGTAATCGGGATACCGTTTAAATCGCTATCAGAATAATGATTGTCTGCGTCTGGATCAACTAAGCAAATATTTGATTTATGATTTAATTGAACTCTGTCATTTTTACCATCAAATTGATTTCTGTGTGAAATGGTGTATATTGTTCTAATTTCATTATTGAAATTTACTAAATTGCCAACTCTTAAATCTTTTCCTTGTATCATTTATATTTTATTTAGTCGTTTAAAAATAATTGTATTCATTTAAAATCCTACAGTATATTATCAAATCTTTACTATTCTTAAAACTGCTATGTATCTTACAACTATAAGTTGCAAGAGATGTCTTTAAACATTTAATATTCAGTTTTTGATCTGCATCCATTGAAGTATAAAACTTACTCCTGTCTATTTTTAAGACTCTACAAGCATTGCTTATTGTGTATCCACGCCCAACCAAAGCACAAACTTTCCTATATATAGATGTAAAATTTTTCATTATCCAAATATAAATTGAAATCTTTTTAAATAAATTTCATCATTCAACATTTCATCTATTCTGGCTGAGTTAAACCGGGTCAGTCTTTTGATTTCTTCTTTTACAGAAACCCTAAGACTTGGCTTGTTGTTTTCCTTACCTGCAAATTCAACCATTAGGTCGATCTTGTGCCTTGTGTCTTTGGAAATTTTCATTCGTCTGATACCATAAACACTTTCGTAAAAGTCATCTTTTTTAGTAATCCTTATCTTTTTTTCCAAAATAAGTATTGCTTTCATTATAGCCGCTTTTGCCGATCTATCAATGATGTCACTGCTGTATTCACTAAGCGACGCAGCCACTTTTTTTAATTGGGATATTTGATCGGTTCTGGTCATTAATATGTTTTTCCAACTATTTTATAATCCCAAATAATTCCTGTTGTAATTCCACGCTCTATTTGAAGTTTACACAGGTCATTTATCATAGTAGATCCCCACAGTTCAGGACTGACTCCTACACATACTACCGACTCGTCGTACAGTTTAACCACAAGTCCAAGGCTTGTGTGATCTAACTGCCAGAATAAGTTGCCATATTTTTGGGTTCCCGGAGCATATTTACTGACCACTCTTACTGTTTGGGTATCTACATTTGCGTGCTTTATGTCGGCTACTAAAAAACCTAATGTAAAACCCATACAAGCTAAAAAAATAATTCCTATTGTCATTCTTCTGTTTTTACTGGTTCAACAATTTCTTTTACTTCTTCTTTCTTTGGGTTAAGGATGTCAGGATATTTAGCCAACATCTGTTGGTGATGTTTATCCAACCACGCCAAGTATTTTGGTATGGTATCTTTTTCCCCATACTTCTTGTAAAAGTCCTTCATCTTGTCTGCATGGTTCAATGCTCTGACTTTGGTAAATTGGGCTTTGTAATTCAGCTTGGCATCTACAGGCTTACCTGTGTTTCCTACAAATTTAACACCGGATGCCAAAAGTTCTGCGCCCGTCTTGATTTCCACAGATATGTATTCTTCGATTGTTCTGACAAGTTTAAGATTTTTGACCACATTTTTGATCTGTTTTAGTTTGGTTCTGTTCACTTTCTTGATTTAAGGATTAAGATTAATAAAAATAAGAGAAATAACTTTAGCATTATTTTTAATTTAAAGTTCTGTTCATTTATCTAAGGTTAGTAGAAGGCTACTGCTCATACACTCAGCGTTAGATAATATTATGAAACATACGCAAATTTTCCATTTCTTAAATACTTAATTGCATTTTCTCTATTTATCGCTTCTACATAAATACAATTATTTTTTACATCTAATTTTTTGTTTTCGAGAGAACCAATAACATATGTTTCAGAATATCTAAACTCTGCTAATTTAAGTTCTTTTGTCTCCCGGTTATACTCCCATATTTTGCCACCATCAATACGTTTAGAATACTTACCTAAAAGTTTATATTCTTGTTGCTGTTTTCTAACAACAGATATTTCTATATAATTATTAATATTTGAATCTAATTCTAATTTCATTTATTTTTTATTTTAATGTTAATTAATATGCTGCAAATATACAAAACTTTTTTTAAAGCAACAAATAAAAAGCAATTTATTTTTAAACTTTCTATTTTTTAGCCAAAATACGATCCTTGTAATATTCTTCTTCGTAATCTCTAACTACATAATAATCAATACCTTTCATACGAACATTTGCTTTCATTACCCCCACTGATATTGGACGGTTGTCTGTGTCTTTTATCACTTTATTCACATAGTTCACAGAAACATACTCAGGTTCTTCATTAAATTCTTCTACAAAGAACTTTTTTATTCTTGACTCTAAAGATTTGGCGTTACCTACAATATTTAGATATAAAACATTTGTAATTATTTCGTTCGCTGTCATATTAAACTTTTTTATATTTTACTTCCTGACTATCATTTGCCACATAGAAATTATGTACTGGCTTTACACAAATAAGGCTTAAAAGGTAAGCCCCAACCGCTTTTTTTATATTGAAATCCCATACGGAAAAATCCAAAGTTTTAAGAAGTTCAATAGTTTCTTCAATTATTATATCGTCCAGTTCTTTTCTCACATACAGGTAAATATTTTCCTGTCTGAATCGTAAGTACATTTCTGTCCAGACTGTTTTCTGTTTATAATTGCCCGATCTAAGTGCATCATCTACTATTTCTTGTGCTATCACTTCCTTAATCTATTTTCTCTGTTTAATTTCCTTACCAGATCATCCTTATACGCATTAAATGCCGTAGTAAGTGCGGCTGCAACCAAAATACGGGTACTGGCTACAAAAGTGCTGCTGAAAGCGATTGATGCCCACCCTTTACGGGTTAATGGGAATTTACCTTTCCTGATCCACTTTCTTTGAATGTTGTAAGCTATTCGCTTTATAACTCTACGCCTTTTTGCCCCGGATTCGTTTATGTTAAATTTTTTACCAACCCACTGCTGTAATCTTGCTTGCCCTGCTTCATCCAAATAGCCTACATCAGCTCCAAAGTTCAAAGCATCCCCATAATTGTGTCTGAAATTATTACTTAACCAAAAAAATTCAATAGTGAAATCTGCGGAAGATCTTATTATAACTTTGTACTTTATGGATTCTCTTAATTTTCCACTATCTACATGGCCTTGTCGGTCTAAAGATGCTTTAAGCTGTCTGACTTTCCGTTCACCTATGGCTTCCAATTTAGGACGTAAATATATTTCGAGATTCGTCTTAGCCACAGCACCCTATTTGTGTTATTGGTTCAACATTATCAAAATTATATTCATCGTCAAAACAGACGTTTGTACAGAGTTTTATTCTTACTTCTGTGCCTACTGTCGTATCTATGCCTGTGTCTGCCCTGACCCCGTAGAATGGCTCAGAATCGTCAATAAACTGCACTTTTGGCACAAGTATATTAACCACCGCATCGGTTGTCTTTAAATAGTCCAAATATGGCTTTGCATAATACCCTTCTGGCCCACCATCAATGGTAGCTTTTTGGATCACTTTTAAATAACTCAATGCTTTGAATAAAATGGCTTCTGTATCAGTTTCAATTTGGTGAAAATTTCTGCTTTTGCAGGGATTGCAGTCAGGAGTTCCCGGCACACATGGCGGCTGTATCACATCATACACCCCCAATGTTAAATTATGACACACTTTGGAATTTTTACGCCCCATGTAGAACGCTTCAAAATTAAAGTGCTGCACTGCCCCTAAAGGATACGCAAAAGTGATTTCTTTTGGATTGTTGTTTTTTGCATCCCATGCCCGACTCCAGAAATAATTTTCCCTTAAATCATGGACGGTCTTACCTAAATTTGGTGCATTTAAGTCTGAGTAATGACTTATAACAGCAAAAGATTGTGGGTATTGACATTTAAGATCTTTTGGCGGCAATGCCATAAATGCTTCTCTTAAAAGTTTGTATGTGGTGTCCAAGGAAATCATGTCGTTAATTTTTTATTTTTATTATTTAATATTTTCACATTTTTATCGTTTAAAATGTTCATCTTCTTAGGCTGCGACACGCAGCTCAATACAGAATCCGAAAATTTAATTTCATTTCCTGATGCACTTAAACCTAAACGTGCTATGTTCAACGCTCCATTAGAATCTGCATTAATTTGTTTGCCGTTTGAAGTGACGAAAAGCCCCCGCTTTTTTCGTTTACCCAAATAAACAGTGTGCTTGCAGATAGGTTCTAAATCCAATGCTGAACATTTGCTCGTATATGCTTCGTGTGTTAATACCGTTTCAATTCCTGCCATTTGCGCCTTGTATTGTATCATCTTTATTAAGGTTGCGTGTGGTATTGCTGTAAATTGACGGTTATTTTTCTTTCCTATATTTATACCCTGTTTCCAATTATCATTTTTACCTATAATTATTTTAGTAATGTCATGTTCTTTAGCTTTATCTACAATTAATCTACTTGCTTTGTGCAAGTAATTTTTTACTTTGTTATTTCTAGTATTATTTATCCGATCTATTCTTTTGCTCCAATATATTCCTTCGTTTAGCATGCTTTGAAGCCCCTGTTTTCGTTTATTAAAATAGTGATTTATTGACTTTAAAGGCTTACCATTAATAATAAAACTTTCTTTACTGGTTGCCGCAGTTACAAGGTTATTTAAGCCTAAATCTATTCCCATCCATTCTCCATTATAATCTTTTTGTTCAACGTCTTTTACTATATAAACCACTTCCACTACACAATGATTAATATGTGGAATTACACGCACATATTTAATATCACTTTGTTTTGTTTTCAGGGGAGGTAAACATACTAAAGAAGGGAAATGAAGGTATCCGTCAATTAATCTTACCTGTTGTCCCGTAAAAATACATAAAGATGTATTTTTTTTATACTTAAGCAGTTTAGGCTTCCCTAAATATTTATGGGGGTTAATTTTATAATCTTTTTTTGCTAATTGCCATAAACGCACATTTTTAAATAAATTCTTAATAATTTGTTGGCTTGTCATAGCGGGTAGTTCCCTGTAAGTTTCTTCATTAAACTCAGCAAACAAAGACGTTAGTTCATACTCTGAAAAATACTGAATATTGCCGAAAATAGACTGTCTCCAATAATATAATGCTTGGTTATACAAATTCTTTGCTTTAACACATATATTCATGTAAGCTAAATCCTTTACTATATGTTGTTCAACTAATTGCATTAATATTTTAATGTTTTAACTATCATAATCCAGCATTTTTAAGTGAGATTAATTGCAATGCCTTGTAACAATCCGCATCCC
>Ga0209582_1000116_pt1 | contig 82913 bp, 69 predicted proteins | sample KloWWTmetKNB5Kit_FD_187176 | JGI IMG/M metagenome (GOLD analysis project Ga0209582, IMG submission 187176) | Active sludge microbial communities from Klosterneuburg, Austria, studying microevolution and ecology of nitrifiers - Klosterneuburg... | ecosystem: Engineered > WWTP > Aerobic digester >...
CAGGCGCTTCATAGGATGATGTTGAACAGGTAGCCGCTGAGGATGATGAAGAAGGTGACCGTGCCGAAGAAGATCGCGATGAGCTTCCAGGTCATCACCTTCTTGAGCAGCGTGGCTTCGGGCAGCGAGAGTCCGATCACGGCCATCATGAAGGCGATCGCGGTGCCCAGCGGAACGCCTTTCTGCACCAGCACCTGGACCACGGGCAGCACACCGGCGGCATTGGCGTACATCGGTATGCCGAGGATCACGGCCAAGGGCACGGCCAATGGATTCTCCTTGCTGATGTGTTCCTCGAAGAAGCCCGTGGGAATGAAGCCGTGCATGAGCGCACCGATGCCGATGCCGATGAGCACATAGAGCAGTACGCTCTTCACGATGCCCAAGGCCTCTTGGGTGATCCCGGGCAGACGTTGCGCGAAGGTGCGTTTCTCCTCCTCGTAGCTGCCTTCCACTTCGGCCTGCTGGATCACACCCTGCACCCAGGGCGTGAGCAGGTGTTCCAGCTTGAGCTTCCCGAGCACATATCCACCGATCGTGCCCAAAAGGATCCCGCTTGTCGCATAGATCAAGGTGGTCTTCAAACCGAACATACCGATGAAAATGGCGATGGCCACTTCGTTCACCAAGGGCGAGGTGATGAGGAAGGCGAAGGTGACGCCCATGGGGATGCCACCTTTTACGAAGCCGATGAACAGCGGCACCGAACTGCACGAGCAGAACGGTGTGATCGCCCCGAAGGCGGAGGCCAGCAGGTATTCGCCACCGAAGAGTTTGTTGCGCGAGAGGAAGTTGCGGATGCGGTCGATCGGGAAGTAGGCGTTCACGATCCCCATGATGAAGGTGATCACGAACAGCAGGATCAGGATCTTGATGGAGTCGTAGAAGAAGAAGTGCAGCGCCTGCCCCCAGTGGGTGGTCGCATCGAGGCCGATGGTGTCGTACACCAGCCATGCAATGAGGGTATCGAGCCAGTCGAACATGCTCAGCGCAGCATCGCCGCGATCTCCTCCACGCTGGGCACTCGGCCTTTGATCATCACCACTTCATCCAGCACCAAGGCGGGCGTGGTGAGGATGTTGTACTTCATGATCTCCATGATGTCCTCCACCTTGATCACCTGCGCATCCGCACCGGTTGTGCGCACGGCTTCTTCCGCTGCGGCGATGGTGGACTTGCATTTGGCACAGCCGGTGCCGAGTACTTTGATGGTCTTCATGGGTTCGTTCTTCTGATCATTTCAACAGGCCCTTGAACAGGCTCTGCGCGTGTTTCCAGTTCTCCTTGTTGATGCAGTACTTGATCTTCGGCGGCAGGATCTCCCCTTGGATGAGACCTGCTTCCTTCAAGGCTTTCAGGTGCTGGCTGATGGTGCTTTGCGCCATGGGAATCTCCTCGGTGAGGTCGCCGTTGTAACAACAGGCGCGGTCGGCGAGCAGCTTCAGGATACGGATCCTCACCGGATGTCCTAGCGCTTTCGCATAGCGGGCCATTTCCTCCTCTTGCGTGGTGTAGTCGATTTCGATAGCGGTGCGCAGCATCAGTTCTTCTTTGGTTCCTGTGCGGATACCGGGATCCCGAGAGCCAAGGAATTCATGATCACGAGGACAGGAGTATGGGAACGCATAGCTGGTTGTTCATCGCAAATGAACGATGTATGTGCTGCCTGAGAAGTGACGATCGTCACCTCGCGGGATCAGTATTGCCTGCGCTTCGCGATCCGGACCAGATGCAACATGATCGGCACTTCGATCAACACGCCCACCACGGTGGCCAGCGCTGCTCCACTGTTCAGACCGAACAAGGCGATCGCGACCGCAACGGATAGTTCGAAGAAATTGCTGGCTCCGATCATGCTGGCCGGGGCGCAGGTACGGTAGGGGAGCTTCAGCAGACGACCTCCTTTCCAGGTGAGGAAGAAGATGAAATAGGTTTGCAACGCAAGGGGTATGGCGATGAGCAGGATGTGGAACGGGTTCGCGAGGATCTTCTGTCCTTGAAATGCGAACAGCAGCACCAGCGTCAGCAACAGCGCGGCGATCGAGACTGGTTTCAACGTTGGAAGGAACACGGTCTTGAACCAATCCTCACCACGCGTCCGGATCAGCCAGCGGTTGGTGAGGTAGCCGGCCACCAGCGGGATCACGACGAAGACGACCACCGAGGTGATCAGCACCTCCATGGGTATGGAAATGCCGGTGATACCCAGCAGCAGTTGCACAATGGGGACGAAGAGCAGCAGCAGAATGAGGTCGTTCACGCTCACCTGCACCAAGGTGTAGTTGGGGTCGCCGCCGCTGAGGTAGCTCCATACGAACACCATCGCGGTACACGGTGCAGCGCCGAGCAGGATGGCACCGGCGATATACTCCTGGGCGAGTTCGGGTTCGAGCCACGCGCTGTACAGATTGTCGAAGAAGAGCAACGCGAAGAAGGCCATGGTGAAGGGCTTGATGAGCCAGTTCACCACCACGGTCAGGCTCAAGCCTTTCACATCGCGCCCGATGCGGGTAATGGACCCGAAGTCGATCTGCACCATCATGGGATAGATCATCAGCCAAATGAGCACGGCCACGGGCAGGTTCACATGGTTGTACTCCAGGTCGGCGACCACCTGCATGCCGCTGCCTGCCAATTCGCCCAGCGCAATGCCGACGCCGATGCACAGCAGCACCCAAGCCGTGAGGTACTTCTCGAAGAAGCCGATGGAGGTGGTGGTATCGCTCATTTAAGCGCTGGAGTTTGAGCTGTAGGGAACGTGGATCCAGTGAATGTGATCAGGTCCTTGATGGTGACATCCGTGTCATCTGCGGCCGCAATTGTTCTACCCAATGACCAAGTCCATCAAGTGGTTCATCTCCCGAGCGATATCAAGGCTGCGTTCCTGATAGGTCCTGGCTTCATCCGCGGTGCCATCGCTCTCCTTCGGGTCCTCGTAGGGAAGGCTGAAACGCATGACCGCACCCGGTACGAAAGGGCAGTTCTCGTCGGCGTCGCTGCAGACCATGACGGCCGCAAAGTCCACGGCAGTGTCATCGCGATCGCTGATGGATTTGGAGAACAGAAGAACTGGAGGTTCCTCATCATCGTAGTTCACGAGGTACTGCGTTCGTACCGCATTGCCATGGATGTCCAGATCACCCGCACCATCCACGCGGAAGCCCTGCGCTCTCAAGGCATCGATCACCGGGCTGGCCACTGCTGTGCCTTCTGTACCGGCCGACGAGGTATGGATGTCCTTCAGCCCGGTCCGGTGCGCCGCCACCTTGGCCCACACTTGTGCGAACTGGCTGCGTCGGCTGTTGTTCGTGCAGATGAACGCCAAGTGTGCCGTGTTGCCCTTTGCGCACTGAGCCTTGATCCACGCAGCGATGGCCCCAAGCCGTTCTGCGCGTTCGGTCGAGATGGTCTTGCCTGAATTGGCGATCCCATCCACGGTAAGTTGCAGTTCGGGATACATCAGCAGCAGCTCCTGTCAACAGGCGCGTATTTGTTGAATAGTGCATTGAAAACGGCCTGCGCCTTGGCCCAGTTCTTCGGTTCGATGCAGTAGCACACGCTGGTGCCTTCCACCGTTCCGGTGATCAATCCGGCATCCTTCAATTCGCGCAAGTGTTGGCTGATCGTGGCCTGCGCCAAGCCCAGTTCATCCACCAAGCTGCCGCACACGCAGGTGTTGCGCTGCAGTATGTGCTGAAGTATCGCGATGCGCGCCGGATGGCCCAGTACCTTGGCCCATTGGGCAGTGCGGTTCTGGTCGCGGGTGAAGAGTTCGGCTTTGGTGATCCCCATCTTGATCGTTTGATCGCAATATTACGATGTATATCCTTTCGTCAAAAAGAATGTGATCATAGAAAGAGACGGACAGGGCACGACTTGAGGACCTTATACCCGATCCGCACAGCTATCAAGGTGTACGCATGTGAAGAATCGCCGAGTGCTGCGCTGGTGCTTCTCGGTCAAATGGCCAACTGCGCGGCGATCACTTCCGCAAGATCTTCTCCATGGCCTTGCCCTTGGCCAGTTCGTCCACCAGCTTGTCCAGATAGCGGATCTGCTGCATGAGCGGGTCTTCGATGTCCTCCACGCGGTAGCCGCAGATGACGCCGGTGATGAGGGTCACGTTCGGGTTCATTTTCGGCGCCTTCGCGAAGAAGGCTTCGAAGTCAACCTTCATTTCGAGCACTTTCTGCAGGCCTCTCTCCGTGTAGCCCGTAAGCCAGTGGATCACTGTGTGCAGTTCCTCCTTGGTGCGGCCCTTCTTCTCCACCTTGTTGACGTAGTGCGGGTACACGCTGGCGAACGTCATTCGGTAGACCCGTTCGTAATTCGCGCTTGGCTTCATTGCGGCTCCATAGGTTTAAGCTGAATCTCAGGCAGCACCGCCCTTGCCACTTCGTACCATCTCACGCACCTCCTCCCACGTGTAGCTCTTCCCCTCGCCCCGCTTGTACTCCTCGTAGCGCTCCTTCACGATGCTATAGTGCTCATCGGTGAGGCCATTCTCATCCTCGCTCTTCTCCGAACGGAATAGGTCGGCCACTTTCTTGAGCAGACCTTCATCGGTGGTGCGCAGCAGGCGCTCGATCAATTGAAGTTTTAGGGACTCGGTGGACATGGGGATCGGTCGTGCGACGAAGTTAGGACATGGACCGTGGCCTGCTCACATGCTCTTTCGCGTGATGCGATAGAATGTGGCCCGCTCGCCCATAACGCTTTTCTCGCATTTGTACCCGAGCTTGTTCAGGTCGATCCCGGCCAGCAGCGGCTCGCCCGCTCCGAGCAGCACGGGCGATACCGCCAAGTGCATCTCATCGATCAACTTGGCTTGCAGGTATTGGCGCACTGTTGCGGCGCCGCCGCCCACGCGCACATCACGCGCACCGGCTGCTTCGCGTGCGCGTTCCAGTGCCGCTTCGATCCCCTCGGTCACGAAGTGGAAGACGGTGCCGCCCTCCATTTCCAAGGAAGGCCGCGGATGGTGCGTGAGAACGAAAACGGGCACATGGTACACCGGGTTGCTGCCCCACCAACCTTTCCAATTCTCATCGGGCCAAGGACCGCGCACCGGCCCGAACATGTTGCGCCCCATGATCCACGCGCCGATGTTCTCCATCCCTTGGGCGGCTATGTCATTGTCCGTTCCGAGGTCGCCCTCATCCTTGCCGAAGTGTGTTCGTTGGAAGTACCGTGTGCGGAGCATCCAGGTGTGCAAATTCTCTGCACCGACGCCGAGCGGGGATTCCAGTGATTGGTTCAGACCGGCACCGAATCCGTCGAGTGAGATGGTGTAGCTGTGAACGATGAGGCGGGGCATGGTGGGGTTGTTTCGCTTCAAAGGTGAGCACTGCCTGCGAACCTCACTTGATCAAAATTTGAAAGGCGGGTCGGGCTTTTATAGTTCTGAGCCGAAAAATTGAAAAGTGGTCGCCGCTTTTCAATTCTCGATCAGATCCTGATCATGGATGAAGCCAGCAATTTGACCCATGCGAACATCCATTAGAGCAGCGCATGCAGATAATCAGCAGTGTTCTTCAGGCCGACCTTTCGGAACTGGTCCAGCACTTGGTAAGCATCGAGTTCAGGGGAACGTCGGTTCGCCACAAGCTCCTTGAAAGCCTCTAACGCGCGCGCTTGGTTCAGGTCGATGATGTCCGTCAGGAAGTCGTCGGCGCTCTTTGCTTCCAACCCATACTTCGCCAGTTCCTTCTCAGGGAAGTCTCGGAGGTTGTTCGTGACGATCAGGTTCGCATTGGCCTTGATGGCAGCTGCCAGCACATGGCGGTCGTCCTTGTCGGGCAATTCCAAGCCTTCGATCAGGCCGTCGTAATTCTCCACGAGCGCATCCGAGAACGCGTCGCTCATTCGTTGGATCCGTTTGAGGATCTCCGGTTCTTCAATGCCCTTATCGCGCATCACCTTGGCCCACTCGTCGCAAATGCCAATGCTCCACTTCACGGTGAAGAGGTCGTAATGCGCGAACCACAACAACAGATCCCGGATGTTCACCGGGAAGATGACGTTGGTGTCCAGAACACACGTGAAGCGGACGCTATGAATCATAGAGACCGGCCTCTTCGTCGTCCTTCATCATGTCCTTCAGGTTCCGCCTCTGCGCCTCCTTCATCGCCATGCGATATTTCATCACATGCTCGTACTTGATACGTCGATGCTTGCCGATCAAGGTGAAGGGGATCTTGCCCTGCTCCAGCAGCTTCACCACATGGGGACGGGAACAACCGAGCATCTCAGCGGCTGCCTGCGTGGTCATCTCCGCCGCGATGGGCATGATCTGTACGGGACGCCCTTCACCCAGATCCTTCAGGATCCGGGATAGAAGATGGAGCGCCATGGTTGGCACGACGATCTTTTGGGAGGTCTCTTCGATCTCGATCTCGGTCGTATCCTTTTTGGAGAGGCTCTTCAACGACTCTTCAAGTGCCGTGAACGACCTACGTGCGGCCTCTTGCTCCGACCGTGTCGGCTTGGCGGTATGGGTCTCAACAGCTGGCATGGCATCTGGGGTTGGTGATGCAAAGTTAAACGCAATAAACGAAACGGTGTTGCGCAGGGGCGTTGCCATCACCTCTTGGGCTTGTTTGATGGGAAGGGCCGGACAAGTCCAGACAACGAGCTAACCTCCTGATATACCGAGCGTTAGTTTCTTGATGGTTGCTTGATGGGCCATCCTATCCAGAAATTGAAAAGCGGGAACAGCTTTTACAGTTCTGGGGCGAAAATTTGAAAAGTCACCATTGAGCTAGCCTGCATGCTGCGCGAGATCACGGGTAATAAGTGGGGGCGGGTGTATCGATTCGATGAGTACTTCAAGGTGTTCGAGTAGCACGGCGGGATGACGCGAGGGAGATGATTGCTGTGGACGATGAGGCGGGGCATGGGCGAAGAATCGCAAGCTCTCCGAGAACCACTACCGAGCCACTGGCGGTTGCACGGCAATGTTCTTGATCCACATCTTGCTCTGCTCGCTGATGATTGCCTTTACGGCTGGGCTTTTCTCGAAGACGATGGTCATAAGGTGGTAGGCAGTCAACACAGCCTCCTGCAGATCCTGAGAACTCTCCAAATCTTCGATCAGCACACCTTGTGCCCGTGCTTCCTCGCGATCAATGCGCCTGCCATGGCTCTTCTTGTCCGATCCACGACTGAAATAGTTGGCGACCGAGTTGCCTTTAACCTCCGCATCCGATTGCCCGTTGAACATGTACTTCATCAACCATCCAGCGACGACCTTTTCGCTATAGTCGATCGCATTCTGCGCCTCCTGAAGAAGCGCGGGGCCCAACGAGGGTAGGATCGGCGCCCAGAGATGTGCCATGTTCCGATCAGCGGAGATCTCCTTCTTGGCCCGCTCGAACTGGTCAAGAATGGCAACAGCGGAAACTGTCCGCCCGCCCACTGGCATCTGCGGATCGATCGGACCAAGCTGACTTTGCCTGCCCATGATGATGCGGTCCGCACATAGGCTGATCATTGTTCCAGCCGACATCGCATACGTTGGAACGATCACCTCGATATCGTTCGGGAACTTGGACCTTAGGTATGCCACGATGGTCTCCGTGGAATTCGTGATCCCACCAGGCGTGTGCATGATAAGCGTCAGACCCTTGCTCCAATCCATCCCATGCATCGACGACATGAAACCGTTGATCTCCTCCTGCGTGATCTGCAGGAACATCGGGTGGGCTTGTGGCTTCTGAAGGAACGCGGATGCATAGAACAAAACGTTCCGGTCACCCCTCAGCTTCCCAACTTGTTGGAGAGCGCCGATCAGATTGCCGAACAGCCACTTGGTCTTTTCGGCATCCGTCTTCTGTGCTTCTAGAGCGTTGACAAGCTCATTCCACGACGGCATGCTCAGTGAATTGCCAAGCTCAGGGGGTGGCTCATGTCCCGTTGGATCGCTTGAAGCTGGGCCTTCTCGAATTCACTGTCATCCGGTTCCGCAAGCTTCACCAACTCCACGTACTCCTGATACTCCTTCTGAGCAGCGGCTAACGCCTCGAAGAACTCATTGGATGAGTTGCCTTCGGCAGGCTGCTTTGGAATCTGTTGGTTGGGGAACATGGCGCTAAGATGGTACATCAAAGTTAATACCCTTGTTAAGGCGGCATCAAGACCAGTTAGGCGGATCGGTCCGGACCGGCACCGAAGCCGTCGAGAGAGAGCGAGTAGCTGTGGACGATGAGGAGCATGGTGAATTGTTGCGCTTGAAGAATGCTGGCTTCAGTTGGAGTACATACACCTCGCATCAGGTGTGCAAGACTTCCCATCCATTCGTGTTGAAGGTAATGTCATCTACCTCCAAAGGTGATATGGCATCATTCACGGCGCGCCGAAAAGCAGTAAAAGCCCGCGGATTGTCTTCGATCCAATACCAGCTCCCCCATGGCGGTCTTTTGGCTGGGTCTGCCGATACGATCAGCCGACGCGACTTCCGGCCCGCGAAATCGATTGGCCGAGTGATTCGTGACAGTTCATCGCCTGCTATTGCGTTCCAGTCTCGTTTCAGATTGCTCATGGCCTCAACCAAGGCCTCCTTCGTTGGTGTTGGTTTCGGTGGATGAATTTGCTCACCCCATACTGGCCACCAACCTTTCCCATCGGCCGAAACACCAGCTATGCGCTCTGCAACATCCTCGTCCGGCGGTGCTGGCAGTTCAGCAATGAGCAGATCATGGAACCCATACTGTCGAGCCCATGTGAGAGTTTCGCGCCAACGGCCACGAATGGCATCTGCTGTCGAAAATGCAGCCCCAGCCAAAATCAATGGAACCGGCGGTTTGGGTATACCCGCATCACTTCGAGATTCCCAGGCCTTGACCAGGACTCCGTGAACTCTAGCCCAATCACTTGGGACAGGGACAAGAACTGTATTGGAATCTTCTTTAGACATAGCTGTGAGAGATCAGCCGAATGCAAAGGACGATAGCATCGCGTGAGGGGGCGCAGCGGCAGCCCTGCGCAGGCGTGGTCTTGCGGACGCGTGCAACAAGGAGGCTGCGAGGAACGAGCAGACCCCGGAGCGCCGCGACCGCAGGCTACGACAAGTCAGGCTATAGCGGAGCACCCGACCCGCGCGTGGTTCGTGCGTGAGCGAGGGGCACGCCAACATCATCACTCAATTCAAATTCAAGTAAGCCCCCAACCCATGCAACCCGCCTTCCCGTCCGTAGCCGCTTTCCTTGTAGCCGCCGAAGGGTGAGGTGGGGTCGAACTTGTTGAAGGTGTTGGCCCAGATGACGCCCGCGCGCAATTTGCTGGTGAGGTTGAAGATCTTGGAGCCTTTGTCCGTCCACACGCCGGCGCTGAGGCCGTAGGGCGTGTTGTTGGCCTTCTGGATCACCTCGTCCACGGTGCGGAAGGTCTGCACGGCGAGCACGGGGCCGAAGATCTCCTCCTGCGCGATGCGCGCGCTTTGGGCGACATTGAGGAAGAGCGTGGGGCGGCACCAGAAGCCTTTGCTGGGCAGCTCGCACGCGGGCTGGTACATCTCCGCGCCATCGGCCTGGCCCACCTTGAGGTATTTGTTGATGGTGCCGAGCTGTTCCTTGCTGTTGATGGCGCCGATGTCGGTGTTCTTGTCGAGCGGATCGCCCACGACGAGCGAGCGCATGCGGTGCTTGAGCTTGCGGATCACTTCGTCGTGCACGCCTTCCTCCACGAAGAGGCGGCTGCCGGCGCAGCAAACGTGGCCCTGGTTGAAGTAGATTCCGTTAATGATGCCTTCCACGGCCTGGTCGATGGTGGCGTCGGCGAAGATGATGTTGGCCGCTTTGCCGCCGAGCTCGAGCGTGGCCTTCTTGCCCGTGCCGGCGATGCTCTTCTGGATGAGCTTGCCCACGCCGGTGCTGCCGGTGAAGGCGATCTTGTCGATGCCCGGATGGTTGACGAGCGCCGCGCCCGTGGCACCCGCACCGGTGATGATGTTGACGACGCCATCGGGCAGCTCGGCTTCCTGGATGAGCTCAGCGAGCAGCAAGGAGGTGAGCGGTGTGGTCTCGGCGGGTTTCAGCACCACGGTGTTGCCGCAGGCCAGCGCGGGCGCGATCTTCCACGCGGCCATGAGCAGCGGGAAGTTCCAGGGGATGATCTGCCCGGCGACGCCCAATGCGCTCGGGGTTTTTCCGGGGAAAGCGTAGCCGAGCTTGTCGGCCCAACCGGCGTAATAGAAGAAGTGCGCGGCGGCGAGCGGCACGTCCACGTCGCGGCTTTCGCGGATGGCCTTGCCGCCGTCCATGCTTTCGACCACGGCGAACTGGCGGGCTTTCTCCTGCAGCAGGCGCGCGATGCGGTAGATGTACTTGGCGCGTTCGGCGGCGGGCATCTTGCTCCACACATTGTCGTAGGCCTTGCGCGCGGCTTTCACGGCGGCGTCCACATCGGCCGCGTTGGCCTCGGCGATGCGCGCGATCTTCTGCTCGTTGGCGGGGTTGATGGTGTCGAAGTAGTTGCCCGACCTCGGCTTCACCCATTTGCCGCCGATGAAGAGGTCGTACTGCTCCCTCAGTTTGAAGTGGTCCTTGCTTTCAGGAGCTGGAGCGAGTGCCCAGTCGAGGGGTTTCTTCTTGGTCGCCATTGCCTCAAAGATACACGGCCACCGTTCTCACTTCTTCTTCTTGGACCCTGCAGGGAGCGTCAAATAACGCGAGGTGAGGCCGATGAGGAATTCGGACAGTTTCTTGTGGCTTCGGCCGGCACTCAATTCAGTAAGCGCGGGCAGGTGCTCCATGGCGAACTCCAGCGAATGGGCCATTTCGATGAGCGTGGTCGCGAAGGTGCGCGGGTGTTTGCATTTCCGATCACAGGCCTTCAGTTCCGCCGAGAGGTGCGCACACAGGTCCTTGTACGGCTGAAAGAGTTTCAGTTTGTTATCCTCGTCCACGTTCCGGTGCAGGAAGGATTTGGAGCCTTCCACGATCACCAGCGCACGCAGGTCCACCGGGTCCAGTTGGGCCGCCATGGCATCCTTGGACCAGAGCCCGCACAATAAACGAATGTCCCCCTGTAGGCGTTCCCAAGCATCCGGGAGCAAACGTCCTTCCTGCTGACAATGCGTATCCAACCACATCCAATACAACTGGAAGTAGTACTGAAGCAAGCGCTGTTTGTTCGGAAAGTACTTGTAGATCGTAGCTTCCGTGCATTCTGCGCGTTCAGCGAGCTTCTTGAAGGTGAAGACCTCCAGACCAAGCTCGTTCATGAGAGCAAGTCCTTCCGAGAGGATCCGTTCCCCCACGACGGAAGTGCCCGGATCACGCAAGTGAAGGGTCGGGTCAGGGATCAATTGGTAATGGGCCATGGGTGCCAAATATAGTATTACTTTAATTTGCGATTGCTTTACTACCTTTGCGCCCGATGACGAACCCCATCACCCCTTGGCAGCGCCTTGGACGTCTGTTGCGCGTGGACAAGCGCGAGATCGGCCACATTTACCTGTATGCGCTTGTGGGCGGTGCCATCAGCCTTAGCCTACCGCTTGGCGTACAAGCCATCATCAACCTGATCAGCGGCGGACAGATCGCCACGAGCTGGGGTGTGCTCATCGCTTTCGTCACCGTCGGAGTTGGTTTCAGCGGAGCCCTGCAGGTGATGCAGTTGGCCTTGGCCGAGAATATCCAACAGCGCTTGTTCGCGCGCAGTGCGCTGGAGTTCGCATACCGGATCCCGAGGGTAACGTATGACGCTGCCAGTGGCCGATACCTGCCTGAACTGGTGAACCGCTTCTTCGACACCATGACCGTGCAGAAGGGCTTGGCGAAGCTGCTCCTGGATATTCCATTAGCGATCCTTCAGATCGCGCTTTCCTTGATCCTTTTGGCGGTCTATCACCCTTTCTTCATCGCCTTCGGCCTATTCCTGGTCATTCTTCTCTTGCTCATATTCCGCTACACCGGCCAACGTGGATTGGCGACCAGCTTGGAGGAGAGTTCCTATAAGTACAAGGTGGCTTTCTGGCTGGAAGAACTCGGTCGGAACCAAGGCACTTTCAAAATGATCGGCCGGACCGATATGCCGCTGGAACGCACGGATGAACTGGTAGGGAAGTATGTCGACGCACGGAAAGCACATTTCAAGATACTCCTTGGCCAATACAGCGCCATGGTGGTCTTCAAGGTGGTGCTGACCCTTCTTCTGCTCGCTATCGGAGGAGCGTTGGTGATGAATGAACAGATGAACCTCGGTCAATTCGTCGCAGCGGAGATCGTGATACTCTTGCTGATCAACGCCGTGGAAAAGATCATCCTGAACATCGCGAGCGTGTATGATGTGGTCACCGCATTGGAAAAGATCGGTCAGGTCACGGACATCGAATTGGAGCGCACCGGTGGGCTGCAGATCCTGTCCACGTCCGTGGACCAAGGACTTGAAGTACGCGTGAAAGACCTCCGATACCGATCGGGTTGGAGTGAACGCAATGTGCTCGATGGCCTGGACCTTCATTTGGCTCCTGGGGAAAAGGTCTGCATCGGTGGAACGACCGGTGCCGGGAGATCGACCTTGCTGCGCATATTGGGCGGAGGCATTCCGGCTGCCGCAGGCTCCGTCACCTTGGACGGTCACTCGATGACCAGCTTGGACCTGGAGCATGTGCGCTCCATGATCGGCGATAGCTTGAGCGACGAGAACGTATTCTCCGGTTCGGTGATGGACAACATCACTGTTGGGCGGAAGTGGATCACGGAGGACCAATTGATCGAGGCCTGCAAAGTGACGGGCCTGTTCGACCAGCTCGCCATGTTGCCCCATGGCCTGCTCACACAATTGGACCCACAAGGGGCGCGATTGCCGAGGAGCCTGGTGAAGCGCATCGTACTCGCACGCGGTATCATCGGAAAGCCCCGTCTGTTGCTTTTGGAAGACAGCCTGAAGGACTGGGAGCCCGAACAGCGTGAGCAGTTGTTGGGCTGGATCACGGCTGCTGAACGCCCATGGACACTGTTGGTGGTCAGCAACGATAAGTGGGTACAGGAACGCTGCTCCCGGGTTTTGGAATTGAAGAACGGAAGGCTCGAATCACATTGATCCATGTTGGACCTAAGCCCACAGAACCCCGTACCCGTTCTCGATCGAAGTTCGTTCGCGTCGTTCCGAACGATCGGCATCGCCAAGGCCAATGAGCTCTTTGCGAAATGGCTGATCGCGATCTGTATCCTTGTGCTGCTCGGAATGTTCCTGCCCTGGACACAGAACATCCGGGCGCGCGGCACCCTCACGAGCCTCTCCCCTGATCAGCGCCCGCAAACGCTACACTCCATCATTCCTGGTCGCTTGGAAGAATGGTTCGTGCAGGAAGGCCAATTGGTAGAGAAGGGCGATACGATCCTGCGCTTGAGCGAAGTGAAGGCGGAGTACTTCGATCCCTTGCTGTTGGATCGCACACAACAACAGATCACCGCAAAGGAAATGACGGCGCGCAGCTATGACGAGAAGGTGCGTTCGCTGGATGCCCAGATCGATGCGCTGAGTGGTGGACTCCGGATCAAACTGGAACAGGCTCAGAACAAGATCCTACAGGCCGGACTGAAGATCCAAAGTGACAGTATCCGTGTGGTGGCGGCACGCACAGAGATCAAAGTGGCCGACGACCAATACGCGCGGGGCGAGCAACAATTCAAGGAAGGACTTATCAGCAAGGTGGAATTGGAGAAACGCCAAGTGGCGCAGCAACGAGCAAATGCAACATTGATCGATGCGAAGAACAAGTTGCTGGAGGCCCGGAACGAATTGCTCAATGCTCAACTGGAAGTGAATGGTATCCGGAACGACTATCGCGACAAATTGAGCAAGGCCGAAAGTGAGAAGTTCGCCAGCATGAGCCAGTTCTTCACCACCGAAGGAGAAGTGAGCAAGATGCAAGTGGACCTGGCGAATTTTACCGTGCGTGCCGGCAACTACTATGTGACCGCACCGCAGCAAGGCTACATCACCAAAGCGGTAGTGACAGGTATCGGCGAAACAGTGAAAGAAGGTGATGATCTCGTGACCATAATGCCTGCACGTTTCGACCTCGCGGTTGAGCTCTACGTACGCCCTATGGACATGCCGTTGGTCAACGCAGGTCAAAAGGTGCGCTTCATCTTCGACGGGTGGCCAAGCATCGTCTTCAGCGGGTGGCCGAACACCAGCTACGGCACCTTCGGTGGAACGGTCGTGGCGATAGACAATTTCATCAGCCCGAACGGCAAGTACCGCATCCTTGTAGGTCCCGATCCGGATGATGACCAGTGGCCGAAAGCCTTGCGTGTAGGTGGCGGTGCCGTGGGATTCGCGCTGATGAGCGACGTGCCGATCTGGTATGAACTCTGGCGGCAGGTGAATGGATTCCCTCCGGACCTCTATACCGACGTGAAGGATGTGAGCACCAAAGAGGACAAGGAAAAATGAGAAGAATACTCCTGATAGGCCTGCTGATGAGCACTTGCGCTATGATGGCGCAGGTGCCCTCGAGCGGAACGCTTACCCGGGAGACCTTTGTCCGCTTGGTGCTGGAGAACCACCCCATGGCCCGCCAAGCAGCGCTGCGCAATGAGTTCGGCGAAGCCAGTGTGCGTGGAGCACGCGGCGGATTCGACCCCATGGCAGTGGCCAGCTATACCGAGAAGCGATACGACGGCACCGACTATTTCGACCTGCTGGATGTCGGTTTGAAAGTACCTACCTGGTTCGGCGTGGAGCTCATCGGTGGCTTCCAGGACAACAGTGGCGTATACCTCGACCCGCAGAACACCACCACCGGCGATGGACTGGTGAAGGCGGGCGCTGAGGTGTCCATCGGCCAAGGTCTATTCATCGACCAACGGCGCGCGACACTCCGCAAGGCCCAAGCCTACCAGCGTGGAACAGAGGCCGAGCGCCAAGAGATGTTGAACGCACTCTTGTTGGATGCTCTCAATGACCATACGGATTGGGTAGTGGCCTATGAACAACTGCGTATCAGCGACACCGCCGTGGTCCTCGCACAACGCCGTTTCGATCAGGTGCGCGGCAGTTTCCGGGGTGGCGACAGACCTGGTATCGATACGCTGGAGGCCTTCCTTCAAGTGCAAGATCGGCAAATGCGCCAACAACAGGCCCAGCTCAACTTCCGAAACTCCGCCCTGCGCTTGAGCAACCATCTTTGGGACGATGCACAACGACCACTTGAGCTGCAGCCGGGTGTGGTACCGGTCTTGACCGACCTCGCTTCTCCGATCGTTTTCGCGCTGGCGGATAGTGCGATCGACCGTGCGATCGAGACCCATCCGAAGTTGCTTCGGACACGAGCGAAACTGGACCAATTCGAGGTGGACACACGCTACCGCGCAGAGCTTCTAAAACCCCAACTGGACCTGCAGTACCTCTGGTTGGGGGGTGTAGGCGCAGTGAACAACGAAGCAGGAACAACACTCCTTGGCGAAGGACACCAACTCGGGGTCGGCTTCAAGATGCCATTGCTACTTCGCAAGGAGCGCGGGGAATTGAGCTTGGCAAAGCTCCGTTTGACCGATGCCGAACTTGGGCTGGAACGCGACCGGACAATGATCCGCAACAAGGTGCTGGAACGGTTGAATGACATTGCCACGTTCAGGCGACAGACCGACCTCGGCGCGGACATGGTCACCAACTATTCCCGGTTACTGAGCGGTGAATCGCAGCGCTTCAGTCTTGGGGAGAGTTCGCTTTTCCTTGTCAATGGTCGCGAAGTTCCGCTTATCGAATCGCGCTTGAAACAGGTGGAATACCTGGCCAAACTGCGCAAGGCCTATTTCTCATTGGACCACGATGCCGGAACGCTCTGGCAGGCATGGTCCGTAAACACCCCGCAACCATGATCCATGTGACCTTCCAAACACGCACCATCGAGGCGGCTGAAAAGCTTGCAGGGCATCTCATGGAACAACACCTCTTGCTCTTTCCCACCATCGATACCGACCATGAGGAGCTGACCTGGGTGAATCGGGCCTTGGAACGGACAAGCCAACTGTTGCTACAGGGCATGAGCAAAGCATTGCTCTACCGCGACCTGGAGCGCGAAGCGTATGCCCTTTTAGGGGATGACCTTGTGCGCATGCACGCAGTACCCGTGGTGAACATGGACCCGCACGCCCAGCAGGTGCTGTTGGAACAGACCGCAAAAGTTTAGGCCCATGAGCATCCCGCACACCCTCCGATGCGTATTGCTCATGCTACTGAGCGTGTGTTCGATGGCCGCATCATACGGGCAATGGGGCAACCGCCTCGATGCCGTTCAGGAGATCCAACGGGGCGATAACCTGCTTCGGCAGGGTAACAGCGAACAAGCACTATTGGCATACACCAACGCCATCCAAAAGGATAACTCCTTCGCCGATGCGTACATGAAACGCGCCACATTGTACAGCCGACTTGGGCAGAACATGGCGGCCATAGCCGATATGGATAGGGCCCTGGAGCTGAACCCGTACAGCGAATACATCTACGACCGAAGGGCCAAAGTGAAGATCCTTGCCAACGACCTGAAAGGCGCTGAAGCGGACATCAACAAGGCCGTTGAACTGAAACCCTACGATGACCTTTTGCGCGAAAGCCGCGTGGACACCTGGCTGGCCATCGGAGAGGTGGACAAGGCGATCCTGGAGATCGACACGCTTCTTGAACGCAGCCCAGGCGACCTGATGCTGATGATGAAGAAGGGCGTTGCCTTGTTGCAAAATGACCAACACGTAACGGCCTTGGAGGTCCTGGATGAAGCTGCCGAAAATGCGCCACGCTCGGCACTCGTGCAAGACCTACGTGGTGTTGCATTGATCCGGTCCGAGCGCTGGTCCGAGGCCTTGAAAGCGTTCGATACGGCCGTGAACCTCGACAGTACCTTCGATCTGGCATGGTTCAATAGAGCGCTTGTACACCGAAAGCTCGGCAACGTTCCGGAGGCCGATCGCGATATGGACAAAGCGCTGACCTTGGGCCGCGACAAGGCCCACATGTTCTTCCAACGGGCCCTGACAAGAAAACGAACGGGCGATCTTACCGGTGCACGAGCCGACTACGACAAAGCTTTGGAACTCGCACCTGACTACTTGGAAGCGCAGTACAATCGCGCCTTCGTGCGAAAGCAATTGGGCGACCACGCAGGGGCTTTTGATGATGCGGAAGCCTCGTTGCGCTCAGCTCCTGATGATCCTGATGCGTGGGTCATGAAAGGCAACTTGCACATGCTTTATGGTGAATTCATTGAAGCCATCGAATGCTTCGATCGGGGCCTATCCTTGGATCAAGGACATCAAAACGCCCTTTACAACCGTGGATTGGCCTATCACATGCGCTACGATCCGCTTAGGGGCTGCGATGATCTGCGCAGAAGTGCCGACCTTGGATCGGAGCAGGCGCGTGATGCCATGCGGTATTTCTGTGCGTTCTGAACCGATCACCTGTGATCATGGACTTTCTCACCGCCCATCAGGAACAGTTCGTAGAGACCGCCGTCTGCGTATTCGCATTCTTGCTCTTGCGTCTCTTTGGGCACCGTATCGTGCGCAATGCCATCGTTCGTTCCTCCTTCAAGGCAAAAGAAGAAAAGGAGATCCTGCGCCTTTTGAATTTGTTCAACGCCGTTGTTTTCGCGATCGTGATCACCGCGATCTGGGGTGTGAAGCAGAGCGAGATCCTGATATTCGCCACCTCCGTGATCACTGTGCTCGGTGTGGCCTTCTTCGCGGAAATGTCCATTCTCTCGAACATCACGTCCTGCCTCGTGCTCTTCTTTCAGCATCCGATCAAGATAGGCGATACCCTTAAGGTGTATGACGAAGACGATGTCATCGAAGGCGAATTGATCGATATCACCTATTTCTTTGTTTTCATTCGCACCGTTGATCGGGGAACAGTGACCATACCCAACTCCGTATTGCTGAAATGTCCATTCTACGTGACGGAATCGACTGACAACCGGAAACAATGAGCCGTGCAAGGAACAAAGGTCCAGTGCTGGATGCCGCACAACCCAACCCGACAGATGGACCGCGCTATTCCAAGGTCCAGTGATGGAACCAGCACATCACAGGATCGGTGCGTACAAAGAGTGTTTTGAACGTATCCCTGGAAATTCGCACTTCGAATTCGAGGCCGGATCCATTGTGGTGGCGTATCGCAGAAAGGGTAGGCGCGGATCGACCGCCACGGCGCGAAAATGGACGACCGGGTGCTTCCAAGAACGTCGCCTTTCATTCCAAAGGCACTTGGAAGACATGGTCCCCAGTGAAATGCCAAGATCTCTCGGATCCGAGCCAAGTGGAATTCGCAACAATAGCTCGAAGCAGTTCATCTTAACGGGACCCTATGATGTCCCCGGTGTTACGGGTTGCGTCCGCCCAGGGAATGCGATCAAATCACCGCGCAGGACGCGGACCCGGTCACAGCATGGTCGTGAACAGTGAACGACTGCTGAACGGAGAAATGCAACGCTTCAATTCGGGCGAGAACTCGCTCTTTCATGTGAACAGGCGGGAGGTCCCGTTGATCGAAACACGTTTGGGCAAAGCGCTTTTCGCCTTGGACCTCGATCCTGGGACACTTTGGGTCGTTCGGCAGCGATAGGGTCCGGCCCCGGATCGTCGTTCACGTCTGCCCGACACCCGCTCGGATGCCCAGTAAAGTGTTGTCCACATGATCGGGCTGGCACTGTACGATCACTTGTGTTTGCGTAGTGGCAGGTTCGTGTTACACGGCTTCCTCGTGCGATCGTTCACCGCCTTGTTGCGAACTTCCCGCCCACAAGCCATGTTCGCCGCCCTGTCACCACAGGCCTACGTCTACCTCCGTTACCCGATGTTGTCCTCGGGTGAGACCATGCTGTACCGTACCGTGCAACATCTCTGTTTCACCGGTGCATTGAAGGTGCGTTATGATGATGTTCGGATCAGATCAGACCGGGACCGCACAGTAAGGCGACTGTATTTGCAGCGCGACCCAGCGATAGGCGCCGCCACACCCAGCGAAGAATTCGCACTCGGCTTTTTTCCGAAGGGCAAGAATCAGACACTCGCTGATGTGCGCCGTCGTTTCGAACGTGAGATCACCGATCACGAAGCCTTCAAATACGATCTACTTTTCCCGGAATTACGCGAGTCCGGCTTGCTATCCGCGAAGCATTGGCGCACCGCGGACGGACGGGCCGCGCTACAGCGCACACGCGACCTGGTGTTCACCGTGGAACAGGACATCGGCCGGCGATTGGTCGGCGGATGGGAACGGTCGTTGAGGCATGTGCAGGCGCTGGGTAGCAGTATCGTGCTACTGAACGAGGATACCCGCGAAGAGCTGAAGCTTGGATCGCCCCGCAAAAAAGATCTGGTCGCGGTCTTTTCCATCCTCACCTACTTCGAGACCACGAGCACCACCTCGGGGTCCGATGGCTTTTATGGCGGTATGGGCGGTGGAGGTGGTTTCGGGGGAAGTGGCGGCGGAGGCGGTTTCGGTGGCTTCGGCGGGGGCGGCTTCGGTGGTGGTGGTGCTGGCGGAAGCTGGTGAAGCACCCTCTCGGGCGACGCGCTTTCATCACTCTCCAAGGAAAGCCCCGATACACAAAGTGCCGGACTTCCACAAGGTGAAAAATACGTAGGGCTGAGTGTGGTTCTTCACCTGCAAACCAGGTACTCGTCTCCCGACCTTGCACCTGTTATGGAGCCAACACTTCGACACGGGACCGATAAAGGGCAAGGATGGTCGTTCAAGGGATTCTTGACAAGCCCTGTGCTATGGTGGTGGTTCGCTTTGCTGGTCTCCTTGACCGCCCTGTTGGGCATGCACGCCTAAATGAACACAACGAATTGATGGGGTTGTAGGAAGTATCGGAGCAAAACGACCTCCCCCTGATCCGGGTCCGCTCACCAGCAATGGGGGCCGGGCCCGCTCGTTCTGGGCCTGATCCACAGAGAAGTGATCCGTACTCTGGTAGCGCCCGCTCTCCTCTTTCTGCAACGATCAGGATGTCGTTGGCCAAGCTGCTCGCTCCGAAGCGGAACCAATGGTTGCTCAACCACTCCTCACCAAGCTCTTCCTTCACCATCATCAGGTAGTGCAAGGTCTGCTTACTGGTATGGGTGCCACCGGCGGGTTTCATGGCGATCATCTGCCCGGTCTTGAGGAAGGAGCTCATGTTGGGGACGGGACCGTACGCCAATAAAAGCCTTTCAGTTCGAACGATGGCAAAGAAACGTTCTGCATAGATCACCTCGTGTTCCAGCTGCGAACATCACACGACCGAACGGGATCGCGACGGGAACCAGCGCTCTCGTAAGTGAAGGAAGGGTCGTTCGATGAGGATGGATGTCACGAAGCCGGCCGCAACGCTGAGCGCTACGAAGACGACGAATTCGATCTCTGATCCCTTGAACCCCAAGCGTTCTGAACCCAATTCAACGACCAGCAGGACGAAGAGGTGCCACAAGTACGTGGTGTAGGAGATCGCACCCACCCAAGCCACGGGCCGCACCCACCACTTTTGCAAGGCATGCGCTGCATTCAAGGGATCGGCAGTGACCGCCAGACCAAGGGCGATCGCACCAGCCAGATATATTCCGGTAAGTCCGAAGGTGTACATGATGAAGGAGCCGAACGGAGTCAGGATCGTTGGGAGCAGCAACAGCACGATCGCTCCGATGAGCACCCAGCGATGCTCGCGAAAGAAGCGCTGGAAGCCTTCTGGCCGATACCGATGGATGGCCGCGAGCAGCACACCGCCCAACAGCGAATCCATGCGCAGATGGGTCGCATAGAAATGGGTGCGGACCTCGAACGGTCGACCCAGCCACGTGGCCATGCGCAAACCGAGGAAGAATAGGAAGAGCACGATGCAGGTGACGATCATCGCGCGTAGATCGAAACGCACTTTTCGCAGGATCACCAACGATGCGACGATCACCAAGGTGAAATAGAAGTGCTCTTCCACACCCAAGGACCAGGTATGCACCCAGAGACCTTCGTGGTAATTCTGGAAGAAGAAGATCTCCGCCACGTAGTTCATGATCGGGTCCGTGCGACCCGTGAGCAGCATTGCTCCGGTCGAAACGAGGATGAGCGCGTAGAACGAGGGATAGATCTTGAATCCGCGCCGGATGAGGAAGTGCAAACCGCGGAATTCGCCGGTGCGCCTGTACTCGTCGAAGATCAAACCCGAAACGAGAAAGCCACTCAGCACGAAGAACAGGTCCACGCCCATCCATCCGAAGTCATGCAACGGACCACCTACATCGTGATGGCGAAAAAGGACAAGGAGGACGGCGATCCCGCGAAGCATGTCCACCAACTCCCAACGTCGACCCTTTGTGCCGGGCGTGGATGTTCCCGACGGCGGTGGGTTGGTCATCAATGGTCAGTCAATGCTGAAATGATCCGCACTCTGGTAGCGACCGTCGACTTCCTTCTGCAATTGCATGAGGATGTCGTTGGCCAAACTGCTTGCGCCAAAACGGAACCAGTGGTTGCTGAGCCATTCCGGGCCGAGTTCTTCCTTCACCATCATCAAGTAGTGCAGAGCCTGCTTGCTAGTGCGGATGCCACCAGCAGGCTTCATGGCGATCATCTCGCCGGTCTTCAGGTAGTGGTCGCGAATGGCGTGCAACATCACCAAGGTCACTTCCATGGTTGCGGCCGGGTTGATCTTACCGGTACTGGTCTTGATGAAATCGGCACCCGCTGCAATGGCGATGTCGCTGGCTAGACGCACCTTGTCGTAGGTGCCGAGTTCGCCTGTTTCGAGGATCACTTTGAGACGTGCGTCCCCGCATGCCTCTTTGATCGCGGCGATCTCGTCGAAAACAAAGTTGTAGTCGCCACTGTGGAATTGCCCGCGACTGATGACCATGTCGATCTCGTCCGCCCCTTCGTTCACGGCGTACTTGGTATCGGCGATCTTGACGGACTTCGGTGCTTGACCACTGGGGAAAGCCGTGGATACGGATGCGACCTTCACACCGCTATTGCCCAAGGCCTTCTTCGCCACCTTCACCATGGTGGGGTAGACGCAGATCGCGGCGACCGTTGGAAGACCCGGTAAGCTGTCGTGCAAGTGTATGCCCTTGTAGCACAATTGTTTCACTTTGCTAGGCGTATCGGCACCTTCCAAGGTGGTCAGGTCGATCATGCTCAGGGCCAGTTCCATGCCCTGCACTTTTGCTTCCTTCTTGATGCTGCGTGCCTGGATCCGTGCCACGCGCTCCTCGATACCCACTTGGTCGACGGTGGGTGTGGTTCGTGGATCGGGCAGGTGAGACACGGTGCTGGTCTTTGTCGCCATGTTCCAAAGATACCCGGACTTACCAAGGCACATGCAAAAGCCCCGTGTCGTCGATGCGACACGGGGCTTTCAACGCTTCCTGATCCCTAGCGGAGGGTGAAGCGGATCGGCAGGTTGTACTGCACGGTGACCGCCTTGCCACGCTGCTTACCGGGCTTCCAAGTCGGCATGGCGCGTACTACACGCATCGCTTCCTCATCGCATCCGCCACCTATGCCGCGGAGCACTTTGGCATCGCTGATCTTGCCATCCTTACCCACTACGAATGTGACGTAGACCACGCCTGAGATCCCGGCATCCTGTGCCATTTGCGGATACTTGATGGACTTACCGAGGTACTTGAAGAGTTCGGCTTCGCCACCTGGGAACGCCGGCATGTCCTCTACGATGGTGAAGATCTGCTCCTCCTCGATGACCTCTTCGCGTTGTTGCACCTCCACTTTGGTGTCCTCCTTCACTTCCTCGTCGATCACCACCTTGTCCTCCACCTTGACCTCATCCTCCACGATCTCCAACACGGTGGTCGGTGCAGGTGGTGGTGGCGGTGGTGGCGGCGGTGTCGCGCTCGGCGGGATCACCTCTTCTTCCAAGAAATCCAACTGCAACGCACCCATGTCCTCGATCTTGTCTTCGAACGCGGTCCACTCGAACGCAACGAGCGTTACGGCCAATGCGGTAAGTACGCCAACAAGCATGAAACTGCTTTTGCGCTTCTCGAGATCGGCTTCCGGTGATTTCTTGGCTTCCATGATGGATCGTTTTCTTTCTGTACACCTCTCAGGTGTCAAGGTTCAAAACTACGCAACCTCCCGATGTATTGTGTGCCGTTGCCTGTTCCAGCGCCGCCGGGTCCAGATCAGTCCCAGAACAGCGCCTACCGTGTTGGCCGTCAAGTCCACCCAATCCCCTTGCCGCCCAAGGTCCGGGATCTCCTGTAGTACCTCCATGAGTCCTCCGTACGCAACGGATCCGAGACAGGCGGTCCAAAGGATCCGGCTTTCGGTCCAAGCTGCTCGTTCGCGCAGCCCGAATGCCAACAGCACGGCAAATACGCCGAAGATCAGGGCGTGAATGGCTTTGTCCACACTGAGCAGATCGGCCCACTCCCATTCCGGCAAGGCCTTCCCGGGGGTCAAACAGAGAAATGCGATCAGCAACGCCCACGCGAGCGCTGCCAGCCGATAGTGGTGCATCCCTTAGCCCAACAGGGCTTTGTACTGATCGGCGGTGAGCAAGCCCTCCACCTGTGCGGGATCACTTACCTCCACCTTCACCATCCAGCCTTTTCCGTACGGATCGGAATTCACGGCCGCTGGGTCATCCGCCAAAGCAGGGTTCAGGCTGATGACCTTTCCACTGAGGGGCATGAAGAGATCGCTCACCGTTTTCACGGCTTCTACCGTTCCGAACACGGCTTCGCTGGCCAACTCTTGCCCTTCGGTACCAATGTCGATGAAGACGATATCGCCCAATTCGCCCTGTGCGAAATCAGTGATGCCGATGGTGGCTTCGTTGCCTTCGATCCGGATCCATTCGTGGTCCTTGGTGTAACGCAATTCTGCGGGGATGTTCATTTGTGGAGGTGTGAGGTGATGATGTGCAGGGCGGAGAGGTTCAAGAGTGCAAGTTGGAGCGGCGCAAGGTGCAAGTTGGAGTTGCGCAGGTGGGGAGGTGCGGGGTGCTTTGAATTGACGCAAGCCAATTGCGAGGCTGCTGGATCAGTTGCGAAAATAGCGTTGTGGTCGGAAGTGGTTCGATCGTCCAAGGGGTTACTGGGCCAAGGTGAATCGCAGGCTGATGCCTGCATTGGTGTTGGCAGAAGGGAATGAGGTGGAAATGACCGGGGTATTGACCACGCGCTCGTAGAACGCACGTACGTTGAGACGGTCGTTGATCACATAATCCGCAGAGGTCTTGATGGAGATGATGTTCTGCCCCGCCGTTGGTTGGTTCAATCGCTCTTGGATCTTCCGGATCACGGTCGCATTCTCACGTAAGCTCAGGTCCACGCGCAGGTTCAAGTCGCTCTTCGGTGTACTGCCGCCCACTGCGAAGGGGAATTTCACATCCTTGAAACGGTATCCCGTACCGATCACGAATTCCTTACCCCGCACTTCGGTGACCTGGTTGTTCGTGAGGCTCAAACTCAAACTGCGGTCGCGGTTGTATTCGAATTTGGCCAAGAGACTGTTCTTCAAGGTCGCATCGAAGCCGATGAATGGGCGCATCACTTCCTGAACGGTGATCACTGCGATCTGTTTCTCAGGGATGAAGTTCCCCGCCTGATCCATGACATTGCCACCCTCCACGTACAGCAAGTTCGTCTGGTAGCTCCCCACGTTGAATGTGGATCGGTAACTGTTCTTCATGGTGAGCGTGCGGAACATCTTCGCCACCACCGGCAGCTTGGTCAGACCATCGTAGGTGATGTCCCAGTTGGGTGCGGGGATCAACGTCAATGGGTTCAACTTCACATTTTCCGCGCTCTTGCCCGTATACGCCGCGAGGAAGGAGGCCACGACCACCTCCTGGTTGGTGGGTCCGAATCCGGTGTAATACCCGGTCTCGGCATCCAGTGTGGCATCCGTGCCCTCGGCCAAACGGGCGCTCACGGTCGGTCGGTTCGCCAAGAGTTGCTCGAACACCGAATTCACGAAATCCTCATTGTCATTCGCGAAGGTGGTACGCCAGTTCAGCATGCTTACACTGAACGAGCCTTGGTCCCTTGGACTATCGTTCACGTACCGATCCTCATCCCGGTTGTACCGGAAGAAGGAGGTGGCATTGTCCGCCTTGGTCCGGTTGGCCATCAATTCGATCCGCATCCCGCGGAAGGGTTCCAAACTCACCCGGGCATTGATGGTCTCGTTCCGTGTTTGCGTGTATGGATTGAAGATGGAAGGTGTTTGAACGAGCCATCCGTTACGTGCTGCCATGGTGGCGAAGTCGCGCACTTCCTCCCCCGCCAAGTTGTGGTTCTGCTGGCCGGTAATGAACCCGAAGCCCGGTGCACCGAAATTGTCCATACCAACGGCATTGGTGCGCGGCGCATAGCCCGGCAACAGTATACCCGAGGTCTGGCTGTAGGTGAAGGTTCCCGTACGCAAGGTCATGACCACCCGTGCGAATCCTTCAAGGATGTTGATGGGTTGGCCCTTGGTCGACTTGGCAGTGGTATCGGTCTTGGCCGGTTTCGCCCTGCTGGACGTGGCGCGTTGCGACCTGCCCTTGCTCTTGTCGTTGATCTTCTTGAGGTACTTCGATTTGTTGTAGAGCGAAACGAAGTTCAATTGGCCATTCACCGAGAGGTTCTGCGAGTTCTGCACCACCGCACCCAAAGTGTCCTGGGTCAAAGGGGCGCGGTCCCATTGGTAGCCTGCGGTGTAGCCCGTGTTCACGGTCACCCAATCCGTGATCGGCAATTTGTCCAAGGGCAAGGTGTAGGTGAGCCCGATGGTATGGTCGTACCGCGTGACCTCACCGAAGCTCTTGATGCTGCTCATCACACTGTCCTTCCACAGGGAATAATCGTCGCGGTCCTTCGCGTTCACACGACCCGGTGTTTCACCGATGAAGGCCAAGTTGTTGGCGTTGAAATCGAGTTTCAACGTTTTTGTAAGGTCGTAACGGAAGCCGTATTGGCTGTTCCAATTGAAGTTCTTGTTGTAGGTAGGGCGTGGAGGCAGTGTTTCAATGTCCGGATTGGGGCGCACGAGGCGTTCCAGATACATGCGGTCGATGGACGTGCGCATGCTGATCTGTTTGAAACCCATGTTCACGTTGAAATCCTTGAACAGCTTCAACCACTTGCTCTTGCTCACGAAACCGATGCCCGCGAAGGGCTCGATCGGTCGGGGCTTGGGACTGTGTACATAGGCAATGGCCCCGCGATAGGTGCGCGTGTTCTCGTAGGCCGTGTTCACATCGAAGTATTCCTGGTCGCTATAGGCATAGTTGAAGCTCAAGTTCTCCACATCGAAGAATTGCTCCTTGCTTCCCGGTTCTCGTTCCTTGCGCACGTTGGTCAAGTTGATGCTCCTTCTTCGGGTATAGGTGCGCGATCGTTTCAAGCGCTCCTTGCGCTCCTCACGCGTAAGCGTACGGGTAGCATCCTCGAAGGTGATGTCCGGGTTGAGCGGGTCGAACTGTGGATTGCTGATCTGCTCTGAATAGCCTAGGTACAAGGGCACCTTCACCTTTGCTGCTTCGGGCAGGAATTTGCCCATCTCCAGGTTCGCACTCACATCCACGCCGTATCGGGTATCGCGTTGCCGTTCACTCACCCGCTTATCGATGGACCCCCAGTACGGTGTGCTGTAATTCCCGGCTACACTCACGTTCCCGAGGTCGGCCAGTTGGGCGTTCACGCGACCCAAGGCCGCCCAGCCGCCGCTCTGGTCGAAATCGGTCAACCGCAATTCGTTCACCCAGACCTCCAAGCATTTCGAAAGTCCATCGTCGATGGCCCACGGGTTGGCCTCCTCGCCTTCACGCTTCGGGTTGCGGATACCGATCATGATCGTGCGCATCTGGCTCAGGTTCGGATTCCCCTTCACAAAGACCCGCCGATCGCCATCCGTTCCTGCAAAGCGCTGGTTGCGCGCTGTACCCGATCCATCGCGCTGCAACTTCAGGTCGTTCAGCTTTGCGAATTCGATGATCACGTTGTTCGCCTCAGGCCATACGTTGTACGGGTCGCGACTGTAGAAGGTCGAAGGCGTGACCGGCACTTCGTACTCGTAGTAGTTCTGGTCGAAGTCATTCCCCAAACGGATGAAGACCGAGGCATCGCCATACTCGAGCGCGTCATTCGGGTCGCTGCCCTCGGCGTGGATGTACATGCGCAACTTCTTGTAGCTGCGGATGTCGAATTGCACGTTCCGGAAACCGGCCCGCGCATCCCCATCGCGCAGGTTGCACACCTTGTATTGGAGCGATTGTTCGTTCAAATTCCGGAGGTTCGCACTGGCGACATCCACCTCCTTGTTGATGCCCGGTGGCAACACGTAATTGATGGGGGTGCGGTTCCCGTTCTCTTCGATGTTCACCGCCGCGATCTGAAAGGTGGTGGGGTCCGGGTCTCCGCCGAAACCTTCACCGGGGGTTTCGAGGCTCAGCAAGTATTTGCGCCATTCTCCCCGAATGAACTCCAAGCGCGCAAAGCGCAAGGTCGCTTCCTGCTGCCAGTTGTGCAAGTACAACCGGAAGAACCGGATGCTGCGGAAATCCTGGATCCCATTCACCTGCGCCGTGGGCTGGCGTACCGGGATCTTGAACTGGTACCAATACACTTGTTTGGGGCCTTCCGGGGTGTTGGCACTGGCGAGAATGCGGTCCGTTATGAAGCCTTGCCCCACCACCATGTCCTGCGGTCGCAAGCTCACCTTGTAATGGAAATAACTCTCGCTCTCCCCCAAGTTCTGGTCCTGGTTGATGTCCTCCGTGGTAGGCAAGGTGGTCTGCTGTGTGGGATAATTCTCCGGCGAATCCTCATCGGTCACCGAGTTCCCTTCCGGTGAATTGAACCGCTTGTAGCGTTGTAGGATATCCGCTCCGGCATTGTCGTACGCATCGCCGCGGAAGAATCGGTAGTCATCGTTGGAGGGGTCGTTCTGCCAGATGCTACGTGCACCGGGGTTCAAGGCATCGAGGTAATCCGAGAAGAAATCCGCTTCGTTGCGCCCTGGGATGTTCTTATCAGGGCTACCCAATCCATCCAAGCCCACATCCTGGAACCGGTTGCTGTTGGTTTCCGTGATCGCGAAAGCATTCACCACACTTTGCGTGGAAGGCACGATCCCCCATGTGGTCTCGTCGGTTTGCGCGGACAGGTCTGTATCGCTGTTGGGCAGTCCGTTCTCGAAGGATTTCCGGCCATCGCGCAATACATCCTCACTGATGTTCCCCAGATCGATGTACAGATCGCCACCCGTGCTATTCACGGAGTTGGAGTTGGTGGCGGGCTCCCCCACACTGTTGCTTGCATTGAAGAACGGATCCATGATCCAGAACTGGACCGTCTCGATGTTGCTGGCCTCGAAATCCGTGGTGGTGATGCGCCGGGTGATCCCTGCCCAATTGTTCTCCGGGTTCGCGAGGTTGCCTTGGTCCGTGAGGTTGGGGTTGTAGTTGTACGGACCGCGTTCTGCCGGATAGTAGGATAGATCCAATACCGGAATGTTGGTGGGCGTACCAGCGGCCAATTGGCGGTTGGGGAATACCTCTTGCTCCAATACCTCGCGCTGGCGGTTGTCACTGCGGATCTCCGTACTGTTGCTGATGTTGGCCGGTGTCAACGTGTTGTTCCGGAAGAAGAGCGGATCGATGACGTACCACGATAGCTGGGCCCGGCGGTACCCCGCGCCCAAGCTGCTCACCAGATCCCCTTCCGGGAACAGGCTGGGCAAGCCCTGCGGAACGGCGGAGTGGAACCAAAGGCTTTGGGTGCGTAGGTCGATCACGCTTACGCTGCCTTCGAAGTCGTCGATGTAACTGGTACCTACGTCGCCAATGGCGCGGCTGTGTCCGGGAATGAGGTAGGCTCCTTCCACACTCGCACTTAAATTGCTCTCCTGCTTGGTGGCGTAGAACGGCAATTTGTCCACCATGTCCGTAAGCCATTGCGACTTGGTCTGCCAGTTCGCGTCGAGGCCCACCACGGTGTTCCTGATGGGTTCATCCCCCACGTTCACCTTCTGCGTCAGCGGGCGCTCGTAGAGGTTCATGATGGTACCACCGAGCACCAGATCCTTGTTCACCTTGTAGTCGAAACGCGCACCGGCCAAGGTCTTGGTCTGGATGCTGAACAGGGAGTTGCTTTCCAGCGAGACGTTCACCGGTGTGCCGCTTTCCAGGATCCCCTGATTCAAGATCCGCACACGGCCCAAGTTGTAATCCACCGTGTAATCCTGGTTCTCCACAAGGCGCACACCACCGGCCGTTACACTCACCGAACCCTGCGGGATATTCACGGAGTTCAACGAGATCACATCGCTACTTGCCGAGCGGTAACTGCCCTTCATTTTGAACCGGTTCAACTCCGGGATGTTCTGCGCTGCGGTCTTGGTACTATCGTACAAAGGCTGGAAGACGATGGTCCGCTTGATCTCATCCGGCACACCAACGAGCCGACTGTCCAGGTAACTGCCGAAGGGTTCCACGGTGGTGAAATAGATCCGCCCGGATTGGGATTGGATGGTTCCTCCGTTGGTGGCAGCTCCATCGATGAAATCGAACCAACCATCCGGATTCGGCGCGTTGTTCGGATCCAAGCGGTCCATGCCCAAGGACTGGATCAACGGGATCTGGTCCAACGGTGCGCGGGGGATGTAGTTCACGTCCACCCCGGTCACCGGGTTGTTGTACACCAGGTCCAACCGGAAGTTCTCCCGATTCACTTGGAAGGCCCCCAAGGAATACACGTTCTTCATCATCAGGTCCCACAGCGGAATGCGTGGATTGGTGATGGTGGCCTTCAACAAACGCAACACCAAGGCCTCGGTACCCTGGGGTCCTAGGTTGGTGCCCGGATCCACCGGCTGGGTGCCCGGATCGGTGGTCGGGTCGAACAAGCCGTCCTGAGCGAATTGACCCACTTGATAGGTCTGTCCATCCAAGGTGTACTGGTAGGCAACGGCCAACACCTCGTCGTTGTTCAGCGATTGGTTCAACGAGATGAAGCCCAACCGTTGGTTCACGGTGTATTCGCTGGCGGTCAATAAGCGTGCACTTTCCACCTTCTCGTAGTGCCGTGCCGCCAATAGGCCCAAGCCTTGAAGGGCTTCACTGGAATTGACGAAGCTGACGATACCCGAGTTGGTGGACACGATCTGGTACAAGGAGTTCGCACTGTTGTCCGCCACGTTCACGTTCAACTGGTCCTGTACCAACCCGGACGGCAGGTCGCTACTGTAATGACCCGCATCGATAGCCGCTGCACTTCCATCTTCACCCAGATCGGTGAAGGCCACGAAATTCCGCGTCTGCTGGAAGTCCTGTCGCGTGTTGGTGACCCAGACCTCGATCCGTTGGATCAGCACACCACTGTTCACCGTTGGCAATGTGCGCAGCGCAGCATCGTACCGGTCCCGGAAGAAATAGCTCAGGAAGTAGTGCTTGTTGGCTTCGTACTCGTCCGCCCGGATGTCGAAGTTGGTGGTTTGCGCGCCACCTTGGGTCTGCACATTCTTGCGTTGCCCTTTCTCCTGACTGAAGATCGCTGTGGCGGTCATCCGGCCGAAGCGCAATTCGGTCTTCAATCCGAACAGACTTTGACTGCCCTGGATCAAGGTGCCGCGCAAGGGCAAGCTCACGTTCCCTGCCTCGATCTTCTGGATGATCTCATCCTCGTACCCCGTGTAGTCCAGCTTCACCTGGTTCTCGAAGTCGAAGGTGGCTTGGGTGTTGTAATTGGTGTTGATCTTGAGCTTGTCCCCGATGTTACCGACCAGGTTCAATTGGATCCGCTGATCGAAATTGAAGGTGGTGATGCGCCGCTGATTGATCGGGATCCGTGGATTCTCGGTCTTGCTGATGTTCACCCCGAAGATCACCTCTGCGGAACCTCGTGGTTTGATGTCGATCGTGTTCCCGCCGAAGATGCGGTCGAAGGCCTCGCCTTTCACCTTGATCGTCGGGATCAGGGACTTCTGCGCACTCTCGCTGTCCTGTTCCACACGATCCAGCCAGTAATTATCCATGCTACGCTCCATGTCGTAGTTCAAGTACTCCTCCAACGAGAGGCTCATGGGTGGGCGGTAATCGAAGGAACCACCCACAGTGCTTTGCAAGATGTACTGACCGGAGACGGGGTCATACACCACGTTGTTCTGGATGTTCTCCGGATCGTTCAGGTTGATGTTCCCGGTGGAGGTTGCGCCAGGGGTGAGTGGGTCGGTAAGTGGGTACTGTAGTTCCACTTCCGGCGAATCCACTTGCATGGCCAAGATGGAATACGCCAACGCCTTACCGTCGGCCGTATTGGCCGCAAAGACCAACCCCGAGCAGAAAAGCAAGCGGGTGAACAAAGCCCACGGGGTGCGTGTTATGGAATGCAAGGTCTTCACGGTCGCCGCACACTCAGAGGTCCTTCAGGGTCAACTTGATCAATTCCTCCACGGTGGGCATGTCCCCGGCACGCTCTTGAAGCACCCTATGGAGGGCCCGCTCGGCCTTCAGGCGATCCAACCCGAGTGAAGTCAACGCCGATAACGCCTCAGACCGTAGTGTATTGCCCCCCGGGATCGGTGCGCCACTTGTGGGCATTTGCACCCCCGATAGCTTCCCTTTCAATTCGGCAATGATCCGTTGCGCCAACTTCGGGCCGATGCCCTTCACACCTTTCAGCATGGATTCGTCGCCCACCAGGATCGCCGTGTGGATCTCGGCCGCTGAGCGAGCACCCATGATCATCATGCCAATGGTGGCACTCACGCCTTGCACGTCGATCAAACGACGGAAGAGCTGGCGGTCATCCCGATGGTGGAACCCATAAAGCCGATGGTCACTGGAACCGGATCGCACATCAACGGATACCGAATAGTGGACATGCAACCGGATCTTGCCCTGCTGCGGAAGTTGCGCCAGTACAGTGGCCGGCGCGTGGACCAAATAGCCCACACCGTGGCAATCGAGGACCACATGGTCCACGCCGATCTCCAATACATCTCCGTTCAGGCTATCGATCATCCTGTCCCCTTGCTAAGGTCCTACTGAATAAAAGGGGCGTACTGTGCTACTATGCGCGGGGGGTCAAGTCCAACAAGGAGGCGCGAAAATAACGGAATACCCCGTACCCTCGACCCTCCACAGTTCCAGCCTAAATTGGCCAACGCATCGGTTTGCGCCGGGCGATTCCGAGATGATGAAGGAAAGACTCGTTGTATTCTCTGGTGCCGGGGTCAGTGCTGAAAGTGGGCTACGCACTTTTCGGGATAGCGATGGGCTTTGGGAATCCTACCGAATAGAGGATGTCGCAACCCCGGAGGCGTGGGCCAAGGACCCCCAACACGTGCTCCGATTCTACGACCAGCGCAGGACACAGGTCCTCCAGGCCAAGCCCAATGCCGCACACCGGGCCATCGCAGCACTAGAGGAATTCTTCGAGGTGGACGTGATCACCCAGAACATCGACGACCTCCACGAACGGGCGGGAAGCACACGTGTGCTGCACCTGCACGGGGAGATCAGCCTGGCCAGGAGCAGCATGGACCCCACACTGATCGTTCCCGTGAACGGACCGTCACTTCGGTTCGGACAACAATGCCCGTTGGGATCCCAACTGCGTCCTCACATCGTTTGGTTCGGCGAGGAAGTGCCCATGTTGAGCACCGCCGCCGATATCATGGCCCAGGCTCATCGTTGTATCGTGGTCGGCACTTCCCTGCAAGTGTACCCTGCTGCGGGCTTGATCCATGCACTCCCACCGGACTGTCCCATCACGCTCATCGACCCTGCACCGAAGGCCTTATCCAGCGCACGGATCACACCGATCGCCTTGAAAGCGACCGAAGGGATGGAACTCCTCCTACAGGAATGGGGAATGGTTAGCGGGAACCGATCACCAACCGCCGGGTGATCAGGGCACGGCCCGCCACCTCCAAGTTCGCGAAGTAGACACCCGGTTGGAACTGATCACGCTGTAGCACCACCGTGTTGGAGGTGCCTCGAACAGGCTCCCGATGGACCTTGCTCCCCAAGGCGTTGTACACGACCAATTCCGCTCCGCGCACACTGGGGTCCAAGGTGACCCGGATGTTCATTGGAGCATCCAATGCCGGGTTTGGGAAGGTCTCGAATCCGATCACACCAGCAGCGTTCTCGTCGATACCGACCTGTGAATCGAACAGGATGTCCACCCACGTGCTGTCGTTCATATTGTCCATATCGAACCAAACGAAGCGGAACAACGAACCGCCGGCAATGCCTTCCGGACGGTAGTACGCATGGAAGTTGTTCACCGGCACCCCGGGTGTCATGTATACGGGATGTGCACTCTCCCAAACGGGCGAAACGCCTGCCGCTCGGGAGGTGTAGCAGACTCCCCAGCAAAAGAAATTGCGCGTACCGGTCACCACATCCACTTCATAGCGACGCAGGTTCACTGTACGGTCCACACCACCGGTCAGCGTGGCGAGCAAGCTCACCGTATCAACCGCCTCCCACGGCGCACTGTACACGGTGATCAGCGTCTCATTCACCTCCTCTCCTTCCTCATTGGTCAGAATGACCACAGGCTCCTGAGCCAAGAGTTGCACAGGTAACAAGGCGATCAGGGCGAAGTGTAGGAGTTTCTTCATGGGAATTCACGTGTCTTGATTTGCGTATGGTCCAAAGATAACGGACACTTGCATGCTCCAGCCCGAAAACGGCATGGCCATCTCTACCCTTCCGATCGTTTAGGATCCCAATCCTATTCGGAAGGGGATGGTGCAAGAGCTACGACCCTCCTGTACTTTCGGCTGCCGAGAATGGGGGTTCTACCCCTGTCCGTCGGTCAAGAACCCAGTCCCCAAACCAACCCTGCTTGAATATGAAGAAGACGTTACTCCTTTCCTCTGCTCTGGCGATCGCCACCAGCCTTTCTGCACAAATGCCCGACAATTCGATCTGCCCGGACTTCACCGGGGTGGATCTGAATGGGACTTCCCATAACTTATATGACTACCTGGACCAAGGGTATACCGTGGTGGTGGATGTGAGTGCAGCTTGGTGTGGACCTTGCTGGAACTATCACACCGCGCATACCTTGCGTACACTATACGATACGCACGGCCCTGGAACTGCTGACGACAAGGTGATCGTCCTGATGATCGAAGCCGAGGGTCAGAACACGACCGCCCAGCTTTATGGCCCACAGATGCTCAACGGCACTGTCGCAACCGTCACCTATGGCGACTGGGTAACTGGGATCACGTATCCGATCATCGATGATGCGAGTATCGGGAACCTATTGGAGATCGCCTACTTCCCGACCATCTACAAAATTTGCCCCAACAGGGTGATCACGGAGATCGGCCAAATTTCTGCTTCCGCGCTGTGGTCCTCTTGCCAACAATGCGATAAATACGAGGCGGATAGCCCTTCGGACGCATCGGTGCTCCCGAATATTTCCAACGCTATTACGTGCATTGGCAGCCCTTCCGACCTGAGCATCCGCTTACAGAACACGGGTACGACACCACTGACCAGCGCGACCATCGAAGCCAAGCGTGGAACGGTCGTATTGGGAACACAGGATTGGACGGGCAACTTGGATACGTATGAATTGGAGACCGTTTCCGTAGGCACCTTCGTCCCCACGGTTGCATCCAATAGCATCGTGTACACGATCCTCAGCACGGACGACGAAGCAAGCAACAATACCGCGAACAGTACCATCACTGCGGCCAACACCGTCATGCCCGGTGTGGACGTGACATTGGAACTCATGACCGATCAATATCCCGGAGAGACCAGCTGGGTCTTGTACGACGGTGCCAACAATGTGGTGGATGAAAGCCCGAACTCACCTTACGCCGCCGAAACCCTGACCATAGTGAATTGGACCTTGAACGATGATGAGTGCTACCGGTTCGAGATCTTCGATGCATATGGTGATGGCATTTGCTGCCAATACGGCGACGGCTTCTACAAGCTGAAGGTGAACGGCAACACCGTGATCACAGGCACTTCGTTCGGTGATGATGACATCAAACCTTTCAAGACCGCCCTCAGTTCCTCTGTTGAGGAGAACGTGCTCGAGCAAGGCTTGTCCGTGTTCCCGAACCCGACCGAAGGCCGCCTGAATGTGAGCCTGAAATTGCCTTCTTCTTCCAAGGTGGGACTCACCGTGACCAACGTGTTGGGTGCGGTCGTGCTTCAAGAAGTGAAGACCCTCACTGCAGGAGCTCAGACCACCGTGCTGGACCTTTCGAGCTTGGCACAGGGAACCTATACGTTGAACATCTTGGCTGATGGTATGACCGCGACCCGCAAGGTCAGCATCACCCACTAAGTCCAGCGTATATCAGACATTCGAAAGGTCAGCGATCCGGCACAACTGTTGCCCGTGATCGCTGACCTTTCCTTTGTCACACCTACCTTGAACCCCGAATGAAGATCACCCTTTCGCTCCTTTCCTTCCTCTGCTTCGGCCTTTTGGCTTCGTCCCAGAATGGTGCCCACTTGCCCAGCGTCATGGTCCAGACCATGGAAGGCCGGAAAGTGGATACCAAGACCATCAGCAATGATGGCAAGCCGATCATCATCAACTTCTGGGCGACGTGGTGCGCTCCGTGCAAACGCGAGTTGGCCACCATCGCGGAGTCATACGATACGTGGCAAGAGGAGACCGGGGTGAAACTGATCGCGGTTTCCATCGACGACGCACGCAGCATGGCCCGGGTGGCCCCGTACGTGAACGGCCAAGGCTGGGATTATGAAGTCCTCTTGGATCCGAACGGAGACCTGAAACGCGCCATGAACGTGAACAATGTGCCACACACCTTCCTACTGAATGGCAAGGGCGAGATCGTTTACCAGCACAACAACTACGAGCCGGGAGACGAGAAGGAACTGTACGCCAAAGTGAAAGCACTGTCCGGAAAGTAGTACGTGGTATGAGCCGAAGCTTCGCGATCCGCATTCTCCCCGTGTTCTGTTCTGCCCTTATCGGAACAGCGATTCAGGCCCAGAACGAGGGCCAACTGCACGGCAACTTCAGCACCGACGTGCAGTTGTACAACCAGGACTCTGCGATCGGCGCGGTACTGCCACCGGAGCGGTTAGGAGCCAATGCTTGGGCCAACCTGATCTACACCCAAGGGAATTTTGAGGCCGGAGGCCGAATGGAGAGCTACGAGCCCAGCTTGGCGGGCTATCCTGCGGGCCAGGCCTATAGTGGCACCGGCGTGGGCTACCGGTACATCAAGTTCAAGGTGAGCGACCTGGAGGTCACGGCCGGCAATTTCTACGAGCAGTTCGGTCAGGGTCTGATCTTCCGAAGCTATGAGGAACGCTACCTCGGCGTGGACAATGTCATGGATGGCTTCCGGCTGAAATACAAGCCGTATCGCGGAGTGTACCTCAAGACCGTGCTCGGGCGACAACGCTTCGGCTTCAACAACGGAGCGGTTAAAGGCGTTGGCCTGGTCCGCGGGGTGGATGCCGAGGTGAGCCTCGCTGAATTGTTGGATAGTGCATGGACCAGCGCCAATAACCTGATCATCGGTGGCAGTTTCGTTAGCAAGTTCCAAGAAGACCGAAACCCCTTTCTCGTGCTGCCTCAGAACGTTGCTGCAGGTGCGGTGCGTGCAAATTTCACCTCGGCAAGGTGGAATATCTACGGCGAGTATGCGTACAAGGTCAACGACCCCAACGGACGCAACGAATCCGTGTACAAGAACGGCCAAGCGCTGCACGTGAATGCCACCTACTCCGTGAAAGGACTGGGGGCGAGCCTCGGTGCGCACTCAATCGACAACATGTTCTACCAGAGCGACCGTTCGGCACCTACCCCGTTCGACCTGAACATCAACTTCTTACCGCCTCTGACCAAGCAGCATACCTACAATCTTCCCGCGACATTGTATCCATACGCGACCCAGCCGAACGGCGAAGTTTCCGCTCAAGGCGAGGTCTTCTACCGGTGGAAGAAAGGCTCCAAGCTGGGCGGAAAACGCGGAACCAAGATCGCAGTGAACTTCTCCACCGCTTATGCTTTGGATACGGTCCACCTCGGCCTCGCGGATGATACCACCCGGCGCCTCGGCTATTCCTCGAAATTCTTCACTCCTGGAAAACGACAGTACTTTCAGGACTTCAACATCGAACTACGCAAGAAAGTGAGCGACAATTGGCAATTCGCACTGACCTATTTGAATCTGCTCTACGATATCGACATCATCCAAGGGAAGTCTGGCAAACCTCCGGTACATGCTGATATGTTCATCGTGGAAGGGTTGCACAACTTCACGGACAGGAATTCCGTTCGCTTCGAAGTGCAACATCTGAGCACGAAGGACGACCACGGCAACTGGGCCACCGCATTGGCGGAATTCACCTTCAGCCCCCACTGGTTCGTAGCCGCCATGGACCAATACAACTACGTGACCTTCGACGACACCTTCCTACAGGATGGCAAATTGGAAGTGAGCCCCAAGCGCTTCCACTACCCCATCGGTTCGGTGGGCTACATCCGTTCGGGCACCCGTTTCCAAATGAACTATGGTCGCCAACGTGCGGGGATCTTTTGTGTAGGGGGGGTTTGCCGTACCGTGCCTGCATCAAATGGCCTGTCCCTTTCGGTTACCACGACATTCTAAGATCATGAAGTACACCGTCCTTCTCATGCTGATCACGATCTTGATCATTCCAAGCTGTGACGTGGTCAAAGACCCGGTACCACCATCGTCAACTGGGCCAACGAACCCTATAGACACCTCCACGGTTGACACGTCTGACACGTCCGCCATGATCGTTCGGCGCAAAGTCCTCCTGGAGGATTTCACAGGACACCGGTGCAACAACTGCCCTGATGCGGCCCGCACTGCCACACAGTTGGTCTCCTTTTACGGTGAAGAACTCGTGGTCGTGGCCGTGCATTGCACCTTTGATTTCGCAGCACCGGCCTCCCCGCCCAACGCGAATGGTAGTTATTCCACGGACTTCAGAACACCAGCCGGAAATGCTTACGAGAACGCACTGGGCGTGAATTTCTTACCCAACGGTGCGATTAGCCGCCGCATGTTCAACAACAGCTTACTGCATGGCCAATCCGCATGGGGCAGTGCTGTCGCAGACATTTTCGGCCAAGAAGCCGACTTGGATATCTGGTTCGACCAATTGACCTACAACGCAAGCGCAAATACGGTCAGTGCCGAAGTGAAGGTTGCCGTTCTGAACCCGATCGTGGGCGACCAGAACCTCACCATTTACCTCACCGAGGACCACATCATCGACTGGCAACTGGACAATCAGGCATCGCCTAACGATGTGCCCGATTACGAGCACCGCCATGTGCTTCGCACCACATTGAATGGGACTTGGGGCGTACCGTTGGTAGTAGGAAGTGCCGAACCGGGAGATACCCTCACGTTCACCTATCCCAATTTCCAGTTGAACAGCGCTTGGGTAGGGAGCAATTGTGCCCTGGTCGCCTACGCGTACGAGACAGACTCCTACGAGGTGTCTCAGGTCAAGGAGAGGAAATTCCAGCCTTGAACAACTTTTTGACACCTTTTGGGAAACGATCCCCGGTGTCTGTCGTTACTCTTGTCCACAGGTTGGTTCGATGGTTGAAAACCCTTCGACTCCGATCACCGCGAATCATGTTGATGTTGTATTACCTTCAACCTCGCAAAAGCCGAACCGTGATGATGGACCAAGGAAGAAAGATGATGGAGTTCAGCAAACAAGTGCTCCAAAAGGTCAGCTTCGACCAACGACTTTTCAAGAAGGAACTCCTCAAGGCCCGCCGCTGGGTCGGACAACATGATCAGCTTGTACTCAAAGCCTGGTGCTTGGCCACCTTCGGGCATATGTACAAGGATGTGATCATCGAGGTGTTCCAGACCACGATGCGGACCTGAGGGTCTACTGATCCGTCCGTAAGAAGCGCACGTTCCGCTTCAACCCTTCATATTTCGTTCGTTTCACCGGGCTTCCTTCGAACAACCGATCGAAGACGACCTCGGTCATTCCGTACCACTCATCTGCTGACAGCCCCATTAGCTCCGGCTTGGGGGTGAATTCCGGCTCGTTGTGCGGGGTGCTGAAGCGGTTCCAGGGGCACACTTGTTGGCAGATGTCACAGCCAAAGGCCCAGCCTTCCATCTTGCCTTCGAACTCCTGCGGGATCATGTCCTTCAATTCGATGGTGAGGTAACTGATGCACCGGCTTCCGTCCACACCGTACGGGGTGATCGCATCCGTTGGGCACGCATCGATGCAGCGCCGACACGTGCCGCAATGGTCCGTGGCTGGCGCATCGGGTTCCAATTCCAGATCCAGAATGATCTCGCAGAGGAAGAAGAATGATCCTGAGCCTTGACGGATCACATTGGTGTGCTTTCCTACCCAACCGATGCCACTGCGTTGCGCCCACGCCTTCTCCAAGACCGGTGCACTATCCACGAAGGTGCGGAACTCGATCTGGCCGAATTGCTCCTGTATGAATGCAACCAAAGGCTTTAGCCGCTGCTTCACCACCTTGTGGTAATCTCGACCGTACGCGTACGTACTCAGCTTCGGCGCTTCGGGATCGATCTGTTTCGACTCCGTGTAATAGTTGAACGCCAAGCTGATCACACTCTTCGCACCGGGCACCAACTTCCGGGGATCCAACCGCATGTCGAAATGGTTGGCCATGTAACCCATTTCCCCGTGTTTGCCTTCGCGTAACCAGCGCTCCAAGCGCGGGGCTTCTTCTACCAAGTATTCAGCGCGCGCTACACCACAGGCCAGAAAGCCCAACTCGTGGGCTTTGGACTTGATCAGGTCCGAGCGTTCTCGTCCCGTGCGCATGGGTGAAAGGTAGATGTGTCGCACTTCAAGCGACGAATGCGCTCAATAACTCACCGTCACCCCCACACCCAACCCCATATCACTATCGTAGTGCGTGGAGATCGCCAGCCACTTGGTGGTGATGTATCGCAGACGGCCCATGTACTCCAGATCGCTGTTGCCCATTATGGCTTCTTGTCCTCGGGGATGCCCTTGTAGTCGGGCTTATCGAAGACGCTCGGAACTTCCTGTGCGGGCGGATTCCCGTCCTCGGATCGGATGCTTACCGTATCGACCAGTATGTCCAGGCCTGGTTGAGGTAGCAGCGTGCGCTCGTACTGGCAGCAGCCGGGCAGTTTGTCGTAGGCCTGCTTCGGCGCCAGGTACAGTTCGTTGTCGTAGCCCGCATGCGCCACGCGTTGCATGATCGCGTCCAGATCCGTGCGCGTGCTGTCGAAGGTCACGCGCGCCATGTGCGTCTCCACCACCCAATCCACTTCGGCCTCGTTCTTCACAAAGACCACCTGCTCAATGCGTGTCTCGCACATCGGGCAATCGCCGTCGATCTTCACCGTAACGGTGCGCGCATTCTTGATCCCGCTCTTGGCCGGGTCCTGGGCGCTGCAACTGATCGCGACGGAGGCGATCAAGAATAGGAGGAGGAGATGGAAGGTTCTCATGGCTTCGGGGCTTGGGGTGAATCCGGTGCTTCGTTCAAAGCACACTGCAAAGCACGGCCCGGCATCGCGCATCCAGTTTACAAGATCAGGGGAGATGCTTGTATCGGGGGTTGTTTGGGCGTGCCTCCTTGTCCAAATGCGCCAAGGGGTCCGGCTTTCCGAGGGGGCACGCCCAAATGCACTACCCCTCCAACCGCACCCACTTCAACCGCAAACTATTGCTCACCACGCTCACGCTGCTAAACGCCATGGCCGCCCCGGCGATCATCGGGTTCAACAAGAATCCGTTGAAGGGGTACAGCAGCCCGGCGGCGATGGGGATACCGATAATGTTGTAGATGAAGGCCCAGAAGAGGTTCTGGCGGATGAGGCGGACGGTCTTGCGCGAGAGGGTGATGGCGCGCGGGATGGTGTTGAGGTCCGTGCTGATGAGGGTCATGCGCGCGACGTCCATGGCGATGTCGCTGCCCTTGCCCATGGCGATGCTGACATCGGCTTTGGCGAGCGCTTCGCTGTCGTTGATGCCATCGCCGACCATGGCGACGACGTGCCCTTGCTGCTGCAAACCGGTGACGAAGGCGGCCTTGTCCTTGGGCAGTACTTCGCTGCGCACATGATCGATGCCGACGGCCTTGGCGACGGCTTCCGCGGTGCGACGGGTGTCGCCGGTCTGCATGTAGACCTGGATGCCGGCCTTTTGCAGGCGCGCGATGGCTTCGGCGGCCGATGGCTTGATGGTATCGGCGATCGCGATGGCGGCGCGTACACTTCGATTCCGCTCAGTGCGCGCTTCGGCGAACCAGATGACGGTGTACGCGGCTTCCTGCCAGGCCTTTTCCTTTTCGCGGTATGATGCATCGATGCTGATGCCGTTCTCTTCTAGCAGGCGGCGGCTGCCGACGAACCACGTGGTGCCGTTGATGGTGGCTTTGACGCCTTTGCCGGTGAGGTCATGGAATGCGGAGACTTGGTAGTTGGTTGTCGGTTGATCGGTCGCACGGTCCACCGCGCGCGAGCTGCTCCCCTCTCCCCGGGAGAGGGGCTGGGGGTGAGGGCTCAGAAATCTCACCACCGCCTCCGCCAACGGATGCGTGGATCGTGATTCGATCGCCAGCAGGGCGCTGGCCACTTCGTGCTCGTCGAGGCCCATGGCTTCGATGACATCGGGTTTGCCTTCGGTGATGGTGCCGGTCTTGTCCAGGACGATGGCGGTGATGTTGCGCGCGCGCTCCAGGCTTTCGGCGTCCTTGATGAGGATGCCGTTCTCGGCGCCCTTGCCCATGCCGGCCATGATGGCGGTGGGTGTCGCGAGGCCCAACGCGCAGGGGCAGGCGATCACCAGCACGGTGACGAGCGCGAGCAGGCCTTGTGTGAAGGCGTGTTCGCCGCCGAAGGTCCACCACACGATGGCGCTGAGCACGGCGATACCGATGACGATGGGCACGAAGATGGCCGCGACCTTGTCCACCAGTTGTTGCACGGGGGCCTTGCTGCCCTGCGCTTCCTGCACGGTGCGCACGATCTGCGCGAGCAAGGTGGCCGCGCCGACCTTCTGTGCGGTCATCCGCAAACTACCTTTCTGGTTGATGGTGCCCGCGAGCAAGCCTTCACCTTTCGTCTTCAGCACGGGGATCGGTTCGCCGCTGATCATGCTCTCGTCCACGTAGCTCTCGCCATCGATCACCACGCCATCCACCGCGATGCTTTCACCGGGACGCACCACGAGGATGTCGTCCACGTTCACTTGGTCGATGGCGACCTGTTCGGTCTGTCCGTTCTTCGTTTCGCGCAGCACGGTGTTCGGTCGTAGGCCCATCAGTTTCTTGATGGCGCTGCTGGTGCCTGCCTTCGCGCGTTCCTCCAGGAATTTGCCGAGCAGGATGAAGGTGATGACCACGGCGGCCGCTTCGAAGTACACATGCGGCTCCAGTCCGCGAGCGGTCCAGAAGGCCGGGTACGCGGTGTTGAAGACGCTGAAGACGTAGGCCACGCCGGTGCTGAGCGCGACGAGCGTGTCCATGTTGGCACTGCGGTGCTTCGCCTGCTTCCATGCGTTGATGAAGAACTGGCGACCGAAGACCAGCACCACGGGCGTGGCGAGGATCCATTGCACCCACGGCGACCACGATGCATGCATGTACACCATGCCGACGATCACCAGCGGTACGCTCAATACTATGCTCGCGAAAAGCTTTTGCTTGAGGGCTTTCAAACGATCGGCTTGCAAAGCTTCCACGTCTTCAGTTGTCTTTCCGTCCTCGGGAATAAGTAGATCGTAACCGCTGGCTTGCACGGCTGCTTTCAGTTGGGCCTCGGTAAGGTCTTGTCCATGAAATGTGACCTGCGCCGTGTTCGTTGCCAAATTCACGGCCACGTCGTCAACGCCTTCGGTGGCGCGGATCGCCTTCTCCACATGGGCCACGCAACTTGCGCAGGTCATGCCGGTTACTGGGTAGCTGCGTTTCAGGAGTGTGGGTTCTGCGGACATGGGCTTCACGTTGATGGTGTAAAGGTCCGGTATCCCAGAGGTGCAGGCATTACATCATTGTGGGGAAGGCTTATATCGGCGGCTCAAGCGCAACTGCCAACCCGCGTGGTGCGATACGCCCTCTTACTTTCACCGCAGGATGGTGGTGGATCTCGATGCATACTACCTGGTTCAAGACGAGCCGAACAAAAGCTGTTTGCTCGTGCTGCGCAAGATCATTCTCGATCAGGATGCACTGGTGAACGAGACCCGGAAGTACGGCATGCCCTGCTTCTGTTACCGCAAGAAAATGTTCTGCTATTTGTGGACGGATAAGAAGACGGATGAACCGTACATGCTCTTCGTGGAAGGCAAGCACTTGGACCATCCCGCTTTGGAACAAGGTGACCGTGTACGGATGAAGATCCTGCGGATCGATCCGAATGCGGATCTTCCGATCGATATGATACGCACCATCCTGAAGGACGCGGTTGATCTTTATCGGAGTGGATGATCAACGCTTGTACATTCCTTGTCCGCGCCTATCGGCAAAAGGTTCGGATCCACTGATCCTGACCAGTTGAAGGAAGTCCTCCAAGTATTTGAGCCAAGTTCGTGGACAGATCTTGCGCCGTATCCACCGGCTTTCGCTTGCCCTTGGATGGTCGGCCACCGTCCATACGGATCAGTGGTTGTGTTCTCCGCTACCTTTTGTCAACTCACTCAATAGATAGTAGGCCCCTTTGATCACGATCCGTGCATCCGGCGTAACGGTGGTCAACGGTTTCACTTCGGTGTAGCCGAGTTCACTTGCCCCAGTGCGTACGGCCACTTGTTGGAACGTATTGGGTTCGCCCTCCACGAAGATGAAATGGTCGTCGCCGTTGTTCACCACGGCGTCACTGGGCAGACTCCAGGCTTGGGTGCTATCGGTCATGATCAGGGCTTCGATGTACATGCCGGGTAATAGCTCCTCGTCGTTATCGTCCAAGCGCGCATGCACAAGTACGGCTTGCTGATCGTTCTCAAAGGCCTTGTTCACCGCGAACACGGTCGCAGTGTGCTGGCCAACGGGTTCACCGGCGTGACCGAAGGCCACCTGCTGACCGATCCTTACCCGCGCGATATCCTGCTCGAATACGCTGAGGTCGATGTGCAAGCCGCGGTTGTCCACCACTTCGAAGAGCGGCTTGTTCGGCTCTGCGAACTGGCCGAGGTTCACGTTGATGCGTTTCAGGTTGCCGGCGATGGGTGCGCGCAGTGCGAAGGTTGAACTGATGGTCTCCGGTGAGAGTCGTGCGGGGTCCGTACCGAAGATCCGAAGTTTGGCGGCGAGTGTGGCTTGCCTTGCACGCGCACCGGACAGGTCGGCCTGTGCCCGCTCCAACGTCTTTGTTGCATTGATCCGATCGGTCTGGAGGTCCTGTTGGCGTTCGAGGTCAGCATCCAAAACGTGAAGGTTGGCGGCGGACTCCAGGTAATCCTGCTGCAGTTGCAGGAACTCCAAGTTCTCCAAGATGGCCAGGACCTCGCCTTTGGCCACATGCTGCCCTTCTTCCACTTGAACGGATCGGACGATACCTCCGATGAGCACACTCACTTGTGCGTTCTGTCCTGGCGGAAGTGCGAGACGTCCGTTCGCTTTCAAGGCGGTCTTCAGGCCGCGCTGCTCAAGCTTTCCGGTGACCAGTCCAATGACCTCCACTTGTTCTGCGGTGAGCACCACTTCGGGGCCGTGTTCAGCTCCTTGCTCGTGTGGATGATCTTCTTCAACGGCAGGAATGGTGGGTCCGCTACAGCTAATAAGCACTGCAATGGGAAGGAGGATGGACACGTTGCGCATGATCGTGCGCATGGAATTGCTTCTGTTTCTCATCGGGGAACTTATTGGCCTTGCAAGGCGCGGAGGTGAAGGATCGAGAGTGCGAGTTCATAACGAACGCGCAAGTGCTCAGAATCGATCCGGTAGGCCTGATCGATGCCTTGGATGAATTCGAGGTAACCGATGTTCCCGCCCAGATAGGCACGTTCAGCATCGCTGCGAAGGGTTCGGGCCAATTCGGCTCCTGTGGTTCCATAGTATGCGAGGTTCTCGCGCAATTGCTCCACACGAGTACGTGTTCGTGTAAGTTCCGTGACGCGCATGCGACGCAGGTCCTCCAGTTGTTGTTGCGCGATCTCGCTGCGCAAACGAGCCGCTTTCGTGCGTGCTCCTTGGCCACTACCCGGCAATGGGATCGACGCACCGATGAGGTAACCCGTGAACGGCGATGTGCCGTCAAGCGTTTGATAGAAACCACCGCCTTGTAAACTGGGTGCCCATAGGCTGCGCTCCAGTTTCCATTCTTCCTCGGCGAGCAAAGCGCGTTGTTGCTCCAGCGCGAGAACGGGATCGCCACCACCACCGGGATCCGGCGCGCGCGCGGTGGAGTTGAGTGCCGTGGTGTCCGGTCGTGCCCCGGCCAAGGCTCCGGTCCAGCGTTCCAGTTCGGCCAGGTACACGGCGATGTCCCCTTGAGCGCGACGCATTTGCACGCGCACTTGGTCGGCACTGCTTTGCGCGCTCACCATTTCCAAGCGACCGCTCTGGCCCACATCGAACTTGCGCTTCGCGTAAGCCGTCAACTTGGCGTACGAACTGTCGAGGCGTTGCAGCAGCGCGACTTGCTCCGCACCCATGGCCCATTGCAGGTAGGCACCACCTGCGCTTTCCTTCACCAAGGTGCGGACCGTCAATTCGTCCGCCTCGGCCAAGCGCATGCTCTCGCGCAGGAAGTCGGCACGCTGTGCGATCACCGTCGGGAACTGGATCCCGGTCATCGCTTGAACCGTGACATCGCCGCGATAGCCGCTGTTGATCTGTCCGCCTTGTACTTGCGCATTGAGCGGATCCAACTGGAAGGCTGTCTTGCGCAACGCATTCTGTTGTTGCACGTTCAGTTCTGCTGCGGTGATCGTGGGGTGTGTGCGCAAGGCCCGGCTCACAGCGCTGTCGAGAGATAGCGTTTGTGCGCTCGCGGTTCCACCAATAAGGAAGAGGAAGCCGGTCAGTGATGCGATGAGCGCTGTTGCTCCATTTTCCTTCTTCCGCCTTCGAGTGAAGACGAGATGATAGAGCACGGGTAGAACGACCAACGTGAGCAAGGTGGAACTGATCAATCCGCCAATGACCACTGTGGCCAAGGGACGTTGCACTTCACTGCCTTCGCTGTTACTGAGCGCCATTGGCAGAAAGCCGAGCGATGCAACAGCGGCCGTGGCCAATACTGGCCGCAAACGCGCCAGCGTACCGCGTACCACACGCTGTGTCACATCCTCCTCGCCCTCCTTCTTCAATTGGTTGAAGTAGCTGATGAGGACGATGCCATTCAACACCGCTACACCGAAGAGTGCGATGAAACCGACACCTGCGCTGATGCTGAAATCCAGTCCGCGCAGTGAAAGGGCGAACACTCCACCAACTGCTGCGAGCGGCACCGCACTGAAGATGATCAACGCTTCGGTGATGGAACGGAACGCGAAGAATAGGAGAACGAAGATCAATGCGAGTGCGAGTGGAACGGTGAGCATCAAGCGGGCACTTGCTTCTTCAAGGTTCTTGAAGGTACCGCCGTACTCGACGTAGTACCCGGTGGGCAACACCAGTTCCGCGTCGATCACCTTCTGGATGTCCTGTGCCACGCCTTGGATATCGCGACCCCGCACGTTGGTTTCCACTACGATCCGGCGCGCACCATTCTCGCGGCTCACCTGTGCTGGTGCGCTCTGGAAACCGATTTCGGCCAATTGCCCCAAGGGCATCTGCGTACCAGTAGGCAATGGAACGAGGATGTTCTTCACCTTGTCGGTATCTGCATCGCGCAAGTCCGCCATGCGCACCACAAGATCGTATCGTCGCTCCCCTTCGTACACCATGCCCGCCTTGCCACCTGCCAAAGCAGTGTTCAGCACACGGTTCAGATCAGCGATGTTGAGGCCGTATTGTGCGATGCGTTCGCGGTCGTATTTCACCACCAACTGTGGCATGCCCACCACTTGCTCTACCTTGATGTCGGTTGCACCGTTCACCTTGGCGATCAATGCAGCGACATCTTTTCCGCTCCTGAAGAGCAGTTCCAGATCATCGCCGTAGATCTTCACAGCGATATCGCTCTTCACACCAGCGATCAATTCATTGAAACGCATTTGGATGGGTTGTTCGAAACTCATGTTCATGCCGGGGATCACGTTCAACTTCTCGCTCATGAGCTCTGCCATGTGCTCGCGGTCCTTCGTGGTGGTCCATTCGCTCTTGTCCTTCATCACGATGATCAGGTCCTGGCTTTCGATGGGCATGGGGTCCGTGGGTATTTCGCTGGACCCGATCTTGCCGACCACTTCCTTCACTTCCGGGAAATCGCGCAGAAGAATGCGGGCCGCTTCGTTGCTTACTTGAATGCTTTGGCTCAGGTTGCTCCCTTGGCGAATGGTGATATTGGTGGCAAAGTCCCCTTCATCCAGTTCCGGAATGAACTCGCCGCCCAAGCGATCGAAAACAACGCCTGCCCCAACGAGCAACAACAGCGCACTGATGATCACCATTCGGTGACCCTTCAACAGCGCCTTCAGCTTCGGTGCATACCAACGTTCCAAGCGGTGGATCATTCGTTCACTCCAGCTCTCACCTTTGGGAACCTGCTTGTTCAGGAAAATAGAAGTGGCCCAAGGAACGTAGGTGAGGCTGAGCAGTAAAGCACCGATGATGGCGAAGCTCACGGTGAATGCCATCGGACGGAACATCTTGCCCTCGACCCCGACCAAGGCGAAGATGGGAATATAGACGATGAGGATGATCACCTGTCCGAACACGGCGCTCTTCATGATGCTTCCTGCACCACGAATGGTCTCCGTGTCAAGCTCTTCATCGGACAACCGTTTGCCTGCATAGCGTTGGTGCAGCGCGAACATCATGCCTTCCACCACGATCACCGCACCGTCCACGATGAGGCCGAAATCCAGCGCACCCATGCTCATCAAGTTCGCGCTCTGCCCGGCGATGACCATGGCCGAGATGGCGAACAGTAAAGCGAGCGGGATCACACTGGCGACGATCAACCCAGCGCGCCAATTGCCGAGCAGCAGGATCAATACACCGATCACGATCAACGCACCCATCAGCAGGTTGTGCTCCACGGTACCGATGGTCTTGTCCACCAACTTGGAGCGATCAACGAAAGCGTCGATGTACACACCCTCGGGCAGACCATGTTGCACTTCCTGCATCTTCTCCTTCACCCCGGTCACCGTTGCCAAAGCATTCGCGCCTTTTAGCATGAGCACCACTCCGCCCACGGCCTCCCCTTCACCATTGCGCGTCATGGCACCGTAGCGCACGGCATGTCCGAAACGCACCTCGGCCACATCGCGGATACGGACCGGGCTTCCACCGCGCGCGCTGATCACGATGTTCTCCATGTCCTTCAGCGAGGTGATGATGCCTTCGCCCCGGATGAAGTAGATGTTCGGCCCCTTCTCGATGTAGCTGCCACCGGTGTTGCCGTTGTTGTTCTGCAAAGCGTTGAATACATCGATCAACGAGAGCCTTGCTCCGGCCAAGCGACGGGCATCCACACTTACTTCGTATTGCTTCAACAAACCGCCAAAACTGCTCACATCGATCACGCCCGGCACACCGAGCAATTGTTTGCGCACAACCCAATCTTGTAGGCTGCGTAATTCCAGCAGGTCGTACTCGGCCTTGTGGGCACTGTCCACCGCGAGCGTATACTGGTAGATCTCGCCGGTGCCTGTGGTAGGTGGTGCCAGCTCCGGTATTCCGTAACCAGCAGGGATCGCGGACTGTGCCTGGGTGATGCGTTCAGCCACTAGTTGGCGCGTGAGGTAGAGCGGTACGTGATCCTTGAAAACCACGGTGACCACGGAGAGGCCGCTGCGCGAAACGCTGCGCAATTCCACCACGTCGGGCAGGTTCTTGAAGGCCTGTTCCAACGGGAAGGTGATGAACTGCTCCACTTCTTGCGTGGCCAAATTGGGCGCAACAGTGTTCACCAGCACTTGGTTGTTGGTCACGTCGGGCAGCGCATCGATGGGCAACTGTGTAACGGAGTATGCGCCCCAACCAACGAGGGCCAGCAGCAGCAAGCCGGTGATGAGCTTATTGCGCACGCTGAACGAAATGATCCGATCGATCATGGGGAAAACGATGAGGACAATGGAAAAGGAAAGACTGGAAAACACAGAACCGCCCTTGGGCGAATTCTGGGGACCTGATCAGACCCGGAGGGCTAGGCCTTAGGCGGATTCCACACGGTGCCGGAGAAGGCACTCTCGGGAAATACTGATCGTGTGGTCCCAAGTGTTCCGGTCAGGGGTGCCACCGAAAGGCAGTACGCATATTTCCCCGGAAGCAAGGCAAGGGTGCCATTGCACGAGCAGAACTGATCATGGCCATCGTTGCTGAAGGGATCATGGTCGCCTTCATGCTCATCGTGCCCATTCACCTGCTTGTCGTGGTGTCCGAAGTCGCTGTGATGCTCCAACAAGTGCAGCACCACTTGCGGCACACGCACCCAACCCTGCAGGTCCATGGCGCTATAGCCATAGAGGACCAAGGTGAACATGAAGATCAGGGACCGCATTGCGTTTGCAAAGATAGCCCACAACACTGGCTGTGCGCGGCACGTCACACCAACCGATCAGGGCTGTCGGGTCAGATCCTCTGCGACCCCGCTGGGGTCGATGACACAGGGCCGCAGAATGGGATCAGGTGTGCGATGTGTAGGACGAAAGACCGCGATGACGCGTTCACTCGAACAAACTTCCGGGTTTCGCGCTTTGTACCCGTCCCAGGTGCTTGTACGCGCGCTCCGTGGCTTGTCTGCCTCGCGGAGTGCGTTGCAGATAGCCTTCCATGATCAGGAAGGGTTCGTAGACTTCTTCGATGGTCCCTGCTTCCTCTCCTACTGCCGTGGCCACGGTGGTCAGCCCTACCGGGCCACCGGCGAACTTGTCGATGATGGCTCCGAGAATGCGGTTGTCCATTTCATCCAACCCGTGTGCATCCACGTTGAGCGCCTTCAACGCGTGCTGCGCGATCTTGAGATCGATGGTGCCGTCGCCTTGGATCTGTGCGAAGTCCCGTACCCGACGGAGCAATGCGTTCGCGATCCTCGGTGTGCCTCTGCTACGCCGTGCGATCTCGGTGGCAGCCTCATCCACGATGGGCACATTCAGCAAACCAGCACTGCGCTCTACGATCCCTTTCAACGTCACGGCATCGTAGTAATCCAAGCGGCTGTTGATCCCGAAGCGGGCCCGTAGTGGCGCTGTCAACAATCCACTGCGTGTGGTAGCGCCGACCAATGTGAAGGGGTTCAATGCGATCTGTACGGTCCGTGCATTGGGTCCGGAATCGATCACGAGATCGATGCGATAGTCCTCCATCGCGCTATAGAGGTATTCTTCGATCACCGGAGTCAACCGATGGATCTCGTCGATGAAGAGCACATCGTGCGGTTCCAAGTTCGTGAGCAATCCGGCCAGATCCGCAGGCTTGTCGAGGACGGGTCCGCTGGTCACGCGAAAGCCGACGCCCATTTCCTGTGCGATGATATTGGCCAATGTGGTCTTACCGAGTCCTGGAGGGCCATGCAACAGGACATGGTCGAGGGCTTCCTCGCGCAGTTTCGCGGCCTTCACGAAGATCTTCAGATTGTCCGTTACCGCTTTCTGTCCTGCGAATTCACCGAACTGTTTCGGGCGCAATGTGACTTCCAATTCCTTATCGGAAGTGGACCGCTGTTCGTTTCGGACATCGAAGGCTTCTGCCATAGGGCGAAAGTACCACTGCGGTAAGGTTCGGTACCCGCATCTGGTTAGGTGACCCTCATTCCTGCAACTCCTTGTACAGATCCCCGAAGAAGATCCGCACGCCGAGGCTGTAGATCGGCGCGGTGAGCCGCTCACCGAGGTCATCGCCTGTGCGGATCACGAGCCGAAAACCCCAGCCTGCTCCAACGCCGAAGAACTTGAGAAAGCGGTACTGGACGGTCATCGATGGCTCGTACAGGATCAGCCCGGAGCGCAAGAGCTTGCGTGTGCGGCCCGTTGCATCCTCATAGACCACCGAGCCACTGCCGAAACCGAGTTGTACCGGAATATGCACCTCCCAAGGACCGCGTTGATAAAAGGCGTAATCGGTGTAGACATGGGCGTATCCCAAGCGCAATCGAGAGGAGCGCAGCCCTTCGCCTTCCACATTCCGATCCCGAACCACTGGCGAATACAAGAAGCTATATCCAAGGCCATACTGGAACCGTCGTGCATGCTCCAAGCCTAACTTCAATCCGATCAAGCGCACGTTGTGGTTGCTTACGAAGGAGCCCTTGAGGTCCAGCCGTACAATGGGCCGTGGTGGTTCCGTCAAGAACAGACCGATGCTATCGATCAACTGTGCCCGTGAGCCGAGCGCAGTGATCAAAGCCAGTATGAGAAGAAGCCGTCGCATAGAACGAATGTCCGCACCCAAAGATGCGGACATTCAATGCCTTCCAACAGAACCGAAGTGATCAGGTGACCCTACCGATCTCCGAACATCGACCTTTCGGTTCAATGCTCCTCTTCGCCTTCCTCCAGCGGTGTGATCTGGCTTACCCAGTCTTCCGCCTTACCTGGCTTGCTGTAATCGTATGGCCAACGGTAGACTACGGGCAGCGGTCCGGGCCAGTTGCCATGCATATGCTCAACCGGGGTAGTCCACTCCAACGTGTTGCTCTTCCATGGGTTCTGTACGGCTTTGGGTCCACGGAACACACTATAGAAGAAGTTGTAGGTGAAGATCAATTGGGCCGAGGCACCGATGATCGCGAAAATGGTCACCATGATATTCAGGTCCACCACCCCATCGAACATGGGGAATTCGCTGTAGCTGTAATAGCGCCGTGGAGCACCCGCCAATCCGATGAAGTGCATGGGGAAGAACACACCGAACGCACAAACGAAGGTGATCCAGAAGTGGGCGTAACCCAATTTGGTGTTCATCATCTTCCCGTACATCTTCGGGAACCAATGATAGACACCGGCGAACATGCCGAAGATGGCACTCATCCCCATAACGATGTGGAAGTGGGCGATCACGAAATAGGTGTCGTGGATCGTGATGTCCAAGGTGCTATCGGCGAGGATGATCCCGGTGAGACCGCCTGCGATAAAGGTGGCAACCAAGCCGATACTGAACAGCATGCCCGGCGTTAGGATGATGTTGCCCCGCCACAACGTGGTGATGTAGTTGAACACCTTCACCGACGAAGGGATCGCGATCAGCAGGGTCGTGAATACGAATACGCTACCTAGGAAGGGATTCATCCCCGTAACGAACATGTGGTGACCCCATACGAGGAAGCTGAGGAAACCGATGGCCATGATCGATCCGATCATCGCACGGTAACCGAAGATCGGCTTCCTTGCGTTGGTGGAAATGATCTCCGATGTGATCCCCAAGGCCGGCAGCAATACGATGTACACCTCCGGGTGACCCAAGAACCAGAACAGGTGCTGGAATAGGATCGGACTACCGCCGCTGTGCTCGAGTGCCTCGCCGGCGATGTAGATATCGCTGAGGTAGAAACTCGTGCCCAAGGAACGATCCATGAGCAACAACAAGGCAGCACTCAACAACACCGGGAAGGATAGGATACCGATCACCGCCGTAAGCAAGAGCGCCCAGATCGTCAGCGGCATCCGCGTCATCTTCATGCCCTTGGTCCGCAGATTCATGATGGTGACCACGTAGTTGAGGCCGCCCATGAGCGCACTGACGATGAACAGCGTCATGCTTACCAACCAAAGGGTCATCCCCATGCCGGAACCCGGCATCGCCTTGGGCAGTGAACTGAGTGGCGGATAGATCGTCCAACCCGCAGAAGCCGGGCCGCCCTCCACGAAGAGCGAAGCCAACATGATGATGCTGCTCACGAAGAAGAACCAATAGCTCAACATGTTGATGAAGCCAGAGGCCATGTCGCGCGCTCCGAGTTGCAAGGGGATCAGCAGGTTGGCGAACGTGCCGGACAACCCGCCTGTGAGCACGAAGAACACCATGATGGTGCCGTGGATGGTGACCAACGCCAAGTACATGTTGGGATCCAGAACCCCGCCTGGTGCCCACTTATCCCCTAAGAAGAAACTGGTGAAGGCGAATCCTTCACCCGGCCAAGCCAATTGCAGCCGAAAGATCAGCGACATGATCACCGCCACCCAAGCCATGAATATGGCGGTGACGAGGAACTGCTTGCTGATCATCTTGTGATCATGCGAGAAGATGTACTTCGATACGAAGCTCTCCTCATGGTGGTGCGCCTCGTGCGAATGGTCGGCGGCGTGAGCAATGGTCGTTGCACCCATATCAATTCGTATCAATTCAGTTCGACGATCCAGTCTGAGCAACCGCAGCAGGTTCGGCCCCTTCGGTAACGGCAGGTTCGGTGGCGGGCATCTCCGCAGGCACCACCGCTTGGAATGGTTTCTTCATGGCCTCATCCATCCATGCCTCGTATTCCGAGGCCGTAGTGATGACCAAGGGCATTTGCATATTGTAGTGCGAGGCACCACAGATCTTGTTGCACAGGAGGATGAAGTCGAACGCTTCGTTCTTCGTGATCGTCCGCATGCTGTCCGTGGTGATGGTGGGCACCATCTTGAAGCTGGTGGTCATGCCCGGCACCGCATTCATCTGTACCCGCATGTGCGGCAGGAACATGCTGTGGATCACATCCTGACTACGGATCAGCATCTTCACTTCCTGGCGCACGGGCAGGTGGAATTCCTTGATGACGACATCATCCGCACCATGCATGTACGCACTTGCCTCACCTTTCTCCTTGATGTCCTGCTCCATGATGGTGCGCAGGTTGATGATCCGCGCCTTGTTCCGGCGCATGCGCCCGACCTGCTCGGTCAACTCATCCACTTTGCTGTCCGCTAGGATGGTGTGCGCCAAGACGCTGTCGGTCGCGTTGATCTCCTGATCCATTTCGGCCAGACGCGTGGCCACGCTTTCTTGGGTGACGATGCCCAGCGGATTGGTGCCATTGATCAAGCGGAAGTCGGTCGCACCAAGGCCACCGTCCGCACCTGGGTAGCGTGCGGTCCAATCGAATTGGCGGGCGTAGAGTTCCATTACCAAGGCATCCGGAGACGCTGGCGCGGTGATGGTGGTCCACGAGTTCAATCCATAGATGATGATCACCGCCAGGACCGAAGCGGGGGCTATGGTCCAAGCCAACTCCAATTTGTTGTTGTGCGGCTGCCAATAGGCTCGGCGATCCTTGCTGTAGATGTACTTGCCTGCGAACCAGAACAGCAACACGTTGGTGATGATGAAGGCCACCGCCAGGATCAACCAATTGAAATTCAGGAGCCAGTCCACCTCCACACCATGCTCACTGGCGGCCACGGGCAGCATCTTGTCCTTGTACGCTAGGACCAGCCATAGGAAGAAGCCGAAATAAGCGATCGCGAACAACCACATCATACTACCGTTGAACCGGTTGTCGGCTGTAGAAATATCCTCCTCCCGCTTGCCGCGCAAGCGCGAGGTGAGTTCGTAGACACGGGCCAGTTGCGCTACCGCAAGGATTCCCAGCACCACGACGATCAGGATCAACAACTTCGTCATCGTTCGCTCAGTATATCAACCTTTCAAAGGTCGGTCTTGTTCAACGTTCCGGTTCCGCACTTCCACGTAGCGCAGCATGAGCCGACGCACTTGTACGAGCCGCATGATGATCCAACAACTCAGACCTACCAATACGAAGACAAGGAGGTTGGTCATGGTCATCAGATCTGGTGGTGGATGCTTTCCTCCAAGTACGGGTGGTTCACCACGGTGAGCGGTGCCTTGGTCAAGGTATGGAGGACCGTGAAGATGAACATGCCCAAGAAGGCGAGGAACATACCCACTTCCAAGAGACCTACTCCGTGGAACTCATGGCCCAAGGTTCCGGGCATCACCATCAAGATCACATCCAACCAATGTCCGATCAAGATGATGCTTCCCACGAAGATCAAGAACCGTGGATTGCGCTTGGCATCGCGGCTCATCAGCATCACCATGGGTATGGCGAAGTTGACGAAGAACACGGTCCACAACAGGATCGGGTGGTGATCGATTCGCGACATGAAGTAGGTCACCTCCTCCGGAATGTTGGTGTACCAGATCAGCATGAACTGGCTGAAGTACAGATAGCTCCACAGGAAGCTGGTCGCGAACACCCACTTGCCCAGATCCTGGATGTGGCTATTGTTCACCTGCGGCAGGTAACCCTTGCGCTTGAGGTACAATACCAGGATCACAGCGGTGGTCATGGCGCTACAGAACATGCCCGAGAAGACATACCAGCCGAAGAGTGTGCTGAACCAGTGCGCGTCGATGCTCATGATCCAGTCCCAGGCCAATGTGCTGCTGAACACCGCGAAGAAGATCAAGAACAAGGCACCCCGGCGGTAGTTCAGGCGCATCCGTTGCACCAAGCTATCCCCGGTCTCTTTGTCCATTTGAAGACTCTGACTCCGGAACCAACGTGCGAAGAACAGGAATACGCCTAGGTACGCGAGTGTGCGGATCCAGAAGAACGGTTGGTTCAAGAAGGCCTTCTTGTTGGCGATGAGCAGATCATAGTTCGGGTTGGCCACGGCACCTTGCACGGCTTCGTCCACATATTGGGCCTCATGCCCTTCCCCGATCATGAACTCGTGGTAGAGGGTATGGTCCATCCAGTGGTAGATGTGGTGCATGTGCATGCTACCGGCCGCCAGCACCACCACCATGGTGAGGGCACCAATGGGAAGGTAGCTGTAGATGCCCTCGAACACGCGATTCAACAGCACGGTCCAAGCGGTCTCCGTTGCATTCTGTAGGGCATAGAAGAACAATGCACCCAGTCCGATGCCGAAGAAGAAGAACGCATTCACCAACAAATTCGCCCACGTGCGTTGGTGATGCGCGGTGTGATCGCCCATGATGCCGACCACCGCGGCCAATGCCCCAAGGATCATCAACCCGAAGGTGATGCTGCGTGCACGATTGCTGAGGGTGAAGTTCATCGCTTCTGTTCCGTTGTCGTCCAAATGTTCAATTCACTGCGGCGGTCGTGGCGGTCGCTTCTGCGGTCTCCCGCTGCATCTTCCCACCATTCTGCAAGTACTTCACGTAGTGTACCACCAACCAGCGCTCCTCCTTGTTCAATTGCGAAGCGTGGGGTCCCATCGCAACATTCTTCCCATAGACCATCGCGTGGAAGATCTTCCCTTCCGACAGGTCCTTCAATGCGGCGGTGTAGCTCGGTGGCGTTGGGTAATTCCCATTCTTCACCACGCCGCCGTCTCCCTCCCCTTTCTCGCCGTGGCAGTGCAGGCAGAACTTGGTGTAGATCACCTTGCCCTGTTCCACGGTGGCTTCCGTCATCGCGATCGGACTCTTCAGGTTGAGACCGGCCGCTTCGTAACCATCGTTGCTGTTCGGATAGGGATACGGCATGTTGAACTGCGCCTTGGACGCATCCAGCGCGAACGGAATGGTACCGGCAACGGGCAACCGCGCTCCTTGGCGGTTGCGTTGCACCTTGGCACTATCCTCCGTGATCATGTAGGGGTCCTGTCCGAAATCGACATAGGCCTCTATCGCCGGGCTGCGGTACATGTCGGGCATGTATTCCACGCCTGGGCTATTGGGATCGCCGCCGCAGGAACTCATGAGCAGCACTACGGCCAGCACAGTGCCCAAGGTGTAGGTGGATGTTGAGTTGCTCGTACGCATGGTCAATACTGGCGTTCGTTGATCTCGAACACCGGAGTGGTGCGCAGCAGGTCGCTGATTGCCTCGGCACTGTGGCCGTGGTTTTCCGCTGTGCGTACCTCGATGATGAACTTGTCGTCGGTGGTGCGTGGGTCCGGGTTGCGGGCCGGCATGCCGGGCAGGGTCTTGTTGCGGATCAGGTACGTGATCACCATACCATGTGCCGCGCACAACACCGTGAATTCGAAGATGACCGGAATGAAGGCCGGTAGGTTCTTGTACATGGCCTGGCTCGGTTTACCACCGATGTTCATGGGCCAATCGAAGATGTTGAAGTACCAGATCCCGATGACCGCTAGGCACATGCCGAAGAAACCGAACATGAACGACACGATACCCAGACGGGTACGTTTGATACCGATGATGGGGTCGATGCCGTGTACCGGGAACGGTGAGAACACGTCCTTCACACGAACACCGCTGGAGACGAGCTTGCGCGCGCCATCCTTCAGTTGTTCGGGATCCTCGTAAACGGCGTAGATGACCTTGTTCGCCATGGGTTAATGATGCTGGTGGTTAGCGGCTTCCTTCTTGTAGCTCTCGCCACTGACCTTCAGGATGGATTTCACCTCGTTCAGCGCCAACACCGGGAAGAACCGGGCGAAGAGCAGATAGAGGGTAAAGAAGATGCCGATGGTGCCCAGGAACACGCCCACATCCACCCAAGTGGGATGGAACATGGTCCAAGAGCTGGGCAGGTAATCGCGGTGCAAGCTGGTAACGATGATCACGAACCGCTCGAACCACATGCCAGTGTTCACGACGATGCTCATGAAGAAGGTGAACGCCAAGTTGGTGCGCAACTTCTTGCTCCAGAACAACTGCGGACTCACCACGTTGCACGTCATCATGGTCGCATAAGCCCACCAGTATGGTCCCGTAGCGCGGTTGATGAATGCATAGCTTTCGTACTCCACACCGCTGTACCAACTGATGAACAACTCGGTGATGTACGCTACACCAACGATGGAACCCGTGACGATGATCACGATGTTCATGTACTCCACGTGTTTCTTGGTGATGTACGCTTCCATGTGCATCACCTTGCGCAGCACCAGCAGCAAGGTCTGCACCATGGCGAATCCGCTGAACACCGCGCCACTCACGAAGTAGGGCGGGAAGATCGTGGTGTGCCAACCCGGAATGACCGAGGTGGCGAAGTCCATACTTACCACCGAGTGTACCGAGAACACCAGTGGTGTAGCGATACCGGCGAGCACCAAGCTCACTTCCTCGAAGCGTGTCCAAGCCTTGGCATTCCCGGTCCACCCGAAACTGAGGATGCCGTATACCTTCTTCATCCCTGGTCTGGTCACCTTATCGCGGATCGTGGCGAAGTCGGGGATCAATCCGATGTACCAGAACACGAGCGATACGCTGAAGTAGGTGCTGATCGCGAATACGTCCCAAAGCAGCGGACTGTTGAAGTTCACCCAAAGTGAACCGAACTGGTTGGGCAGGGGGAACACCCAGTAAGCCATCCAAATGCGGCCCATGTGGATCATGGGGAAGGTACCCGCCATGATCACGGCGAAAATGGTCATCGCCTCTGCGGAACGGTTGATGGCCATGCGCCATTTCTGGCGGAACAGCAACAACACGGCGCTGATGAGGGTACCGGCGTGACCGATACCGACCCACCATACGAAGTTCGTGATGTCCCAAGCCCAATCCACGGTCTTGTTCAAACCCCACGTTCCAATGCCCTTGCTGATCAGGTATAAGATGCAACCCACACCATACAAAGCGATGAGCGCTGAAATGGTGAACAGGATGTACCAACCCCGGGGAGCTTTGTTCTCAATGGGGCCGACGATATCATTGGTGATATCGTGGTAGGTCTTGTGGCCTAGGATGAGCGGTTCGCGGATCGCTGCTTCTGAATGCATTTGGTCCTCTTCGTTATCCTTAAGCGTGGTGTGCGGCCGCCTCTTCGGTGTTGCGCACTTTCACCAGGTAGTTCACGTTGGGCTTCACACCGATCTCCTCCAGCATGTGGTAACTGCGGTCGCTGGTCGCGAGTCCGAGCACCTTACTCTTCTTGTCGTTCAAGTCGCCAAAGACGATGGCTCCTGTTCCACATGCCGCACTACAAGCTGTTTCGATGGCACCATCCTGCACAGGGGTACCTGCCTGCTTGGCCTCCAGCTTGCCGGCCTGGATCTGCTGCACGCACATGCTGCACTTCTCGATCACACCGCGCGCACGGACCGTAACGTCCGGGTTCAGCACCATGCGGCCCAGGTCGTCCCACGCCGGATTCACCTCACTGAACTGCTCGCTCACGTAATTGAACCAGTTGAAACGACGCACCTTGTACGGGCAGTTGTTCGCACAATACCGCGTACCGATACAGCGGTTGTACGCCATTTGGTTGAGGCCCTCGTTGCTGTGCGTGGTCGCGGCAACCGGACATACCGTTTCGCACGGTGCATGGTTGCAATGCTGGCACATCACCGGCATGAATACCACCGTCGGGCTCTCTTCCGGCACCTCCATCTTGAGGTACATGTCGATCTTGCCCAGACCATCCTGTTTCGCGCTCTCTTTGGTGGTGGCGCTGCTGTAGTAACGGTCCAAACGCAGCCAGTGCATTTCGCGGCTACGGCGTACTTCGTCCTTACCGACCACCGAGATGTTGTTCTCACTGTTGCATGCCGTGATGCAGGCTCCGCAACCAATGCAGCCGTTCAGGTCGATGCTGAGGCCCCAACGGTGACCGACACCTTCTACCGGATGCTCTTCCCATAGGTCGAATTCCGCAACCGGCTTCTTGTCCAACGCGTTGATCACGCCGTCGCCGTTCACATCCTCATGCACGGCCAACTCGTGGGGATGGTTGTACGCCCTCTTATCACCACCGAGGAAGGTCGCCAAATTGGTCTCCTTCACCACACTGTGGCGATCCATGTCCGTAAGGTGCGTCTGCGTAATGGCCACCGGATAGGTCTCGCCCGTGGCGGTCACGCTCACATTCAATACATCATAGTTCACCGCACCATCTGCGGTGCCGGTAAGTGGATACGCATTCTGACCGACCGGATTGAATACGCCGTTGTGGTCGGTCACGCAAGCGGCCTTGCCCACCTTCTCTCCATTCGCACCGCGACCGTAGCCGAGCGCGATCGCGATGGTGCCCACGCGCTGTCCAGGTGTCGGTACCACGGGTAGGGTGATCTCGCGATCTCCTGCCTTCACGGTAACGACGCTCGCCGGAGCCTGTTCACCGAGGTACATGTTCAGACCCATGCGCTCGATGTCCGCTGGTGCCATGCACACGTAGTTGTCCCACGTGATCTTGGTGAGCGGGTCGGGCATTTCCTGCAACCACGGATTGTTGGCATGCTGGCCACTACCGATCGCTTCGGTGGTGTAGAGTGCGAGTTCGAATTCCCCTTCGCCAGCCTTTGCTGCCTTCGCCATGCCCATGGCCGCGTTCACATCGCCTGCGAACGTGACACCCGAAGCGGGAAAGGACATTCCAGCGGGTTCGTAAACACCATCATGAACGGCTTGGTTCCACGTGTCCGCGAACATCTCCGTGAGACCTCCATGCGCCGCCATGTTCCGCTGCCAGTTCTCTCGGATGAAACTGTAATAGGCGGTGTAGGATCCGGACCAGCGTAACAAGCTTTCCTGCCATTGGCGCGTACTGAAGAGCGGACTGATGACCGGCTGGGCCAAGGTGTAATGACCGGCCTTCGGCATGAAATCGTTCCAGCTTTCGAGGTAGTGGTGATCCGGACAGATCCAATTGCACAAGCTGGCGGTCTCATCGGCATAACCGCTGAAGCTGACGGTCAAAGGAACTTTTGCTAGACCGGCCTTGAACTGCTCCGCGTTCGGGAGACTGTACGCCGGATTCACACCGGCGATGAGCAGTGCTCCTACGGTACCCGCATCCATTTCCTTCACCAATTGCGCAATGGCTGCATCATCGCCTTGGCGCAAGTAGCTATGACCCTCCAGATCGATCGTGCTGCCGTAGTTGCCGAGCATGCTGTTGATGCTGTTCACCAACACCTGCACACCCTCGTTGTTGCTACCGGCGAGGACCACACTACGGCCCTTCGCGGCCATAAGTGCTTTTGCCGCGTGCTCCGTGGCCTTCATCACGGCGGCATCCGCACCGGAATCGCTACCGCTGATGTGCGCATGCAAAGCCAGAATGACCTGAGGCAGTTCGCTCACCTTCATCGGTACCCGCACATCGGCGTTGGCACCGCTCAAACTCATGCGGGCCTCGAACTGGAAATGGCGGTTCATGCCCTTTCCCGGTTGACGACGGCTAGCATATTGCCATGTGCTCTCCGTGGTATTTCCCCAGTTGCTGAGGAAGTCCGCATCCACACTCACGACCACATCGGCCTTGGTGAGGTCGTAGCTTGGGAACACGCGCTTACCGAAGCTCTTCAGGTTCGCATTGGTCACACCGTTGTAGCTGATCGTGTCCATTTGCACATGCTCCACGGTCGGGTGCTTGGTGCGCAACTGTTCGATGGCGGCCACGCTGCTTGAACTGGCCAACGTGTTGGTCAATATCACGATACGCTTTCCGGCGGCGGCGGCCAGCCCTTTACCAATAGCGATATCCGCATCGGACCACTTGGCGGCAGCCATGCCTTCGGTCCCCTTCATCATCGGCTCCTTCAGGCGTTCGTTGTCATACAACGAAAGCACCGAACTGTTGATGCGGGCATTGATGCTTCCCTTTGGAAGAGCTGGATTTCGGTTGAGGCCGAAGCGCGGGTTGCCCTTGATGTGGATGGGGCGTCCTTCGCGGGTCTTCACCAAGATGCTGGCGAGATCTTCGCCATCGTAGAAGGTGCTCGCATACCAGTTGGCCACCCCCGGGGTGATGTCCTCCGGCTTGTTGACGTAAGGGATGCTCTTGATCACCGGTGTTTCGCAAGCGGCCAAGGTGGCGGCTCCCAAGCCGAAGCCCAAGAACTTCAAGAAATCACGGCGGCCTGTGCTGGCTCCATTGAAGGAGGCATCGCCCAGGACCTGATCGATGGCCAAATCCTGTGGGAACTCGTTCTCACGGCCCTTGATCACTGCGGGCTGCTGATGCAGTTCCCCGAGGTCTTTCCAGTATCGCTTCGTGCTCGACATGCGGCGCGGTTCGGTCTTAGTAGTGGCACTTGGCGCATTCCCAGCCACCAAGCTCTTTCACACTGATCTTCTCGTCTTCCAAGTATTTCTTCAATTCGGCGTGGCCCAGGTCGGTCTCTTCCAAGCGGGCCATCACCTCGTCGTAGTAGCCGTTCCCGGCCATCTTCACATCCTTCGTATTGTGGCAATCGATGCACCAGCCCATGGTGAGGGGTGCCCACTGCTCGGCCACATCCATCTGTTGATCAATGGGGCCATGACACTCTTGGCACTCCAGCTTGCCCACGGCCACGTGTTGCGCATGGTTGAAGTAGGCGTGGTCCGGAAGGTTATGCACCTTCACCCATTTCACGGGTTCGGTCTTACCGGTGTATTTGAAATTCTCCGCATCCCACCCAACAGCGGCGTAGATCTTCGCGATCTCCACCGTTCCTGCAGATGTCCGGCCTTCGCTCACGGCCTGGTGGCAGTTCATGCACACATTGGAACTGGGGATCCCAGCGTGTCTGCTCTTCTCGGCACCGCTGTGGCAGTATTGGCAATTGATCGCCAAGTTGCCTGCTTCCACCTTACCTGCGTGCAAGGTGTGGTTGAAGAGGATGGGTTGTTCTGGTTTGTAGTGGGCCACTTCATCGCCGCCATACACCCCGATCACCCAGGCTGCATCCCAAAGTTTGACCGTGATGAAGACCGTGAAGAACAGTCCGATAATGCTGACGAAGGTCTTGTTCTCCCATGCCCACTCCCGGATCTTCTGCCCCGTGGTGCGGTCTGGCAGGGGCCCTTTGCCTTCCGCTTCGCGAACCGCATTGTCCATACTTGAGCGCACACCGCTCAATGAAATGCCAACGACGAGCAACAACAACGCGATGACCGCCAGCCAAGGCCAGTTGGAACCCATATCGCTATCACCAGCACCAGGCGTAGCTGCTGTTTCTCCACCGGGAGAAGGAGCAGGCGTCTTCGGGGCATAGTTATCAGCGTAGTACAGGATCGCGTCGATCTCTTCATTGCTCAAGGCCTGCGCGGTCATCAAGCTCTTGTTCCACTTCGCGAAGACCTCGTTGGCATACGGATTGCCTGTTTTCAAGTACGCGCTGCTGTTCTTGACCCAAGCGTAAATATCCCCCTTGCCATCCCAGCGTTCACGCGCACCTTTCATTGCAGGACCCGTAAGGTCCTTGTCCGGTTTGTGGCAAGCGCCGCAGTTCCCTTTGAAGAGCTTTTCACCGGTCGCGTACAGGTCCGCATCCTCGGGCTGCGCGTGTGCGATGCCCGAGAACAGGAAAAGTACGGCGGCGAGGGTTGCGTATAAGAGCCCGGTGGAACGTTCTGAAATCCTTGCTACAAGCGGCATTCCGAGCATTTTTGGGGGGAACAAGCGTCCGTTCATCCGGCGGCAAAAATACAAGGCGAAGCAATAGGGGGGCGGCCCATGGGTAAGGTTGCCACAGGGATGTCACTATTTAGAGTTATTCTAAATAAGGCAGAGCACTGAACGGCCCACCCCAGCGCTCTTCGCCCGAACGAACGGCATACTTTTAGCCCCGTGCCACACATGCAATATTCACTCACCGTCCTACTTGTAGTTCTCTCCAGCCTCTCTTGGGCACAAACGGACGGGCGTTCCATTTCTTGGAACCCACCCACCGATGGGGATACGTTGGTGGTTGCGGAAGAAGGTGATGTCACCATCCACACGCCAGCCAAGATCGAAGCGTTGTTGCGCGACCACGCCGAGCGCAAGAACCCACAACAAGGCTACCGGGTACAGATCTTCTTGGGCGACCGGACCACGGCCGAGAATACGAAGCGCGCATTCCTCTTGAAGAACCCGGACACCCCGGCCTACCTGAGCTGGTTGGCCCCGAACTTCCGGCTGCGTGTGGGCGATCTGCGCACCCGATTGGAAGCCGAACATCTGCTGCACGAATTGAAGGTGACCTATCCCGGCAGCTATATCGTTCCGGACGGGATCGAGATGCCGCGGGTGGAATGATCAACGTATGGGTTAACAACTTTCAGTCAAGCTTGGAGGACTGGTTAGAAGGTGAGTTCAACGAGATCAAGACCTGTAGCGTTCGAGCATCAACGCACGAAAGGCGCGCCTCGCACATAGCACGAAACCGCTCTTTATCGAAGCTTAGCGGTTGCCGATGCATAGTCCGATGTTGATCCATCGGCGGCACGCACCTGGACCATGTACTTATAGGTTACATCCGGTTTGGCCGTAGGGTCGGTCCATTGGCGTGCTTCAGCTGGTAACGAGCATAAGGACGCGAACTTGCCTTCCGGACCCGAGCGCATGACGATGAACCACGCATCGGAAGGTCCCTCATAGCTCCACGACAACTGTAGTTTCTTGCGCTGTGCATCCGCCTTCGCCTGCAAGTTCCGTACGGCGTCGGGTCGGTCCAGGCTCATCATGCGCAACCGGAAACCACGCTCGCGCTTGCTGAACAAGCCGGCATCGTCCTTGGCGATGATCGCATACTCGAAGATCTTGCCCTTTCCCTGGTCCGGATCAAGGTATTCGCGCTGCTTTGACCCAACGTCGAACACCTTCAACGTGTCCCACAACGCTCTGTTATTGGCGCGCCTCAACAAGAGGTGCGCGACCACGTCCTCGCTGCTGCTCGGTGCCCACTTCATCCAGATCCCCTGTTTGTCAACACGGTAATCGGTGAAGACCGGAGTATTCGGTGGCCGAACGTCCGGGCGCTGGAGGTCGATGAGTTCTCCCCGCGCTGACTGGTTCTCATTCATGTCTATTGCCACGACGCGATAGTAGATATGCTCGGTCAGCGTGTGCATGCTGATAGTGTCCGTGAACACGGTATCGCGCAGGGGTTGTCCGTTCACGCGTGCCTCGATGTGGTCCTTCTGGTTGCGGAAGTACACGTAATAGCCGTAGAGGTCGGGTTCCTTGCCCAAACGCCAGGTCAGCGTGACCACCCCATTGGTATCGATTCGCCCGGTGATCCCGGTTGGCACCGCAGGTGGGATACTGTCCAACACATCGCCCAACGCGCTCAGGCTCACACCCGGATTGCCGGCCGTATCCACCGCCACAACCATGTAGTAGTTGTGCTTGTGAACTTCCGGGGATCGATCCGTGAAACTGCGCGCCTTTGCGGGTAGCATTTCCTTGGTGAGCGCAATGTTCGGTGTGCTTACCGCGCCACCACGCACCACGTGGAATCCGCGCAAGTCCTTCACATCGGACGGATACTCCCAGCTCAAGGTGATCTCCCCGGCCTTCTTCTCGATGGCTTTCACATTCACCGGTGCCGGTGGTCCGGTCTTGTCACGCGCCATGCCTTTCACCACATCGCTCGGTGGCCCTTCGATCCCAAAGGGGGTATGACCAATGAGCCTGTACTGGTAACTCTTGTATTGCTGCGGCACACTATCGGTATAGGTGATCAGGTCCTTGCGTTGTGGTAGGTCGGGGTTGGTGAAATGGATGTAGGGTTGTTCGTTCAATTTATGGAACGACTTACCACCATCATCGCTCCGTTCGATGTCATAAGCGGTGAAGTAATGTTCGTGCGCGGTGCGCGGCCAATTGAGCACGATCACCTTGTCGCGCTCCTCCACTTCCGTGATGATGGGCTTGGGGATCTGCTGCGGCTTGGAAGTGCTAACCATCAGGTACGCCGTGTCCATGCGCACCACTTCGGGCTTCACATCGCTCCACACGCGATAGAGGTAACGATGGCCCGGCTGCACGGTTGCATCCTCCATGCCCAGCGCACTGCCCTTCGCCGCTGGCCAGCTCAGGTCGGCGCTCAACAGGGCGAAGCTCATGCGCTCCATAAAGGTGTTCGCCGCGCCGAGCATGTCGCCGTTGGGCATGCCCATGTTTTCCGGTTGCAACGCTTCGTGGATCATCTCGCCCGCCACCATCACGTAGTTGTCGTTGGGCAATTGATCGTGGAGGGCGCGCCAGCCCGGTATGTCCAATGGCTTCATCGGTGCGGCGGTGATCGATATGCTTTCCCCGATGGCCCCCAACGTAGTGTCACTTTCGAGGCCAAGGTCCAGGCGGTCCAAGCGATAGCCACGCCCGTTCGCATTGATCCAACCCACCGGTGCACTGGGTGCCCAACGCAAGCGCATGACCGTGCCGTTGTAATGCGCCCGCAACGTGAGGTGCGCATCGTAACGGTCCACCGTGTCGATGACCAGGCCCTTTGGCAATGCCGGTGGCACGCCGCTTTGCGCGAATGCTCCGGTGCCGATCAGGCTAGTACATAGTGCCAAGTACCGTGTTGTTGTAGACATCGGGAAGTGCTTTGTTGTAGAGGGTGAAGGGTAAGCTGACGGAGGTGTTCTGAGACCCCGGGATCGGCGCGGTGTAGCCCAGCTTCACGTGGTACACAGCGCTCTCGGTGGTATTGAATTCTTGGGCAGGCTTGGGTTCGTTGTAGGTGATGTAGCGCAATGCCTCGTAGGGCATCGTTGACAACTGCGACAAGCAGACCTGTTCGCCCTGATCGAATTGTTCCAAGAGCGACTGCAGTGTTCGAGGTGTTGGGTTGCCGGGTGAGGATCTCCTCCACAAGGCGAGCGATGCCCTATCCTTGATATCTAGTAAATCCCTGCTCGCCAACCAGCGCCCGCCATACTTCAATTGCAGGTTCTGCACCAATGGAATGTTCACTCCAGAAGGTACGCCATTGGATGGCACGCTCGCGAACGGACCATTGGTCACGCCGCCAAGCCCGGTCACAATGAGTCCCAACCATGGGTTTGGTGCGCTGTTGGTTGTGCTGATAGACGCACCAGCAGGAGGTCCACTACTCAGGTCTGCTGCGGTCAGTTGTGTTTCCACCGTGCCGCAATAAGAAATCAGGGGATAGTCTGGATAATTGTGAGACCAAGATCCCGGGAACAAGTACTTGGAAGGAGGAGACACCGTTACGTGTTCACCGTTCGGGAAACTGTAGTACGTATCGTAACCGCAATTCAGAGTGAGATCATACATGCGCCCGTCCAGATAGCGGTAGTAGTCGTCCATGCCGATGCCGGAGACAAGCCCATCCATGCCCAACAGCGGCAGAAGCTTCCGTACGCCGTTCTTCCAAACGCCATGCAGATCGAACTCATCCAACCCTTCTTCAGTATGGCCGGTCACATCTGCATATGTTACGCCAAAGGTACATGGGGAAGGTGTTGTGCCCTTCAATTGTACGGCGGCCAACTTCTGTTGCAGCGTGTTGTACTTGCTCGTGCGGAAACTGAACTGGTACACCAAGTGCTCGTTGTCCGCGAGCGACTTCGCTTGCACCAAAGTGCCAGAAGCGCTCGTGACGTTCATGAAACTACTATCCAACGTATGCAGATGCGCAACGAGCGTTAGGTTGTTCTGTTGGGAGGCATTCACGGCAGCAGTGGTAGCGGAATCATCCGATGAGAATGTCTGTGCCGCGATCTCTTGGCCCGACAAGTTCCTCCGCCGGATGATCTGACAGATGTACACCTGCTCGGGCATCAGTGTTGGAATGGTGAGGGGCACGGTCTGCCCGGTCGTATAGGTAACAGGTGATTCCACAGTGGCCCCTCCGTTCACCGGGACGAAGCGGGCGCGATAGCTGCATGGCGAGGGCTTCTTGTGGTAGATCACCGTAGCAGGGAATGCATCGGAAACGGTCATGCGTACCTTGATCGCGCCCTTGTTGTTCGATTCACCCTGTAGGTGGAACCGCTGCTTGTTCACGGGATAGGTGTAGTCAACAACGCTTTCCGGGATCGTGTCCGGCGCAACGCCCGTGGTGAAGAACACGGTGGTATCCTCGTGCCATACCACGTCGTCCTTGGCGTAATCACGCCAGCTCGCACCCACCTCTTCCTGCACCCGTACGGTTATTTTGATCCTGTGCTGCTTCCTCCCGTTGAGCGGTACGGTGCGGTCGAGGTAAATGCACGCAAGCGAATCGCCGCTGTACCTGGGCGTGAAACCGGTTAGGTTCGTGTATGAAGTTCCGTTCATCTCGGCCACCTCGAAGGTCTTCAGGTAAGGCCGGAATGTGTAAGTGGTGATGTTGCCTTCGCCGTCATCGCTGCGCGGCACGGTGAACGTTGGACCAACTGTCGTGGATATGCTCATGCCACGCGTGAACGTGGCGGTGGGGAGATCGTAAATGCTACTAGGGTTGCTGTTCGGTTTCACCTCTTGGATGAAGCGCATGCCCGCAAGCGGATCGTTGTTCACCAGCACGCATCGTTCACCCGCTTCCACACGTAACCGCGCACGCCCTTCGCAACCCAGCACCTTGAAGTACAAGCCCGCTTCGCCCCGGAAACCGAAGGGGTTCGGCAGGTTGCCACTGAGCACCATGGCCGCGCCCATCTCCACGATCGGAATCCGGATGGTGGTGAAGATCAATGGCAGTTGAATGCCTACTTCGCCTCTTAGCCCAGCGTAGAATTGACCTTGGGCATACCAACCATTACTGCCCGGTGTGTAGTCGCCGTTCAAACTAGCGCATTGCATCGTTTGCTGCGTCAAGTTGAGGTCGAAGCCAATGGTCCCATCCAGTTTGGCGTAGAGTATGACCAGGTTCAACTCGGGGATATTCACGGCGATCTCCGCACCGAACGCGAAGCCCGCACCGGTACGCATGTCAGCGGCGCCTCTTCGTTCGCCGCTATCCACATCGGATGCATCCGCCGTTTCCTCCACGCGCCCATGATCGCCCGAATTGCTGGCACCAAGTATCTCAGTGATCAAGTCAGGCAACTCCGGCAGTTCTGTTGGGACGTCTTTGTTCCCGACCATGATATATGCGTGTGCGCTGATCTCCATTCCGAAGAGTCCGATGTACAACGCTGCTCGTTTGTCCTCTGTATCATGCGCATGCATTTTCGGTTCACCCATCTTGAAGAACCATCCGTCCGGACCAGTGTGGAAACTTGCTTCGCAGAGCAGGTTGTTGTTATGGGGATCCCCATGAACAATTCCCATATCGAGGAGTACAGTGACGTTGCCTGTCACCGTTTCGGCACCGGTACCGTCCTTCCGATACTCGATTCTCAAGCCTCCTTTGATCGGGGCATTGGCACGTTCGGCGAAGCCACGCAGACCCCACAGGTCACCTGTAAATTGCATACGGGTCAGTCCACCATGCGTTGAGATCTCCGCGATCACATTCGCATCCATGTTCACTGCGGATGGATCCGGACATGTGCCCAAGGTGAGACCTAAGTGTAACCCAAATAAGCTATTGAATTCCGCATGTGGGTTCATGCCATGGTAAACGCTTCCATCCCCGACCGAATTGGGTTCGGTACTGATGGCCACATTGTACCATGCCCCCCCCGCGAAGCCGTAGACACCGATAACACCGCCGAAAAGTGGAAAGCCCGGACTGGGAATGAACACACTCCCGTCCACGTACCAATACCCATAGTTCTCAGCACTGCTGTTATAGACCTTGCTCGTATCGGTATGCACGCTACCGAACATGGCCCGGAACTCACCATGGAAACCCATGGGCATGGTCACGCTCAAGCCGCCATCAATGCCGTCCCGACCCGGCTCATTGATGATGCTCAAATGACCATCCAGCGTCATGCCGGCGATCTGGGCATTCTCGATGATCACTTCCTGCAGGCTCACAGGCGGCGTTGCGAAACTAAACCGCTTGATGTCCCCTTCGGGCAAAACCGCATTGAAGGTGATCCCCGCCTTCGCGGAGAAATCAGTGGTGCCACCGCCCAAGCTGAATACCGGCCTCACGAATAACTTGGGCTGTGTAGCGTCAGAGAAATCAAGTCCTATGCTATCCACACTTATGGGAAGACCCGCTATGCTGTGCTTCGGACTTGCAAAGCTGAATGCCGTGCATTCGCCACATGACATGCCATTGTCCGAATCGAGCACTAAGTTCTCGAACTGCATAAGGTCAAGCGAGATCTCCGGAAGGTTTGGTAGGCCCACGATGTGCTGATTGGCCGTGTTGATGGTGAGCTTGCCGCTCAAGTCCGCCCGCAAGTACGTATCGTCCCCGATCTCCAATTCCACTTTTGAGTTCTCCTCCAGCCGAACTTCCGCGATCCACATGGGCACAGTGAGGTCACGATCGGCTTCCACCTTCAGGTTGAACGTGAGCCCCGTTTGCGGCGTGGCACCCGTGTGGTCCGCAGGTTGGTCCGGTGGCGGCGGCTCGGTTTCCGGGATGTAAGCCACCACGGCACTGTAGGCAAGTGCATCTTGTTCCCGGAAGATGGGTATGCCCAGTTTCCCCTTCAGCCCCGCACTGCCGAAGCGGTCCTGCAACACATCGAGCCAGATGCTGTCCAAGGAGAAGGCCCAGCCGCTCAGGTTGCCATGTCCAATATCAACGAGGTGTACTGCCGAAGCATTGAGCGTGATGCCCGTGTTGTCGATGAAGACATTATCGACATACCATTGCAGCGGACCTCCGTCGTTGAGCGCCCGTGGCGCGGTCATGCTTACGCGCGGCATGTAGAACCCTTTCCAGGTCGGAAGCAATCCCGGTTCTGTAGCGCTCAATGCGGCATGATCATACCCGGTCGGAAAAGTGAGGCCGGTCGGGTTCTCCGCCGAGCTGAAGTCCCACCACATGCTGTCCACGGTCAGCACCCAATCCGCAGCGCCTGTAGGCTCGAAGGGATCCATGCTCACCTTGGCGAGGAAGTCCCAACCAGTGCACATCTTGACGCTGAAGTGCGCGAAGACCTGCTTGTTGTTGTCCGGCGAAGGAATGATGGAGGTGCGCGGGAAACCGATGCCACCCGCCATCTGCAGGCACTTGAAGCCGTGGCAGTCCCAGTCCATGTATGTGAGGTTGGCCAGCGACGTGCTCGCGCCCCCGTTCAGGCGGTAGGTCATGCCACCTACAGCCACATCCAAAGTGTCCGCCATGTATGCGCGCATTTCACCAGCGAAACCGCTAGGACCAATGCACACATCGCCAAGGCCCAGAAAGATGGATGTGTTCAATTCCGGGAGGTCCACACCGCCCACTATGTCGAGGAAGGCACGCGTGGGCGCGAATTCCATGTTGACGATACCGAGCACCACTTGGCGGCCAGCGACCTCCCGATCGATGCCGATGGGTAGCCCGATCTCCGCACTGGCGACCAAGCCACTGACCAGCCGATGGGTATCTTCAAACGCAGCGCTCAATTCCGTTTTCTCCGCCGCGCTGAGCCCGGGGATGTAACCTATACTGCTTTGTACCTTGGCAATGGTGCCGGTGAGGTGGTCGCGCTTCGCTTTCGCGGTGCCTTCATAAACCTGTAGTAAAGCGTTGGCCCTGAGACCCTCAAAGTCCACCTGCATCTTCAGATGGTTGAGAAAGGGGATCTCGATGGTACCTGTTCCCGTGTACGGCGCGGATATGCTCACGGTCTTTACGACCAGTTTGAATCTTCCCAAATCAAGTACATCGTTCACATGCACCCCGCCGGTGCCCGGACTCACATCGGTCGGCAGGTCCGCATTGCAATTGGCCACGCAGGCCTCTTCCGCGGTCGGTTCTTCGGTGGGGGTTCCTGTTGGGGGCGTGGGCGTACCCGACCCCACAATGAAACTGAATACCGCGCTCTCATTATAGGTTCCTGCTGTTGCGTCATTCGGATCCCTAAGCCATTTCAATCGCCAGTAATAGGTGCCGTCCTCGGTGGCGGTCACTTGTGCATTCAATTCGGGGTATATGGTGTTCTCAAAATCCACCGGATGCTCTATGGCGTAAACGATGTCATATACCGCGCTGCCGATCGCCCCATCCGTTTGGTAGAAGATGTCGGTAAACTCCGGAGAGCGGCTCACTTCCAATTTCCAATGCTCATCCACCCACCCATCGAATGCATCGAGTCGGGTGCTGCCATGGATTCCGTCCAATTGCACGATATCGCCGGGTGGCGCGAGCCTGTCCGGCAGATCAGCTGTCTTCCATCTCAGTTCCACCGGACCACGCGGTACCGTTGCTCCATTGGCAGGGGCTTCTGGAACGGACGGGCCCATGCCTATGTGGAAGGGCTCTTCGCCCGTATCGCCATGCACCCAAGTGCTGTTCGGAAGCCTGAGGTCGCCAGTCGTGTGCCATCGGTAGGACCCCCCGCGCTGGAAGGCCGCCCCAGCCGGCATGTTCACTTTGGCGAAGTAGATGGGCAGCAGAGATGCCCGGTGCTCAGCACCGTCCTGATCGCTCAAACCTTGGTCCACCACCGGTCCGTTGGGCCACAGGTCATAGTCTGCACGCTCCGGCAGGGATGGGGTTTCGTCCAAGGCATCCACCCATGTATGGAAGTTGAAGCGTGAATAGAGTGCTCCTTCGGGTTCGAACTTCGCGATGATGGGGATGAAATTGAACGGGATCCAGTCCCCGTCGTGCGGATAGATAGGGCGCAACGCACCGGTCGCCTCAAAATCATCCGGCGCGTAGGTGAATTCGCAGACGGCGCTGTACCCATCGTGGTCCACAGGTATGGGGCTATCGGGGTATGGGGCTTGTGCGCGAACACGTACGGCATATTTTCCACCGGGTAGACCGTATTGGACAAGATCCTCCGGCTGTAGGTTCAAGGTTAAGGCGGTGGTCGTTGCGCTGTAGAGCCAAGGACCCGCATTGTCGAATACAGCTTCGTTCGCGACGGTGAACTCCGGATCGAACTGCACGATGTTCACCACGTACTCGATCTCGCCAACATAGCCGAAAATGGGTCCGAAGGTCCACGAGATGGTGATCGGTCCGTTGGGTTGTGTATAGGTCTGCGAGCAGGTATTTTCGGTGATCACAGGTGGCTGTACCGCAGCCGTGACGAACGAAACGCAGGAGCCGTTGTCGTTCGGGATCGGCTCCGAAAGCGGTGTACCATCGTCGCAGGAGATCAATTGGATGCAGAACTGCCAAGTACCCGCAGGCAACATGCCAGCATCCTGGATTGAGCCGAACGAAACGTTCTCGCCGGTGATCTCGAACAAAGCGCTGTTGAAGGTGCCGTCCTGCGTGAACTGCGGAGCGAATTCGTTCAGGGTGTAGAAGTGGCTTCCTGAAAGCACCGATGAGCAGGGAATACCAGGGGCATCATCGATGGTGCGGATGCTGACGGGGTCTGCGCAATCCGCACAGGTGAGCGTGGCGCTCACCCGCACATCGGTCGTGGTGGTGGCGGCATTGTTCACTTGCAATTGGGAATTGCCCAGCAGATCGGGCAGGTCCGCGTAGGTGGTTGGCACAGGGACCAACGCCCCGGGATGCACCGTGATCGTGTACTGCGCGGTGGCGGTGGTACCACTTAGAAAGGCCAGTGCCAGGAGCAGATGAAGTGGATGGTTGCGCATGGTCATGGGGAACTCGGTTTTTCAGTTCGGGACTTAACAGGAGGCTTGAAGGTGAGGCTGTAGGTGATCTGACCGCGTACCTGGTAGAGCGATGGGTCCGATGCGCTCAGTTCCTGCCGGCTATTGTAGTTGAGCAACAAGCCCAGCGTATGCGCCTGACCGATCTTCCGGTCAACGCCCAAACTGGCCACGACGGACAGGGTGTTGCTGCCGCCTTCCGCGCTGTTCAAATAGCACGAGAGCCGCGGGCTCAATCCCAATCGATCGGCATCCAGACCTTTGCGTGCATTCATGGACGCACCGTACTTCGTCCGTCGGTTCCCTGCACCATCGAAGCGACTGCCCATACCGGTAACCCCAACGGTAAGGTGTCTCTGCTTGAGCTGCTGCCGATAGCCACAGGTCGCCGTCCACGAAGTGGTGCGTGACGCTTCCTGCGCTCCGTAACCGTCGTTGGAGAACGCCTGCCAGCTTACGCTCATGTCCATGGTGCGGGTGCTCCCTTTATCCGTGTTCCGGAAGCGGAAGCTATTATTCATGGAAATGCTCTGCGACACTTGTTTCACCTTCACCTCGTCCGTTTGCGCAGCCTGGAAAAGACTGGTCATGTCCGCCTGGAAATCCGAGTAGTTCAGCGTGCCGGTATAGACCTTGCCGCTGTTATAGGAAAGGTTCCCGGACATGATCGTGCGCACCGTACGCGCGTTCTGGATGTGCTCCAGGTCGTTGTGTTGGCGTCCGAGTTCCGCTTGGAAGCGCAGTCGTTGCTTGATCATACCGAAGGCCACCGTGCCCCGGTAGTTCTCCACATCACGCAGGAAGTAGTAATTGCCGAGCGTTCTGAACAGCGGGTCAATGCGATCGTACTTCGCACCTAGTATCACCCCTTTCAGGTTGTAGCTGATGCCGCCTTTGAGAGCCGTGCCACGGCGCGTGCGGGAATCCATGTTGAAGAGGAACGAATCGTAGTTGTTGCTCACGTCCGAGCCGATCCGTTCTTCGGGCACGGGTCCAACGTTGTTCAGGCTCACCGAGGCTGCAGCATGGATCTGCAGTCTTTTCATGGGCGACACCGCAATGTCCACGCCGACAACGGCGTTCTCTTCCGGTTGCTGTGTGCCGTAACGGCCGTTCGCAAGCGCGACCGGGTCAAAGCGGTCATTGGCCCGGAACACGATCAGGTCCACATGGCTCGCTTCCGTTCCCGCACCGATCTTCGCGGCCATGGCCCAACGTTCAAAGGCGGGTTCCACCTGCGCGGAGTTCGTCGTATCCTGATAGATCTCCTTGCGTAGGCGACCGTACATGGCTGCGAAACGGAAATGGCCTGGCGTTAATTCCACACCGGCCCCGAAGAAGCGCTGCCCGCTCATAGTGAGTTCGGAAAAGTTCATGCTTCGGTAGCCGAGATGTGCTTTGAACCATTTGTAGCGCGGGCTTAGGCCGTACTGGTTGAAAGGTTGTCGGAAGTCCCGTTGCTTCTCACTGAAGGTCATCGAGAACGGGATCTGCAGATCATAGATGCTGAGGTTCAACCGCGCGGAAAGTCCCCATGTCCACGGTGTCAGGCGCGGATCATTCAGGTCGGTACTGTAGAAACCGGTGTATGCCGAAAGGCCCCCTGAAACCGAGAAAGCATTCTTCTTGCCGATGCCTTCCAGGTCCTGTGCGTCCACGAACAACGAAGCGCACATGAGGCAACCTGTGATCGCGGGACCAATGAATTGGCGGTTGGCGAACTGGATCACCATGCACTGTGGAATTTGATGTCCCTGTGCTCGCGTTCCTGTGGGATCGAGGAAAAGGTCATACCGATCGGGGTGTTCGCATTGTACCATGGCTCTCCGGGGTTTGTGAAGGGCGGGATGCGGACCCGCCCTTCAGCAAGATCCCATTGCATTCAGTGCATGATCAATACGCGCTTGACTTCACGCCGGTCGTCCGTGGTCCGTTCCACCGTGTAGATCCCATTGGGCAGATCCTCCGTGGGCAGTGTGATCATACGTTGGGACATCGCTCGTATGCTTATCAAACGGCCGGTAGCATCGAGCAGACTGATCGTACACGGAGCCGCGCTCCCGGTCACGATGATGTGCGAACCCGCAGCTCCTGCGATCGCCGACCAGTTCGCATTGGCATTCTCCGCGATCGCGGTGTTCAGATCGATGTTCACGGTGTAATCCTCGGTCTCGCCATAACCGCCATCAGCGCAAGGATCGGGGCCGCTGTTCCAGATGCAACGCACGCGCATGCGCTTGTTGCCTGGGGTGGTCCCGACCGGGACCGTGAACGGAATGATGAGGTTCTGGTACGCTGCGTTGCTGTTCGCGCTGCCAAGGAATTCGTTCGCATCGGCGAAGTCATCGTCATCATTGTAATCGATCCATGCATGGTAGTCGTCCGAGCCATAAGCACCGGAGGTGACCAGCATGTTGTATACGTGGGTAACGATCAGATCCGCAGAGAGCGCTGTGTGGTCCGTGTAGGCTGGACCATACGGCGCCCCACTTCCCACATTGTTGATGTCCCCGAGTTGTACACCGTCGATGAAGTCTCCTTCGCTCGTCCAGTGTAGGCTACCCGGTATGCAGGGGCCGTCGGGGTCGTCCACGATGAAGAGCACGTCCACCACTTGGCCCGCAACGGGGTCATAGCAGCCGTAAACGAATTCGAACCCCGGTCCATAGCTGGCAATGCGCAGCCAATGCGCACCGGGCACAGTGTTAAAGCGGATATTGACATTGAAGGCCATGGTCTCGTAGGCACTGGTGCCCTGCACATAAGGTCCGTTCTCATAGGGATCGTCGAAGTCCAGGTCGTTGTTCAGGTCCACGTAGGCATTTACCAGATTCGTGGCATTCATTGAATTCCCGAAGGCGATCACGTGCAGGGTGTCGCCGGGAAGCACGTGCACTACCGGGTCGGTGCCAAGTATCCAGTGGTTTGGTGACCCAGGGAGGAAATCCGCCGCGCTACCGTTCACCTTAAGGGAATCGATCCCGTAGCCGGTGGTGTTACCGGCATAGTTGTAGGTCAGGCAAGGCAACAAAGGGTTGTTGACCACGATCATATAGTCACGGGTCTCGCCCCAGGTATGTTCAACACAAGGCAACAGCGGATCGACGTCCGCGCAACGCACCCGCAAGGTGAACCAGCCCCAAACGGTGTCCGGCACGTTCAATTGGATGGACTGTGCGGTGAACGCCGTGGTGGACACGAACGAACCGACCGTTTCAAAACCGTCGTTCCAGTCCCCGTCGTTGTTCCAATCCACCCATACCGTGTAGTTGTCCGTGGCGTATTCGCCGGAGGTGATCGAAAGATCATGGACCCCGGGAGCAAGGTGGAACGCAAGTTCAGGGGCCTTATATGGAAACTCACCCGCAGTATTGACCACGCCATCGGTTACACCATCGATCGCGAACGCGCTGATAAAATCCCCTTGGGTAGTGCCTTCGGTATGGATCGGCATACAGGGTGAAGCAGGGGCCAACAGTACAGCGTAGTCCTCGGCCTCACCAGAGGCGTAGCCGCCGCAAGGGTCAGGGACAGGCAAGTTTTCGGTGGTACACAGGATGCGTAGTCCCGTATAGCCTGTTGGTGCCGAGCTCGGGACGGTGAAGGAAATGGTGCCCTGCACACCGGATCCCGTTCCTTGGTAATGGCCCAACAGTTCGTTGTTCGCGAACGTGCCATCGCGGTTGAGATCGAGCCAGGCGTAGTAGTGGCTGTTCGGGGCGGTACCCGTGGTGATGGCCAGCACAAAGGAACCGCCTTTCTGCAGCGCGGTCACGGTGCCGAGGCCGTCGAAGAACCTGTCGTTCCAACCATTCACGTCGCTGGTGAATCCTGTGTTCGCGGTGGAGATGCCGCCAAGCACCACGCCATCGATGAAATCCGGGGCGCCGCCGTCATTGAAGAAGCTGGGATGGCAATAGGTGTTGCCGCTGACCGTGCCACCCCGAAGAACTTGCGGGCGTGGGTGCTGGGCCCGTACTGGGGAAATGGTACAGGCAAGTAGTGCAGGGACGAAAAGTGTTCGTGCGTAGTTTCGAGTACTCATGGGTGTGAGGTTGGATGCCCGAAGGTGACATCCTTGTTCTCCGCTCCGATACGCGATCGAGGGATCGGTCATACTGATCGAGTGGATCGCTAATGACCGCCATAACGGGCCGGACCAAGGTGCGTTTGCCCGGGGGCGCTACTTTAATTTACCCGTTGCCTTCGACTCCTCGAAGCGCACATCGAAGACCCCTGAGAGTTGACGTGCATCCTTCTCACCTTCCATTATTGTGGCCGTGCCATTGAAGGTGCCTTTATAATGGCCGCCATCAGCCACGGTCAATTCCAGCGTACCGTTTTGGGAAAGGAAGGTATGGTCCAAGGCGCTGGAGCCTTCCTTGTACACGAAGTCCACCGCGAAGCCCTGACCGAGAGGTAAGATGGTTCCGTTGGTGATGGTGTATGTTCCGGGAACTACCGCGCTGCGGTCGGTGGCGATGAAGCCCAAGGTGATCCAGCTTTTGCCGTCCTTGCCGATGATGGTAGGGAAACCCAACGAGGTAAAGGCGTATGCACCACAGGCTTTGAAGTCGGCCTGTCCTTGCACGGTGGCCGTGAGGTTGGCATCGCAAATGCCCGCTTCCGCTATGGTCGCCACCACTTGGTCGGGGCGACCGGTAGAACAGGAGCTGAGGAGGATGGCGGCAAAACCCAGCAAGGCGGTACAGTTCATGATCGGTCTCATGGGGTATCGGTTCGATCGCTGATCAAATACTACTCGGCACGAAGGGCCGATGTCGCAGGAGTAAGGTTCTTCTAAGTAGCCTTACTTCACCACTTGCACCGTAACCTTGCCCTTGGGCGAAGAAATAGCGAGGAGGTAGGTACCCGATGGCAGCGATTCGGGGAGATCAATGGACATGCGGTGCTCGCCTGCTGGTTGGACCTGACGCTCAATTAACGTCTGTACTGTTTTGCCCTGCATATCGAGGAGGTGAATGGAGATGGTCTCATCATTCTGCAACGTATACTCCAAGGTTGCGTGGGCGTCGATCGGGTTCGGATAGATGAGTGGCGCGTTGTTATTGAGCGAGAATTCGATCACGCCTACATTAAGATCGGAGAGGTATCGGGCTACCGCGAATTCAGTATACCCGCCGCTGTCAGAGGATCCGGCCACTACGATCTTCCCATCAGACTGGATGGCGACTGAATATCCACGGTCATTGCCCGTTCCGAAGGCAGTGGTCACTTTGCCGTTGACACCAAAGCTGTTGTCCAGGGTACCATCCGTGTTGTAACGGGCCACCGCGAAAGTGCCGTACGCATATCCAGCCACTACGATCTTCCCGTCCGGCTGGATGGCGACTGAATATCCGCGGTCATCACCCGTTCCGAAGTCGGTGGTCACTTTGCCTTCAACTCCAAAACTGTTATCAAGAGTACCATCCGTGTTGTAACGGGCCACCGCGAAAGTGCCGTACGCATATCCAGCCACTACGATCTTCCCGTCCGGCTGTATGGCAACTGACCATCCTTCGTCATAATCCGCATAAACCGCCCCGAAGTCGGTGGTCACTTTGCCTTCAACACCAAAGCTGTTGTCTAGTGTACCATCCGTGTTGTAACGGGCTAAAGCAAAATCACCGTTCGCTTTTCCGGACACTACGATCTTCGCGTCCGGCTGGATGGCGACTGAATATCCGTAGTCATCACCCGTTCCGAAGTCGGTGGTCACTATGCCGTCATCGCTGAAGCTGTTGTCCAGGGTACCATCCATGTTGTACCTGACCACCGCGAATTCGGAGTTAGTGCCGTAGCCCACGTATCCGGCCACTACGATCCTCCCGTCCGGCTGGATGGCGACCGACTGTCCGAATTCACCCGATCCGATGTCGGTGGTCACTTTGCCGTCATCACTGAAGCTGTTGTCGAGGGTACCATCCGTGTTGAACCGAGCTACAGCGAAATAGCTGTATCCCCCGGCCACTATGATCCGCCCGTCCGGCTGGATCGCGACCGAATATCCGAAGTCACTATACGGTCCGACGTCGGTGGTCACTTTGCCGTCACCACTGAAGGTGTTGTCGAGGGTTCCATCCGTGTTGTACCTGGCTAATGAGAGATCAGAATATAGGCCGTTGTTCGAGTATCCAGCCACTACGACCTTCCCGTCCGGCTGTATGGCGACTGACCGCCCATAGTCATCCGTTCCGAAGTCGGTGGTCATTTTGCCGTCACCACTGAAGCTGTTGTCCAGGGTACCATCCGTGTTGTAACGGGCCACTGCGAAATCACTATCCGTGCCGTTGTTAGCGCCTCCGGCCACTACGATACTCCCGTCCGGCTGGATGGCGATCGACTGTCCGATGTCATCACCCGTTCCGAAAGCAGTGGTCTCTTTACCGTTAACACCAAAGCTGTTGTCCAGGGACCCATCCGTGGTGTACCGGGCCAACGCGAAGTCATCATCTGTGCCGTTGTTCGATTCTCCGGCCACTACGATCTTCCCGTCCGGCTGGATGGTGACTGAAGTTCCCCGGTCATTACCCGTTCCAATGGCGGTGGTCACTTTGCCGTTAACACCAAAACTGTTGTCCAAGGACCCATCCGTGGTGTACCGGGCCAACGCGAAGTCAAGATCTGTGCCGTTGTTCGATTCTCCGGCCACTACGATCTTCCCGTCCGGCTGGATGGTGACTGAAGTTCCCCGGTCAGTACCCGTTCCAATGACGGTGGTCACTTTACCGTCCACACCAAAGCTGTTGTCCAAGGACCCATCCGTGGTATACCGGGCTAAAGCGAGATCATAAGTTGTGCCGATAACTGCGGAGCCGACCACTACGATCCTCCCGTCCGGCTGGATGGCAACTGACCATCCGGTATCATTACCGGCTCCGAAGTCGGTTGTCACTTTGCCATCAGTGCTGAAGGTATTGTCCAGAGTGCCATCCGTGGTGTACCGGGCTACAGCGAAATCGCCGCCCGAGGATCCGGCCACAAGGATATTCCCGTTCGGTTGGATGGCGACTGATAATCCGACGGCACTACCCGTTCCGAAGTTGGTGGTCACTCTGCCAACAAAGCCGAAGCTGCTATCGGGTGTGCCATCCGTGTTGTACCGGGCTAAAGCGAATTCAGAATATGTGCCGTAGTACACGTATCCGGCCACTACGATCTTTCCGTCCGACTGGATGGTAACCGACATTCCGATGTCACTATGTGCCGTTCCGAAGTCGGTGGTCACTTTGCCGTCAGTGCTGAAGCTATAGTCCAAGGTACCATCCGTGTTGTACCGGGCTAAAGCGAAATCACTCTGTGTGCCGATGGTCGTGTATCCGGCCACCACGATCTTCCCGTCCAGCTGGATGGCAACTGAATTTCCGCGGTCGCTAGGCGTTCCGAGGTCGGTGGTCACCTTGCCATCATTGCCGAAGGTGTCATCGAGGCTGCCGGGTTGTGCGGATGTTGTTGTTCCAAGAGCGAGAAACAGTGCGGTCAGGGTTGTTGCAATGTTCTTCATGGTGTGTTTATTGGTCGAGGAACTGGCGTTACGCGAACTTTTAATCCAGATTGAACGGTTGGGTGTAAAGTGCCCAGCAGCGATCTGGGCCGTCAGTATGCCAACAAGATCGAGCATGGCGAATGATGTTGGCATGGCATCGTTGGTCTTGGTCGAACCTACGCCGCACCATACCTCAACTCACATCCGATCGAGCCGTTCGCTAGCCCGATCGAGCAGATCGCTCAATGCGCCCCCAGCCGTTCCAACAACTCCTCCTTCTTGGCCCGGGACACGGGGCACTGTTCGCCGTTGGCAAGGACAACGGTACCGCCACTGCCGCGGATGTACCGCGTGATCGCCGACAAGGCCACCAGATGCGATGCATGGATGCGGATGAACAGTTCCTCGGGCAGGTCGGCTTCGATGTCCTTCAGCGTCCGTGAGATCATGTGGCGTTGGCCGCCGTGCAGGTGCAGTTCGCAATAGTTGCTGGAGGCCACCGCACAGAGGATCCGGTCCACGTTCACCATCTCGATGCCCCTGGAGTCAGGTATGGCGATGCGTTGGGGGCAGCTCTGGTCGCGCGATAGCGAAAGGCCCGAAAGAGCTGCGGGCAGCGGTGCGCCGTTGAGGAGTGCGTGCAGGACGGATCCCAGCATCCCTTCCCTGTGGAAGTTGCGCCTGTTCGTGGCCGCCAGGACCTGATCGCGGGCTGTGGTCCGAATAGCAATGGTTTTCGACATGTGGAACACGATCGGTCGGGAACGCGGAGATGCGGCCTGCACACAAATAGAAGGAGCACCATTGGATCGTGCAATACCCAATACTGGGTATTTTCCAGGATATTCCCAGATCCTGATATTATTCACAACACCCCTAACCGATCGAGCAGTTCGTCCTTTTTGGCGCGGGAAACAGGCAATTGTTCGCCACTTGGAAGCACCACATAACCGCCATTGCCACGCACATAGCGCACCACGAACGGCAATGCGACGAGGTGCGAGGCATGCACCCGCAGGAAGCGGTCGGCAGGCAGCTCGGCTTCGATGTCCTTCAGCGTGCGCGATACCACGATGCGGCGGCCCCCTTCCAAGTGCAGTTCCGTGTAGTTGTCATCCGCACGGGCGTGGATGATGTGCTCGATCTCCACCATCTCCAACCCTTCGCGTGTTGGGATGGCGATCCGTGCGGTGGGTGCCGGGTTCTTCAGTTGCACCAGCAAGGCACCCACTTTGGAGAGCAGGTCCAGATCACCGGGTTTTCGAGCTGCCTTGGCGATCGCAGCCTGCAGTTCGTCCTTGTCCACGGGTTTCAGCAGGTAGTCCAAGGCGTGGTGCTTGATGGCCTTGATGGCGAACTGGTCGTAGGCGGTGGTGAAGATCAACGCGAACCGATGCGCATCCAAGTTCGTGAGCAGGTCGAACCCATTTAGCGTCGGCATTTCGATATCCAGGAACAAGATGTCCGGAACATGTCCGCGCAAGTACTGCAATGCTTTCACCGGGTCATTGAACGTACCGATCACCTGCACATTGGGACAGTATTCGGCCAACATCCATGCGAGCATGTCCGTGCAGTGTTCCTCATCATCCACGAGCACGGCTGTCAATTCGGGTTCCATGGTTCCTGTTGTTTGATGGTCAAGGTCACGCGCGTTCCCAGCGGTCGTTGTGCGGTGTCCATGAGGTCGGTGTATTCCACCTGTACTTCCATTCCGTAAAGGCGCTCCAGCAGATCGAGCCGCTCCTGGGTTATGCGTGTGCCATAAGAAGGGCGTCGTATCGCGGACAGGCTTCGGAGCTGTGCGGCTTGCGCACGCCCGATGCCGTTGTCCTCCACCACAAAGCGCAATACGCCTTGCTGGTGCTGCACGTGCAGGATGAGGATCGCTTCGCCGTCCTTCTTGTGCATCAGCCCGTGCCAAATGGCGTTCTCCACGAAAGGTTGCAGGATCAGCGGCGGCACCATGATCAAGGCGGGGTCCCGGTCCACTTCCACCTGGGAACGCAGATCGAATTTGTTGGTGAAGCGCAGAGCTTCCAGGTCGATGTAAAGCGTGAGTGCTTCGAGTTCATCCTTCAACGGCACCAGCGTCTCTTTGCTATTGTTGAGCACGGACCGCATCAGCCGCGAGAACTTCGTAAGGTATTCCGAAGCTATGCGGGGTTCGTGCTTCACGATATAGCGGTTTATCGAATTCAGGCTGTTGAACAGGAAG